>Ga0137459_1000705_pt1 | contig 11334 bp, 11 predicted proteins | sample EasRivERMGT700_2_FD_104908 | JGI IMG/M metagenome (GOLD analysis project Ga0137459, IMG submission 104908) | Soil microbial communities from meander-bound floodplain in the East River, Colorado, USA - East River MetaG ERMGT700_2 | ecosystem: Environmental > Terrestrial > Soil > Floodplain ...
CACCATCGCGTCAAAATGCCACTGAAGGATGCAAACCAACCGCCCACGTGGTTATATCTCCATAAGTGACGCAAGCAGGCAAAGGGCGCACATCGCGCCCCCATGCCTGCAGTTGCCCGCCAACGAACCCTACCGTGGTACCGAGCCGAGCTCGGCGCGTCGGTGGCGTCGCTCGTGCGCCCGCTCGTTGAGCGGCTGCTCCGAGCCTTCGGGCCACCGACCGAGCCGATCCGAAATCTACGCGGACCGCGAGGCGGCCGATGAGCGCGCCCAAGATCGCCGATGCGCCGCGCACGCACGCTCGCTCGCTCGCAGTCGATGCAAAGCCTGCGTCCACGAGGCCGCACAGGTCGGTGGAAGCCGACGTGCAGCTTGCCCGCGCCATCGCAGGCGCGAAGATGCGGCTGCACGGCACTGCGGCAAGCGACCGCGCACTTCGCGTGGTCAGTGGACCACTGAGTAGTGCCGAGTCTCAGGGTGTAACAGGGCCACTCGTTACAGCGGATCCCGTCGCTGCAGAGCTCGAAGCCGCGCTTGAGATGCGCCGGACCGGCGCCGATGCGAAGGCCCTGCGCCGCGCGCTGCGGCAGATCGAGGAGCTGCTCGATGAGGTCGGCGAGTTCGGAGCCTTCGGGCCACCGACCGAGCCGATCCGAAATCTACGCGGACCGCGAGGCGGCCGATGAGCGTGCCTTCGATCGTTGAGGCACTGCACACGCTCACCGCGGAGATCGTCCGTTCCGAGGAATTCCGGACGGCCCTCCGCAACGTCGTCAGCGAAATGCTCGCCGCGCGGCCGGAGGCCATCGAGATGGTTTCGCCGAGTGTGTTCGCGCGCGAGCACTCGATGAACCCGGCCACCGTCCGCAAGATGATCAAGGATGGTCGTCTCGAGGCGACCAAGATCGGGAAACGTCAGTTTCGTATTCGTCGCGACGCAGTCATCGGCCAACCCATGGCAGGCGGGGCGACCAGCATGGATTCGCCGGCCGAGCGGGCACGCCGGCTCGTGGAGAAATTGAAATGACGCGCGCTCCACGAGGTGACACGTGAACGGCCGAACATGCGCAAGCTCGGAGAGGGCTCGACTCCTCTCCGGCCTGCTGTCCCGAACCCCTTGTAGGAGGAGTCCCGGATGGAAGACATCATAGCAGATCCTCCTGACGTTCGGCGGCCTGCGCCCGGCGAACGCAAGCAACGCGATCGCGAGGATGCCGAGGTCGCAGCGTGCACGGCCCCGCCACCCTCGTCCACACCGCTGGCGCCGTCGGATGACATTCCGCCGCCGAGCGACGAGGATGCGCCGCCAGACGCGGCCGGAAGGGTCAAACGCAAGCGGTCAAAGCATGTCGGCGTTGACGGCCCCGTGGGCATGGCGACGGATTACATATCGCGGTTCGCCATGCATCCCGACGGTCCGACGTTACGCCGATGGCGTGGCGATTGGCACTGCTGGACGCCAGGCAGCGGGCGCTACGTGCGCGTCACCGACGAGCGGATCGAAGCAACCCTGTACCGCGATTTGCGGCTGACCCGGCCGGCCGCTGTTCGTGATGTTCGCTCCTCGTTGATCGCCGTCGAGGGCGTCTTGATCGACGAAGTGCAACTCGGCGGCTGGATCGGCGATCCGGCCATCGAGTATCCGCCGCTTGAGGTAGCTGCATGCCCGAACGGGCTGCTACATCTGCGATCGCGCACGCTGCACCCGGCCACGCCGCGCTACTTCGCGACAACTTCGCTCGGAGTGAACTACGAACGTGAGGCGCCGGCACCGGAGCGGTGGCTCACGTTCCTGCGCCAACTCTGGCGCGATGACGACCAGTCGATCGCCGCGCTTCAGGAGTGGTTCGGCTATCTGCTGACACCAGACACGCGACAGCAAAAGATCCTGCTCCTCATCGGTCCCAAGCGCTCCGGCAAAGGCACGATCGGGCGCGTTTTGAAGGCCCTCCTCGGTGGTGACAGCGTCGCCGCGCCGACGTTGGCCAGCCTAGGCACCAACTTCGGGTTGTGGCCACTGATCGGGCGGACCGCGGCGATCATCGGCGATGCGCGGCTCGGCGGACGCAGTGACATCGCGCAGATCGTGGAGCGGCTGCTTTCGATCTCGGGACAGGACGCCCAAACCATCGATCGCAAGCATCGCGAGCCGTGGACCGGCTACCTGTCGGCGCGCATGACGATCATCTCCAATGAGCTGCCGCGGTTCACCGATGCCAGCGACGCGCTTGCCTCGCGCATGTTGATCTTGGAGCTCGAACGCTCATTCTTCGGGCAGGAGAACACGAACCTCTCAGAGACGTTGATCAGCGAGCTTCCGGGTATCCTGGCGTGGGCGCTCGACGGCTGGGATCGGCTGCGGCTACGCGGACACTTCGTGCAGCCCTCGGCGAGCGCTGGGCTGGCGGACGACCTGACTGACCTGGCGAGTCCGGTCGCGGCATGGGTGCGCAAGCGCTGTGATCGCGGCGATGGGTACGAGGCCGACTGCGATGTCGCGTTCATCAACTACCAGGCTTGGGCGACTGAGGGGAACCACGACAAGGTGACGCTTACAACGTTCGGGGGAGACCTCAAGGCGGCTGCACAGGTCAAGCGGATGCAAGTACGCAACGGCTTGGTCCGCTCGTGGGTGTACCGAGGGATCCGGCTGCACCCGCTGCACCCATGATGTTGTCACCGAGTGTCACCGAGTTCAGTGCATTTATCTCCTGGAGATTTCCCCAGCGGGAAAAGGAAAAGAAGCTGAACCAGAACAAAAGTAGATGCGACTCGGTGACAGTCGGTGACACGGTGACAGCCCGACCTAGCGTGCCGCATCGGAGGCGGTGCCAGCTGTCGCGCGCTCCTATCGCACACCGGGCCCTGTTTTCCAAGCGAGCCGTCGTCGCCAGCGAGCGCGCTACGCGAGCGGTACCGCGCGGGCGACCGCGCCACGATTCCGGTGGGTGATCGCGGCGCCCTCGGGTGCTCAACCCTACACAGCCTCAATGGATTCGCACGGTTGATGTCGACGCATTCGCTACTTGGCTCGCTGCATCGATTAGGGTCTGCCGACCTTCGTACGTTGTTTGGCACGGAGGCTCATAGACCATGAACAGCATCGATAAGCCAAACACCCCACATGCATGGAACCGAGGAGCACATCGAGGCTCCCAGGCCAGAGCACCGAAGGATCCCACCCCTGACAAACCGCTCACCGTCGACCCGCGCGCCCTCGACGCCGTATTGATCAGCCTCGCGTCCGTCGCGCGCTTCATCGACCGCCACGACTCGCTCACCCTCGGACCGCTGGCCCGCGACATCGACGAGATCTGCCAGACGGTGCGCGAGATCCGAACCGGTCGCGCGGAGCCCGACGCACACGAGCCGTTCGAGATCACGTCCGCGATGAACAGGCTGAACCAGCTCATCGCACGCGCGGATGCACTGGCGCATGCTGCCCAGCGCATTTCCGAGATCGCGGCGCCAGCCGACGCCGACGCCGACGAGCTTCGGCAACGTCGCGAGCGTATCGCGCACCTTGTCGGCGACGCCGCCGAGGCGGCATCGGATGCCGCGGAATCGTCCCGGCGGATCCTCCTCCAACTCGAGGAGGCGTGAGATGGACGCGTTCCGTGACTTCGTCGCCCGCATCCTCGGGTGGTCGCCGAGCCGCGCCGACGCGGTAGAGCACGCCATCCGCTCGATCAATCTCGCCGTCGAACGCAGCGCCGCGCTCGTGTTGCTCGGTGACACCGACCTCGTGCCGATCGCCCACGCGCTGCACCGGCGCACGCTCGGCACCGATGCTCCCTTCGTGGTGTGCGACGTCAGAAGAACCGACATCGAAGCGACGGTACGCTCGCCAGCCAACTATACGAACGGCGTCGCGGGATTCAAAGCGGCCACCGGCGGCACCCTGTGCCTACGATACCCCCAAGTGCCGGATGAGTTCCGGTCGATGATCCCCTTGGCGCGGAGCCTCAGCACGTCCGTGCAGCTCATGCTCTGCGGGGATGCCCGCTTTGATACACACCCGTTGCTCGTGCAGCCGGTACCGATCCGGGTTCCGTCGCTCGTGACCCGCACGGAGGAGATCCCGCGGATCGTCGACGAGTACGGGCACGACGCCATCGCGGAGCTGCGTGCCAACGATCCGCGCCCACGCGCGGTGCGCTTCACCGCCGACGATCGTGCGTGGGTTCTCGATCACAGCCCGCTGACACTGCCGGAGATCGAAAAGACAGCGTTGAGGCTCGTCGCGATCAAGATGTCCGAGAACCTCCACCGCGCGGCGGATCGGCTCGGCATGGCACCGGTAAGCTTGCTGCGTTGGATTGGCCGGAGAACGCTGCCACCGATGAGCCCGGAGGAGCGCGCCGAGCTGGATCGAGATCTCGAGCAATCGTTCGTCGACGAGGAAGAGGGGCGGCTGATCGATGCCGATGACGCGTTAGCAGATCTTCGGGCCAAACCGTCGGACCAAGACGAAAAGCAGTGAGCAGCACCAACCGGTGTGATACAATCCAATCGAAAGGTGCGGTAAATGGGAGTCTACGCACGAAGATCGAAGCTCTGGATCCGATTCCGCGACGCTAAGGGCACATGGCGCGACGCTTCGACCGGCTACAACGTGGGTCAAGAGGAGCTCGCCCAAACGATGCACGATGAGACCGTGGCGCGCATCGGCGCCACGACGAAGATCGTCAAGCACGCACCGGCCCGGGGCCTCACCGTGCGCGGGTTCGTGGGCGAGTGGCTCCCCAAGCGCCGTGAGCGTGGCCTGGATTGGAAAGGCGACGAGGGCCGACTCAATCGCCACGTGCTGCCCTACATCGGAGATCTACTGATCGCCGAGGTGCGTGCGCGCCACTTGGTGGACATGTTCCACAAGTTGCGGACCGGTCCGAATATCAAGCTCGCACCGAGGTCGATCTACAACATCTACTCCGTGGTCTCGGCCATGTTCCGTGATGCCAAGCTCGCCGACCTCGTCGAGCAATCGCCGTGCGTGCTCGACGAGCGCCATCTCGGACCGCTGATCGACAAGGATCCCGAGTGGCGCAGCACGGCGGTGTTCACGCACGAGGAAGCCGAGACGATCATCTCCGACGCTCGCATCCCGCCCGATCGTCAGATGGCCTACGCGATCGAGCTCCTTGCCGGCACACGCCCGGGGGAAGCCTCGGCGCTGCGCTGGCGTCACTACGATCCGACGATGCGCCCGCTCGGCAGGCTCTTGGTGGCGAAGTCCTACAGCACCCGGGTCGGGGAGAAGACGACGAAGACAGACGCGGTCAAGCGCATTCCGGTTCATCCCACGCTCGCCGCGATGCTCGCCGAGTGGAAGCTCGGCGGATGGGCCGCGATGATGGGCCATGCGCCGGGCCCGGATGACCTGATCGTGCCGCTTCCCCCGGATGTCGCCGAGCGGCGCACCAAGCGCAAGGGTGAGCCATTCAGGACCACCTACTACTCGGGCAGGTGCTGGAGGGAGGACGACTTACCAGCGCTGGGCTGGCGGCATCGTCGCCACTACGACATGCGCGCCACGTTCATCACGCTTGCGATCGACGATGGCGCTGATCCCGAGGTGCTCGAAACCCGCGTGACGCACACCCGGAAGTCGCGCAGCGCGTTCGACGGGTACAACCGCGGGCTGCAGTGGGAGCGGACGTGCGCCGAGGTCTCGAAGCTTCGCATCACCCGCGGCGGCCGGAGCTCGGCGGCCGAGCAGCCGATCGCGGTCGGATCCGGAGGTGATTCGCTGCATTTCGCTGCAGTCCTCGCAAGCAACCTGAATCAAGATGAAAAATCTGGCCTGTCTCGGAGTCCCACACCTTCAGCGTCTTGTCAGCCGACGCCGAGACCACGCGCCGGCCGTCCGGCGTCACCGCACACGCGCTCACCCAAGCGGCGTGGCCGACGAGGCTACGAATCAGCGCGGGGCTCTGGCGCGCGGCCACACTTCGCACGCGCAAAAAGGCAACCTTGCTCTGTACCGCAAACTGTTCGTTGAGCTCGTTCGAACTCCATCCCGACTGTCTTATCCTGTTCCACACCAATGCCGCGGTCGCTTCGGGGGCTGCTCGCAGCCAGTGCGATTCGCGCGCAAGTGCTCGGGTCAAGTCGTCGAACTTCTGGCCCAACGCTTCATCGCCGAGGGCACGGCAACGCGCGGCCACCTGCGCCAACTCGACCTCCGTCTCCCGCACTCCCACATCGCGGAGCCTCGCTTCCAGGAAGCTCATCTCCGCAGCCATCGCCCAGGCGCCCGCGAGATTGCCGGCCTCGGCCCGATGGTGAAGCGCGTGGCGCACGGCGTATCCCCTCGCGGTTGCCCCGGTGAGGGACGGCCAGGCTGCCAGGGTTCGCGCCAAGGTCGCGTGATGCTGGCGCACCATTGCCGCGCCGAGCCGCTCGGCGATTAGCTCGCGTACCCAGTCGTGGCGGGGACGATACGCCTCGACGCCCGCCCACGCCGCCGGCTCCTCGAGCAGGAGCTGCCGCGCTTCGCGCGCGAAGCGCTCCTTGTCGTCGTAGCTCCACCCGGCAACGTCGGCGAGCACATCGAGCGATAGCGCCGCCCGCGCCGCGCCCAGCACGCCCAGCCCCGCACGTACGGTTGCATGCGAAGCGGCCCTGTCCCAGATCTCGCCGATCAGCGCCTTGAGCCCACGCGGAATGCGGTCGGCGCGGCGCTTCGCGGCGGGCAGGTCCCGCAGCGCGTCGTGGAGCATGGCCGCGTGCAGCACGTTGCCTTCGGCGCGCGCGATCGCCGTGGCGATCGTCTCGCCCGACAACGGCGGCTGGTACTCCGGGCCGACGACTTCCCAGAACCTGCGAACCACGGCTTCATTGGATGCCGCCCATTGGGCCTCGTCGAGCTCAAGCCGCCGAACCGAGCTTCGCGCCTCGAGCCAGTTCAGGTGCGGGTACGTCGGCCGCGTCGCGCACAGAAACCGGATGCCCGCCGGCATCACATGGGGCAAGAAGCGCGGCCACGGGTTGTCGCCGGGCTCGGCGCGCGTCTCATCGAGGCCGTCCACCACAACTACCAGGCGGTCGGTGTCGCCGAGCTGCTTCGACACCCGGCCGAGTAGTTCGAACAGCCGCCCCTCGGGCTTGGCGTCACTGTCGCGCAGCTTGGGGAACGCCGCCTCGATCTGCGCCGCCAGCGACGCCGCGATCACCTCCGGTTGATCCCAGTCGGCGACTTGCCGGCGGATGAAATGATGCGGCACTCTGGCGCCGGTTGTCGCGCGCCGCGCTAGCCACGCCGACAGGATCGCGCTCTTGCCCATCCCCGGCCCTCCCGTGAGCACGACCCACCCAGCTTCGCCCGGCCCGTCAAGCCGCTCGTCGAGCCATGCCAGCACATCCTCGCGCCCCACGAACCGCGCATGTCGGTCCCGCTCCGCCGTGAAGTCGATCAGCCCCGCCTGCTTCGGCGATGCAGTTGGGGCTACAGAGGGTCCGCGGCGCTGAGCGAGTCCCCCACCGGCCGCGTCCGCAGGAACGCGCGGGCGAACGCCGCCGCCGAGGCGCAGGCGAACTTCGTCCAGGCGTCTGCGCGCTTCAGGCCAACGATGTCGCTGATCCCGCGAATCGCCAGCATCGGGCATCGCTCCCGTGCGGCGCGATACACCCCGCCCGATTCCATTTCGACTGCGAGCAGGTTGCGCGCCGTCGTGATCCAGGGGAACAGCACCGTCGGGTCCTTCACCAAGCGGTCGCTCGACGCGATGGGCCCAGACACGTAGGTAGGCGCACGCCGCGGGGAGCCCCCGCCGTAATGATGCTCCAGCTTGGCCCGGAGCTCACGCTGCCATTCCGGCGGTCCGTAGACCTGTCCTTCGTCTGTCCACGCCACGGCTGGCTGCGACGGCAGCCCGGACGTCCAGTCACCCAGCTCGTCTTCGCGGCCTGCGAGTGCGACCACAGCCGCGGCGATTGCCATGTCGATGGGGCCCCCCGTCGCAGCGTACGTTGCTTCCTGACCGGCCTTGACCGCCTCCACCGTGTAGTCGTGGATTCGAGTTCCGAGCACGACATCGCCGAGCGTGACGTCGTGCGACGGCAATCCGCCGGCGATCCCGACCACCAGCACCAGCCTGGGAGCGAGATCCTCTATGAGGTCCCGGGCGGCATGCTGCGCCTCTCCCGTACCTTGCTCCACCTGGCGCAAGATCGCGACGGTGTAGCGCTCGCCTGTGGCGACCTCGGCGTAGCGCAGGATGTACTGGCGGCTGGCGCCCTTGTGCACCCCGGCGCCCGCCTTCAGGGGGAACGCATCGAGCACTGCGCGAAACTCGTCGTCGCGGATCGTCAGGATTCCGATGTCGACGCTCGCATCAACTCTTATTCCGTGCCCACCAGCTCCACCACCACCCTTGCCTCCACCGGCTCCACTTGGCCCTCCATCACCACCATCACCGCCTTTGGTGCCATATAGGAGGCGTGGATCTCCCGGTTCTACACCGGCCTTCCGCATGAGGTCCTCAAGAGGAATCCCAAACAGTTTCTGGAGTTCAATCAGATGGGGAAGCAGCGGCGGGCCACCGCCACCGCCTCCACCACCAGCACCCGGTCCACTGCCACCTGTGCCCCCACGCCCGGCAGCGAGCGGGCTACCGCCGCCACCGCCACCGCCGAGTGATCCTGCCGTTCCGCCGCTTCCACCCGTGCCCCAGGCTGCCCCGCCGCCACCGCCAGCAGTACCCGCGTCTCCACCTTGTCCACCTTGACCAGCAGCGCCCCCCGCGACAGCTCGGTACTCTGAACCCTCGTGGGTCACTCGACCGTCGTGTTCTGCAGCTGACCAGAGCAGCGGGGCGCCTATGAGCGCCGACCCCTCGGTTGCGGGTACCTTCTGTGATGTCGTGGTCGGCGGGTCCTTCGAGTGCCCCGGTGCCTTCTGCGATGGCGCCGAGCATAACTCGAGCCGGGCGATCATCTCTTCGAGCTTTGGGGCAAGCTGCTGCCGCTGGGTACCTGGATCGGGTGGGCACCTTGCTAGGACCCCACGCAGAATTTTTATCTGCACATCGGGTGGGCTCGACGAAAGGATCTCTTGAAAACGAGCCCGAGTTGTGCCCGGATACTGGTTGGGATCGATGTCTAGATCGCAGTATTCGGGATAGAAGTCGGCATGTGTTCGGTAAGAGAAGCCGGCCAAGTACCCGTCTTTTACGCCGATGTACTTGTTGATGACGAGGACGATGTCCAGACGAGAAAGGCCGCTTGGCATCTTTTCGGAAGTCATGGGATCCTAGCTCTCGTCATTGCAGCAGAGGTGTTGCTCGCGCGACCTCGAACTCCGTATTCGACGAGTCGTAGCGGGCACCCTATTGTGACATGCCGATGTTACCATCGTCTGACCAGCCGGGCTGCTGAATAGCCGAGTGACGGTGCGGTCGACCACGCGCACTGTTCGCTCGACCTCGATATCGTCTTGACCAGCCGCGCCGCAGGATGCATCCGCGCACCAGGATCCGGCTCGCGCGCCCCCGGGAAGCTTTCGTCGAGCTGCGCAACCAGCGAGCCCACCATCTGCGCGGGGTCATCCCAGTCGTACGCGCCCCGGCGAATGAAATGATGCGGCACCACGGCGCCAGCCACCTCGCGCCGCGTCAGCCACGCCGACACGATGGCGCTCTTGCCCATCCCAGGACCGCCGGTGACCACCACCCAGCGGTCGGCGCCGTCGTCGACCAGCAGCTCGTCGAGGCGGGCCAGCGGCGCTTCGCGCCCAACGAACTTCTCGTGGCGCTGCCGCTCGTTGCTATAGTCGAACCGCTCCCCGGACATCCGCGCCTCGCGTGATCATATCCTGCCTCGGGCTCGCGATCTCCACACCATCGGGGATGCGGAAGGATCCCGGCCGGGGTGGTGGTGGTGAACGCGGGGACCATCACGGCCTGCAGGTCGCGACGCGGTAGAGCGATGTTCGCGTCCGGCCGTCGGCCTCGGCGAGGCTGCCGGGCCTCGACCGCTTCGTGGAGCCGGAGAACTGACCGGTTCCGAGCGCACGCCGATCTAACTCGCGACCTCGACGACCAACCAAACCCTGGTGGCTCGTCGCGGTGGGTCGTCGGGACACACCGACGAGGTGGCTTCGGTCATGGCAAGGACGTTTGATCTCAGCGGCCGTGTGTGCGTACCTACGTTCGATAGTGCTAGGGTGTGTCGTGGATCGAGACGCCGTTCGTCGCTGGATCGCCGGGCACCGTGCCGCGGAGCGGCGCAGCCTTGAGCTCATGCAGAAGGAGGGACCGATGTCCTCGGAGTCATCGTTCCGTGCTGCCATGGAGCTCTGTGATCTCGCGCCGCTGATGGAGCAGGATCCGGTACGCGATCGGGAGATCTCAGAGGCCCGGAGGCTCTGGGCGAAGTTGAAGAAGCCGTGGGTGGCAAGGCTCGCGTAGGGTTATCGACGGGCATCACCCGCGCGGTCGAAGAGCTGGCCCCTGTTCTCGACAAGCATCGCGGGCGCAGTCTCGTGATCGGTGGGATCGCGGTCATTGCCCGCGGTGTTCCGCGGGTGACACGGGACATCGACATCGCGTTCTCGGGTGCCGATGTCCCGTTGCAAGGGCTCGTGGCAGATCTCGCACACGCAGGAATCGTCGCGCGGATCGACGATGCCCTCACCTTCGCTGCGGAGAGCCAGGTGTTGCTGTCGCGTCACGCCGAGACCGGCGTCGACATCGACGTCTCCTTTGCATGGCTGCCGTTCGAACTGGAGGCGATCGCGGCGGCGGGCCCAGCCATGGTCGGCAGCGCCAAGCTCCAGGTGGCGCAACCGGAGGACCTCGTCATCTACAAGGCGATCGCTTGGCGGCCCCAGGATCAGCAAGACGTCGAGCGCTTGCTCGCGTTACACGGGCGACGGATGGATCTCTCGCGGATTCGTCGGCATGTTCGCGATCTTGGTGAAGCGATGGAGCAAGATCGGCTGCGCGAGCTGGATGCCGTGATCCGCCGCGTCCTCGGCGCCTGATGTCGGTGTCCGGCCCTCGCGCATCAGGGAAGCGCTCGTCGAGCTGCGGCACCGTCGTCGACCAGCAGCTCATCGAGGCGGGCGAGAAGTGGCTGGCCCGTGCTCGACAAGCAGGATCGACAAGACCCACCTGCGCGCTCAGCTGGCGTGGATGGAGACCAAGGGGCCGGCTCGCGGTCCGTGCACGGCCGCGACGTCGCCGACTGCTGTCGTCTTCAGCTCGCGATCCCGAGTTTAACGGGACAACTCGGGCTGTAGGCACACTTTGACTAGCAATTCCGGTTGGATGAGTGGAATCGCGGCGATCGGGTCGTGTTACTACACGCCCGGGCCGGCGGGGGCACTCGGGA
>Ga0137459_1000708_pt1 | contig 11289 bp, 18 predicted proteins | sample EasRivERMGT700_2_FD_104908 | JGI IMG/M metagenome (GOLD analysis project Ga0137459, IMG submission 104908) | Soil microbial communities from meander-bound floodplain in the East River, Colorado, USA - East River MetaG ERMGT700_2 | ecosystem: Environmental > Terrestrial > Soil > Floodplain ...
GCAGTTAATCGGTGTTCGTGTGGGCTCAATTAGAACGAGAATTCACACTGCTTGTGATCATGCTGGCGTGTCAACTCGTTCTCAATTAGTGGCGATGTATACGATTTATTCTTGCAGAATGACTATAGCAAAACTTAACTTTGAAAACGAAATTAACACTGCAACAAACGATACTGAGTATGGAGCTGATAAGCTTTGCGTATTTGAACGTATCGTAACAAACTACATAACAAAAGGATTCAAATTATGGACACGCAAACCATAAATCTTGAAACAAAAATATTACCGCTTATAGGCTATAGCCTCCGCAAAGTGGGAAAGTATTTTATCGGCGCATGTCCTTGGTGTGGCGGGCGTGATCGGTTTACAGTCAAGCACACGCCGCAGGGGGACCGCTGGCATTGTCGCGGTTGTGGCGATGGTCGCTATCACAATGCGATTGACTTCATAATGCGGCGGGATGATTGCGACTTCAAAACCGCGTTACAGATCCTAAAGCAAGACGCGCCTATTGTGCCATTGCCCCGATTGAATCCACCTGAAGCAGAGCCAACAAAACCGCCGTCCCCTGATTGGCAGGCGTCCGCATGGCGGGTAGTAGGTAGTGCCAGTGATCGGCTATTCAGTGATGACGGGCAAGCGGGCCGGGATTATCTTACAAGTCGCGGCTTACATCGTGGGACCTGGTATGCCTGGCATTTGGGATTGGCAAATGTGTTTGACGTCACTGTGCAACGGTCACGGCCTGCGATAGTGATTCCATGGATAACCAAAGCAGACGAAGAAATTACAGCGGTGAAATATCGTTTTATTGATGACGATCTGCCAATGGGTGCGAGGTATCAATACCTTGGTGGAAGTGTCCCGCTGATATTTGGCACACAATCCATACTGAGTACAGACACAACCCTTTTACTCGTTGAGGGTGATCTAAATGCAATCAGCATAGCGCAATGCCGGCCGCGCGGTGTTTCTGTTGTTTCATTCGGTGCCGAATCAGGTAAAGAAATTCCCCAGGCACGCGCGGCGATACTTCGCAACCTGGCACGCAACTATAAGCACGTTGTAATTTGGTGCGACGATCCGAACCGCTCTAAGCAATATCAAGATGCGCTTGCGAGAAATTGCCTTAAGTTGCATAGCCCAATAAAGGACGGTGAGAAACTTGACGCCAATAAACTGCTACGAGTGGGGGACCTGTTTGCAGTTATTCGGGATGCTATGAAAACTGTGTCCCTGGGCTTTTAGGATAACGAGCAGGGTTTACGAGGTGCAAACATGACATGATAAATAATCCTAAGAGTCTGACTTACTTGAAATATCGGTACTAAAAATCATTTGAAAAGATAAGGAAAAAAAACATGAAAACTGTATCTGTTGAAAAGTATGAAAAAACGAGCAATGAGATCGGGCAAGCAAAAGCAAAAATCTTTGATGCGCTTGCGTCCTTGCATGATGATCTATGTGACCTTGCACGGCTTGAAAGAGAATTGGAAGTCGAGCGCGTACAAGGTGTAACCCATGTTCGAGGGCTTGCGCACAACGCGCCGGAATTGGTGGAACACATCGAAGGGCACAACAAACAATTGGCACTGCCTACTCAGAAGGTTTTTTCAGCGACCGATGATGTAATCGCATTGATTTACCAACACAACAGTTCTTTGATGAATGGCAGCATTGATCAACTTCCCGAGGTGTTCAATAAATCGGCGGCAAATCGCTTGCAAGAATTTACAACGGGCCAGGGATAAAGATATGGTTGCTACCAAAGTATTAACGATTGAAGAAATTGACGCCCGCGTGACTGCGGATAATGCCAGGCTTGAAGTAATTAACGCGGAATTGAAAACGAAAAACGACGCGCTAGGGTCCGCACGTGGTTTTCAACTGCCAACAGTCAGTATGATTCACAAGGCAATTGATAACCTTGAATACGAGAAACGAGAGATTGAAGCAGGGCAAGAGTTTCTTGCACAGGAACGCGAACGCATTCAAAACGCAACCACCCAGGCGGAGGCAGAAGTTGCGGCCAGTGAATACAACGCCATGCTTGCGGATCTCACGCCACGTGCCGCGACGATCATGAAAAGCCTGTATGCAGTGCAAACACAACTGCTTGAACTTGAAAACATTCAAGAACTGATGAGCGAAAAAGCCGCGGTTGCTGGCAAGTTGGTTATTAATCCAGCGTTTGCCGGTGCGATTATTATCCAGATTGATCAAGCCAAAGCTAATATAAATCAGGTGCTTAATCAGATCGTCGCTTTCAACAGCAGAGAACTTATCGAAAAGGCTGGGATTGAGATTGTCGATATTCACGCTGAGCGCGCGCGAATATCTAGCCGGTTTTCTTTTGGCGATTCAGCAGTGATTGGGCGTGCGTCCACTGAAACAGGTTCAAAGCCTGAGGGTATGTATGAGTCCGCGCGTAGAGCTGCGGGTTTGCCAACGCGATAACAAACATACTGAGTATAAGTCTGAAAGGAAAGCAAAATGAAAAAAATAAAAAGACTCATTCTAAAATTTGGAGCGGGAACTATAACGTTTGGAGCAGCGAAAAAACCACAGCGGGTATTTGTTACAGAGATCGGAACACCTCGAGGGGCAATAGTTAAAGTTGGAAAAAAAGGTACGGCGAAGATAGTTTGGAATAAGAACTATGTTAAAAAATGGGCTGGACGTTATGTCCTTGCTCAAAAGTTTTTAGACTCGGAAGTTCTCAGACACTGCGAACCGTTTACGCCTTTACGCACTGGCGTGCTTATCAAATCAGGTATCCTAGGTACTGAGATTGGAAGCGGCACGGTTCAATGGATTGCACCATACGCGCATGAGCAATATCACGGCGGGCGCTCTCCTGGTCAAAGTAAAACGGGTCCATTGCGAGGTTGGATGTGGTTTGAACGTATGTGGGAAGTTTGGGGCAAAAAGATTATTGAGGGTACAAAAGAGATGATGAAAAGAGGTCAATGATCTTTTGAAGTTGCATACCTGGTTTGGCTCTCAGCCTGGTTACGGATTGACGGGACCAAAGCCGAACAAAAAACCGCCTCGTAATTGGGGCGGTTTTTATTTATGGGGGAGGGGAGTTTATTTTTTCTTTTTGGCGTGTTCGGTCGAGACCACCTCCAACAGGTCCGACAGACCGACGCCAAAATATTTCAGCAGTTTTTCAGCCACGTCACCGTTGAATTCTTCCACTTCGTTTCGTTCCCACTTGTAGAGGGTTTTCCTTGCGATCCTGGCAGCGTTGGCAACTTCGGAGAGGGGAATAAAGCGGTTTTCCCTTCGCGACTTTTCTTCGAGCAACTTGGCAAAATTATTCCTGATTGGCACTGTCATATTATATGTTCCTTTCTCATTTTATTGAGTAATTGTATCCTTGTGGTTACAGCAGAGATATGTTACTATATGCGCATTGTACCACATCTGTAACCACCAATACTGAGTACAAGTCTCAAAGCAGGAACCCGCAACCATGATCAACAAATCAAAAAATCATGTAATCAAAAAAGACCTTTCGCTCGTCCGTTCTTTTTCATATCTCATTTTGAGAGCACTGAAAACGGTTGAGGATATGCCGCCCGAGCTGAGGGATAGGTTAGGGGAGGTGATCGGCGATTGTGATCTAACCACATTCAAAGACCTTGAAACACTTGAGAAGGCACTAAAGAAAATATCATTCAATTAGTAATTACAGGCGTGGCCTGTTTTGCAAAATACAAAAGGAGTAAGTTATGCCAATTGATTCTGATGCGAAAAACCAAATGACAGAGCAAGAGCGCGATGAATTGCGTGATGCTCTAAAGAACATGAGCGCCGATGAGTTACGGGAAATTCGGTTTGTTATCTATGCCATAAAGCATAAAACAATGAGTGCCCTAGAACTTGACCGCATGGCAATGGCCCCACTCAATTAATTATTCAAGGAGAAAATCATGTCAACCAAAAGCAAGACCAAAAGCAAAACGAATCCCAATGATGAATTGGAACATGATCGTTTTCGTGAAATAGCAATGGAACTGAAGAAAGAAAATAAGCTCAATTCAAAACAAGTGATCGAGGCTTACAACGCATTACGAGAAAAGATGTCCGCCGTATGGTGGCCTAATCCCAACAAACGCACATCCACATACAACAAAATATCTAAAGACAAAAGCGCAGCAGGCAAACGTCAGCGCAATTTTATGTTTCAAATTCTTGGATTGCTTGTTGGTTTATCTAAAAATAAAAAGGCAACTAGTTAATCGTTGCTGTATTTATAGCAAGAACGAACCTTAACAAAACTTATAACCGCTCATCGTGTAGCTTGGTGATTAGCCTGGCGATTGATGGCGCGGCAACAAAATAAATGTCCCTCAGAGTGTGGATACTCCGAGGGACAGCACCAAACAACGCGCGGACGCGTCATTCGGACACACAAAGATTATACCTTTTGCACACGTCCCCGCATAGCAACGATGGAGATAAAACTATGCAAAGAGACGGACCGAAAGTAATGCACCATGACACGCATATAAGCCCCGATGGTGAGCAAGTCAATCGCCTGGTATTGGATGTGAACGGGCATAACGTGCAAGTGATTCAATACGATGCAAACCTTAATGTCCTGGTGTATGTGGATGAACACGCACGAATGATACACATAGATAACGCGGCGCAATTCATAGCAGGCCGCACGGATGGGGGATGAGATCATGCCAACGATTCAAACAACCTATGTATGCAAAAGCGGACCGCATAAAGGCAAAATGCTTGCAGTGGTTTTGGATGACAACGGAAATCCAATTATACAGACCAACAAACCCACAACAGCCGAAGAAATTATTACAGCCTTGCGACCAGTGCTAAGAGACAACGGACTATTAAAACAATTTGCCAAAAAATTACAGGATGTGAAACCATGAACAATGAAAACGAAAACAACTTGATTGTAAAAGTGATGTCCTACTTAGTGGACACACTCGCCCGAACGTTGGTGACTTTATTCGATGGCGTGAAAAACGCAATTGACCATGCGAACCCGTCACTATTCAGTTTGATTGCAGTCCTCTTGCCCTATGCAATTCCCTTACCCGTGGCGCTCATGACCGCTGAAAGCGCGCGGCATTTCTTCGGCTGGGGTGTGCGCGAGTCTTATATACTTGGCTTTGGGCTTGAAGGGTTAGGGCTTTTGGTATGGGTGAAGCTGGCTGATAGTATCGTGATCGGCGTAACAACTGCCAATGAAAAAATCGAAAACTATCTCACGTTCTTATGGGGTAGTGCTATCGCTTATGAGATCCTGCTAGTGTCCATTAACGTGATCCTGGCATTGAAAGAGGGCGCGGATGCGATCTATGCCCTTACGCTTTTCCTGGTATGTTTATTGCCCGCATTATCGGCGGTGATGTATGGACTACACAAGCGCGAAGTAAACGCACAGCTTGCGACCGAACGCACAGCAGCGGAGACGCTCACTGAAAAGATACGACAAGAAAAACGCGCGGACCGCAAAGAACAACAAGCCTTGAAAATGCAATATGCCTCTGATGCCAAACAGGAGAAATTGCAAGATAAATCCTTTCGCAAATAACAACGATCCGCTATGGATGACAGGCAGACGGCGCCCGAGGATTCGAAGATTGTGCGAATGTGGATGCGGCAAATATTTCATAACAACACACCCACGAAAAAGACATAAGAACGTCGCGCACAAGCAAGCCCATTACAGGCAACGCGCGGCATGATCAATACTGAGTATCAAGCTTGTAAATTATCACGAATTTAAAAAACAAGCCTGCAATAAGTCCAAATGGGGCAGGTCATACTCGAAGCGGTGAACGATATAAAAATCGCTCACAATCAATCTGTGGGGCAAATAGACTCATTCGGGCATGACTTGCCCCAAAAAAGCAGTTAACATGACTTACGATAATGTCCCTTATGGAAAGTTAGGAGATCCATCCAATGAACACACAAATAATTATTGCAAATCAAACAGATACACAAAGAGCTATTGAACTTGTTACCGATAGCTTGACCAGTGAACATTCAAAGCGGGCATATAGACGCGCGCTGAATGACTTTTACACATGGCTTAAGAAAAATGGCAACCCGCCGATTATCAAAGCAACAGTACAACGTTACAAGCAAACCTTAACAGGTAGTCCCGCAACAATCAATTTGAAAATGTCCGCTATTCGTAAACTGGCAGCAGAGGCGGCGGATAATGGATACCTGGACGAAGCCATAGCCAACGGGGTAAAACGAATCAGCGGTGTATCTTCTCACGGTGTACGGTCCGGAAATTGGTTAACTAAGCAACAAGCGCAAGAGATCATATCAGCGCCGAATGTGGAAGCCTTGAAAGGTTTACGAGATCGGGCAATATTGGCAGTAATGATCGGCGGCGGCCTCAGACGTTCGGAAGTGGCAAAGCTGGCTTTTGAACACATTCAACAAAGAGATAGTCGCTGGGTGATCGTGGACATGATCGGCAAAGGGAATCACGTTAGAAGTATCCCCATTCCATCCTGGGTAAAATTGGCAATTGATGAATGGACCATAAACGCAAATATTCACAGTGATCTTATCTTTCGTGCTATTCACAAAGGCGGTTATATCAAACACGAAAGTATTACCCCGCAAGGTATCAGAGACATTGTGAAACACTACGGCGAGATGATCGGCATGGCTGAACTTGCAGCCCATGACCTGAGAAGATCATTTGCCAAACTTGCGCATAAAGGCGGATCGGGATTAGATCAAATTCAATTGTCATTAGGGCATATGAGTATAAAGACAACTGAGAAATATTTAGGTGTTTCTCAAAGTCTTACAGATGCACCTTGTGATCATTTAGGTTTGATATTGGAATAGGAGCATATACTATGCAACTTGAAACCCCACTAATACTAACATTCGATAAATTTGCTAAAGGTGACTACGACGAAGGCGAAAGAAATCTTTACATCGTTTGGCGTAGGCAACAATGTTTATACGTTGGAGTAAGTCGCGCTAATATCTGGAATAGATGGTTTTCACGCGGCATACAATCACATATTTTTAATGTTGGTGGACATTGGCGCGTTGATTATTCGTCCACGATGGGCCGTGTGATTATTAGAAATCTCCCTGCGTCCCTGAGTTGGAAAATAGAACTCAGACACATCACGCAAGACTTACGAGAAGCCGAGGAAAAATTGATTTATCAACTTCGCCCGCTTTTTAATACTATGCACGGACCAGCGAAAACCCAACGAGAGATTAGATTGTCAAATCTTTTGGAGTATGGCGAATCAGCGCACATTGCAAACATGGGGACCGCAAAAGTTAAAGCCGCGTAATGTGTACGCTTGCCCAACAACATACTGAGTATATTTTTTTAAGCTTAAAGAATTACCGAAGTGTGCAAATATGCAGGACAATGTAGACCGCTTACCCAGTCCTTTTTCATCGTAAATATGACGGCTTTTATAGAATAACCGCAGCCCGGCTAGCGCGCTTGCATGGGGTGCAAGAGGTCGGAGGTTCAAATCCTCTCGCCCCGACTATAAACCGTCATTCTCTCTTGGAATGGCGGTTTTATGTTTCCCAAAACGAAACCCAAAACGAAAACAGCAACACAATGGACGCTTACCTCCGTCGCTTTGTATGACGCCTATACAGACTTTATGCTATCGCGCCAGGCGATGAATTGCACGCTCTCTACACTTGCATTTTATAAATACACCGTTGGGATCTTCCTGGCATGGTGTGAAGTGCATAACGTCAACGATCCGCAAGAAGTGACGGCGCGCATTGTTCGGCAGTATGTCGCTGAACTGGTAAGCCAGGGCAAGAAAGATACTACTGTTTGGGACCATGCCCGCGCAATAAAAACCATGTTGCGCTTCTGGCTGAATGAGGGATACATAACCACGGCGATAAAATTCGACTTGCCCAAATTGGAAAAGAAACGTTTGTTAGTGTTGTCACCTGAGCAGCTGCGAACCATCCTCAAAGCCTGCAATATTCGGGATAAGGCGCTGGTATTGTTGATGGTGGATAGTGGGCTGAGACGTGGCGAAGTATGCGCGCTGAATTGGATCGATGTGGATATGACAACCGGTCTTGTTATGGTGAAACGTGGCAAAGGCGGCAAAGCCCGTAGCAGTGTTATTGGCGCAAAGACCAGGCGCGCTTTATTGGCGTATCGTCGCACGCTTGCAGATCGTGACGGGGTTTTATTCCAAACTGAAACAGGCACGCGCTTTACTGGATCGGGAATGTTGGCTATCTTTCGCAGATTGAGCAAAGCAGCCGGGATCCGTGTCAACCCTCATTCACTACGCAGAACCTTTGTTATCTTGTCATTGCGTGCCGGGATGGATGTATTGCACCTGAAAGCCATGTTAGGACATGCCGACTTTGCCATGGTTGAACATTACGCCCAGATGGAAGATATAGACTTAGTGAACGAACACAAACAACATTCACCTGTAGATAGTTTGTAATGATACTCAGTATGTTTGCGCTACAATGCGTCCATAAATAAAAAAATTCCTCGTGATGTAATCACCATCACGAGGAAACCAACCGACTGCACCGGCTGGAAGTGGAGAAATATTACCACATCCAAGCGGGTATGAAATGGATGTGAAAATGAAATATACAATTCAAGGTAAAACACAATACCCAAGTAAGAAAAAGCCTCACGTAATAGACTCGACGGGGAAAAAGTTAACCTGGCGTGAAGTACGCAAATTAAAAATCGTAGCTCCTATCAATCACGAAAATGAAGATAGACCTCGAAAATCATATCCTGATTTAAGCATGGATAAAATGGAACTTTTTTTACTTGCAACAGTGTACAAGGATATGATAGTTAGTTTATTGAATGAGAAAACCGATTCGAAAACCAAAAAAGAACCGAGATATGTTCCAAGGCGCAATAGTAAAAAATTCAATGAATGGTGCATAAGATACGATAAAGTTAAAGCAATGTGGAGATCAGGCAGAGAGAGTTATAAAAGCATCAATGATTACTTATTGCGAAACTATCCCGACCTTGCTTGTCAGGGTAAAGATTTGGACACGTTGGAAAATACAATAATTGCAGGGGATGCGGGTTATTTAGATCCATTAAATATCAAATAAAAATTACCCCAAAAATACCCTAAAAAAACACTATTTTTTCGGAACACGCCGTTTAGTATTACTAAATGAACGGCGTGTTTTGTTGTTAATTACAAGAGGTAAAAATGGAAAATCTAAAGATATATATCACCATTGAAGATCCCGCAACAAGGGAAGGCGTAAACATAAGCGGACGTTTTGATTTACTTTGCGATTTTCTCGCTGGTATGAACAAAACCCTTTCCAAGGAAATCAAAACACCCTTAGATATTCAACGCATACTGGATGAAGCTTCACATATCCCACAACCCACTTAAACAGACAGGTCCCCGCTATCAACAGGGACCAGAGCAAAGGAAACAATCATGAGCAATCAAAATATACCACACCTTGCGCCTGATGCGCAAATCCTTCAAGAAAGTTTACTATTTACCCTCCCTCATTCCGGCGCCATGTATATGTGGCGCAATGATCGACTCTGGATTAGCCTCTCGCGCATTTGGCACGCACTGGGAGCCCTACACCAAGCGCTTGCACTCTCAACCTGTGGCACGGTCCTAATTCTCGATGATGCTGATGGACTCGCGTATGTGTCATTGGATGAATTTATCAAGATCATGCCGCGAGATGTTCAGCAAAATTTGAACACAATGAAGCGGCGGCTAATGGAAAACGTCAAAAAGAATTTAGGCGGTAAGCTATGACCACGATTGATTACACCGATTTTGTTGTTGATGATGATCCTTATACAACCGCCTCGAATCCTTCACCACAACCACAGCCACAAGCCAACACACCTAAACCACGTTATAAAATTTTATCTGCTGGGGATTATTTGAAATCCCATCCGCCTATTGAATATATCGTGGACCCACTTATTGAGGCCGGAACTGTAAATGTTATTTATTCCGAGCCTGGCGAAGGTAAAACACTTATATGCTTAGATATGGGTGTAACCATTGGAAAGGGTGAACAAACCTGGCTTGGCTTTCCCATTAAAAAATGCAACGTGCTATTCATCGATGAAGAAACCGGAGAACCGCATTTAATGCGGCGCATGGGTGAAGTTATGCGAGGCCATGACGCGGATGAACAAACACCTATTTACAGTATTTCATACGCCCGTTTTGACTTGGCAAAAAATAGTGATTACATAGAACTAACGAATTTAATAAATATAGCTAATGCCGGTCTGGTAATCATCGATGCTTTATCAGATATTGCACCTGGAAGAAACGAAAATTCAACAGATGAAATGAAACCGGTCCTAATGAATCTAAGACATATTGCGGCGGATACGGGCGCAGCTATTATCTTAATTCACCATGCCAACAAGCAAGGCGGCTACCGTGGCGCTTCAACGATTAAGGCAGATGTTGACCTAATGATTAAGGTCGAAAAAGAAAACGACACTATCACTTTTACATCCAACAAAGTGAGATATGGAGCCGCGAAAACTTTCTCCGCTCTTATGAATTGGTTTACTTTAGATCCAAAATCATTTTGGTTGACCGCTTCAGCCCATGCCCCAAAATCAAAACGTAGTTTCAACAAGGGACAAGAATATGTTTTGAGATACATCCTGAAAAATGGCGAAAGCAAAATTGATGACATTACAGGCAATGCCGATATATGTTCAGCAGCAACCGCAAGAAACGCAATTTATGCACTTGCAAATAGTTCTCTTATAGAACGCTCTGATCAAGGCGGACGCGGTTCATCTGCTGAATATCGATTGACGGTTGACGGAATAATTGAGGCGAAAAAGTTATGAAATCAATAGTTGTACTTGTATCTAGTTGTATCAAAGTTGTATTTTTGATACAGGTACAACAGTTGTACTCTCCCCTTATTTACTAAGGGGAGACAAGTACAACGATACAACTTTACAGCCGTGAATTTTCGTATAGTAATTTTTATAGAACAAGGACACACGCCCACGCAATTAATAAAAGACCCTCGTAGCCTATCGCTAACTGAGATCGATTACAGAATCGGCGGACTAAAGGAATATCATCATAGAATTCTGTCCTATCTCATACAGGGAAAAAATGATGATGAGATAGCGCAGTTAATCGGTGTTCGTGTGGGCTCAATTAGAACGAGAATTCACACTGCTTGTGATCATGCTGGCGTGTCAACTCGTTCTCAATTAGTGGCGATGTATACGATTTATTCTTGCAGAATGAC
>Ga0137459_1000710_pt1 | contig 11264 bp, 4 predicted proteins | sample EasRivERMGT700_2_FD_104908 | JGI IMG/M metagenome (GOLD analysis project Ga0137459, IMG submission 104908) | Soil microbial communities from meander-bound floodplain in the East River, Colorado, USA - East River MetaG ERMGT700_2 | ecosystem: Environmental > Terrestrial > Soil > Floodplain ...
CCGGCGCGATCCTGCTCGGCACCGCGCTCGACGAGCTCGAGCGCACCAACCAGGCGACCGCGCTGATCACGCTGTGCATCGGCGGCGGCATGGGCATCGCGACGATCATCGAGCGCGTCTGACGGTTGGCTACCCGCGGCCGGGCTCTTCGGGAGGCTCGCCGCGCGGGTCGATCGCGTATTTCTTCATCCAGCGCTGGAGCTGCGAGCGCGGCTTGCCGAGCTCACGCGCCGCCGCGGTGATATTGCCGGCGTTGCGCGCGAGCACGCCGATCAGGTGATCTCGCCGCTCGAGATCCGGCCCCGTCCACCGGGCACGAAGGGGTGCGAGTGCGCTCGGCGGATCGAGCGCCAGGTGATCGACCGAGATCGGCGCGTCGCCGGCGATCTGCAGCGCGCTGGCGAGCCGCTGCTCGAGCTGGCGGACGTTGCGCGTCCAGGGGTGAAGGATCAGCGCCCGCGCGGCGTCACCGGCGAACGCAACGCGGCCGGCGCGCTCGCCGGCGAGGCGGTGGAGCAGCGCCGCGACGATCAGGCCGAGGTCCTCGCGGCGCTCGACCAGCGGAGGGAGGTGCAACACGAACCCGGCGAGGCGCGCCAGGAGATCGTCGCGGAACTGGCCGTCGGCGCACATCCGCTCGACGTCCTGGTGGGTGGCCGCCACGATCCGGAGATCGACGCGCGCCGGGGTGGTCGCGCCGAGCGCCAGCGTCTCGCCCTCTGCGAGGACGCGCAGCAAGGCCGGTTGCAACTCGAGCGGGAGATCGCCGATCTCGTCGAGGAACAGCGTCCCACCGGCCGCGGTGGCGACCAGACCCAGCTGATCGGCGTGCGCGCCCGAGAACGCACCGCGCCGGTGCCCGAACAACAGGCTGCCGATGAGCTCGCGCGGGATCGCACCGCAGTTGACCGGCACGAACGGCCCGGGGCGCCCGGAGCGCGCGTGGATCGCGCGCGCAAGCAGCTCCTTGCCGGCTCCCGTCGGTCCGAGGATCAGCGCCGCGATCTGCGACGGCGCGATCGCCTCGAGGTGTTCGAGCTGGGCGGCGAGCGACGGCACCCAGGTCGAGAGCGCACCCATCGTGCGCGGCTGATCGGCATCCGTGCGATCGTCGGTGAGCGCACGGTAGCTCCGGTACAGCAGGAACGTGTGGCCAAGCTCGATCACGTCGCCATCGCCGAGCAAGGCCTCGCGGTGGAGCGCGCCGTTGATCCGGATCCCGTTGGTAGACCGCGTATCCTGGATGATCCAGCGGTTGCCGTCGCGGCGCAGGAACGCGTGCGGCCGCGAGACCCGTGGATCGGAGACCCGGAGCACCAGCCGGGCCCTGCCGCCGGCGACCTCGCGCGCGACCCCGCGCGCCTCGCCGCGCGCGATCTCGACCTCGCTCACCCCGTCGAGGCGGTGGCGCGACGACGGCGCGAGCGGGTGGTCGGCGTCGAGCAGCACGTAGATCGCGTGCGCCACGCGCGGCTCGTCACCGGTGCGCCGGTCCTCGGCGGTTCGCAGCGTGCTCGCGAGCGCTCCCATACAGTCCTCCTGGCCCGTCAGTTTCTCAAGATCTGAGGCAGCCGGTCGCCGAACAGCTCGCGTATCGCGCGATCGTGACGGGCGATGTCGAGGTTACCGCCGTGCTGCGCGGCCTGCTCGAGCCAGCGCACGGTCGCCGCGGCGTCGCGCTCTCGCGCGGCGATCCGGGCGAGCAGGATCGCGGGCCCGCCCTGCTTGGGGTAGCGCCGCTCGATCTCGGGATCCAGCGCGACGGCGCGCTCGAACGCGGTCCGCGCGGCGGCGAGATCGCCGAGCCGGTAGTGGCAGTAGCCCAGCATGTACCAGCCGTGTGGATCGTCCGGCGCGAGCTCGGTGGCACGCCGCAAGCTGATCACGCCTTCCCTCCAGTGGGTCTGGCCCGAGTCGACGTACTGCTGGTAGGCAAGCCGTCGCAACAGCACGCCCCAGTCGCGGCGCGGCATGAGCTGCCCGGCCTCGACGACCGCGGACGCAAGCGGTTCATCGAGCAGCGCGAGCCGGGCGAGCCCGGCCTCCCACTCGCTGAGGTGATACGAGTCGAGCTCGAAGCCTCTCGGGTATGCGCTCGCGATCGCGGCGGGGCGCCATGCGGCGAGCACGCGTGCCGCGGCGTCGATCTGACCCGCGGAGGCGAGGGCGAACGCGTGCTGGAGCGGGCTCGAATCGCCGCCGGGAGCGAGATCTCTCGCACATCGCCGTTGCGGGTCCGAGGCGGCCGGCGGGACGACGCGCACCGCACCGGGCGCCGCGCGAATCTCGAACCGATAGAGATCGACAACGCTCGCGGAGAGATACGCGTCAGCGGAGCGGAGCAACCGCATCACGTAGTGGCCAGCGGTGGGGCGGCTCGTCGAGTGAACGATCGCGTGGTGCAGTCGCTTGCCGCCGAGATCGTGGAGCGCGATGTGCCACTGCGCGACGTGGTCGACGTACGAGAGCGTCAACCTCACGCGCTCAGGAAATACGCTCCAGTCGACGCTGACCGGCACTACCAGCCCCGCGGGCATGCGGCGGTCGGGCGGTGGGCGGAGGTACGTGTGCAGCTGGAGCTCGCCGCCGCCGCCGATGCCGCCGATGCTCCCGGCGACGGCCCATAGACCGTCGTCTCGCGCGAGGTCGATATCGAAGCCCTTGGCGTACTGCACGTCGCGCAGCGCGACCACGACGGAGACCTCGAACGACGATCCATCCCAGTCGACCGGAAGTGCCAGCGCGCGATCGCCCGGGAGCAGGCTCAGGCCGAGCGAGCCGGCGGCGGTTGGGCCGCGACACGCGAGCGGCTGTTCGACGCGCCACGCGGGCCACGGCTCGACGAAGTCCTGGAGGAACACGGTCCGGCTCGCGTCCAGCTTCTCGATGGCGGCCGCGCGCGCGGTGTCTTCGAGCGCGCGTGCGGCGTCGAGCGCGGTCCGCCAGTCGGCCGCCGCCTCGGCCGCCTCGAGCATCGAGCGCCACAGCTCGGCATCGTGGCGGCCGCCGGTGCGCGCGTCGCGAAACCGCGCCAGCGCGAGCTCCCAGCGCTGGGCCCGCGCATGACACACGCCCTCCTCGAATGCCACGGCGACGGGATCCGCGCCGTGCGCCGCGGCAGCGCGGTACGCGTTGAGCGCCAGCTCGATCTCGCCGGCGTCCCGGAGCTGGCGCGCCGTCGACAGCCAATCGGCACCGGTACGGCGCCGTTCACGGCGCGGCCCCTCCCGTGCCGGACCGACGCCGTAGGCGGCGACGCGCGCTCCGCCGAGCACGAGCTCTCCGTAGCCATCGCCGTCGAGATCGGCGATCGCGACGCCGCCCTCGGTCAGGTTGGCGGCGCCGAGGCGATGAAGGTCGCGCCGGATCGGGCCCATGCTGGGACGGCCGAAGTACAGGTGGAGCACGCCGCCAGGGGAGCCCACGACGAAAGCGGGACCGAGCCGCGTGCGAGGCCCTCCCGCAGCCAGGCCGAGATCAGTCGGCGGACCGGTTGCCGGCACGAGCGGATCGAACCACGTCCGCTCGAGGCGACCACCGTCCAGCCGCAACACCATCGGTCCGCTCGGCCCGAGGAACGGATCGTCTTCGAACAGGCGCGGGCTCGGTAGTGAATGCGACTTGACGGCGAAGATCTCGCGCCGGCCGTCGATATCGGCCACGGCCAGGCCATAGACGGTGCCGACCTGCGCCCGTGCGATCACGCGCAGCGCATCGTGGTCGAGCTTGCCGACCCGTACGTCGTACCGGGTCCACGGGCCGCCAGCGTAGATCAGCTCCGCGCGACCGTCACCGTCGAGATCGGCGATATCCAGGCCGGTCACGTGCGTCTCATCGACGGCGAGATCATCGAGCAAGCTCTGCCGCGTCGACCAGTCGCGTGCGACGCGAACGAGCCGGAGCCCGTTGCTCATCATCACGAGCTCGGGCTTGTGGTCGCCGTCGAGATCGCCCGCCTTGATCAGCGTGCAGCCATCGAGGGTGAGCGCGCGCCGCAGCACCGGTCCCCCGAGATCTGCGACGAAGCACTCGCCGACGATGGCGAGGAGGTCAGGCCGCCCGTCACCGTTGATGTCGACGACCGAGAGCTCAGGTGGTCGAACCCAAAGCATCGGCACGCCCCCGAGCTCCGGCATGTCCCACCGCCGTACCACCTCGAGTCGGTTTGCGCGGAGACCCAGCGCCACCAGGCTTCGCGGTGGCTCGTAGACGAACACCTCGTCGCGCCCGTCGCCGTCCAGATCGCCCGCACCGATCACGCGCCCCGCGATCCCGGCATCGTTGCGCCGGCCCAGCCACTCGGTCCACGCGAGCCCGAACCGCGCGTCCTCGAGCTCCGCGGGCGATAGCGCGACGCTCGCGGCCGCGCGCGCGTATTGATCGTGCGCGTCGTCGAGGAACCCGTGCTTGTCGTAGATCCTGCCCAGCCGCCAGCGCGCCCGCGCCGCGTCGCCGGCGGGCGGGTCCACCTCGAGCAGGCGATCGAGCCAGACCTCCTGCGCCAGCACATCGTCTTCGCCCTGCGCGCGCCCCGCGAGCGCTGCCATCGCCCAGTACGCGCCGATCACCGCCGGGGTCCGCGGGAACCGCAGCTCGACCTCGCGCAGCCGGGTCCATGCCTCGCCCGTGTCGCCGCGCTCGGCGAACCCCCGCGCGACGCGCACGAGCTCGTCGGCCTCACCGGCCTCGCGATCGCGCTGCGCGGCGCGACCCGCGATCACCGACGTTACCAGACCGAGCACGCCCAGCGCGGCGGTGACCGCGCCGACCAGCCACGCACCGCGCTGGCGGCGAACGTGCTTGCCGAGCCGATAGCCGAGCGAAACACGCCGCGCTCGGATCGGCTCGTCGGCCAGGAAGCGCGCCAGGTCGTCTGCGAGCGCCCGCGCCGTCAGGTACCGCCGCCCGGGAGCCTTGTCGAGGCAGCGAAGCACGATCGTCTCGAGGTCGCGCGGACAGTCGGCGCGAATGTGGCGCGGCGCGACCGGCTCGCGCTCGAGCACCGCGCTCCTCACGGCGATCAGGTGCTCGCCGTCGAACGGCCTTGTGCCGGTGAGCATCTCGTACAGCGTGACGCCCACGCCCCACACGTCGGTGCACGCGTCCGCGAGATAGGCCTCGCCGCGCGCCTGCTCGGGCGCCATGTAGTGTGGTGTCCCGAGCAGGTCGCCGGTGCTGGTCAACGTGGGCGCGAGCTCGGACATCGCGATCCCGAAGTCGACCAGGGTCACGTGATCGCGCCCGTCGGCGAGCAGCACGTTGCCGGGCTTCACGTCGCGGTGGACGACGCCCTGATCATGTGCGGCGGCCAACGCCTCCGCGATCTGGCGTGCGATCTCGGCGGCGCGAGCGCACGACAGCCTGCCCGCCGCGAGCACCTCTTCGAGCGATCGCCCGTCGACGAGATCCATGACGTAGTAATGCAGCCCGCCCGCCTCGCCGACCTCGTGCACCGGCACCACGTGCGGGTGCTGGATCCGGGCCAGCGCCTGGGCTTCGCGGCGCAAGCGATCGACCGACTGGTGGTGACTCGCCGCAAGCAAGATCTTCACCGCGACGTGGCGCTCGAGGCCGTCCTGGCGCGCCAGCCAGACCTCTCCCATCCCACCAGCGCCGATCGGACGAAGCAGCTCGAACCGCCCCAGACGCTGCCCCACCCGGTCTTCCTGCACCCGCGAATATTATTCAGTGCGCACCGCTACCGCAACGTCGCGCGCCACCGTAGCGGCGTTGTAGCGCCGCAGCGGCGCCACCGGATGGGTGCGCCAGAACTCGGTCCAACGGCGTGGAGTTCCCAGGGGATCGAGAGCCAGACCGCAGGCATGCCGCGTGCTGTGCAGGCGGTCATGACGAGCGGAGCACTCACCAGGCATCGTGTTTACCCACCACGCGCGGGATCAGGATCCCGAATCGCTGCGCTCATCAGCGCGCGCTGCATGACGATGGGATGCACGTTCTTGTTGTCGAGCGCGCTGGGTTGCGGCGACGTGAGCTCCTCCCCCGATGCGCGGACACCACCGACGGACACGTCCGTGGCTGTGCCGCGAATGTGCGATCCGCTCGCGAAGTTCGGCGCACCGGTGCCGATCTCCGAGCTGGCCATGGTGAACGCAGGCGCCCCACGTCTGTCGAGCGACGAGCTCACGATCTACTTCCACGCGTATGGCGACCAGGTGGATCTGTGGAGCACCCACCGGAAGTCGTTGACCGAACCGTTCGGACCACCCACATTACTCGTCGGACAGAACTCCCCATCAGCCGATTACGATCCGGCCGTAAGCGCCGATGGACTGACCTTGTGGTTCGCATCGACCCGCGTCGCGAATGAAGGTCAGCATCTTTACGTCTCGATCCGTGCCTCGATACTGGCCGAGTTTGGGGCACCCGGGCTGGCCGCCGCGGTCAACGCCACGGATACCCAGCAGTACGATGCGCAGCCATTCCTGACGACGGCTGGCAACGAGCTGTGGTTCACATCGAAACGCACCGGCGGCCTGGGCGGCAACGATATCTGGCGCGCGGCGTGGACAGGCAGCGGGTTTGAGACGCCGGTGGCCGCCGCGGAGCTGAACTCGCCAGCGGACGAGTGGGTGCCGACCGTGAGCGCTGACCGCCTCACGGTCTATTTCTCGTCGGAGCGTGCGGCGACTGGCGCGAAGGGCGATCGCGACATCTGGATATCGCACCGCAAGGTCATCGACGATGGCTTTCCGGCACCGACGCTCGTCGACGAGCTCAACACCGCTGGAGCCGACCTCGCGTCGTGGCTGTCAGCCGACAATTGCCGGATGTACGGCGCATCGAGTGGTGGCGGTGGGACGAACCGCATCTACATGGCGACGCGGCAGCCATGATCGATTGTGTGGGCAAAGCGGCCGCAAGGCAGCCAGCCGTGCGGGCAGACGTCATGGTGGCGATGTCCCACGACGGCGGACGCGTGCTCGTCGCCGACGGTGAGGCGGTGCGGTTCGCGGATGGCCGCGTGGTGATGAGCGGCGAGCGTGCGCGTGCGATCGCGCTGGTCGACAGCGAAGCATGGATCGTGGTCGAGGACGGCGGCGAGCACACGCTACGCCGGTTCGACGCCGCCGGGGATCCGCTCGAGCCCGCGCTCCGACTCGGCCGGCTGGGCGCGAACCTCCGGCTCACCGCGACCCGGATCGGCGTGCGCTCCGCGCTGATCGAGGGCGATCGCGCGGTGTTCGTGCGTGAGCAGGCCGTCGAGGAGCTCGGCGAGCGCGGGCGCGATCGCCGTGTGCTGATCGGTGGTCGCGGCGTGGCAGAGCGCAGCGGCGGGGCGCTCGTGTTCCGCCGCACCGGCACGATCGCGCTGCCCGGCGACCTCGCCGCGGCGGCCGTCGTCGGCGGCGCGATGGTGTTCGACGGGAGCGCGGCGTTGATCGAGCTCGAGCGTGCGGGCCATCGTACCGCCGTCGTGTTCGATCTCCGGCGCGGCGCGGTCCACACGCGCATCCGGCTGGGCGAGGCAGCGATCCTCTCGGTGGCCGAACGCAAGGGACTGGTCGTGCTCGGCCGCGGCGCGCACGTGGCGCTGTGCGATCTGCGCGCGGGCCGCTGTGTCGGTGAGCGGATCCTGCCGGCGCCCGTGCGTGCCTGTGCGATCGACGCCGACGGCACGCGGCTGATCGTCCTCGACGCGACCGGCACGCTGCACACCTTGGCGGCATCGATGGCGAACTGGACAGCGCCGGCCGCCGTCCCCAGCGATCCGGAGCCCGAGAGCGGCGAGTTGGAGGCCACGCTGGATGGCGATGAGCACGCGAATGCAGCCTCTTGCGAGAACATCCAGCTGCACCGCAGCTGCGCCGCGGGCGACGGAACAGGCGAACGCAACGAGGCCAGGGGCGACGAAACCGCAGGTGATGGAACGGGCCACCCCAGCGAGTTCAGGAGCGGCGCCGAGCGCAAGTCTACCGACGATGCGGCCCATCGCGGCGACGTCTCAAGCAACGCCAGATGCGATCACACTCCCTCGCCGCACCCGGGCTACACCACTGCGAGCGTCGGCGAAGCCAAACGCGAGCCGGCCGACGACGTGCCCCATTGCGATGCTCCCGCCAGTGACGCTGGACGCGATCGTGATCCCCCGCTGCACCCCGGCAATGCCACCCCGCGCACAGGCGGGGCCGACGATGGCCGCCGGGTGCGTGTCCGCAAGGTGGGCGAGGCCGGCGACACCAGAAGAAACGCAGCGGAGTTCGATCCGCTCGTCGCGGTGCAGGGGCTTCGCCTGCGCGCGCTCGGGCCCGCGGTGCGTCGCATGCTGCCGCCGGACAAGCTCGAGGCGTATCTCGCGGACGCGCGCGCATGGGTCGTCTCGCTGTGCCGCACCGCGCTCGCGACGGCGCACGACACCGGCCGGCTCGGTGTCGCAGCGCCGGCGGATCTCGATGCGATACTTGGTGATCACGGCGGGCACGCTGTCGACGAGCTGGCCTGCGCACACAAGCTCGAGGAGGACGCGACCAAGCGGTTCTCGCGGTGGAACCGCCGCGGCGCTCCGCACGTCGAGCTCGCGCGCGAGCTTCGGCTGTCGCCGATGGCGATGTCGCTGCTGCTGCTCGCGGCGGCGCCGCAGATCTGGGGCGAGCTCGCCCGCGCGTACGGGTTGTGCGTCGCCGATCGGGCGCGCCCGCTGGTCGATGAGCTGCTGCTCGCGCACTTGCTCGAAGCGGATACTCCGACGCGTGCGGCGATCGGCCGCGAGCTCGACGAGGACGCGCCCCTGATTACCAGAGGTGCGGTCACCGTGGCCCGCGGGCTGCGGCCGTACGCTGCGATCTCGGTGCACCCGGCGATCGCGCGGCGCCTCGTCGGTGCGCCACCCGCCGGCGATCGGGACGACGGCTCACCCCCAGCAGACCGCGCGCTGACAGAGATCATCGGTCCGCGAGCACAGATCGCCGAGGTGGTGCGCCGGCTCGCCCAGCGGTCGGCTACCCCGGTGCGTGTGGTGCTCCGCGGCCGGTCGAACGTCGGTCGCCGTACCACCGCGGCAGCGCTTGCCATGCGCGCCGGCCGCCAGATCGGCCTCGTCACGGTCGATGGTGTGGCGAAAGAACTCGAGGTCCAGCTCGCTCAGCGGCTGCACGACGTGTCGCTGCGCGGCCACCTGCCGTGCGTCGCACTCGACGGCCTTGCCAACGACCCGGCCCTGCGTGCGCAGATCCGTCCGGTGCTCGATCGGCACCCGGGCCCCCTGTTCGTTCACGCGCCGCGCGGCGGTGACCTTCCGCTTGCGCCCGGTTACCTCGCGATCGACTTCGCCCCGCTCACCGAGACCGAGCGCCACGCCGCCTGGGAGACGATGCTCACAGCGCACGAACTCGACCTCGCACCGGCCGTGCCGCTGGCCGCACGGTTCCACGTGGGGCCCGGTGCGATGGCGCGTGCCTGCACTGCGGCCGCTGCCGCGCCCCTACCGGCTCCTGCAAACGACGCCACCGCAAGCGCTACGCTCGAGGCGACGCTCGCATCGGCGCTGCGCCAGCACCGCTCCGCCCGCATCGAGGCCACCGCGACGCGCGTCGAGCGGCTCGCGTCGTGGGATGATCTGATCGTTCCCGACGATATCTCCGACGTGCTGTACGAGCTGTGCGCGCGCGTTCGCCACCGCCGCACGGTCCTCGAGGACTGGGGCATGCGCGGTGTCGCCGCCACCGCGCAGGGCACGACCGCGCTGTTCCAGGGCGCGCCCGGCACCGGCAAGACAATGGCAGCCGAGGTCATCGCGAACGCGCTCGGCTACGAGCTGTGGCGCGTCGATCTGTCGAGGGTGGTCTCGAAGTGGATCGGCGAGACGGAGAAGAACCTGGCGGCGGTGTTCGACGCTGCCGAGGACGGCGAGATCGTCCTCCTGTTCGACGAGGCCGACTCGCTGTTCGGCAAGCGCACCGAGGTTAAGTCGAGCCACGATCGCAACGCGAACCTCGAGACGAACTACCTGCTCCAGCGCCTCGACTCGTTCACCGGCGTGGCGATCCTGACGACGAACTTCGGCACCGCAATTGACACGGCGTTCCTCCGCCGTCTCTCGGTCCAGGCTCAGTTCCCGCTGCCTGACGAACTCGAGCGCGAGCGGCTATGGCGCGCGCTGCTGCCACGCACGCTCCCGTTCACTGACGAGCCTGACCTCGCCGAACTCGCGCGGCGCTACCCGCTCACCGGCGGCTACATCCGCAACGCCGTGCTTCGCGCCGCCTACGTCGCCGCCGGCCGCGACACACCGCTTTCCATGGCTGACCTCGAGCGCGCCGTGCGCGCCGAATACCTTTCGCGCGGCAAGGTCTCGACCACCGGCGCCATCACCTGAACCAAGGAGCTACACGATTATGGAGAGTTTTTGTACGAGGGACAACGATGACCAAGATCGAGAGAACAATGGTCAGAGACCTAGCCGAGACGAGGCAGCCGAAGCAGACGAGGACGATAGCCACCAGATACCCGGCCGGGATGCGTTGGAAGAGCATCCCTTACAGGGGATTTCCGTATCGCAAAGTACTGCCCTTCCAGATGAGCAACGACCTGCTCAGCAGCTCGATGAGAGCCCGAGACTCGATGATGACGTGCACTCTACTGCAGCGCGCGGCGTGAGCGGGCCATCCGGACGGCTTCCGCACCTCTCCGCGATTCAGCAGTCATTCGGTCGTCACAACGTGAGCGGCGTGCGCGCACACGTGGCGGGTCGCGCGGCCCAGGCGAGCCGCGACCTGGGGGCGCGCGCCTTCGCTACAGGGACCGAGGTGGGGTTCCGCGAGGCGCCCGACCTGCACACCGCTGCTCACGAGGCGGCGCATGTGGTGCAACAGCGCGCGGGGGTGCATCTCAAGAATGGCGTGGGCGAGCGGGGCGACGCCTATGAACAGCACGCCGATCAAGTGGCTAATCTGGTGGTGGCGGGACGATCGGCGGAGGGACTCCTCGACGAACACGCGCCCGCGGGCGGCGATGGCACGGGTACGGCGCAGCGACTGCAGTTCGTACTGGGAAAAGGTGATGACAAGAAGATCCGACCGCACATTGTATCTCGGGCGGCAACGCTTGACATCGACGTCACCGAAGAAGGGATCGACGAGCAGATCGGGCTTCTCCAGCAGGATCCCGAGAAGATTAATCTCTCGAACGCTAAGAAGCGAATGGAAGCATGGCTCGAAACAAAGCGCTCGAGGTCGACGACGGCCGCGAAATCGACGAATGCCGGAACGTCGACGAATGCCGGAACGTCGACGACGGCCGCGAAATCG
>Ga0137459_1000711_pt1 | contig 11249 bp, 8 predicted proteins | sample EasRivERMGT700_2_FD_104908 | JGI IMG/M metagenome (GOLD analysis project Ga0137459, IMG submission 104908) | Soil microbial communities from meander-bound floodplain in the East River, Colorado, USA - East River MetaG ERMGT700_2 | ecosystem: Environmental > Terrestrial > Soil > Floodplain ...
AACCGCGCCAGCAACGATTCGAAACCCTTCACCTTGCTGCGAGCCACGCCCTGGCCGTCGGAGAACAGGGATTGCCCGGTGAGCTCCGCGAGGAACCGAACCTGCGACTCCCGCCGTTCGACGATCGCCGCATGGCAGGCCTCACGCTGGCGGGCGAGCAGACCGATGAGCGTCGCAGACGTCGCGGTCTCGAGAACCAGCCCCGGCGGGTCGTCTCGAAGGTGCACCGCGGCCAGCGCGCCGAGCGGCACCTGCCAGGGATCGCCCTCCTCCGGGACGACCGTGACGTGCGTCTCGTACACGTGCAGCTCCGTCGCTCGCGCACCCTCCGTCGTGAGCAGCGCGCCGGAGAAGACCTCCGGCATCGTGATCCCGTGCGCGAGCAGCCCCGCGACGCGGGCCTGGTTGCGGATGCGTCGCAGCTCCCGAGCAAACGTCTCGAATCGCCGGCCGAGCTGCGTGAGGGCGAGTCGACCACTCGGCCAGAGATCCATCTGGATGTGGTAGTCGGCCGCGTGCATCCCGTCCGCGTCGAGGTAGGAAACCGTCACCGGCCCGACGCTGAGGGCGTCGTCACCGATCACCGCCTCCCCCTCGCCGCTCCGTGTGACCGTCGCGCTGGCGTCGGAAAGAGCGAACGCGGCCCGGGCCCGGCGCGGCTCGGGGATCACTCCCTCAAGCCCCGAATGACTTGCCGCACTCGGGACAGAACTTGGGCGTGCCGTCCGCCTCGGCACCGCAGTGGACGCATTTCCGCTTCTGGCTGATGGCCGTGCCGCACTCGGGGCAGAACCGCCCGCCCTGGGTCTTGGCTCCGCACTTGGGGCAGAGGACGGCGACGACCTGAGCCAGGTTGCGCTGGCCGAGGTAGTCCACCTCGCGCGCCTTCTCGGTCGCTTGCTGCTTGGCGGCCGTGGCTTGTGCGGCGGAGATCTCCTCGTCCAGGTCCGGAGCGCAGGTCTCGCACAGCCCGGCCTTCTTGTTCCAGCAAACCGGCTCGCAGACCCAGGAACCGCAGCGCGTGCACTGCTTGAAGCGCTGGCTGATCTCGCGCACCGCGGCATCGAGCGCGGCATCGTGCGCCGGGCCCGCGACCATGGATTGCAGCGCTTGCGCCGATTGCGCGGCGCGCCCGAAGATCCCGCCCAGCAGCGAGGCGGCCGCATTCGCGGCGGAGGTCGCCATCCCCATCTTGCTGGCCTGGAAGGTGGACATGTACCCGTTGCCGCACTTCTTGCAGAAGAACTGGAACTGGTACCCGCGCTGCGAGGAGAGGTCGGTGTAGTTGCTGGTGAACGGGATGTTGGCCATGGCGCGGTTCCGCTGGACTCAAAGGTCCGAGGCAGGTGGAACGGCGTCAAGCAACAGATGGGAGAAGTGAACGAGCGTGGTGCTCCCGGCACGGGAAAGCGGTTCTGGCGTCGCTCCCCGGTTCGAGCCGTGGTCAACCGGCGAGGGCCTGTCGGCGGCGGCGCAGGAAGGCGCGCTCGGCGGCGTTCTCGGCCATGGCGATCGCGGTCTCGTACTCCGCTCCCGCTTCGCCGTCACGGCCCAGGCGATGGAGCAGGTCGGCGCGGATGGCATGGAAGAGGTGGCTTTCGAGGTCAAGCGCGTCGACGAGCGCGAGCGCCGCTGCCGACCCCTCGACCTCGGCCACCGCGACGGCGCGGTTCAAGGCGACGATCGGGCTCGCGTCGAGGTCGAGCAGATGGTCGTAGAGCTGCACGATCTGCCGCCAATCGGTGTCGGCCGTGGAGCGCGCGTCGCTGTGCACGGCCTGGATCGCCGCCTGGATCTGGTACACGCCCGGCTGGTTCCGCCGCAGGCAGGCGCGCACGAGCGCCTGACCCTCGGCGACGAGGCGAGGATCCCAGCGCTCCCGATCCTGCTCCGCCAGCGGCACGAGCTCGCCGCAGGCGTTCGTCCGGGCCGCCCGGCGCGACTCGGCGAGCAGCATCAGCGCGAGCAAGCCCTGCGCCTCCGGTTCGCCGGGCACGAGCTCGGTCAGCAGCCGGCCGAGGCGTATGGCCTCGTTGCAGAGGTCGGCGCGGACGAGCTCCGCTCCCGAGCTTGCCGCGTAGCCCTCGTTGAAGATCAGATAGACGACCGCCATCACGGCCTGCAATCGGCCGGGGAGCTCGGCCGCCTCGGGCATCCGGAACGGGATCTTGGCCGCGCGGATCTTGCCCTTGGCGCGCACGAGGCGTTGCGCCATCGTCGCTTCCAGCACGAGGAAGGCGCGCGCGATCTCCGCGCTCGTCAGCCCGCCCAGGAGCTGGAGCGTGAGCGCGACCTGCACGGCGCGCCCCAGCGCCGGGTGACAGCATGTGAAGATCAGCCGCAGCCGCTCGTCACGGACCGGCCCCTCCTCGAGCGGTTCGTCGCGGACGTGCAGCAACGCGGCCTGCGCATGCCGGTCGGCGAGGGCTGCCTCCCGGCGCAGCCGATCGATCGCCAGGTTGCGCGCCGTGGTGAGGATCCAGCCGGCCGGGCTCGGCGGCGGCCCATCGGCCGGCCAGCGCTGCACGGCCACGGTGAAGGCCTCCGCCACGGCCTCTTCAGCGACGTCGATGTCGCCGAAGGCGCGCACCAGAGCTGCGACGGCGCGGCCATGCTCCGCGCGGAACAGGAGTTCGATCTCCGCTTGGGGTGCGGGTTCCAAGCCGGGATCGGTCAGGTCTCGGCGACGTCCCGGAACGGACGCACCTCGATCGGCAGCGTGGTCGCGCACGCCGCCTTGCGCGCCCATCCGAGCGCGGCGTCGAGGTCGGGCGCCTCGATGACCCAGAACCCGCCGACGTGCTCCTTGCCCTCGAGGTACGGACCGTCGGTGATCATCATTTCCCGGTCGCGCAAGCGTACGACGGTGGCCGTGCTGGGAGGGTGCAGCCCGCGACTGAAGACCCAGGCGCCAGCCGCCTCGAGCTCGCTGTTCAGCGCGTGCACGTCGCGCATCACCTCGGCGAGGAACTCCGGCGGAGGCGCCTCGCCATCGGGCTGGTAGATGCTCAGCAGGTACTTCGTCATCGGCTGCGTCCTCGGGGCGGACGAGTTGCTCAGGCTGCCTGGTAGGTCGCGATCATCACGCCGGTCGTCGTCGTGACGCTCTTCACGAGACGGAGCGCGGCGCGCTCCGCGTCGGCATGGAACAGCCTGTGCCCTCGCCCGAGCACGAGCGGGTGGATCAGGAGCACGTACACGTCGACGAGGCCGTGTCGCATCAGCGTCTGCAGGAGGTCGCCGCTCCCCAGCACCACGATGTCCTGGCCCGGCTGCTCCTTCAAGCTCGCCACCGTCTCTCGTGCATCGCCGGAGAGCAGCGTCGAATTCTGCCACGGGAGCGGCTCCCGCAGCGTCCTCGAGGCCACGTACTTCTGGGAGCGGTCGAGCACCTCGGTGAACGGGTTCCCCTTGCGACCCGGCCACACCGCAGCGAAGTCCTGGTACGTGCGCCGCCCGAACAGGAGCGCTCCACCCTCGGCCATGCCCTCGCCCATGGCCTGCATCATGACCGCGTCGTTGTAGGCCAGCGCCCAGCCGCCGTGCTCGAAGCCCTCGCGCCGGTCCTCGTCGGCCCGGCCGGGTGCCTGCATCACGCCGTCGAGCGTCAAGCGGTTGGTCACGATGATCTTGCGCATGCGCGGCTTCCTTCCGAGGCGGGGCCGGCCCCGTGCCGGTTTCCCGTCTCTACACGAACCGCAACCAGCCGGATCGACATCGGACCACCAAGAAACTTCCCGCCCGAGGCCGGCGCCGCCTCGCTGTGGCACGAGCTCTACACATCCGCTCATGCCGAATGTCCCCCCGGCGAAGGCTACCCTCGTTGTCGCTCGGAGTCTCGGCTCTCCAGGATGAACGACTCGCCCCAGGATCCACGCGACGCGCAACGCGAGCAACGGCTCGCGGCCGGCGCCGTCGGCGTGCTCGGCGTCCTCGCGCTGTTCGTGCCGCTCTGGCCGGAGCTCGCCCCCGAGTGGCGTCTCGGCTGGCTCCTCCTCGTGACCGCGTGCATCGAGCTGTTCCACGGCCTGCGCCGTTCGAAACCCGAGGAGAGGCGCGCGGCCTGGTTCGGCGGCGCGGTCACGCTCGCGCTGGGCGTGCTGCTCATGAATGCGCCCATGCTCGTGGGGGGGTCGCTCGTGCTCGGGGTGGCCGGGTGGTTCACCGTCGATGGTGTCCGCTACGCGGTGGACGCGGTGCGCAACCGGCGCTCGCGCGAGCCCTGGGAATGGAACGCCGCGGCCGCCCTGGGCCACTTCGCGATGGTTCTCGTGCTCGTGTTCCTCGAGAGCGCGGTGGTGCTGTGGGTCCTGTCCATCACCGTGGCCGTGCGCATCCTCGGCACGGCAGCCGAGATCCTGCGCGCGTCCACGCATCGGGCGGAAGCCGCCAGCGAGGACGTGCTGCGTCCACTCGGTCTCGAGGGGCGTCCGGAGTTGCTGGAACTCGCCACGCGACTCGACGCCGAGGAGCGCGCACGGCGGCCGATCGACCGCTACTGGATACGGACGTTCGTGGTGACCCTGTTCGCGATCCACCTCGGCCGGATGGGGCTCGACCGCACCGCGCTCGGCATCGTCTCGCCGGGCTTCGCGGTGGTGGGCGATCTCGTCTTCGCGCTGGGGGTGGGTCTCGGCATCGTGATCCCGGCGCAGCTCGTCCTGCGCAGGGTCCTGCGTCCGTTCGAACGCAGGGCCTGGGATTGGTACCTCGCGGGCGCCGGCGTCGATCGCCGGGACCGGTTGGTGCGGACGCTCGCGGGCGCGTTGCTCACGCGGCAGCTGCGCAGGTCGATTCGCCTGAAGCACGCGAGCCAGTCCGCGCGCTACGCGCTGAGGCGCGGCCTCCAGACCGGACTGCCGGTGGCCGCCGTCATCGCCGCGGTCACGCCGGTCCTGGGCATGAGCTGGTACTTCGACACGGAGAACTACGCGTCCGGCATCTGGAACGCCTGGGCGGAAGCGCGCACCGACGTCTGGCGTGAGGCCATGATCGAGGCCGTGCGCGAGGAAGAGATCGCCGCCGGCCGGCCGGAGCCGACCTTCGCGATCCGCCCGCCCGGCGTCGAAGATGCCGCCGACTTCTCCTTCCTCGTCATCGGCGACACCGGCGAGGGCGATTCCTCGCAGCACGTCCTGCGCGACCAGATCATCATCGCCGCCCTGCAGCCCGAGGTGCGCTTCGTCGTGCTCTCCTCGGACGTGATCTACCCGTCGGGCGAGATGAAGGACTACGAGGCGAAGTTCTGGCTCCCGTTCAAGGGCGTGCAGAAGCCCGTCTATGCCATCCCGGGCAATCACGACTGGTTCGATGCCCTCGAGGGATTCGCGGCGACCTTCCTCGAGCCCGCCGCGGCGCGGACGATGATGCACGCGCGCGTGGCGGCGGACTTCGAGCTCACGACCACCACCGACCGACACATCGAGGCGCTGGTGGCCGAGGCCACGCGGCTGCGGGGTGAATACGGCGTGCCTACGGGTTTCCAGCAGGGACCGTTCTTCCAGGTCCAGACGGACCGGTTCGCACTGTTCGCGGTGGACTCGGGCGTGCGCAAGCGGCTGGACCGCGCGCAGCTCGCGTGGCTCGAGACGGCGCTGGCCTCGGCCCGGGGCAAGTCCAAGATGGCGATCCTGGGTCACCCGCTCTACGCCTGCGGCGTCTACCGGGCGGCGGAGAACGCCGACTTCGCGGCCCTGCACCGGCTGCTCCGCGAGCACGACGTCCGCGTGGTGATGGCCGGCGACACGCACGACTTCGAGTACTACCGCGAGGAGCCGGAGAGCGGCGTGCCCGTGCATCACTTCGTCAACGGCGGCGGGGGCGCCTACCTGACGATGGCCGTGCAGTTCGTCCCGGCGGAGACCATGCCGACCCGCGACTGGGCCTTCTATCCCGCGACCGCGCCGCTCATGGCCAAGAACGAGGCGAACAATCCATTCTGGAAGGTGCCCCTCTGGTGGTGGATGAGGGAGCTGGACGCCTGGCCGTCGACACCGTCGTCCTTGTCCGCAGCCTTCGACTACAACGTGGCGCCCTACTTCCAGAGCTTCGTCGAGGTGCGCGTCGAGCCGTCCACGAACCGCATCCGGGTGATGCCATGGGGCGTCCACGGGAGACTGCTCTGGTCGGACCTCCAGAAATCCGCCGGGCTGGTTCCCGCGGGAGCGTCCGAGGTTGCGCCGGTCGAGTGGGTGATCCCCATGTCGTGAACGGAGCTAGCAACGTCGCCTCCCCCCTCGACGAGCACGAGGCGGATCTCTTCTTCAGTGCCACGGGGGATGCGCTCGACCTCCGCGGGCCGGTCGCTCAGAACCGGAACTCGACTCCATAGACCAAGCCCTCGAACGCGAGGTCCAGCTCGTCCGAGCCTTCCTCTAGCTTATAGTCGAGGATCCGATACCCGACGCCGAGGCCCCAGCTCTCGAACTGCAGCCCGAGCATCGCCGAAGCTTGCCAGGTGAGGTCCGAATCGCCCATGCCGGCATCCCCGTACACCTGCACGCTCCAGCGCTCTGCGAACGGCCAGGTGGCCCGGCCCGCCGCGAGTCCGTCGAAGGCGTCGAGACTGCTGTCGGACGAGGCCGCGCCCACCTCGAGGTCGGACTCGATGTCGGCGTAGCGAATTCCCAGCCCGACTTCGTAGGGCGACGTGGGCGAGAGGCGGTACAGTCCGGCCAGCTCGAGGATCGTCGTGTCCAGCTCCAGGTTGGTGTCGGCGCCGCCCGGGGTCTCGCCCTCCACCTCGAGCCCGAGGTAGACGAGGTCGCCGAGGATGCAGATCTGGTCCCTCCTGGTCTCGACGAGGATCAGTCCGGCGCTCTCCAGGTTGTCCCAGATCTCGCTGAAGTCGACGTCGAAATCGGCCTCGCCGATGCCCGTGGTCAGCGTGCCGTCGATGCCGGCGGTCCAAAGGTACGGAGCCACGCGCCAGCTCCAGGAGTCCTCGCCGGTCTCCTGGACGGCGATGGCGGGGCCCGCGAGGGGCACGAGGAGGGCGGCCTGGAAGACGATGCGGCGAGCGATCTTGGAGCTCATCGAGAGCTCACTGGGTTCGGGGTGGTTGCGAAGACGAAGGAAGCGGGAGGGTCGGCTCGTGCGACGACGTGGGCAGGCCATCTTCTCGACGGCGAGCGAACTGGGCCGATCGCTTCAAGACCTATTCGGGCGCGGCGGAATGCCGGTGCGGATGAGCGCGGAGAAGTCCTGGCCGGCCCCGGCCGCGCGTGCGGCGTCGGTGACGTCGCTGCGCGCGCGCAGCTCCTCGAAGGGGAGCGAGGTGTTCACCATCTCGCGCGAGTAGAGCAGCTCCTCGCCGCGACCGTTGATCAGGATGCGCCAGTCCCAGGGCCGCTCGATGCCGAGCTCCACCGCGTGCAGCCGGATGGACGTCGTGCAGTTGTGGTTGAACGCGTTGTACCAGGCGGGCTCCTCGACCAGGCGGTTGATGCGCTGCGCGTAGGCCAGCAAGAGCGCCCGAGCCTTGTCGGGAGGCACGTCGAGCCGGTACAGGCGCACGCGCTCCCCGCGCACGGCGGCGCGCACGCCGATGAGGTCACGCTCGTCGCCCACCACGTAGTAGAGCTCGAACTGGCGGAAGAAGCCGCGCAGGGCGGAGTAGCCCTCGCCCACTTCCTTGCGCGTCTCGATCGACACGGCCAGGTGCTCGCCGCCCTCGAACTCCCAGCTCAGCATCGTGTGGACGATCAGCGCCTCGCCCCAGTCGCCCACGACCAGGTCCATGCCCGTGACGCGCGCGAGGTCGTAGGTGCGCTCCTCCCAGCGCGGCGTGAAGTCGGACTCCGTGCGGTACTCGAAGTTCCGCAGGTTCGTGACGGTCAGGCGCTGTCCATCCACGCGCGCCGCCGGGAGCTGGCTCACCTCGGGCAGCCACTGGCGATCGTTGCGCGGATCGATCGAGAGCCACCAGACGAGCACCAGCGCGAAGAGCCCGGCGCAGGCGAGCCGGCCCCAGAGGCGCGGGCGTGCGAAGACGAGGATCACCACCGAGACGAGGGCGTACGCGCCGGCCAGGACGCGACCGGGCCCGTCCAGGGCGAGCGCCAGGCTGCCCCACGCGATGAACGGGAGCGCGGCCAGCACGAACGCGATCCGTCCGACACGACGGAGCCAGCCGTGGCCGGCATGCGCGCGCGGATCGGATGCGTTCATGGGTTCACCTCCTGGTTGAGCGCGATCTTGGATGGCGTGCTGAGCCCACCCGCCGGCTCGTCCCGGGTCTCCATGCTACGTCTGGGCTGCGAGCAATACCGTCCCGCGAGCCCGGGATGATCGCGCGGGACACGCGGCAGGAGCGCGGACCTCCTCGGTCAATCTCTCCGGAGGGACGCGGCGCCGACCATGTGGATCACGCGGTCGTTCCGGTCCCCGTCGCCGTTCAGGTCGCGTCCCTGGTCGAGCTCGTCGACGTGGAAGAGGACCCGGTCGCCGCCTCCGAGCGGCACGTCCTGCACGGCGAGCCGGAGGTTCCTGAGCCGCCCGTCGAGGATGTCGTAGACGTGCAGCACGTGGTCGAGGCGGTCACGGTCGCCGTTCAGATCGCCCGAGCGCGCGTCCTCGTCCAGCGCGACGAGCGCGAACTCGCTCCCAAGCGGGCCGGCGAAGAACGGCACGGCCAGGTGCGTGTTCACGACGCGACTCGTGGCCTCGTCCCAGGTGAACAGCACGGTGTCGTTCAAGTCGCCGTCGTCGTTCCAGTCGCGCCGAGCGAATTCCTCGCGCGAGTGGATCAGGAGCGCGGGCCCGGAGGAGACGACCGTGCCGTCGAGGCCGAGGTTCTCGACCGCTCCCGTGGCCACGTCGAAGAGCACCGGGACCTGGCTGTCGAGCGCTCCGTTCTGGTCCAGGTCCTCGCCCTGGCTCGCCTCGTCGACGCCAATGACGAGACGCCGACCGAGCGCGTTCACGTTGCTGCCCGCCAGCCCCGTGTCCTGGAGCACATCGGCGACCGGATCGTAGAGCCACACGTTCCCCAGCGGCTCGACGAACGATCTGACTTCACGCAAGACGAATGGCTCGATGCCGGGGAGTTCCCCGATCTGGATGAAGCGTCCGAGAGTGCGGGCAGTCCGGGTGGCGGGATCGTAGATGGTCGTCTCGAGATCCGGCGACAGGATCGCCCAGCGGTCGCCGTGCGCGATCGGCGGGAAGGGCCGCGTGGCTTCGAAGCCGAGCAACAAGGGCAGGCCGGTGAGCTGGAGCGTGCGCGTGCTCACGTCGTACACAGCGAAGGCCTGATCCTGCGTGTCGCCGTCTCCGGTGAGGTCGCCGAGCACGCCCTCGTTCATCGACAGGGCGACGAACCCACCGTCCACCGACTCGATCCACGCCGTACCCTTCGCGCTGAGGCTCCAGGTCTCGCCGGTGCGCCGATCGTGCACGAAGGGCTCCGTGCACTCCTGACGCAGGCCGCCGCACGCCGTGACGCTCCCGGAGTCGAAGGCCACCAGGTCTTCCGACGTCACCACGTGGGTGGCGGCAAGACCCAGATTCGTGACGTCGGCGACGTCGCGCTCGCAGAAGGCCAGCACGATGTCATCGCCATCGCCGTCGCCGTTCCGGTCGAAGCCGCTCGTGGCGAGCTCGCTCACGCCGAGCGCGAGCGTGGGGCCACCCACGAGGAGCAATGGCGCCGGACCGAAGCCATCCGAGAAGGTCAAGCCGACCGCGAGACCGGTGTTCGTGATCGTGCCGAGCTCCAGGTCGACCGCGAACGCCGCCTGGTCGAGCGCATCACCGTCGCCGTTCCGGTCGCGTCTCTCGTCCAGCTCCGACTCGACCACGATGCGCTGGCTCCCGGTGCCGGCCCAGGTTCCGGTCAGACCGAGGTTGGTGGTGAGCGCCGGAGGAGACCCGGAATCGGAGCTGGACGGGTGGCAAGCCGCGGCAAGGACCAAGAGAACGCAGGGTCGCAGCGGATTCATGGGGCCTCCAGGCTCGCGGGGCCGAAAGACGGGCAAAGGACGTTCCTTTGCCGCGCCATCGGTCCGGGGCGCTCGATTCGCTCACGGCGAGAGTTCTCCGCTCGTGCCCGGAAGCCCGCGGCGACCTCGTCGATCCAGCCCTGTGCGCCCAGCGCACGCGGGTCGATCGCAGGCGCACGACAGGGTTCTCCCGTGAATCGACGTGATTGCTCGGGCTCACCGCTCCGGCGGACAGGGAGCCATCGGAGACCGGCGCTCCTCGGCGAAGAGGAAGCCGACCTTCGCGACGCGGAAGCAGAGGGGCCGCGCGTCGCCGACGATGGCCTCCGCAGCGCGCGACCGCACCTCGCCCTCGAGGGGCTCGCACGCGTCGAGCGGGATGCCGAGATCGATCTCCTGCCGCGTGACGGTGCGGCGCCAGGGCTGGGTGGAGAGGGCGCGATCCTGCGGCACGTCGTAGGCGAGCAGATCACGGTACGAGGCGAAGCACTCGCTCCAGGGCGCCGGGAGGTCGCGCGCCGTCGAGGGGCGCAGGACTGCGTCGACGTCGGGCGCACTGCCGCTCCCAGGGACCAGGACGACCCGCAGGGTGCCGTCGGCGTCGCGCTCCACCGAGGCGCGCTCGGGCACGTGCATCGGCAGCCCCTCCGCGATGCACCGCGCGCCGAGCGCGTTGGCCGAGAGGCCGATGGCCGTCGTGACGAAATGGATGCCCGCCTTGCCCGAGGCCGGATCGCGGACGTAGATCCGCCAGTTCGACTGGACGGGCGATGGCAAGAGACGCCGCAGTGGGCCGAGGAGGCGCGGGCCGAAGTGGCCGTGGCGGTACGTGAGGATCGTGAAGAGGGAGAAGGCGCCCTCCGGTCCGAGCCGCTGGAGCTCGAGGCCCTCGGGCACGAGCCGCTGGAGGCGCCCCGCCGGAACGAGGTAGTTCACGAAGACGACGTCGGTGATGTCGCTCCGGAAGGCCGGGACCGGCAGCGGCTCGCAGACGGCGCGCAAGAATCGGCTGTTCGCGAGCGCTTCGAGCGCCCGCGCGCGGAGCCCCGATCCCGGGTGGCGCCACGGCGCCGAGCGACCGTGCGCGCCGAACGGGCGCGAGACGCAGAGCACGTGCTCCGTCACCAGCACCAGCCACGCCGTGAACAGCGCGAAGCCGAGCGCGTTCCCCGCGGCGATGATCGTCGGCGCGGGACGCAGCGCCGGAGGGACGATCGGCGCGACCGAGACGCCGAGGAACACGCTCCACGCGACGATCGAGATGCCGCCGAGCGCACGCGACCACGTGCGCGCCCCCGCGAAGGCGAA
>Ga0137459_1000713_pt1 | contig 11239 bp, 10 predicted proteins | sample EasRivERMGT700_2_FD_104908 | JGI IMG/M metagenome (GOLD analysis project Ga0137459, IMG submission 104908) | Soil microbial communities from meander-bound floodplain in the East River, Colorado, USA - East River MetaG ERMGT700_2 | ecosystem: Environmental > Terrestrial > Soil > Floodplain ...
GCGCTCACGGCGATGGAGGGCCTCGTCTCGCGGGAGACAGCGGACGGCCGGATCGGGCAGGACCCGCCGGCGCAACACTCAGCTACCTGTGCCCCGCAGCCACTGGCGTGGAAGCTACCGCTCGCCGAGGCCCCCATCGCCTTCCGCGCGCGTTGGCGAGTACCGGCGGTTTCGCGGGCTCGGGACGGCTCAGCGCGCCTTGCCGACCAGCTCGATCACGCCGGCGGCGAGGTGGAAGATCTTGGCCTCGTCGAGCGTGCCGCCCTCGGCGGCGTTGAACCCGAGCGTGATGACGAACCACTGGTTGTCGTCGCGGCGCAGCAGGTAGGTCATGTTGACGACGCCGGGCTCCGAGCCGCCCTTGAACCCGACGTACGGCCACACCTTGGTGTCGATCGGCAGGCCGGGGTTCTTGGCGAGCACGTCGAGCAGCGGGGCGGCTCGGGGGGCCTGCGCCCGGGTCCACAGCGTGGCCATCACGCGGCATAGATCGTCGGAGCTCGCGAACCACTCGAGCTGGTCGATCCGCCGCGCGGTCTTCCAGGCGCCGGCGATGTCGATGCTGGGGGCCTTGCCGGCGAGCGTCTTGTCGAGGTGGTCGCGGCGCCTGGCCTCCGGCAGCTTGAGGTAGCGCTCGAGCTCGGCGGCGGGGCCGAGCTTCATCAGGAACAGCTCGCGGGTCGACAGGAACGGCGTGTCGAGCGCCGGTCTGGCGTGGCGCGTGGCGCGGACCGCGGCCTCGACGGCCTTGCGGCCGATCGTATAGAGCAGGTGATCGGCCGCGGTGTTGTCGCTGATCGAGATCATGCGCTCGGCGAGCGTCGCGAGCGAGTGCTTGGTGCCGGGGGGCTCGTTCTGGGTGATTCCGGACGGCAGGCTCTTCCAGTCGTCGCGCACCGCGAGCTCGTCGCTCCAGGCGGCCTTGCCGGCGAGGATGCGATCGGCCAGCGCGAGCAGGATGTAGAGCTTGAAGGTCGAGCCGATCGCGAGCTGGTCGCTCGCCGCGAGGGCTTGCACCGGCTTGCACGTGCCGTGGTCGAGCGTGGCGACCAGGAGCTGGGCCTTCGGCGCGAGCGCGGCGACCGCCCGCAGCGCGTCCTCGAACGACTGCGGCCTGGGGCCGGTGTCGAGGTCGCGCTGGACCAGGAGCCCGGAGATCTGCTGGCTCGCCGGGTCGAGCGTGAGCGAGATCCGCAGCTTGGTCTTGTCCGCGGTCACGCGCGCGACGAGCCGTTCGCCGTCGGCCTGGACGTCGTCGACCACGAGGTCCGTCAGCTTGTGGCCCAGCTGCTCGAAGATCGCGAGCGCCTGGTCGATCGGCACCTGGGCGAGGAACGAGGGGTGAAAGTGCGCCTCGAGCTCGGCGCGGCCGAGCGTGCCGTGGCGCCTGACGATCGCGTCGAGCACCCAGGCGAGCTGGTCGCCGGTCGGCGTCGCCGGCGCGCCGGGGAACGCTGGCTTCGCCTGCGTCGCGGGCGCACCGGGGACCATCGGTTTCGGCGGCGGTGCGAGCGTGGCAGGTGCCGCCGGCGGCCTTGGCGCGGGCGCGGTCCCGCCGCCACCGCACGCGATCAACAGCCCCGCGAGAACGATCGTACGCATGACGGCCTGTTACCACGCAGGCGTGCGGGCGATCGCGCCCGGCGGCGGCTTCGCGTCCACGCGCGCGAGCTGGATGCGGATCTGGACCGGGCGGGCGTCGTGGTCGACGTCGAGGTACACCGGATACACGCCGTCGCCCCAGCTGGTGAAGAACAGCAGCACGCGCGCGCCACCGACCTCGAGCACGCCCGCGCCGCCGGGGCTCGCCCGCGCCGCGGCGACCGCGGCCGCATGATGCGAGTGCGGGCGGAGGTCCGTGGTGAGCAGCCACCGGTGCTCCGCCTTGAGCTGCGCGGCGCGGTCGGCCTTCGCCTCGGCCTCGGCCAGCGGCAGGTCGAGCCAGCCGTGGCCATCGCCGTGCGGCAGGCGGCGGGCGCCGAGCGCCTTCGCGAGCGCGGCTTCATCGCGGCCCGAGAACACGAAGTCGGCGAGCTGGTCGAGGCTGTCTTCGTGCTGCCAGTGATCGATCGCCGCGCGATCCATGCAGATCAGCCGCGCGAAGTCGACCGCGGCCTCACCGAGCTTGCGGGCGTGCGCGATCTCGCGGCGGCCGGGAGCCCCGACGGGGACCTCGGTCGTGGGAGCTTTCTCGTCTGGCTCGCCGGGCACGACCGGCACCACCGGCACCACTGGCACGCCGGGCACGCTGTGCTCGCCGTGCTCGTTGTGCCCGTCGTGCTCGTCGTGCTCGTCGTGCTCGTCGTGCTCGCCATGCCTGTCGTGCTCACCGCGCTCGCCGCGCTCGCCGTGCTCGCTGTGTTCGCTGTGCACGCTGTGCACGCCGTGCACGCCGTGCTCGCCGTGTTCGCTGTGTTCGCCGTGTTCGCCGTGTTCGCCGTGTTCGCCGTGTTCGCCGTGTTCGCCGTGTTCGCCGTGCTCCGGCCCGGTCGGTGGATGCGGCTCCTCGCTCGATGCGGATCGGCGGTAGGAATCGCCGCGCGGCGGACCGGCGTCGGTCGATCGGGTCGGCGCACCAGCGAGATCGATCGCGACATGGTCCCAGCACCCGGCGAACCGCCCGGTGCCGACGCGCACGCCGATGACGGGCAGCGCGCGGTCGCTCGGAACCGGCGCGCAGATCAGCATCGGATCGAGCGCCTCGCGTGGCAGGTAGCCCATCAGGCCGACATCGAAGATCGCGAGGGTCCCCGATGGTACGGTGATCGATCCGAGCTGGACGGGCCCGTCCTTGGAGGGACCGCCTTCGGCATCGGCCAGCTTCGCACGGTCCGCGGCGACGGTAGCGATCCGTGTGGTGCGACCAGGCTCGGTGGGGAGGGTTGCCAGCGGTGACGACGTCGCCGCCCCGGATTTGTCACGCGGGCTTGCCGTCGCGGTGCGCTGGCGTGGCGTGGCGCGCTTGGTGGGCGTGGCGCCCTTGATCGCCGTGGCGCCCTTGATCGCCGTGGCGCCCTTGATCGCCGTGGCGCCCTTGATCGCCGTGGCGCGCTTGGTTGGCTTGATCGCCGTGGCGCGCTTGGTTGGCTTGATCGCCGTGGCGCGCTTGGTTGGCTTGATCGCCGTGGCGCGCTTGGTTGGCTTGATCGTCGTGGCGCGCTTGGTTGGCTTGGCCGACGTGGCGCGCTTGGCCGACGCGGTGGGCGTGGCAGGCTTGGCCGGCGTGGCCGGCTTGGCCGACGTGGCGCGCTTGGTGGGCGTGGCGGGCTTGGCCGAGGCGGCGGGCTTGGCAGGCTTGGCTGTCGTGGCGCCCTTGATCGTCGTGGCGCCCTTGGTGCGCTTGGCAGGCTTGGTCGACGCGGCGCGCTTGGTGGGCGTGGCGGGCTTGGCCTGCGCGCGTGACCGGGTCGGCTTGGCCATGGCGCGAGCTTAGTCTCGAAACACGCGCCGGCGGCGGTCGCTGCACGGTCGTTCGGCCGGCCCGACCGCGGCCGGGGTCAGAACGTGCCCTTGACCATCACGTAGCCGTTGTCGGAGCCGATCGAGAGATCGCGTACCTGGAGGCCGGCGACCGCGGGGACCGGGATGGCGACGAGCAGCTTGGAGATCGCGCTGAGTTGCGCGGCGAGGCCGGCGGCGGTCGCGTTCGACAGCGACTGGTCCGGCAGGCCCGACCGGTTGGCGATGTCGTCGAGCAGGTCGACGTGGATGTCGGGCGTGCCGAGCTGCACGGCGACGCTGGTGCCGTTGGTGAGCGGGCTGATCTTGAGGTCGACCGTGGCGTTGAGCGCCGCCCGGGCGACCGGCGTGCCGTGGCTGGTGAACGTCATGATCATGTCGCCGAGCACGAGGCGCAGCTCGCCGTCGGTCGCGTCGGCGCTGATCGTCGGTGGCAGGGTCATGTGGAGCTGGGCGGTGTCGAACGTGCCGCCGGCCTCGGGCAGCGCGAGGTCGAGCATGCCGGCCGCCTGGGCCTCGGCCAGCATCTCGTTCGCGAGATCATCGGCCAGGCCGATCTGGAAGCCGTGGCCGGGGTCGAGCGAGGGCGCGCCGTTGTCGGTGTAGATGAAGCCCGGGCTCGCCTGGCCGCCCGCGAGCAGCACCTTCATGTTCATCGCGACCAGCGCGCCGGTCGGGGTGAACGAGATCGCGCTCGGCGCGACCTGCAGGTCGAGCTTCTTGCCGAGCACGTCGAGCTGCTGGGGACCCCCGAGCGCGCCGAGCGCCTGGTTCATCAGCGGGTTCATCGCGAGCTCCGCGCCCTTGGAGATGATGAACTGGATCGCGGTGTCGAGGTTCAGCTGCCCGAGGATCTCGCCGGGCAGCCCGGAGGCGTCGAGGTGGAAGCCCGTGACCGAGACGTTGGGGCTCACGAGCTTGGTGGTGAACCCGGCCATGCCGTTCGGCGTCACGTTGAGCGTGCCCGCGACGACGATCTTGTCGGCGGTGATCCGGAACGTGGTCGAGCCGGGGATCCACAGGATCGCGTAGCGCGCGTGGCCCGGGACATCGAGGCGGTCGATCTCGGCGCGGAACGTGAGCCCACCCTGGGCCGGCGACATCGCGATCTTGACGTCGGAGAACTTGACGTCGTCGATGTAGGCCCGCGCGAACGCGCCGTCCTCGCCGTTGTCGTCGCCGACGTGGACCATCGGCTGCAGCGGCGCGAGCAGCGCGCCCATGTCGAGGCCCTTGATGATCGGGCCCGCCGCGGCGGAGATCTTCGCGAACGCATCGGCCGACAGCGCCGCAGTGACCGCGCTCGGGATGTTGGTTCCGACCGCGCGCAGCTGCCCGGCCTGCACGGCGCGCGTGTCGGTCGCCTTGGTGCCGCTCGCGTCGCTCGCGACCGTGTGGATCAGCGTCGCGCCCTCGCCGACGTCGACCAGCGCGCTGAACGTGCCGTCGGCCTCGAGCGTGGCCTGCACGTTGTTGACGAGGACCTTGGTGACCGGATCGCCGTCCGCGTTGGGCTCCACCGTCCCGCGCACCATCACCTGGCCCGCGTGATCCTGGAGCAGGCTGCGCGCCGGCGAGGTGACCTTCAGGACCGGTGGTTCCTTGGCTTCGCCGGGGCCGTTCTGGCAGGCGGCCGTCGCGAGGAGGAGGAGGCCGGTGGACAGCGCGGAGAAGCGAGTGAACGAGCTCTGCATGGCTTGCGTGGGTGACAGCAAACCAGGGGCCATCGCCCGACCGGGCTCGGCCGCCGCCGGCCTCGAGTAGATCGCGTCGGTTAGCTCGCGATTGCGGGCGACGCAACGCGTTGAAGGCGAGGAACTGCAACTGGATCCGCCAGGTCATCGGCGCCACCGGCCCCGCAACGGCTACTCGAGTCGCCAGGGGGCCGGCACCGCACGCTGGGGTGTGCAGCGCTATCCGATCGTGACCTTCTCGACGCCCCGGGCGGTCAAGGCGGCCGGCAGCCGGGCCCGGAGATCGCCCTGCAGGACGATCAGCTCGCCATCGACCACGCCGCCGCAGCCGAGCGCTTGCTTGAGCGCGCGGCACCAGTCCTCGAGCTCGGCCGGCCGCAGCCCGAGCTTGTCGACGACCGTGACCTCCTTGCCGCCGCGGCCCTTGCGCTCCATGCGGACGACCGCCCGCGCCGGAGGCTTCGGCGTCACCGCGGCCTTGCCGGGTTGCGCGCGAGCGCTCGGCGCGGGGCCGGCCGGCAGCGAGCTCCGCAAGGCCTCCAGGGCGGCAAACGGGTCCTTCTTGGCCGCCATGTCGCGCGCGAGCGTACCTCGCCCGGAACATCGCTCGCTCGGTGTTTCCTGGGTCTCGCTCCGTCAACCGCGCGGCGCGGTCGCGGCTCTACCAGGTGTTGCCCACCGGAGGGACCATGATTCGCGCCTTTGCCTTGCTCTCGCTCTCGCTGTTCGCCGCGTGTGTCAGCTCATCGCACGCATCCGCGCCGCCGGCGCAACCACCAGGCGGTGCCTCGGAGCAGGACCCCGCAGATCCGTACGGCGACGCTGCGATGGAGGCGGTCCAGCCGTGCCGCCCGGGCTCGACGTGCTCGTTCGAGTGCCCCGCCGGCGGCTGCGCGTACGCCTGCGCCGAGGGCAGCACGTGCAACATCGAGTGCGACGGCGGCAACTGCCGGCTGAGCTGCGGCGCCAACGCCACGTGCAACCTCGAGTGCGATGGCGGCCAGTGTGGGACCGGCTGCGGTCCGGGCGCGACCTGCAACGCCGAGTGCGACGGCGGCAACTGCAGCTAGGCCTCACTGCAGCGGTCTTGACCGGTTCGCGGCTTTCTGGAGAACGCGGACACGCGCGCTTGCGGACGCGGGGCTGGGCTCGGCGCTCGTCTGTTGACCACCGTATCGCGATGACCGGCGGTGCCATCCCCACGACCGGCCGACGCCCGATCTACCCGGCCTGGGAATCTATCTCGCGCCGTAGCCCAGCCCGCGCCGCTGCGCTGCGCGTTGCCGTACCCGCGGGGCCAGTCATCGTCGGCTACAGCGTGACTAGGCAGTCATAGGCAGTCATGAGCGATGCACGCCATGCAATCGACGTCAGGATTGGCCTTGGCCTTGCCGCCGTCCAACTTTTGCCCGCAGGCCCCATAATAAGAAGCGCCCTCCCCGATCTTGCCCAAGCAGCTCATGACCATCCTGTGGGTGATCCCGTTGTCATCTCGCATCTTGTGAAGGGGAAGCTCCAAGGGTTGCACGAGCAGAACTCTTCCACGTTGATCGACATCGGCAACTGGACGTAGGCCTCACCGCAGCGGTCTCGGTCCCGGCAATCGGATGAGCCGTGGCAATTCGGCATCCGGCAGCTTCACCTTCCTTGAGGGGTTGCGTGGCGGACCGGCTACGGTCATGTAGGAGCACGCCGTGCGGTCGGTCCTCGCGTTTGTTCGGCTCGGCCGCCCGCTGTTCCTCGGCGGCGGCTTCCTGCTGTTCGCGCTCGGCGCGGCGTGCGCGGCGCTGGCGGGCCACCCGCTCGACGGGCGGCGCTACGCGCTCGGCCAGGCCGCCGTCACCGCGTTCCAGCTGATGACGCACTACGCGAACGACTACTTTGACTACGATGCCGATCGCGCGAACACCACGCCGACGACGTGGTCGGGCGGCAGCCGGGTGCTCGCCAACGCCGAGCTGCCGCGTCACGTCGCGCTCGGCGCCGCGCGCGTGCTCGCCGCGCTCGGCGCCGCTGCGGCCATCGCGCTGTGCCGCGAGGCCGGCGGGCGGACCGCGCCGCTCCTGGTCGCGATCGGCGGGCTCGCCTGGGCGTACAGCGCACCGCCGCTGCGGTTGTGCGCGACCGGCCTGGGCGAGCTCGACACCGCGGTCGTCGTCACCGGCCTCGTGCCGGTGCTGGGGTTCCTGCTGCAGGCGCCGGATCTGGTCGGGCTCGGCACGCTCGGGCTCGCGCTCGTGCCGCTGGCGCTGCTCCAGCTCGCGATGCTCATGGCGATCGAGTTCCCCGACGCCGCGGGCGACGCCGCCACCGGCAAGCGGACGCTGGTGGTCCGGCTCGGCGCCGGGCGAGCGGCCGGGCTCTACGCCGGGGTCACCGCGCTCGCGTTCCTCTGGCTCCCGGCGGCGTGGGCGCTCGGCCTGCCGGCGCGCGTGGCGCTGTGCGCGGCGGTCCCGGCGCCGTTCGCGGCCTGGCGGATCGCACGGATCGCCGAGCACCGCGATCCGGCGGCCTACGAACGGCTGACGTTCGGTGCGGTGGCCCTGCTGATCGCGACGTCGCTGGCCGAGCTGGTCGGCTTTGTCACGCTGTGGTGCGGCGGGCCGCCGCATGCCTGAGGTAGCGCTTCGCCACAAGAGGATCTGACCGGTTGCCTTGCGGAGAGGCCGGGGGAGAGCACTTCGGGTCCTGCCGCACCGGCGCCAACGCCAACGCCAACGCGCAGCGCAGCGCCGCGGGGTGGGTCAGGGCGCGAGATAGATTGCACGGCCGGGGGGTGGATCGCCGGCGGGTCGTGGAGATGGCGCCGCCATCCATGCTCGATTCGGTGGTCGACGGACGAGCGCACGACCCAGCCCCGCGGCGCCAGCGCGCGTGTCCGCGGTCTCCTCGAGCTCACGGCCCGCACTGCCAGCGCAACCGACGCAAACCTCTGTGACCAGGCAGTCGTTGCGAGGTGTCGCGGCTCTCCGGGAGCCGCCTGCGACACCGCGCCGCACGCCGCCGCGGCCCTGATCGGGCATCACACGAGATATGCCGCGATCGGAAGCGCAGAGTGATTTCTCGATCTCCCGGGCGCCGGAGGTCGCGCTGCCGGCCGGCGCCGCGCCGGTCGCGCTGCCCACTGCGCAGATCGTGACCTCCGAGGCCGGCGCGCTGGCGACCCGCTGGGTCATGCGGCTCACCGTGCTGCTGCTGTTCGCGCTCGCCGTGCTGTGCGCGGTCGGCCCGCACATCCCGTCGGGGGAGTGACGCGGCCGCCGGTCAGCCGCCCAGCCACGGCGCGAGGAACCGGTCGGTCTCGTCGAGCATGCGCGGCAGCGATGCGATCAGGTCGTGGCCGTCGTCGAGCTCGACCAGCCGCACGTGCGGCTCGCCCCGGGCGAACGCCCGCGAGATCTCGATCGGGACGTCGGGGTCGTGCACGCCGTGGAAGATCAGCGTCGGTACGCGGACCTCGGGGTACCCGACATCGATCGCCATCGCGTCCTCGGCCGCCCCGAAGTCGATCCGCGCGGGCTGGCGGGTCTGGTAGTCGTGGATGTCTCGCCAGCCGGTGCGGCGCCAGTCCTCCCAGCCGGGCAGCGCGCGCCACCGGTCGATCAGCAGAAATGCCGGCGCGAGCAGGACCAGCCCCGTGACGCGCGGATCGCGCTCGGCGACCCGGGCCGCGGTCAGCCCCCCGAGCGAGCTGCCGAACACCACCGCGCGGTCGGTTGGACCCCCGATCGCCTGCTCGACCGCGGCGATCATCGCCGACAGCCGCAGGTGCTCGAGCGATGGGACCCGCTGATCCAGGCGGTCGAGCACGATGCCGCGCTGCGCGTAGTGATCGGCGAACGCGACGGCCTTGGTCGAGCGCGGTCCCGAGGCGAAGCCGTGCAAGTACAGGAAGCGCGGCTGCATGCGCGCAGGGTAGCGCGGACCGGCGCGCGCGCCGATACGATGCGGCGTGCGTCTCGCCTGGATCCTGGCGCTCGCCGCGTGCCACCACGGGGAGGTGGAGCCGGCGGCGACGTGCACGGCCGCGCTGATGCGCAGCGCGGCGAACGCCGAGCGCCTGCTGCCCGAGACGCTGCTCCGCGCGTTGGAGCGCATCATGGGGCTCTTGGGGCGCTTGCTCGCGGCCGTCGCCGTCGAGCTCATCGCCGGCGGGATCCGCGACATGCTGCACCCGCCATGATCGAGAGCAGGGACCGCGCGCGCCGAGCCGATCGTGACAAGATGCGCGCCATGCGAGGCATCTGGATCGTCGTCGCGCTGGCGGCCTGTCATCACGCCGATGCGCCCGCGACGGGGGCCCCGAAGGGACCGACGCCGTGCGCCCGGGCATCGGACAGCATGGTCCAGGCGATGCTCGCGCGCCTGCCGGCGAACGACACCCAGCCGACCGAGGCAGCCGACGCGCTTCGCAACTTGATCCGCGGGCGCTGCGAGCAGGACGCGTGGTCGGCGGCGGCTACGCGGTGCCTGATCGCGATGGAGCGCGTCGACGACGCCGAGCGCTGCGCGACGCTCTTGACCGACGAACAGCAAGCGGCGCTCGTGCGCGACCAGGAGGCGCAGCTCGGCGTTCAGCCGGGGGCCACCGCGCCCGCCGCGCCGCCCGCACCGCCGGGGTCACCATCCTCCGAGCCGCCCGCGCCCGCCGCGCCGTCGCCCGCAGCGCCCGCGCCGCAGGCCGTCCCCGTGGTGCAGCCGCCGGCGCCACCCGCCGCGGCGGCGCCCCCGCCGGCGGCCGAGCCTGCGAAGAACCGGGCGAAGGAGGTGAAATCCAAGAAGAAGGGCACCGGCGGCGACCCCTGCAGCGGCGGCGAATAGGGCCCGCGCCGCGGGGCCGGGACGGAATCGGCGCACGGGGGGCCCCGGTGTGCTAACGGTTGCCCCGCGATGTCCGCGGCGCGTGGCTTATTTTCGTACCGGCCGTACTGGGCGAAGCGGTTCGGCATCGCGTCGTTCTTGCCGACGAGCCGCGCCGAGATGGACGAGCTCGGCTGGGAGAGCTGCGACGTCGTGCTGGTCACCGGCGACGCGTACATCGATCACCCGAGCTTCGGCATGGCGCTGGTCGGCCGGCTGCTCGAGGCGCACGGGTTTCGCGTCGGGATCCTGGACCAGCCGGACTGGCGCAGCGTCGCGCCGTTCCAGGCGTTCGGCCGGCCCAACGTGATGTGGGGCGTCACCGCCGGCAACATGGACTCGATGGTCAATCGCTACACCAGCGACCGCCGGATCCGCCGCGACGACGCGTACTCGCCCGACGGCGCGCCGGGGTTGCGGCCGGATCGCGCCGTGGTGGTCTACGCCCAGCGCTGCCGCGAGGCGTTCGCGGATGTCCCGCTGGTGATCGGCGGCATCGAGGCGAGCCTGCGCCGGATCGCACACTACGATTACTGGTCCGACAAGGTCCGCCGCTCGGTGCTGGTCGACGCAGGGGCCGACCTGCTGGTCTACGGCAACGCCGAGCGCGCGATCGTCGAGCTCGCGCATCGGCTCGCCGCCGGCACGCCGGTCGACGAGATCCGCGACGTCCGCGGCACGGCGTTCGCCGGGGGCCGCGCCGGGTTTCACGAGCTCGACTCGACCACGCTCGACGCCCCCGGGCGCCTGGAGCCGATGCCGGATCCGTACGCGATGTCCGAGGAGCGCGCGGCGGCGCCGTGCAGCACCGGAGATGGCTCGGCGGCCGAGCCAGTCATTCAGCTCGGACAGCTCGGGCAGCTCATCCAGCTCCGGCCGCGCAAGGTCGATCGCTCGGTGCAGGTGATCCGGATGCCGAGCTTCGAGCAGGTCTCGGCCGATCCGGTGCTCTACGCGCACGCCTCGCGGATCCTGCACCTCGAGTCCAACCCCGGCAACGCGCGCGCGCTGGTCCAGCGCCACGGCGCGGCGGACGTGTGGATCAATGTGCCGCCGATCCCGCTGACCACCCCGGAGATGGACGCGCTGTACGAGCTGCCGTTCGCGCGCGTGCCGCACCCGCGGCATCAGGCGACCAAGCTGCCCGCCTACGAGATGATCAAGTTCTCGGTGACGATCCTGCGCGGCTGCTTCGGCGGCTGCAGCTTCTGCTCGATCACCGAGCA
>Ga0137459_1000714_pt1 | contig 11234 bp, 10 predicted proteins | sample EasRivERMGT700_2_FD_104908 | JGI IMG/M metagenome (GOLD analysis project Ga0137459, IMG submission 104908) | Soil microbial communities from meander-bound floodplain in the East River, Colorado, USA - East River MetaG ERMGT700_2 | ecosystem: Environmental > Terrestrial > Soil > Floodplain ...
CCCGGTCCCGCCCGCTGCGGCTCGGCCGAGGGGGAAATGTCGAGCGGCGTGACGCCGATGCTGAAGAGCTGGCCCGCGACCGTGCCGCTGTCGGCGCCCTCGAGCACGCCCTGCACCAGCTGTCCGCGTCCGTCGCGACCTTTGTATGCAAAAAACGGCACTTACGATACCTGAAAGGAAAAAGGCAAAAGGCAAAAGGCAAGAATTAGAAAGCACAATTACGTTGCCGGTTTGCCTTTTGATTTTCCATTCAATCGTCAGACTGATTGCTTACCCGCATGGCTTCCTGCACGGTAGTCCTGCCCTCGGCGGCGATGTGCGCGGCATGGCGGCCCAGCGTGCGTCCCGCCATCTGTTCCCGCGCGATGCGCACGAAGTGCTGGATGTCCTCGTGGTTGGCCGCTTCCACCACCCGATTGGTCATTTCCAGCATCTCGTAGACCCCGCTGCGCCCCAGGAAACCGGTGCCGTTGCAGTGCGAGCAGCCTTTGCCGCGCTGGCAGCGGTGGTGGTCCGGGTCCTTCAATTCGTGGCGCAGCCACTCGTGCTCGTGCGGCAGCGGCTGATAGTCGGTGGCGCAGCTCTCGCAGATGACTCGCACCAGGCGCTGCGCGATCACGAGCTGAAGCGAGAGCGCCACCATGTAACGCGGCGCTCCCATGTCGAGCAGCCGCACCGGCGTGGATACCGCGTCATTGGTGTGCAGTGTCGAGAACACCAGGTGACCGGTTATCGCGGCCCGCATCCCGGTTTCCACCGTCGCCTTGTCACGCATCTCCCCCACCAGGATGACATCCGGGTCCTGCCGCAAGCCCGAGCGCAGCACGCGATCGAAACTGAGGTCGATCTTCTCGTTGACCTGCACCTGGTTGATGCCGTGCAGCCGGTACTCCACGGGGTCTTCCACCGTGATGATCTTGCGTTCGGTGGTATTGAGCTCGCTCAACGCGGCGTAGAGCGTCGTCGTCTTGCCGCTTCCGGTGGGCCCCGTCACCAGCACCATGCCGCTCGAGCGTCGCATGATGGTGCGCAGCGTTGCCAGCATGTCGGCCGGTATGCCGAGGTTGTCGAGTCCCAGCATGCCGGTCGCCTGGCTCAGAAGCCGCATCACCACCGACTCGCCGTATTGCGTGGGCATGGTCGAGATCCGCACGTCGACCTGAACGTTGCGCACCTTGACGTGGAAGCGCCCGTCCTGCGGCAGCCGTTTCTCGGAGATGTCGAGCCCGGACATCAGCTTCAGCCGCAGCGCCATCGCCGAGGCGATCTTGGAATCGGCTTCCGTCTGCAGGTGCAGGACACCGTCGATGCGGAAGCGGATGACCAGCCGCCTCTCCTGCGGCTCGATATGAATGTCGGAGGCGCGCGCCTGTATCGCGTCCTCGAACACTGTCTGCAGCAGCCTTACCACCGGGGCTTCCTCGAGACCCGGCGTGAGCGCCAGCACGCCGAAGTCCACCACCGCGGTTTCCCCGAGCTCGGCCTGGAGCTCCTGGGCGAGACCGGTGATCTCCTGGGTGCGCCGGTAGGTCTGGTCGATGGTGCGCATCAGCTCGGATCCCTCGACCACGGCGACGTCGATGTCGCGTTTGAGGGTCCTCGTGATCTCGTCGTAGGCCGTGAGGTCGGTGGGATCGGCCATGCCGACCTGGTAGGTCGCGCCGGCGTCATCGAGCACCAGCGCGCGGTAGCGGCGCGCCATCGACTCGGGCAACTTGAGCGTCGCCTCGCGCTTGATGTTGTGGAACCTGAGATTGACGTAGGGGATATTGAGCTGGCGGGCGAGCGCCTCCGAGATTTGCTCCTCGGTGGCGAACCCCATGTCGATCACCACGCGCCCGAGCCGGCGCCCGCTTTTCTTCTGCTCGTCGAGCGCGCTCTTCAACTGCTCCTGGCTGAGCAGCTTCTGTTGGACGAGTATCTCGCCGAGACGGATCTTTTCAGGCCGGGGCATCCGCGCCTTTGGGAAAGCTCGAGTTGATCGCCATGTCCTCGCTTCATCCCTTTGATATGTAAAGATATCTTGTTTTTCAGCCGGCGGCAACCCACGCCTGCCTGAAATTGTGCTCTTAGCGGCGGCCAGCGGCCCTGTGCTCCGCCGCAGGCGCGTCGGCGAGTGAGCGACTGCGGGCGAACATGGAGCCCGCCGCTAATATTCGCTTTTCTGTTCGCGCGCCAGTAGTTCCTGCACCGCGGCGCGCGCCTGCCGCGGATCGTCGAGGACCCGGCACACCGCGCGCGTGATCGGCATCTCAACCGCGAGCTTCTGCGCCAGGCCCGCGACGGCGCGCGCCGTGTGCACGCCCTCCGCGATGTGCCCGAGCCCGGCAAGCACCGCCTCGAGCGGCGTGCCGCGGGCGAGCGCGAGCCCCACCCTGCGGTTGCGCGAGAGGTCCCCGGTAGAGGTGAGTATGAGGTCGCCGGCGCCGGCGAGCCCCATGAAGGTCTCGGCGCGCCCGCCAAGTGCCACACCCAGCCGCGTCATTTCGGCCAGCCCGCGGGTGATCAGCGCGGCGCGTGCGGAGAGCCCCAGCTCGAGCCCATCGCACACCCCGGCAGCAATCGCTATCACATTTTTCACCGCACCCGCCGCTTCCACACCGGCGACGTCCTCGCTCAAGTAGACGCGCAGCGTCGCGCCGTGCAGGGCGCGGGCGGCATTGCGCGCGAAGCCGGAATCGCCCGAGGCAAGCGTGAGCGCGGCAGGCAGTCCCCGCGCGACTTCTTCCGCGAAACTCGGCCCCGAGAGAACACCACGCGGCACGCTGCCCGGAAGCTCCTCGGCGCAGATCTGATGCGGCAGCTTGGCCTGCCCGCTCTCGAACCCCTTGCAGAGCCACACGAGGGGAGCGGCGCAGGCCGTCGCGCGCACCAAGCGCAGCGTGGCGCGCAGGCCGTTGGTCGTCACCGCGATCAGCATCAGTTCCGCGCCGTCGAGCGCGCGCGCCAGGTTATCCTCCAGCATAAGTGCCGGCGGCAGACTGAAGCCGGAGAAATAGCGCAGATTGATCCGGTCCGCGCGCAGCGCTGCGACATGGGCTGCGTCGCGGGCCCACAGGCGCACCTCGTGGCGCGCACACAAGTGGATGCTGATCGACGTGCCCCAGGCGCCAGCGCCGAGTACCGCGATCTTCATCTAAATGATGAACGATGAATGATGAATGATGAACGAAGAATCTTCAGCCTCGGCTGAATGGATTCATCATTCCGCATTCTGCATTCATCATTGCCGGTCAGGCGCCCCACACCTGCGCCACCCGCACGTAGCCGGACTGGCCGTCGCGATGCCGGACCCGCAGCCAGCCGCCGCTCGCCACCTCCAGCAGCTCGAGCAGCACGTTCTGCTGGGCCTGGAATGCGACCGGCGCATTGTCATCGGCGGCCTCACGCACCTGAGCCAGCGGCATCCTGACCATGACAATGCGCTTGTCGGAGAGCTGCTTGCTCTCGATCCAGGTCATCTCGCCGCTGGCGTCGCGCACCTTGCTCCAGCCCTCCACCACGACCACGACTTCGACCGGGTAGCCGTGGCTCACCACGTAGAGCTTTTTCGCCTTGGCCGAGGGCCCGTCGTAGAGCACCGCGGCATTCTCCGCCACCGAGCGGAAGTCGGCCGCGGCGACCGCGCCCGCCCAACCGAGACCGGCGGCGGCCACAGCAAATGCGAAACATGTCGCCGCAATTGAATTGGAATCTTTCCCGGTCACGGGTCACCGGTCGCCGTCACGAGGCCGCAGGCGGTGCACCCGCCTGCAGCTGTTGCTGCAGGCGCTGCTGGTAAAGCGCCTCGAAACTCAGGTGGTTCAGGAAAAATGGCGGGAATCCGCCGCGGATCACCACGTTGGAGATGCTCTCCCGCAAGTACGGGAACAGGATGTTGCCGCAGGTCACGCCGAGCACTGCGTCGAGCTCCTGCTGCGGAAAGTTGCGGATCTGGAAGATCCCGGCCTGCGCCACCTCCACCAGGAACGCGGTCTTGTCCTTCAGCTTCGCGGTCACGGTGGCGGTCAGCACCACCTCATAGACCCCGGCGTCGAGGGCGCGCGCCTCGTTGTGGAGGTTGATGTCGATCTTGGGCGACTCGCGCTCGGCGTACACCTGGGGCGCGTTCGGGATTTCGAGCGACAGATCCTTCAGGTAGATCCGGTCGACGTTGAAGATCGGCTGTTGCTCGCTCATGGCGCAGGCTTCCTCAGTTTGCGGGCGGCTCGCCGCGCAGCAGCCCGTCCAGCCTGCCGGCGCGGTCGAGCGCCGCCAGCTCCTCGAAGCCGCCGACGTGCGTTTCCCCGATGTAGATCTGGGGCACGGTTCGGCGCCCGGTCTTCTCCATCATCTCGACCCGCCGCGCCGGCTCCAGGTCGACGCGGATTTTGTCGATCGCGGTGATCCCCTTGGCATGCAGCAGCCGCTCGGCCCTCTGGCAGAACGGGCAGACTCCCGTGCTGTACATCGTGATCTTCTGGGACATTCAGAGGCCCTTAGCCCTTTTCGAGCGGCAGGCTCGCCTGCTGCCACGCCGCAATGCCGCCGCGCAGCGCGAAGGCCTCGGTGAACCCCTTCTTGCGGAGCATGCCGCTCACCGACGACGCCCGCGAGCCGGTCCGGCAACTGACGACGATCGGGCGCGACCGGTACTTCTCGAGCTCCTTGATGCGGTCGGCGAGCTGCGCTTCGGGGACGTGCTTGGCGTTGGCAATATGACCGGCGGCGTAATCACCGGTGTCGCGCACGTCGAGCACCAGCGCGTCGCGGCGGTTGATGAGTTGCACCGCCTCGATGGCCCCCACCTCGTGCGACATCCGGAACTGCCGCGAAATGAGAGGCCACAACAGCATCACCCCCGACGACACCGCCAGCCCGAACAGCAGCATATTGAACGGGCTTTTCTGGAGAAAAAGCAGGAACGACTCCAACCTGAATCCTCATGCATCCGGGCGCGTCGCTCTACTTACCGCGGCACGCGCCCTTGAGCGAAATTTGAAGTGGCCAATTCTAGCAGAGGAGTCAGCTCAACGGGATAACGGCGCGCGAGGTTTTCGAGCTCCGCAACGACTGCCGCGCGCTCGTGGGGATACACGCGCAATGCCCGCTCAAATTGCTCGCGCGCGGCCACGGCTCTCCCCGCCAGCGCCAGCAGCAACGCCTGGCGGTAGACCACGACGTCAACCGGCGCAAAGCGCATGGCGCGCGTGGTGAGCTCGAGCTTCTCGGTCAATTTCTCCTTGCTCGGGGTGATGCCGTACGCGACCGCGAGCTCGACATAGGGAACCAGCAGCGGCTCGCGATGCACTTTGGCAAGCGCCTGCGCGAAGTCCTGCTCCGTAGCCACCGGCGGGTTCGGCCGTTCAGAGCTGAATACCAGCCGCTCGAACTCGCGATAGGGGGACAGCACGCCGATGAGGTTCAGCCACCCGGCGATGATGCCGAGCCCGACTACCGCGTGGCCCGCGCGCGCCAGCCGCAGCACGAACACACGCTCCGCGCCGAGCCCCAGCAGCAGCGCGGCCACGCCGAGAAAATACGCGTACCACAGGGGATATTCGAGCAGGCTGTGGATGCCGATGACCGCGAGCAGGGACAGCAGCCACCACCAGGCGGGGTCGAATTTCACGTGCCGCAGGCCCCCCAGCCAGGCGAGCGCCGCGCCAACAATGATGAGCGCTCCGACGACGCCGGTTTCCGCCATGAGATGCAGCACGATGTTGTGCGAGTGATTGAACATCCAGGGCCCCGCCGACGCACCGCTCGAGGCTTCGTGTAGAAAATGGTGCCATGCGAACTGCCCGTAGCCGGCGCCGAAGACCGGCGCGCCGAGAAACATCTGCCACGCTTCGCCCCACAGCTGCAGGCGCGGCCCGACGCCGCTCGCGACCTGGAACAGGCGCTCCCCGGAGGTCATCATCAGCGGGCCTTCGTCGGGCACCATGAACGGCAACGTCACCAGCCACTGCGCGGAGATGAAGCCGGGCAGGAGCCAGCAGGCAAAGACCACGATCCTGCGGCTGCCGTCGCCGCGTCGCAGGCGATGCAACAGCACGGCGAGCACGATGAGCGCGCCAAGATAAAGCCAGGTACTGCGCGAGCCGGCGAGCGCCAGCACCACCAGGAACAGCGCCGCGCAGACGGTCGCCAGCGCGCCTTGCAGATTACCGCGGCAGTAGAGATAGGCCACGGAAGCGAGCGCCAGCGTGACGTAGGCGGCGTAGTGATTGAACTGCCCGAGATTGCCGGAGATCATCGGTATGAGCTTGCGCGCGACCATGAAATCAAATGGAGTGGAGACGTGGTAGTGCTGCACCAGGCCGATTAGCGCATTGAGCAGCCCGCCGGCCAGCAGGAACCACGCGAGCGTTCTCGCGATCGAATCCAGCGTCAGCCCGCGTCCCAGCGCGTGCCCAAGCAAAACCATCAGCGCTGCCCACAGCAGGTAGAGTCCGGCCGTCAGCGCCTGCTCGGCGTACGGCACCCGGCCGAGCGCGGCCTGCACCGCAAATACCACGGCCAACCCGAGCGGCGCGAGCGCGATCATGGGAACCGTCGCGTCGCGCCACGGCTCCCGGCGCAGCAGCGGCAGCGCGGCGGCGAGCCCGAGCGCGAGAGCCAGCCACTCGCTGTAGAAACTGGTGAGAGGGTAGCGGTGCCAGGGCTGCAGGAACGGCAGCGTCCACGCCAGGCCGATCAGCAGCACGCTGGCGCGCAAGAAGTTGGGCCGGTCGGATTGGTCTAAAATCGCCATCCAGCAATCAGCGCGTCAGGAAACCTGCCACATCATGAAAATCACCCCGGTCCTGCTGATCATACTGGACGGTTTCGGGCACCGCGAGGAATGCGAGTACAACGCCATCTGCCAGGCGCGCAAGCCGCACTGGAACTTCCTGTGGCAGACCTGTCCCCATACCACCATCGACGCCTCGGAGAAATGGGTGGGGCTGCCAAAGGACCAGATGGGGAATTCCGAGGTCGGGCACATGAACATCGGCGCCGGGCGCGTCGTCTACCAGGATTACACCCGGATCGAGAACGCGATCGAGACCGGCGAGTTCCAGCGCAACCCCGTGCTGGTGAAGGCGCTCGAGACCGCGCGCGGAGCCGGGCGCTCGCTGCACATTCTCGGCCTGCTCTCCCCCGGCGGCGTTCACAGCCACGAATCGCAAGTACACGCCATGCTCGGGATGGCGGCGCGTGCCGGCGTGAAGTATGCGCACGTGCACGCTTTTCTCGACGGGCGCGATACGCCGCCCAAGAGCGCCGAGGCCTCGCTCCTCGCGCTGGAGGGGCTGTGCGCGAAGCTGAAGGCCGGCCGCATCGCCTCGATCTGCGGCCGCTACTACGCGATGGACCGCGACAACCGCTGGGAGCGCGTGCAGCCGGCCTACGAGCTCCTGACCCAGGGAAAAGCGACGCAGCGGGCAGGAACTGCGGTCGAAGGCCTGCGCGCCGCCTACGCGCGCGGGGAGTCCGATGAGTTCGTCCAGGCCACGGCGATCGGCGCCCCCGGTGCGCGGATGGAGGACGGGGACGCGGTCGTCTTCATGAATTTCCGGGCGGACCGCGCGCGTGAACTGACGCAAGCGCTGACCCATCCCGGTTTCAAGGGCTTCGCGCGCGAGCGCGTCCCGCAGTTGGGCTACTTCTGCACGCTCACGAGCTACGGCGAGGACTATGCTCGCCTCCCGGCGGCGTTTCCGCCGCAGAGCGTTGCTGGCGGCTTCGGCGAGTACATCGCGGCGCAAGGCGTCAAGCAGTTGCGCATCGCCGAGACCGAGAAATACGCGCACGTGACCTACTTCTTCAACGGCGGCGTGGAAACGCCGTATCCCGGCGAAGAACGCATCCTCGTCCCCTCTCCCCGGGTCGCGACCTATGACCTCAAGCCCGAGATGAGTGCCTACGAGGTCACGGACAAGCTGGTGGAAGCAATCGGGAGCCGCCGGTACGGCGCCATCATCTGCAACTTTGCCAACGGCGACATGGTCGGCCACACCGGCAATCTCGCGGCGGCCACCCGCGCCATCGAGGTGCTCGACGAGTGCATCGGGCGCGTGGTCGCGGCGATGCGGGAAACCGGCGGCGAGGTGCTGATCACGGCGGATCACGGCAACGCCGAGACCATGCTCGATCCGGCTACGCAACAGGCGCATACGGCGCACACCCTGAACCTCGTGCCTTTGCTCTATGTCGGTCGAAAAGCGAAGATCGCGGGCCGCGGCGCGCTGCAGGACGTGGCCCCGACGCTGCTGGAGATGATGGGACTGCCGCAGCCACCGCAGATGACCGGGAAATCCCTCATCACCTTCACGTGAGGTATTCACTGCTTTTTTGTTCCATATTCGCGCGGGCAGTTTTGCAAAAGGAGTGGGGCCGACCTGCGTCCGGCAAACTCCTGGGAATTGCCGGCGTTCTTTTCCTGCTGCTGCTGGCGAGCCCGGCCGCGGAGCCGGCCAGTGCGGGCGCGAAGGAGAAGGAGCTGCGCGAGCTGCGCAGCCGCATCGAGGCGTTGCAAAAGCGGCTCGCCGAGACCGAGGAATCAAAGGGCGAAGCAACCGATGCGCTGCGCGAGTCGGAGCGCGCGATTTCGGAGGCGAACCGCGAACTGCGCGACCTCGGGAGCCAGTCGAGGGAATACAACAAGCGGCTGGCGGAGTTGAATGCCGAGTTGCGCCGGCGCGAGGAAGCGCTGAAGGCACAGCAGGCGCTGCTGGCGAGCATGCTCTACCGGCATTACCTCGGCGGCCAGGCCGAGCCGCTGAAGCTCCTGCTCAACCGCGAGGACCCCAACCAGATCACCCGCCGCCTCCACTACTTTGGCTACATCTCGCGCGCGCGCGCCGAGCTGATCGCGGAGCTGCGCGCAGGCCTCGCTCAGGTGCGTGAGCTTGCGCAGGAATCGGAGCAGAAGGCCGCCGAGCTCTCCGCCGTGACCGCCCAGCAGCGGGCGCAGCGCAGCCGCCTCGAGCGGGAAAAGCGCGCGCGCAACCAGGTACTGGCCCGGGTCTCGCGCGACGTCGAGCGCCAGCGACGCGAAATCGGCACGATGAAGCGCGACGAAACGCGGCTGGCGCGCCTGGTCGCGAGCCTGGCGAAGCTGATGGCGCGCCCCAAGCCCACCCCGCGGTTGCGTGGCGAGGGCGCCCCGGCGGCGGCGCCGGACGATAGCCCCTTTGCCCGGCTCAAGGGCCGGCTGAGCCCGCCGGTCCGCGGGGAACTTGCCAACCGCTTTGGCAGTCCACGTTCAGACGGTGGAGTGCTCTGGAAGGGGCTGTTCATAGTGGCCCGGGCGGGTGAGGAAGTGCGGGCAGTCGCCGACGGCCGCGTGGTGTTCGCCGACTGGCTGCGCGGGTTCGGCAACCTGCTCATCGTCGACCACGGCGACGCTTTCATGAGCCTGTACGGCAACAACGAGGCACTTTATAAGCGGGTCGGTGACATAATTCACGGCGGCGAGACCGTTGCCGCGGTGGGCAACAGCGGCGGCAATGCCGATTCGGGTCTATACTTCGAACTCCGGTATCAGGGCCGGCCGCTGGATCCCCTGGACTGGGTCAACATCAAGTAACGCGCGAAGCAGAATCCCCCCTACCCTCCTTTGTCAAAGGGGGGAGCGCAACGCGCGGGGGATTTCAGGGTGGTGGCGAAGTCGCGGGGACATACTTCCCCCCCTTTGACAAAGGGGGGTGGCGAAGCCGGGAGGATTTTCCTCACGGGTTTTAAGGAGCGTGCAATGCGCAACAAGCTGCATCAATTCGGGTTGTTGATCGTCGGCGTGCTGATCGGCGTTGCCGTCAGCCTCAATTTCTCCGCGGAGGCGCAGAAGGGGGCGACGACCGCACCGCTGCCGATCGAGGAGCTGCGCGCGTTCACCGAGGTCTTCGGGCGGGTAAAAAGCGACTACGTCGAGCCGGTGGACGACAAGAAGCTCATCACCGAAGCAATCAACGGCATGCTGACCGGCCTCGACCCGCACTCCGCCTACCTCGATCAGGAAGCGTTCCGCGAGCTGCAGGTCGGCACCCAGGGCGAGTTCGGCGGGCTCGGCATCGAGGTCGGCATGGAGGACGGCTTCGTCAAGGTGGTGGCGCCGATCGACGACACGCCCGCCTCGCGCGCGGGTCTCAAGCCCGGCGATCTCATCGTCAAGCTCGACGAAACCTCGGTGAAGGGGATGACGCTTACCGATGCGGTCAAGCGCATGCGCGGACGGCCCAACACCCAGATCACGCTCACCGTCGTGCGCAAGGGCGAAACCAAGCCGATCGTGGTGACCTTGACCCGCGCCGTCATCAAGATCCAGAGCGTCAAGTCGAAGCTGCTCGAGCCCGGCTACGCTTACTTCCGCGTGTCCCAGTTCCAGGAGCAGACCGGGGAGAATCTCGCGCGCGCGATCGAGCGGCACTTCAAGGAGAACCAGGGGGCGATGAAGGGCATCGTCCTCGACCTGCGCAACGACCCCGGTGGGCTGCTCAACGGGGCGGTGGCGGTATCGGCGGCGTTCCTGCCGGCGGGCTCGCTGGTGGTCTACACCGACGGCCGCACCGAGGACTCCAAGATGAAGCTCAATGCGCGCCCCGAGGACTACCTGCGGGGGCGCATGAAAGACGACTACAACCGGAGACTGCCCGCGGATGCGAAGACCGTACCAATGGTGGTGCTGGTGAACGGCGGCTCGGCGTCCGCCTCCGAGATCGTCGCCGGCGCGCTGCAGGACCACAAGCGCGCGGTGATCATGGGCCAGCCGACTTTCGGCAAAGGCTCGGTGCAGACCATACTGCCGCTCGGCAACAACACCGCGATCAAGCTCACCACGGCGCGCTACTACACGCCGAACGGGCGCTCGATCCAGGCGAAGGGCATCATGCCGGACATCCCGCTCGACGATGGGGCGGGCGAGCGTGCCGCAAGCCTGAAACTGCGCGAGGCCGACCTCACCAAGCACCTGACCGACAACGGCAAGGACGTCAAGGACGAGGAGCAGGCGAAGGCCGCGGTAGCCGCGGCGAAGCACTACAACTTCACGCCTGCGCCGCGCCCGAAGGACATCGACGAGAAGTTGATGAGGCCCCAGCCCGGCGACGTCGTGTCCGAGCATGATTACGAACTCAACCAGGCGATCGCGTTCCTGAAGAGCCGCGTCAGCGGCATCACCGTCGCAAACTGAGACCGCGGTCAGCCATCGGCAGCCCGGACGCCCGGCGAAAGCTGGGCGTTTCGCTGTACACTGGCAAATTCCCCCCTAC
>Ga0137459_1000717_pt1 | contig 11205 bp, 8 predicted proteins | sample EasRivERMGT700_2_FD_104908 | JGI IMG/M metagenome (GOLD analysis project Ga0137459, IMG submission 104908) | Soil microbial communities from meander-bound floodplain in the East River, Colorado, USA - East River MetaG ERMGT700_2 | ecosystem: Environmental > Terrestrial > Soil > Floodplain ...
CGACAAGGCCGCCGGCCGAGTACAGCAAGTTTTCGGTCTTCTTGTGCATGGTCCGCTCAGCCGTCCCGGTGGCCGCGGATGGCGACGCCGGTCGCGAACAGCGCGAATGCCATCACCGACAGGAAATAGAGCAGGTCGCGCGAATCGAGCACGCCTTTCTGGAAGGCGTCGTAATGGGTAAGGACGGAAAATTTCGCGACCGCTTCCACCACCCGCGGACTCGCCCAGCGCGCAAGCAGATAGGTCACCGGAGAAAACCCGACCAGGATCAAAAGCAGGCACAGGACCACGGCGAGGATGAAAGCGATGACCTGGTTGCGCGTGAGGGCCGAGGTCATGCAGCTGATCGCGAGGTAGGCCCCGGCGAGCAATGCCGCTCCGACGTAGCCGCTTGCGATCACTCCGTTGTCAGGATCGCCGAGGACGTTGACCGTCACGACGATCGGGAAGGAGAGCGCCAGCGCGACGATGAGAAACAGCCACGAGGCGAGAAATTTGCCGACGATCGCCTGCCAGGCGGCCACCGGCATCGTCAGCAAGAGCTCGATCGTTCCGAGCCGCCGCTCCTCGGACCACAGCCGCATCCCCGCGGCGGGCACCAGAAACAGGAACAGCCACGGCAGCCAGTTGAAGAACGCCGCGAGCGAGGCCTCGCCTCGCTCGAAAAAACCGCCGAAGGTAAAGGTGAAGAAGCCGGAAAGCAGGAGGAATATGACGAGGAAAACGTAGGCGACCGGAGAATCGAAGTACGCCGCAAGCTCGCGCTTTGCGATGGTCCAGATCGCCGCCCAGCTCGCCTTCATGCTGCCTCCGTTGCGGTGTCGGAGCGGGTGATCGACCGGAAGAAATCCTCGAGCCTTCCGCTGGGGGCGCGCGCCATCAGCTCCCGGGGCGTGCCGTTGGCGACGATGCGGCCGCGATCGATGATGATCGCGCGGGTACAGGCCGCCTCGACCTCCTCGAGGATGTGCGTCGAGAAAATGATCGCCTTGCTCTCGCCCATCTCGCGTATGAGCGTGCGCACCTCGTGCTTCTGGTTCGGATCGAGCCCGTCGGTGGGCTCGTCCAGGATCAGCACCTCGGGATCGTGGACGAGCGCCTGCGCGAGGCAGGTCCGGTGGCGGAAGCCCTTCGAAAGCGTATCGATCGTCTGGCCGAGCACGTTCTCCAGATGGCACAGCTCGACGACGCGGCGTATCGCGCTGCGCCGTCCCTCGCCCCGCAGGCCGCGCATCTCGGCGGCGAACTTGAGGAACGACAGGACGGACATTTCGGTGTAGGAAGGCGCCGCCTCCGGAAGATAGCCGATCCGCCGCTTCACCTCGATCGGGTTTTCCTGCACGTCCAGCCCGCACACCGAGACGCTGCCCGCGCTCGGCGGGATGAAACCGGTGATCATGCGCATGGTGGTGGACTTGCCCGCGCCGTTGGGCCCGAGGAATCCGAGCACTTCGCCCTTGCCGACCTCGAAGGATACGCCGTCGACCGCGAGCTTCGACCCGAAGGACTTGCTGAGATTTTCCACCCTGATCACGGCGCCTCTCCAAAACAACGCTTGTTCTTGAATCCGCCCATCGAGGCCGGCGGAACCGGATTCTAGCGCACCCGCCGGCCGGGCATAAGCAAATTGCCAAAGATGCTGAGGTGCGCCGACATCCGGGCGGGTGAAAACCGTATAATTTTGCCCTGTGACGGCGCCGGACGTTCCGGTCCGCCGGGAGCGCAAGGATCATCGATGACCCACGTCGTTATTGAGAGCTGCATCAAGTGCAAGTACACCGACTGCGTCGATGTCTGCCCGGTCGATTGCTTCCATGAAGGGCCGAACATGCTGGTGATCGACCCGGACGAGTGCATCGATTGCGCCGTCTGCATCCCGGAGTGCCCGGTAAACGCGATCATTCCCGAGGAAGACCTGTCCGAGGAGCAGAAGAAATTCACCCCGCTGAACGCCGAGCTCGCCAAGATCTGGCCCGTGATCATCGATGCCAAGCCCGGACCCGACGACGCCGACCAGTGGAAGGACGTGAAGGACAAGTTGAAGCTCCTGGAGCGCTAGGCGTGGGATGCTGAAGCTTGCCCACGGCCTGTCCTTCGCAGGACTCTACGAGCGCGACGGTCTTGCCAGGCTCGATGGCGTTTTCCTCGACTTTCTCGGAGCCTCGGACCCTGCGCTGAAACCGCGGCTCGCTGCCGCACGCGCTCGTCCCTCGGAGCTCGAGGCCAAGGCCGAATCGGCGCTGATCCTCGAGATCGCGCCGCACCTCGAGGACTTTCTGGCGGAACTGTTCGGCATCCAGGCGGAGTTTCGCGCACTGGCCGCGCGCCACCACGAGCTCGCCCCGCTCTACACCGTCAAGCGCCAGTTCGTGCAGCGCCGCGCCGCGAACAAGGTGAAGCCCGACGAAGCCGCAAAGCTCGATGGTCTCGCGCTCGAGTCCGAGCTGAAGAACCTCTTCGGCGGGCGCTTCGACGAGCTGACTTTTGCACGGAAGGTCACGGAGTGGCTCGCCGAGGAAGACCGGCACGCGCCGCAACTCGATACCGCGATGAAATACGCCGCCTGGGCGCTGCACACCCCCGCGGGCCACGCGCACGTGCAGGCAGGCGTGCTCTTCAAGGCGCCGTCCAGGATCGATCCGCAGAACCTCCTGGTCCACGCGCAAAAGAGCGACCGGGAGGGCGTCGCCACCTACACGATCCGGCCCGAGCACATACGCCGGCGCACAGGGTTCGCCCTCACCGATCCGGGCACCGATCTCGTCGGCGCGCTCGATCAGGCCCATTACTGCATCTTTTGCCACAACCAGGGCAAGGATTCCTGCTCCAAGGGTTTGAAGGAAAAACCTTCCGCCGACTCGCCGCATAGGACGGTGTTCAAGAAGAGCCCGTTCGGCGTGACGCTCGCCGGCTGCCCCCTGGAAGAAAAGATCTCGGAATTCCACACGCTGAAATCGCAGGGGAACGCGCTGTCCGCGCTCGCCGTGATCGTCATCGACAATCCCATGGTGGCGGCGACCGGGCACCGCATCTGCAACGACTGCATGAAAGCCTGCATCTACCAGAAGCAGGAACCGGTGAACATTCCGCAGATCGAGACGCGCACGCTGAAAGACGTGCTGGAGTTGCCCTGGGGCTTCGAGATTTATTCGCTGCTCACGCGCTGGAACCCCCTCAATTTCCGCCGGCCCCTGCCTTTGCCGCTGACGGGGTACAAGGTGCTCGTCGCCGGCATGGGTCCGGCCGGCTTCACCCTCGCCCACTACCTGATCAACGAAGGACACGCGGTGGCCGGAATCGACGGGCTGAAGATCGAGCCGCTGCCCGAGCAGTTTTCCGGTGTGACGGCGCAGGGCGCTCGCCGGCCTTTCGAGCCGATCCGGGAAATCGGGACGCTGTACGAATCGCTCGACGAGCGCGTCATGGCAGGGTTCGGCGGCGTCGCCGAGTACGGCATCACGGTACGCTGGGACAAGAATTTCCTCAAGATCGTTCGCTTGCTCCTCGAGCGGCGCGCCGAGTTCGCGATGTACGGAGGGGTGCGCTTCGGCGGCACGGTCACGGTCGAGGACGCGCTCGAGCTCGGCTTCGACCACGTGGCGCTTTGCATGGGCGCGGGCAAGCCCACGGTGCTCGACATTCCGAACGGGCTCGCGCGCGGCGTGCGCGCGGCCTCCGACTTCCTGATGGCGCTCCAGCTCACCGGCGCGGCCAAGGCGGATTCCATCGCCAACATGCAGCTGCGCCTGCCCGCGGTGGTGGTCGGCGGCGGCCTGACCGCGATCGACACCGCGACCGAATCGCTCGCCTACTATCCGCTGCAAGTGGAGAAGTTTCTGACGCGCTACGAGACGCTTGCCGCCGAGTCCGGCGAGGACGCGGTGCGGGAAAAATGGGACGACCAGGAACGCGAGATCGCCGAAGAATTTCTCGCACACGCGCGCGCGATCCGCGAAGAGCGGGCCCTGGCTGCGCGGGAAGGCCGCGCCGCACGCATCGTCGAGCTCCTTCAGCACTGGGGCGGCGTCACCATCGCCTACCGGCGCCGGCTGATCGACAGCCCTTCCTACACGCTCAACCACGAGGAAGTCGAGAAAGCGCTCGAGGAAGGGATCGCCTTCTCCGAAGGCCTGTCGCCCGTCGCGGTGGACGTGGACAACTACGGCGCCGCGCGCGGCATCCGCTTCGCCCGGGAAAGCGGTCTCGGCGGCGAATCCGCGGAACACTGGCTGCCCGCGCACACCGTGTTCGTCGCCGCGGGGACCCAGCCGAACACGGTGCTCGCGCGCGAGGACGCGGCGCACTTTCAGCTCGACGGAAGATATTTCCAGGCCTGCGACGAGGACGGACGGCCCGCGAAGCCGCAGCGCGCGATCTCCAAGCCCGAGCGTGCCGAGGTGCTGCTGTCGCGCTTTTCCGACGGGCGCTTCGTCAGCTTCTTCGGCGACCTGCATCCGTCCTACTTCGGCAACGTCGTCAAGGCGCTCGGTTCGGCACGCCAGGGTTACCCGGTGGTGTCGCGCGCGCTCGCAAAGACGCCTCCGCAGTTCCGGAGCACGCCGGCCGCGTTCTTCGCCTCGCTCGCCGGCCAGCTGCTCGCCACCGTGCACACGGTGGAGCGGCTCACGCCCACGATAGTGGAAGTGGTGGTGAAGGCCCCGCTCGCCGCGCGCAAATTCCGCCCCGGCCAGTTCTACCGGCTGCAGAATTTCGAGACCCTCTCCCCCGTTGTGACAAACGCGGCTTCGACGACCCGCCTGCAGATGGAGGGGCTCGCGATGACCGGTGCCTGGGTGGACCGGGACCGCGGACTCGTCTCGACCATCGTGCTCGAGATGGGCGGCTCATCGGACCTGTGCGCGATGCTCAAACCCGGTGAGCCCGTGATCCTCATGGGCCCCACGGGCAGCCCGACACACATCGCGGCGAATGAAACGGTGATCCTCGTGGGCGGGGGCTTGGGCAACGCGGTGCTGTTTTCGATCGGCGCTGCGTTCCGGGCTCGAGGGTCGAAAGTGCTCTATTTTGCCGGCTACAAGAAAGTCATCGACCGCTACAAGGAAGCCGAGATCGAAAGCGCGGCAGACGTAGTCGTGTGGTGCTGCGATGAAGAGCCGGGATTCAGGCCGACCCGGCCGCAGGACAGAAGCTTCGTCGGAAACATCGTCCAGGCGCTGGACGCCTACGCCCAGGGAAGGCTCGGACCTCCCTCGATCCGCACGCAGGACGCCGACCGGCTGATCGCCATAGGCTCCGATCGCATGATGGCGGCGGTCGCGCGCGCGCGCCACGACGTGCTCAGGGACTATCTCAAGCCGCATCACCTCGCGATCGGATCGATCAACTCGCCGATGCAGTGCATGCTCAAGGAAATCTGCGCCCAGTGCCTGCAGCCGCACCGCGACCCGCGGACGGGAAAGACGAGCACCGTCTTCTCCTGCTTCAACCAGGACCAGGAACTCGACAGCGTGGATTTCGGCGCGCTCTCGGAGCGCCTCAGGCAGAATTCGCTTCAGGAAAAGATCACCGCGCAGTGGATACTGCACTGCATGCCCCAACTGCGCAAGCAACGAACGCTAGTCTAGGTCGGCGGGCTCCCCTCTCCACGCAGTGGAGAGGGGTCGGGGGTGAGGGTCAGTGCCAGTCCTTGCGAGACGGGATCGGCAGCGGCATCACCGCAATGCCCTCTTCCAGGAGTTCCCGCGTCTGCTCGCCGGTCGCCACGCCGCGGATATTCCGCTGCGGGACTTCCTTGTGATGGATGCGCCGTGCCTCGGCAGGAAAATCCTCTCCTACGTTCTCGGTGTTGAGCAGGATGGTGTCGATGGCATCGTGCAGGTTGCGCGGCCGCGCGGCCGGCGCGACAGGCGGCTGCGAGTTCTCCCGTGACGGCTCAGCCTCCGGCCTGCCGATTTTTGCCGTGAGCAGCTTTTCGATGCTGGAATCGCTGCAGACCGGGCACGAGAGCAGGCCGCGGGCTTTCTGGCCCTCGAAGTCATCCGCCGAAGCAAACCAACCTTCGAACCGGTGACGATCCGCGCAAATCAGCTCAAATACGATCACGTTTGCGTTCCTTTGCAAACATTCTACTGTGCCGGGGCTATATCGGTGCTCCAGCCCATTGTTTCAAGAGCTGTGCCAGGTGCGATAGGCCCATACCGCGCACAGCGCTCCGGCGGCCAGCCAGACGCCGACTATGATAATCCCCGCAACGCGGCTCGCCGTCTGTGCGCTCGCCGTCATCTCCTGCGCCTTCGCCCTGCACTCCTCCAGAATCGCAGGCGGAATCATCCTGACCGCAAGGACGATCCCCAGCGGGATCAGTATGAGATCGTCCAGATATCCCAGGATCGGCACGAAGTCCGGGATGAGGTCGATGGGGCTGAGCGCGTAGGCTACGATGCACGCGACCAGAAGCTTCGCGTACCAGGGCGTGCCGGGGTGGCGCGCGGCGAACCAAAGGGCGAGAGTCTCGCTCTTGAGGTGGCGCGCGCGTTGTTTGAGGCTGGACAGCAGCGACATCGCCGTCGGAGGCCGCCCCTTCGCTCAGCGCGAAGGCTGCGTGCCGCCTGACGGCGCGCCGGGCTCCGCCGTCGGGCCTGCCTGCGCCGGCAATTTCTCGAACGACATGGCGAATCCGAAAAGTATTGCGACCAGACCCGTGATCAACCAGAGCAGAGCTTCCGCCAAGCTGCTGCGAGCCGCGTATTCCGCCCGCGAGTAGTAGGCCACCACGCGCTCGCGTCGCATGAGATCTTCCTGGGTCGGAGCGAAGCTCCGCGTCTCGCCGCCGCGATCGATATAGCTTCCGAGCGTCCCGGTCTCCGTGAACGTCTGACGAGCTCGCGCAAGGCTCAGGACTTCCTTTCTCTCCGGTGAAAGTCGCCCGCCCCAGTTCGCAGGCAGTTGCGTCGACGCGGGCTTTCGTTGATTCATGTTCAGCGTCGTTTTCAGGTCGGCGTATTTCCAGTAGGCGAAAGCGCCGTACAAGGCACAGATGCCGGCCGCCAGGACCGTCATGAGCACCGCCTTCCGATGCACGCCGAAAGCGCACAGCCGCCGCGTGCCGTCGAACAAACACAGAAAAGCGCTCGCCCCCCCGATCACGCTCAAGGTGAAGTCGACCCAGTTTTCAATCATGGCGAGGGCGAACGTCCCGAAAGCAGTTCGTCGTCAGGATGGGAGAGTAATGTGTAATCCGCCCGCAGATCATATCACTCCGCGCCCGGGTCGAGCCCGCACCGGCGAAGCCCCCGGAGATGGTGCCCGGGGCAGGGGTCGAACCTGCATGCCGGAATTACCCGGCGAGGGATTTTAAGTCCCTTGTGTCTACCAGTTTCACCACCCGGGCTCTGTGGCAGGAATTGTGTCAGAAAGAGTCCGGGAGCGGGCGGCGGCAACCGACCGATGAGCCATTGCCCTGCGCGGGATTCGCGGAGAATCCCGCCAGATTCTATGGCGCCGTGGTAAAGCTCCATACCAGGTTGCTTGCCAGAGCATTGCCTGCCATATCCTTGGCCCCGGTGGTGAGCGTGGCAGTATAAGTGGTGTTGGGCTCGAGATTGCTCACCGGCGTTGGATGGAAGAGCACGGGCGTGACGAGATGATCTATTCGTGTGAAGATCGCGGTGTTGGTGCTCGCGTCAAAAGCCACTGTTCCTATCACGCGGACGGGGGGGGCGCCAGGTGTGGCGTCAGGCACTGTCACGGTAAAGCTTTCTGTGGTAATTGTTGCCGGGTCCATCGGCTCATTGAAGCTGACCTTGATTGCCGTGCCAATCGCGACGCCTGTCGCGGCATTGGCAGGGCTGAAGGGGTCGACGACCGGTGCCGGTGCGGTGAGATCCGCGCTTGCGCCGGTGGCAAAGCTCCACGTATTCGCCTGCAACGCATTCCCTGCCAGGTCCTTGACGTCCGTGGTGATCGTAGCTGTATACGTCGCATTGGGCGCAAGACTGCTTGAGGGTTTGAAGACCGCAGTTCTGCGAAGGTAGGTCACCGTACCTGAAACCGGGGTCGGACCTGCCACCGAAAAGCTTGCCGGTGTAATCGTTGACCCATCCATGTCCTCGCTGAAGGTGGCGGTGATCTTGCGGTTGACCGCCACACCCGCGGCGGCGTCGGTGAAAGTCACGCTGGGTGGGGTGCTGTCTGTCGTTGCACCTGTTTCAAAACACCACGCAAAGTCTTTCATGAGGGGATTGCCTGCCACATCCTTGACGCCGGTGATGATCGTGGCGGTAAATCTTGTGTTGGGCGCGAGGGGGGCGGTGGGCGTGAACACGGCAATGTGATTGGTGCTGTCATAGCTCGCCGTTCCCGGAATGGAAGTGGCTCCACTGGTGAGTCTGAAGTTTGGCGGGTTGGTTGCAATAATTACGTCCGAGATCATCGCCTCACTTAGAGTCGCCGTGATCTTGCTATTGATCCCGGTTCCCGAACTGTCTTCACCCGGGCTCATGGCAGTCACGGTGGGTAAAGTCGTATCCGGCGGACCTGGAGGTCCTCCTCCGTTTCCTCCATTTCCACCATCACCACCTGTACCGCCATCCTCACTCCCGGGGCTGCCCCCCCCGCATCCGGCCAAGAAAGCGAGCAGTACCAACGCCGTCAACGGCTTCCTGCCGAATATCTTCGAGTAACCCTTGTAGATCCTCATTGGCGTCCACTCCTCAAAATGTTCATACACCTCGGTGTACGCAGCATGTGTACGGTATAGCACAGTGACGCTCACGCACACTGTGCGCCAGCGCACATAAACAGGCGATAGGAATCTGTGATGGTGTCGCAGCCTATCGCTGTTGAAATCGGCGCCAGATGCTTACTCCTTGTCATCCTGAGCGCAAGCGAAGGATCTGCTGTTGCGTTGAATCAACCACTTGGAAAAGCAGATTCTTCGTCGCTTCGCTTCTCAGAATGACAGGGTTTCGTTTTTCAACGAGCCTGCTTACCTCCGCAAGCCGAGCCCTCTGTACTTTCCGAAGCCTCTTCTGTGAACACCGGAATAAGCTGACTGGCCCTGCTGAATTCCATCGTTACGTGCGCTAGCGTACCGATGGAATTCTCTTCTGAGATCACACTTCGACCGGTGAATAAACCCGGTCACCGGGTGACCCCATGAGTGCGGAAGTCGAGCATGAAAGACCAATTAAGAGGCCGCATCATCAACAAGCAGGATGGCACCCGGAAATGATTAGTTCACCAAAACCCGAGACCAGACTGTTTTTTGCCCTGGTTGTGCTGACTATCGGTCTTTTTGCAGGCTGTTCAAAAGGTGATGGCAGCGTTACCGCTGCAGGTTCAGCCAATTCAAGCTCGCCGCCTCAGATTGGGGTTACGGTGGCACCGGCTGCCGCCTCGATTTCCACGAAGCAGCCGCAGCAGTTCACAGCGACTGTCGTCAACAGCACCAATCCTGCGGTCATCTGGAGAGTGGATGGCGTTCAAGGCGGCAACGCCACCGTGGGAGTGATTTCAGCCGAGGGGCTGTACACGCCGCCCCCTCTTGAAGCGACTCACTTCATTACCGCAACCAGCGTCGAGGACCCAACCAAGACCAGCAGTGCGAATGTTACGGTCAAGTCGATCGGGGTCACGGTGGCACCGGCAACCGCCGCGATTTCCACGATCCAGACGCAAGCGTTCACGGTGACTGTCGTCAACAGCGCCAATCCTGCGGTCATCTGGAAAGTAAATGGCGTTCAAGGCGGCAACGACAGCGTGGGGAGGATTTCAGCCGCCGGGCTCTACACCCCTTCACCCGCTGCAGCGACTCGCTCCATTACCGCAACCAGCGTCGAGGATCCCACCAAGAGCGGCAGTGCAAGTGTTACGGTCACGCTTGCGGCAGCTGGGGTCACGGTGACACCGGCTACTGCCTCGATTTCCACGATCCAGACGCAACAGTTCACGGCGACTGTCGTCAACATCACAAATACCGCGGTCACGTGGAGAGTGGATGGCGTTCAAGGCGGCAACGCCACCGTGGGGAGGATTTCAGCCGCCGGGCTCTACACCCCTTCGCCTACTACCACTGCAGGCCCTCACTCCATCACCGCAACCAGCGTTGCGGACCCAACCAGGAGCGGCAGTGCAACGGTCACGGTCACGTTGATCGGGGTCACGGTGACACCGGCTACGGCCTCGATTTCCAGGATCCAGACGCAAGCGTTCACCGCGACTGTCGTCAACAGCACCAATCCTGCGGTCACCTGGAAAGTGGATGACGTTCAGGGCGGCAACGCCACCGCGGGGACGATTTCGGCCGCCGGGCTGTACACCCCTTCACCTACTACTACTGCGGTCACGCACTCCATCACCGCAACCAGCGTTGCGGACCCAACCAGGAGCGGCAGTGCAAGCGTTACGGTCACGCTTCCGCCTCCGGTTGCCGTTGCGGTCACGGTGACTCCGGCTACGGCCTCGATTTCCACGATCCAGAAACAACAGTTCACCGCGACTGTCGTCAACAGCACCGATCCTGCGGTCACGTGGAAAGTGGATGACGTTCAGGGCGGCAACGCCACCGTGGGGACGATTTCAGCCGCAGGGCTGTACACCCCTTCCCCTCTCGAAGCGACTCGCTCCGTTACCGCAACCAGCGTTGCGGACCCGACCAAGAGCGGCAGCGCAAGTGTTACGGTCAAGTTCCTCAGCGGCGTTCTCACTTATCACAATGACAACGCACGCACCGGGCAGAACCTGCAGGAAACGGTTCTCACGCCAGGTAATGTCAATACTGCGACATTCGGAAAACTCTTCTCGTTTCCCGTGGACGGGTTTGTTTACGCACAGCCGCTCTACGTATCGAACGTGCCCATCGACGGCCAGCTCCGCAATGTCGTATTCGTAGCGACCGAGCACAACAGCGTCTATGCCTTCGACGCCGACAGGACGAGCGCGCCGCTTTGGCATGCGAGCTTCATCGATCCTTCCAACGGCGTCACCACCGTGCCATTCGAAGATACCGCCTCTCCGCCTGGTTATACCGGCCCCGGGCCTGTCATACCTGGCGGCTGCGGGGACTTGACACCGGAAATCGGTATCACGGGTACTCCGGTCATTGATCCGGCCACGGGCACCCTTTACGTCGTGGCCAAGACAAAGGAAATAAACGGCGCGAACGTCGCTTACGAACACCGCCTTCACGCGTTGGACATCACTACCGGCACCAGCCGACCCGGTTCGGGACGGGCACTGCAAGCC
>Ga0137459_1000718_pt1 | contig 11198 bp, 8 predicted proteins | sample EasRivERMGT700_2_FD_104908 | JGI IMG/M metagenome (GOLD analysis project Ga0137459, IMG submission 104908) | Soil microbial communities from meander-bound floodplain in the East River, Colorado, USA - East River MetaG ERMGT700_2 | ecosystem: Environmental > Terrestrial > Soil > Floodplain ...
GTGACCCGGCGGCCGTGGGATCTCGAGGCGCGCTACGAGCTGGGCGCGGCGCTGTGGCGCACCGGGAACCCGGGCGGCGCCGAGAAGCAGCTCGAGCAGGTCACGGCGCGCCGGCCGGATCACCTCGCGGCGCGCCGCGTGCTCGTGCTGATCCACGCCTCGCGCAGCGAGACCCGGAAGCTGGTCGCCGAGCTCGAGGCGATCGCGCTGCGCGCGCCCGGCGATCTCGAGATCAAGGCCGACCTCGCGTCGGCGTACGGCGCGGTGTCGCAATGGGACAGGGCGATCGCGGCGCTCGAGGTGATCGCCCGGGCACGGCCGGCCGATGTCGCGCTCCACGTGCGGATCGGCGACGCGCACCGCAAGCAGCGCGATCTCGACGGTGCGCTCGCGTGGTATGCGCGGGCGAGCAAGCTCGCGCCGGAGTCGAGCTGGCCCGGCTACGCGGCGGCCCAGGCGCTGTTCGACGCCGGCAAGCTGGCGGAGGCCAGCCACGCGTACACGTCGCTGCAGCGCTACCGCGAGGACCTGCCGGCGGCCGAGCAGGCGCTCGGGGCGATCGCGCTCGTGCAGAACCGCCCCGACGACGCTGCGTGGTACCTGCGGCGCGCGGCGGTCGAGGCGCCGCGCAGCCTCGTCACGTGGCGCGCGCTGATCGCCGCGGAGCTGGCGCGCAAGGACGCGACCACCGCGCTCAAGGACGCGGGCGCCGCGCTGCCGACCTGGCCCAACGACGCGCAGCTGCGCTACCTCGCCGGGGTCGCGTATGCGATGCAGGGCGAGCGCACCGAGGCACGCCGGGAGCTGGCGGCCGCGGTCACGGCCGATGCCGCGCTGGTCGCGCCCAGGGCCGCGCTGGGCACGCTCGACGCCGGCGGCAACGTCGCGCTGCAGTTCACGCCCGAGCTCGCGCGGCCGTGGGGCGATGCCGATGCGATCGGCGGGGCGCTCGATCGCTACGCGGCGGTCGCGCAGGCGATGGCCCAGGCCCGGGCCGGCTACCAGCGCGCGCTGCTCGGCCTGCTCGGCGTGCTGAACCGCGGCCCCGATGCGCCCGCGAAGCCCGCGCCGGTGCGGAGCTGCCCGATCACGCGGCTCGCGCCGAGCTGGGCCGCGGCGCAGCGCGAGCTCGCGGCGACCGAGCGGCTGGGCGTCGATCTCGAGGCGACCTGGCGGTTCATCGCGCGCCACGACGAGGCCGGCGCGACGGCGAGCCTCTTGCCGAACGCGCGCACGCAGGTCGCGGCGGCGCGCAAGGCGTGGAAGCTCGCGCTCGCCGATGTCGCCGAGCTGCGCGCGGAGTGGGGGCGCGCGCTGGGCCCCGAGCTGCGCGCGGTCGGCTGCACGGACCGCCTGCTCACCGCGGCGGTCGCCGATCCGGCGCGCTACCACGTGGTCGAGGAAGACCAGCCCGCGCCGATCCCGACGACCCAGCCGCCGCGCGCCCGCGCACGTGCGACGTTCTACGTCGACAATACGCGGTGCCGCGATCCCGTCGAGGTGTGGATCGACGGCGCCCAGCTCGGCCAGGTCGCGTCGGGCCGGCGCAGCGCGCTGGTCGCCGACGGCGGCGAGCGGACGCTGTGCCTGCTCGTCCCCGGTGCCGCGCAATGCGGCGATCGCGGCACCGTGCGCCAGGTCTACCTGCACGACGGCTGGTCGGCGACGATGCATTGCCTTCCGTGACCGGCCGGACGCATCGGCAAGACGACCAAGTCCGCGTTTGACGATGCCAACGATCCCGAGGCGGGGTTCGCGCGCGCCCAGCACGACCGTGCCGATCGGCTCGCGGAACCCGAGCTTTCTGTCGAGCGCCTCCGGTCCAGGTGTGGGGCGTGCGGGCAGGCTCACGTGCTACGTTCTGTTCGCCATGGTTGCAACGCGCCTCGACCGGCATCTCACCGCGAGGGATGTCGACTTGCTGCCGCACGAATGGGACACGAGGTACGAGCTCGTTGGAGGAGTTCTCTACATGTCTCGCCGTCCGTCTCACGGTCACCAGCGCGTGCTCGCTCGGCTCATGATCAAGGTAGGTGCCGCCGCCGTCGCTCGAGGTGCCGATGCCGCGCAGGAACCCGGGATCGTCTGGGAGGAAGATGGCGAGGACAATGTATCGCCGGATTTCACCATCACCTTCGGCCCCATGCCGCTGCCCGGTGAAAAGCTGCGTCGCTGCCCCGACTTGATCGTCGAGGTACTGAGCGCGGGCGAGGAGAACCGGCGACGCGACGTCGACGCGAAGCGGGGGCTCTACTGGCGTCGAGGGGCCAAGGAGTACTGGATCGTCGACCCGAATCGCCGAGAGATCACCCGTCTCGTCCGGGGCGCGTCGGCATGGGGCGAGCAGCTCCTCGGTGAGTCGGATCGCGTCACGACCCCACTGCTCGCTGGGTGGGAGGGCATCGAAGTGCGCGAGTTGTTCGATTAGATCGCGCACAGGTGAAACAAACAGGCGTTTCGGAAGTCGGCCAGAGATCGGGTGGGCTACTAGCACTAGCAAGCGATGATGCGTGAGGAAGAGGGGAGGTGGAGGATCAACCAGATGTCCGGATCCCGGACAAGATGCGTGCTGCGGCCGTCGCGCTGCCGACCTGGCCGCACGATCGCGCTCGCGGGTATCGCCGAGCTGCGCGCGAGCGGACGCTGTGCCTGCTCGTCCCCGGTGCCGCGCAATGCGGCGATCGCGGCACCGTGCGCCAGGTCTACCTGCACGACGGCTGGTCGGCGACGATGCATTGCCTTCCGTGAGCGGGCGGTACATCTCGGCGCGCGTCGACCGGGGTTCGCGGGTATGGTGGAGCGTGCAGATCCCGCAGTTGTACTTTGCGTCGCCGCGCGTGTTGCCGCGCGCGGACAAGCTGCACGGTCGCGTCGTCGTGCTCGACGTCGCGTTCGCCGCCACGATCGGCTCGACGGTGTCGTTCGAGCTGGTGACCCGGCCGTTCCTCGACGCGCTCGGCGTGCGGCTCGCCGCGTGGGTCGATCACCACGATCACGAGAAGCACGCCGAGTTTGCGCGAGATCCGCGGTTCGTGCTCGCGACCAAGGCACAGCACGGCGCGTGCCCCGAGATGGTGACCGCCGAGCTGGTGCGCCAGACCGGCCCGATCGGCTGCATCTGCACCCACGTCGATCTCGACGGGCTGTACGCGGCGGCGAAGTGGATCCTCGGCGGCCAGGAGCCGTACCGGGGCGCCGATGACGACGCCCGTGCCGTCGATACCCGGGTCGGGACGCCCGGGCCGGTCGCGATCCGGATCGATCGCGCGCTGCGCGCGAAGTTTCGCGACGATCAGCTGAAGCGCGGGGTGGTCCAGTTCCTGGTCGGCGGCATGCAGCCCGGCGTGCACGACGACGTGATCGCCGAGGCCGCGGCCGAGTTCGAGCGCCGCGCCGTCACGACCCGCGAGCTCGCGAACCGGTTCACGATCCGCGGCCGGGTCGCCGTGGTGGACGCCGCCGGCGCCCAGGGCCCGTTCGACAAGACCGACCTCTTGCTCGCGGGCCAGGCGAGGGCGCAGGTCTCGATCGTGCGCGACTCCGGAATGCTGACGATCGCCGCGCCGTTCGATTCCGGCTGGGACTTCGTCGCCCTGTTCGCGATCGGCGGGGGCATGCCGACCCGGGTGACGATCCCCGAGCAGAAGCTCGACGACGTGATCGCGCGTATCAACGAGGCGCCGGCGCCGGTGCCCCGGCCGGGTGCGAGAAGCGACGAGTGAGCCAGTTCGTGCTAAGCGTCGATCATGTCCAGCGAACGGCGGCCCCTTCCGATCCGGGGTGAGGCGAGATCGCAAGTAGATGTCGTCGCGGATCAGCTGCTCGACATGTACGTCGATCCGACGGCACAGGAGATGCAGCACATCGGCAGCTACGAGCTGCCGAGCGTGCAGCAGGTGGAGTCGGTCATCGAGCAGTGCCGGGCGCTGCTGTTCCCCGGCTATGCCGGGCCGGACGTCGACCGCGGCTCGCCGACGGCGCTGCGCGACATCATCCGCGCCCGCATCATCGAGCTGCGGCTGGCGCTGCACCGCCAGGTCTATCGCGCGGCCCACCACAAGCGGCAGCAGTCGCTCGGCCGCTCGGACCTCGAGTGCGTCGAGTGCGCCGACAAGGCTGATACGATCACCGATCGGTTCCTCACCCACCTGCCGGAGCTGCGCCGGAAGGTCACGCTCGACCTGCACGCCGCGTACGAGAGCGACCCCGCGGCGACCGGGGTCGACGAGATCTTGTTCTGCTACCCCGGGACCTACGCGATCACGGTGTACCGGATGGCCCACGCCCTGCTGCGCGAAGGTGCGGTGACCATCCCGCGGATCATGACCGAGGCCGCACACCGCCAGACGGGAGTCGATATCCACCCAGGGGCCGAGATCGGCGAGTCATTCTTCATCGACCACGGGACCGGCGTGGTGATCGGGGAGACCACGCTGATCGGGAATCGGGTCCGGGTGTACCAGGGCGTGACCCTCGGGGCGCTCAGCGTCCCGCAGGGCGAAACCCGTCCAACCCCTGGGCATCGCAGGCATCCCACGCTGGAAGACGACGTCGTGATCTACGCCAACGCGACGATCCTGGGGGGCCAGACCGTGATCGGTGCCGGCTCGGTGATCGGGGGAAATGCCTTCGTGACGGCCTCGGTCCCCCCGGGTGCCCGGATCTCGGGATCCCCCCGAACGCAGCGCTAGTTGCGCGTCGCTTCCGTTCCAGGGCCGCGGTCGTGTTAGAGTTTTTCGGCTCCGATGGCTGAAGAGGCGCGTCCGCGAACTGCCACGCGCTTGCGCGGAGAGGCCCCGCCCGGGCTGCAGTTCACCAGCGAGGAGGGCAGGCAACATATCGGCCGTTACGAGGTCATCAAGACCATCGGCAAGGGCGCGATGGGCGTCGTCTACAAGGCGCGCGATCCGCTGCTCGACCGCGTCGTCGCGGTGAAGACGATCATGTCGCCGCAGGGCCAGGGCCGGCGGGTGCGGTCGGCGTTCCTCGAGCGCTTCCAGCGCGAGGCGAAGGCGGCTGCGAAGATGCAGCACCCGGCGATCGTGACGATCTTCGACGTCGGGGTCGACGAGGAGTCGGGCGCGCCGTTCATGGTGCTTGAGTACCTGCCGGGCGAGTCGCTCGCCGATCGGCTGGACCGCGTGCGGTTCCCGCTCGCGCGCAGCGTGCAGATCTCGCTCGATCTGGCGTCGGCGCTGTCGTTCGCGCACCGCCAGCGCATCGTGCATCGCGACGTCAAGCCCGCCAACGTGCTGCACGCCCGCGACAACCGGTGGAAGCTCGCCGATTTCGGCATCGCGCGGCTGCCCGACTCCGATCTCACGCAGGTCGGCATCTTCATGGGCACGCCGGGCTACTCGCCGCCCGAGGCGATCCGCGAGGGCCGCTACACGCCGCAGGCCGACGTGTTTGCGTGGGGCGCGGTGTTCTACGAGCTGTTGTCCGGCCGGATCCCGTACGAGGGCCCCGACACCAAGACGACCAACAGCTACGTCGTCCAGGGCAATGCGCCGGCCCCGACCCGCCACGATACGTCCATCCCCGAGCCGCTCGCCACGGTGACGATGACGGCGCTGCAGCCCTCGGATCGCACGCGCTTCAAGGATGCCTCGGAGGCGGAGCAGGCGCTGCGCGAGGCGTGGGATCGCTGCTTGACCCAGGGCCTCGTGCACCCGGCGGTGCTCGCGATGGAGGAGATGTCGCACGATAAAGTCTCGTCGCGCATGCACGAGTCGCGCAACGTGCAGCGCGTGGTGGTCCCGGTGGCGCCGCTGCTCCCCAACGACTCGAACGAGATGACGGCGATCGACGACCACATGCTCGGCAAGCCGCTCCAGATCGAGAGCAAGAAGCCGGTCCGGGACGGCGACGACGATCCGACGATGCTGCAGGTCCGGGTCGACGAGCTGCGCGGGCCTGACCGGGGAGACCGGGGAGACCGGGGAGACCGGGGAGACCGGGGAGACCGGGGAGACCGGCCGTCCGGCAAGTCCAAGCCGCTCGATCCGAACCGGACGAAGGCCGAGCACCCGAGCGGCGACAGCAGCAGTGCCGTCCGGGTCGAGGACGTGGCTCCGACGGAGAACGAGGCCAAGACCGCCGCGTCGGCGGTCGCCCGGACCGGCGCGCCGCGGGGCTCGCGGCTCCCGTTCCTGATCGTGCTGGTGATCATCGCGCTCGTCGCGGCGGCGGTGGGGCTGTACGTCAGCGGCGTGATCCGGATCTGAACCGGCGCGGTCGAGCGCGGCGCGCGGCGCTATCTGCAATGCCGCTCACGTACGGCGACTCTTCGACGAGAGCTGCAGCCTCCTTGGTGCTCCTCCACCCCGCCGGGTCAGCTCGGAATGCGGCCAGCGCAGCGCACGTCCTCCTGCGAGAACGCGAGCACGCTCGCTTGCCGGCGATAGGGCCCCCCGCTCGTCGGAGACAGCGGGCGGCGGGATCCTGCATTGCCTGCCGTGGCAACACTCAGCCACCTGTGCCCCGCAGCGAGCGGCGTGGAAGCTACGCCTCGCGGAGAGCCCTTCGCCTCGCGCTCGCGTTGGCGTGCCACCAGAGAGGTCAACAGGGTGCGGAGCAACCTCCGGAGCTTGGCGCTAACCGATCGGCATTGGCGCTAGCTGACGAGCCCGGCGACGGCGACGGCGCAGCCGCGGCACAGCGTGTATCCGGCGCCGCCGTGGCCGTAGTTATGGATGATGCGGTCCGCGCGCTCGAGCCGGACCGTGGGGCGAAACGGCCGCAGCCCGGCGCGCACCCGCTTGACGTCGCCGATCGCAAGCCCGAGCGAGCGCGCCTGCCCGAGGATGCGGGCGGTGATCCGCGGATCGATCTCGGGCGGCGTGCCCGGAGGCCACGGGATCGTGCAGCCGCCGAGCACCAGCTCGTCGCGCCGCGGGACCATGTAGAACACCTGGTCGGGGACCCGGTCGTCGGTGACGGTGATCGAGCGATCGACGGCGCCGACCTCGGTGATCACGGTCTGGCCGAACAGCGGGCTGATCGCGTCGTCGCCCGCGAGCTCGCGCGCCGCCAGGCCGGTGCAGTTGACGACGACGTCGCCGGGCTCGCCCGCGAGGTCGCCGACCAGGCGGCGCTCGATCGGCCGCTGCAGCCGGCGCGCAAGCCACGAGAGGAAGCGCGCCGGCTCGATACCCAGCGACTGGTACCGCCAGGCGATCGGCGCACCGGTCACCGGTGCGGGGGCGCGGGTGACATCGATGTGGGCAGCCCACCACGGACTGGGCGGCGCCGGTCCCTCATCGGCGGTGATCTCGTAGCCGGTGATGGCGGCGATGCCCGCGGTGGGGTCGGCCGCGACGCCGCCGAGCCAGGCCCGGGTCTCGGCTGCCCACGCCGCGACGCGGTCTGGCGGGCCGACGCGGTAGGGAAACCACGACGCCCCGGCGGCCGCCGACGTGATGGCGTCATCGGTGGCGGCGGCGACCACGCGGACGTCATGGCCGTGTTCCTCGAGCGTGAGCGCGGTTGTCAGGCCGATCACGCCTGCGCCGACTACGGTGATCTGCACGGCACGAGCATAGCGCTCGCATGCCCGCCGCGTCGGCCCCGATCACACGGGTGTCACACGGCGCTGCATGGTCTGGTCGGTGCGTCGCACCGGTGCGCTACATCGCCGAGCTATTTGGGGAGGGGACCGGCGTCCCTATCTGTACGACCTCGGCGTCGCACCGGTGCGCTACAGCGCCGGGCGATTTGCGGCGTCTTTGCAGGTCGGCTCGCGTCACCGCGATGGTTGGCCTGCCGCTGCAGTGGAACATGCGGGATCGCCGAGGACGCTTGCGTGATCTCGAACAACGCTGCGAGTCTTGCTCTCATGGCGTTTCAGGCACGCGGTGGGCACCGAGCTGGCCGAGATGGCGCGACCGGTGTTGTCCCCCCACGTTGCAGCCCGCAGCGCGTGGGCGTGGAGGAAGGCTGATGCTCGACGATCTCGAGGCTCGCATCGCAGCGCAGCGCGTGGTGGTGTTCGTGGGGACCGGGGTCTCGTGGGGGGCGTCGTCGTCTCCGCTCGCCGGCTGGAAGGGCTTCCTCGAGGCCGGGATCCACGTGTGCGAGGCCGTGCTTGGCCCGTCGCTGCCGCCAGGCTGGGCAGAACGGCAGCGCGCGGCGCTCGAAGCAGGTGATCTGGACGAGTGGCTGAACGTGGCGGAGGCGTTTCCCGCAAGCTCGATGCGCCGCGCGGCGGGGAGTTTCGACGCTGGCTACGAGACCAACTACGACAACCTGCTGGAGGACGTGATTGCCCGGAGAGCGATCACGTGGCGCGACGACAACGACGTGACGCGGTTTGTCCAGGATGGCCGGCTTGACGACGTGCTCCACGTGCACGGCCACTGGAGGGACTCCACGTCGGTCGTGCTGGGCGTCCGATCCTACGAAGGCATCGCTGGTCACGAACATGCCCAGAGCACGCTGCGCACACTCTTGATGACGCACACGGCGGTGTTCGTCGGTTACGGGGAAGGGCTCGGGGATCCCAACTTCGGTGCGTTGCGAAGCTGGGCTGCCACGGTGCTCCGTGGCGTGGAACACCGACACTACCGGCTGTGTCTCGCGTCCGAGGCCGCCAGGATCGCGCGGGACCACGAGGGGGAGCGGATCCTTCCGCTCGTCTACGGCGATTCCCACGACCAGCTGGAACCCTTTGTCCGCGCGCGTATCCCGGACCCTTCGTAACCCCGCTCCCGCCGCTGAAGCCGGCGGGGGCGGGGGCTTCCGAGCTCGCAGCTTCGACGCCTCATCACACGCCTGGCCTGGGAACGCAGACGTTCGTCGGGCGCGAGCGTGAGATGCGAGAGATCGAGTCTTGGCTCGTGGAGTCCGATGCGATCCAGCTGCGGGCGGCGCTGGACGGCCTGCCACCACCGAGCAGCCACCACCGAGCAGCCACCACCGAGCAGCCACCACCGAGCAGCCACCACCGAGCAGCCACCACCGAGCAGCCACCACCGAGCAGCCAGCGTTCCGGTGACATGCCACGCCGGGCTATCCGCAATGCGAGCGACCGGAGGTCGTGCAGAACGCGTGACCTGCCTATGGATTTGACGCTCGCTTGCGCTCGCTTGAATTGCTGCGCAATTCACAAGCTCCACAGGCCGAACCCTCGAACGAACTCTCCTTTGGAGATTTATGATTTTTGGAGAGCGGAAAGGCGAATTCGCGAGCGCAGATCGATCACGGAGCAGCCACCACGGAGCAGCCACCAGATGCGCCTCACCAAGCTGATCAACGTCCCGCTTCTCCACTAAACTAATGTGTGGGTCTTCCGGAAGTCGTGTGGGTGATTTGAGCTGGTTTTCAGGGTTTTCAGAGCTCGGGGAGGATGCACGTGAGGATCTTGAGGCGTAGATACTCTTCGTCTCGTAAGCCGTAGGCGCGACGTTGAAGGACACGGATCTTGTTGTTGAACCCTCGACGAAGCCGAGCGCGACTTTGTTCTCCGGTTTGCAGTAGGCGGCGATCCCGTCCCAGTGGCGATCGATCATCTTGGCAAACTTCTCGTACGGCTTGAGCCGCTGCCACTTGAGGGCGTCGCGCCAGTTCTCGAAAAAGCGGCGTGCCCAGCCTTCGGTCTGGTAGTCCCAGAGTTGGCCGAAGGACTCTTTGAGTACGTAGGCCGTATTGAGCCGCTTGTTGGCTTTGAGGAGCAGCTTCAAGGACCGGCGGCCTTGGCGCGTGAGGTTCTCTCGCCGCGAGAGCAACGTGTACTTCTGACCCTTGATGAAGCGACGGCTCTTGCCGGTCAGCTTTGCGTACTCGCTCTTGCGTACCTGGTCGAGCGCATCGCCGAGATGTTTCATGACATGAAATTTGTCGAACAGGATGCTTGCTTGCGGCGCATGCTCCGGCTTGAGCGTGGAGTTACGGAACGCCTTCCACATGTCCATCACGGCCAGCCGGATGCGCTTGCTCGTCGACGGGCCAAGCCATTTGTAGAACTCGTCCATGCTGGCCTCGGAGCGGTCTTTGCCGCCGAACCAGATAGGCCGCCGGCGCTCCAGATCGCTCACGACGATGCGGTACGTGTGACCCTTCTTGATCGACACCTCGTCGATGCCGATTACGTGCGGTCGCGGAGCGCCCCGCCGGCGGAGCTGCTCCCGCATGTACTGCTTCTCCAACTCCTTGACGGTGTCCCAATCGAGGTGCAACTCCTTGGCCACATCCTTGATCGTCGAAGCGCGACACCTCCTGCCCACAAAGAAGGCAGAAGGCAAAGCGCTTGGTGTAGAACGGGTTGTCGGAAAGCCACTCCAGACCCTCGCGCTTCACCTTGCCGCAGGTCCGGCAAGCCACTCGCCGCAGCTCGACTTCGAGGTACACGCGCTTGTCGCCACACGACAGATCGCGGATGCGGCGCAATCGCTTGTCATAGTAGCTCGGATGCCCTTGGCCACAGACACCGCATGCCGTTTTTTTCGGCGCCGCGTAAGCCGCACCAAGATTGCGACGTGGTCACCGAATACGCCGCGAACCACCGCGCTGGGTACAAAGCCCGGGAAGCGATACGCGTCCCGCAACTCGCGGCGCGCCCTGGTCTTGAGCATCCGCGCATCGTGACAGGTTTGCTCATGCCAAGAAACGCCTCACAGGCCCTCCCAGGTAGCGATCGGAGCCCTTTTAGCCTCTTGGGTTACCCACTCGTTTTCCGGAAGAGCCTAATGTGTATTCGTGTCTCAGAATCGTTGACAGGTTCCGACGGGCCGGCCGTCGCCGTCAGCATCGTTACGGGCGACCGGCGATTCGCCGGGTGGAGCGCCGGTTCCCGCTGGGGCATCGCCCGCCGCAGCAGAGATCGAAGCTGTGGAGCTCGGGGCGGCTTGTGGAGCTCACGAGCGACGCCGCTGCGCGAGCTGCGTGCCGAGCCATCGGACCACTGCGGCACCGAACCTCAGCGCCGCTGCGGCAGGCTCCTGGTAGCTCGCCGCAGCGGTCTTGATCCGTGGGAGCCGTGGGAGCGTTGCGTCTGACAGCCCGTCCCGCGTCAACGCGCAGCGCAGCGACGCGGGCTGGGTCCTGAGGGAGATAAATTGCACGGCCGGGTAGTGGGACGCCGGTCGGTCGTGGAGATGGCACCGCCCGCCATCGTGATACGGCGGTTAACGGACGACCGAAGGGCCCAGGCCGCGTTGCCAGCGCGCGTGCCGGCGTTCTCCCCCACGCCGGCCATGGCA
>Ga0137459_1000720_pt1 | contig 11187 bp, 16 predicted proteins | sample EasRivERMGT700_2_FD_104908 | JGI IMG/M metagenome (GOLD analysis project Ga0137459, IMG submission 104908) | Soil microbial communities from meander-bound floodplain in the East River, Colorado, USA - East River MetaG ERMGT700_2 | ecosystem: Environmental > Terrestrial > Soil > Floodplain ...
ATCGTGTACTCCCGGAACTACGCAAGCGGGACATCCCCACGCAATTCAACCTATGGGAGTCGTAATGGCTGCAAAGGGTGTAGTGTACTTATTGTGCTTCGCGCACAGCCCGTACAAGCACGCGCGGCACTATCTGGGCGCGACCGGAATGGCGCTCGAAGATCGCGTAGCCGCACACCGAGGGGAAACAACCTTCGAGGGCGATCGCAATTATGGCCGTTCAGCGAAGCTGATCAGTGCCTTATTGCAGGCAGGCGGGGACTTCGTCGTCGCTGACGTGTGGGAGACGGATACGCGTGCCGAGGCGTTCGAGCTGGAGAAGCGGTTGAAAAAGCAAGGCAGCCGGGCGCGCCTGTGCTCGATCTGCAACCCTGGAAACGCGCGAGGCGTCGGGACCGGGAACTGGCCACGATCGCGTCCGGAGAGGGGCGAAAGTGAGGGGGGACTACCCCCCACCCCTGACACGGGGGGAAAATAATGAGCCTTTGGGGGTTAAGTCGTCTGTACACAACAAGTAGAAAGGCTCATACCCCGTGAGCCTTTGGTGAGTCTATGAGGCTGTACAAGGCCAAAGGCTCACCAAAGGCTCACGATAGGCTCACGTGTTGTATATAGATGTGTACTTTAGGAAAGGCTCACGGTTTCACCCCCACCGCCGGACGACCTTTCGCTTTTTGTCGTGCGCGTGTCCATTCGTGGGGGAGAGTTTCACGGATTGCTTGCCAGCCGATCAGGGGTAAAAAATAGGTGTGCCAGATGGTCGTTGAATACTGGACAGCCAGCCGCTCTGCACACGCCTGGGCGTCGCCTTGTTTCCAGCGCGCGTGCCGATGCCCACAGGTTCGGGGAGGATCAGTGGACTTTGACGCGCTGATACTTGCCATGGCCGAGCTTACAAATGCGTCCCTGTGTCAATAACCGATCGATGGCGCGACGTAGGGTGGCGCGGCTATGACCATGCTGGAGCAACACGCGCTCACGCAGCACGGCAATGCTCGTGGCGCCAGTCGCCTCGAAGCAATCCAGGATCTGTGAGGCCGTCGCATCATCTTTAATCCAGTCATAGGGGACAAACAATCCTGTGAGCGGATCGCGTGTACAGGTAAACTCTTCTGGCTGCGCGAGTCGTGGGTTCCATCCGAGTACATGAAAGGGATGATCAGGCGGTTCGGGGTCAATGAGGTAGATTTGGGTATCACTAAACCCCGAGAAGGCCCCAGAACCAGAAATACGATCCTGTGGCCGTGCATAGCGGGCATTTTTGTCGGCCGGCTGTTTGCTAAAGTGCGCCGCACAAGACAGGTTGATTTGCCGTTGCTGACACTCGCGGGACATACCAAGTAAGGTACGCGCCACATCCCGCGAATTGTTTGGACTGCCTGCAATGAACACGGGGGAGACAGGATCCACGAAGACATGAGCCCCTGGGATCGGCGGCTGTCCGTTATTCGCTTTATCCAGGGACCGCCGGAACAAATCAAGCGCGTTATAGGGTTTTAATAGTTCGGCAAGGTTGAATTGAGGATCGTCGGCGACCGAATACCGTGGAATGTCCGGGTACCCAGCCCGGTTGAACCACTGCTGATGACTCGCCCATTGCCGGTCAGCGGCCAAATAGCAGAACTGGGTCGGTGGGTTGGTCGAATGCCCCCAAATCGGGCGGCCGTCCCGCCAGCGGACAATCCAGTCAGCGAGCATCGCGGTCTTCCCGACGCCTGGGGCGCCGGCAAAAATCGTGACGGTGCCGAAGGGGATGATGCCGGGAATGGGATCGGGGAAGGCTGGAGGCATGCTGAAGATCGTCAGCCGCGTCGAGCGCGCAGAAGAAAATGGCGCAAGCGGTGAGCCTACGTCGATGAAAAGCACGCTGTCAATGTCAATGATTTGACGCTGCTCGGCTGGGCTGATCGCTACTAGATTTTGTGTACATTTTCTCGTTGACAGCTCGTGCGGATCCCGTCGATACTCTCGCTGTCCGCAAGGGCGTGGAGGAGGAGCGAATCACCGTGACGTATTTCATCGCGACGATTTGGGTGGAGGGCGGTCGGTTGCCGGATGGCGCGATCCATTGTGAGATCGTGCGGCTCGCGGCCAGCACGCCGATCGACTTTCGGATCACCGTCGAGTCGATGATGGGCCTGCGGTTCAACACGATCGATCGCAGTGCCTTCCTCACCTTCGGCCCCATCAGCATCGCCAAAAATCAAACGGCGCAAGCCTCAATCGCCTTATGACTGACGAGCGCACCTATCCATTGCTGTGGTACACGTCCGGCACGCCGATCAACATCGGCCAGCGCGATTGTGCCTTCGAGCGGTACATGGGGACGCATGCGGGGAAGCACGGGACGGGGTACCGGCGGATCACGCAGGCCGTGCCGCTCGCGACCGGCGGCGCCGTGCATGAAGGCGTCGAGCTGATCGGCGACTGGATCATGGAATGGCAGGCCACGCATCCCAATCGCCGGCTGCTGAACGTGCCGGATGAAGTGACCGCATGGGCTGCCACCGAAGCGGCCGGGCGCTATGAGGCCAAAGCCCGTACGCGCGGCCTCGCGCTCTCGAAGTCAGACACCGATGCGTTTGCCGCGATCGAACAATTGATCCTCGAACAGCGCACGCTGACTGAATCGCTGATCTGGATCTACGCGCTCGGTCGACTGCCGATGATGCTGAGCAGCTATCGGCTGCTCGGCGTCGAGCATGAGGAGACACCGGTACTCGATTGCACGTGCGGTTTAGGTGACTGGGTGGCCAACGATGTCGCCCATGCCGCCCGCGGCTGCACGGGGATCGTCGCGCAGGGCCGGGCGGACGCGCTCTGGGAGCACGCCGATCACGGCGGCATCGTGTACGAGCAGATCAAAACCAAGGCCCAGGAAAAGAAATCCTGGGAGGATGCCTGGGAGCACAGCGGCCAGCTCCTGCTCGACATGGAAGGCGCGAGCAAGCGGTTGGGGAAGGATGTCAGCGAGGCGTTCGTCCCGATTCTGTTCAAGGGCTGGCGCGGGAGAGATCGCAACGCGCCGGAGACAGAGCCGAAGTACCAGCACTCGCCATTGGTGTACGGCTGGTTCAATCCCGGCGGACTGAATCAAGATCCGGAATGGTCCGCGCGCTACACGTGGTACGACGACTACGGGAAGAAACATACGCTGGGCAGCACCTATAAACGGACGCCGATCTGGCCAGACACGGTGCCGTTCCCGCCCGGCAACAATCCGAACGGCGTGGTCTTCCGCGAGGGGGCCAGTCGCGTCGAGCAGTGGATCAAGGGCTACATCCTGCCCGTGCAGTTGGTGGAGTTCCTGAAGACACTCGGGCCATTCCAGCGCCAGCGGGGGAGAGTCCCGGCGGCGACCGCCTCGATTCTCGCCGAGGAGCGCCTGTGGCGCGAGCGCGTCGAATATCTGCGTAGCGTCCACGCGTTCGATCATACGCACGCGGAAGTGGTGAACCTGATCCCGCGGAGCTGGAACTGCACGCACTACGACGGCACGCCGTGTCAGTTCAAACCCATCTGCTTTCAGGAGCCCGGCTGGGAACAGATCGAGACGATGGGCGTGTACGAGATTCGCACGCCGCACCATCTGCCGGAGAAAGTGACGTTTGAGGCCGCCGGTGTGGCGTTCCCTGAACAGGATGAAGAGGAAGGCGAGGAGTAGATGACAGACGTACAGGCCGCGGCGGCGTCAGCAGCCGTCCCCACGCCACAAGAGATCATCGATCAGATCCTGCGGATCTCGCCCGAGCTACGCGAGGCCAACACCGCCGTGCAGGCCAACAGCGTCACGGCGATCTTCGGGATCTCGGGGGGCGGCAAGTCGTCGCTGTGTGACACGGCGGCCGAGTACGCGCACGAGCGATTCGGCGGCGTGACGCTGTGCTATCACACGGATCCGGGCGGCTTCGGCAACAAGCGATTGAGCTTGGTACGCCTGGGGATCATGAAGGTCTGGGATCCCTCCAATCACGTGCGGCCCATCGAAACGATGGAGCTGATCAGTCTCGGCGCGTGGCCCGAGGAAATTCTGGATCCGGATCGTGGCTATGCCGATCCCAACGTGCGGTTGGTGCTGCCGCGCCGGCTGGGGTTCGTGCTGCTCTGCCCCTCCGGCCATCAGGCGGCGAAGTTCGATACTGAGGCAGCCGCCGCGGCGGCCAATGTGCAGTGCCCCACGTGCAACCTGCTGACGACGATCACCAACACCAAAGGCGTCGAGCGCGTGATCATCAAGTCGAAGCTGTTCCAGGATGTCGTGCTCAGGATCTATGACTCAGTGTCGGCGATGAACGATCGCGGGCTGCTGATCGAACTGCCACAAATGAGCGCGCGCGGCGAGCTGCCCACATCGAACACGGGCGGGAGTGCATTGGGCAGCGCGGACGCCGTGCGGCAAGGGACCGCCGTCTTCGGTACGGGCAGCATGTCACAAGTCGGGTTCATGCAGAATCGGAGCTACGGCTGGCTGACCAACATTCGACAGATCCCGGATCAGCGGGTGCCGTCGATCGCGACGTTCGGCGTCGAGTCCAGCAAGTCGACCGACGAGAGCGGCGGCGAAATGTTGCTGGGGCTGAAGATCGCCGGCAACGCGCGCACGGCTGCCGCCTGCGGCTGGGTCGGCAATATGCTGCACGCGACCAAGGAGCCCGACGAGCAAGGGCGCATGCGCTTCCGCCTGTGGCTCACCAATCACTACGATCTGCGCGATCCACGGAAGATCCCGTATGTCGCAAAGCACCGGGGCACGCCGCTCGGGATGCCCGACTTCCTGGAGGATCCCTGGGATGACGATCCCAAAAAGCGTGCGGAGAACGCGTGGACCGTCTGCTCGCTGAAGTATTTCTTCGAGCTGCTGGAAAAACAGTTCGAGCAGCAGGTGCGCGCCGACGCGGCGAAGTATCCGAATGCGCCGGCCCTGCAGCCCGCCGGGAAGCCCGCGGAAGATGAAATTATTCCGCTCGCGACGACGGCGGGGCCGAGCACCGGTGAGATCGCCGTGCCGGTCACAGGAGGCCGCACGATCGGGCGGCGGGGCGTCGGCGGTCGACGGCCCACGGCAACGGTGGTAACACCTGCGGCCGTGCCGGCGGCGGTGCCGGTGGCGGAGAGTGGAGCTGGGCCTGCACAGCCAGCGGCAGGGGTGGTTACAACTCCTGCGCCTGCCGTGGTGCAGGGAGTGTCCGTCACTCCGCCACCGGTACAGCCGCCGGTTCACGTGCAACAGATGGAAGCGACATTGGCTGCGGCGGCGGCAGCAGCCACAAGTGGCAACGCAGCTCCTGCGGCTGCGGCAGGGGCCGTTTCGCAGGCGGCTCCTGTGCCTTCCGTGCCCGCGCCTCCGGTGGCGACGGCACAACCGGTGGCGCACTCGCGGATCCGGCGTGTCCCGCGACCGCCGACAACGTAGACACCAACACAGAGGAGAGTACACATGCGCACGTTTCTGGACTTACTCATGACGGGGCTGTTCTATCAGCAGCCCGACGCGGCGGCAGGCGGCGTCAACTCGCCCGCGGCGCGGACGGACATCAACGTCGAATGGCCGGACGAGGAAGACATCGGATCGTTGCAGATGGGCGGCCAGCGCACGACGTTGCTGCCGGGCGTCGATACGTTCACGCTGCCCGCGAATCTCGCGCAGCTCTGGCACGACATCGAGATCGAAGACACCCGGCCGTTTTTGTCGAATGGCCAGCCCAATCCGAACAAGGGCACGAAGATCAAGCGGCGCCAGCTCAAGTTCGATCGCAACACGCCGCTCGTGGTCGTTGGGGGTACGCACGACGGCGAGCCGATGACGGCGACGTTCTCGACCAATCCCCGACCGCGCGGCAAAAAGGATGATCCGAAGACGCCCTGGGTCAGCGATCTCGCGATGCTGCTCGACGTGTCACTGGGTGACAAGTCGCGCCCGAAGACGGCGCCCGAGCTGGAAGCGGCCGTCAACAAGTATGCGGGCAAGACCATCCGCATGGAGCACGGCCTGCAGGCGCGCTGCCGCCCCGACAAGCAGCGGTACATCCTCGTGCAGACCCAGGAGCCGACCGGCGAGACGGATGCGGCCACCGGGCAGCCGAAGATGCGGATCGTCGAGTCGACCATGCTGGATCCGTCCGGCACGAAGGGCTGCGGCGAGGCGTACTACACCAAGGATTTCAAAAATCCGGAGGCCAAGCCCGGCGAGGCGCAGTACGATACTGAAATCGCGTGCGACTGCGCGGCGGTGTTGCGCGGGTTCGAGTCCGTCGAACGGTTCCTGCCGCCGCTCGGGAAGTAGCCGGCAGACCAAGGTTCCCGCGGTGGGCGGGAAGCACGGTGCTCGACCAAGGTGACGCGCGACCTTGGGGTATCCGCGATGACCGCTCACCAAGGGAACGTAGTCGTCCACGGTATTGGATCGAAGGCTCATAACCTGATCGATCACGGTACGTGGTTGGCGTGGAGCGGGACTGGTTGATCACCCTGCTCCACGCTGTAACCACTTCAATAGAGGAGAGCACATGCCACGGCGCACCACGTCCCCGACGATGTTGATCGTCAATTTCTTCATGTCCGCCCCGATCGCGGAAGCCAAGCAGGCGCTCGACACCGCCAAGGCCATCGTCGCGAGTCGTGAGGCGGCCGGGCTCGTGCAGCCGAGCCTGCCGAAGCCTCGGAAGCGCCGCGAGCGCAAGCCGAAGCAGGCCGATCTGCCGGTACCGGGCTCTCCAGTGGCCACCGCAGGTACCGCTGGGCCGGTCGCGGTCCCGGAGCCCCCGAAGACACGGCGGCGGCGTGGAGCCGGCGCACGGCCGCCTGTGGCCGATACAGCAGCCGCATCGGCGACCGCACCGTTGGCGCCGGTCCCGTCCGGGATCGATCTGGCGAACCTGCCGCCGCCTACGGACTAGGCCATGGACCGGAACGAACGCGCGCGGCAGCAGCTTGCGGCGCAGCAGCAGTTTGTCACGCAGATGCGGGCCAAGCTCGCGGCCTTCGCCCAGGACTTTGCCTCGGGGAAGGCGGCGCCGCTCGATCGATTCGCCACCGCGATTAAAGAACACGATTTGATCCTGTGGCACCCGCCCCATGATCTCGTGTACGAAGTCACAAAGGTGGAACCGATCCTCAATCCGGCGCCGGGGCAGCCGGTGGGGCTGATTCAGATCACCGTGACCCTGACGGCGCCGGTGCAGCTCATGGCGGGACAGCCGGCCATGTCGATGGTCGTCGTCGGCCACCAACACGCGCCGAACGAGGCCGAGTTGAACACGCCCGAGGGACAGGGCCAGAATGTGCCGATCCCGCCGGCATCGGGACCACTGGGGCACGATCCCCAAGCGGAGGCAGATCAGCAAACCGCCGATCGATTGGACGGCGAATCGGCCGCCGCAGATGCCGCCGGTAGCGGCGGTGACGATCCGGAGCGTCACTAATCATGGCGACACAGGTGACAAAAACAGTCGAAGGCCGGGCGATCGGGGCGATCGTCCGGATGCAGACGACGCGTGCCAAAGGCTTCGGGTTCATTCGGGATGCCGAGGGCAACGAGTACTTCCTGCACCGAACCGCGTGTATCCCGAATGCGCTGTTCGATGAACTGGAAGAGGGCGATGGGGTCAGCTTCAAGGTCAGTGATACGCCGAAGGGCCAGAAGGCGTTCGATCTGGAACGAGCGACGCTGACCGCGGCGGATGTGCGGGCGATTCTGGCCCAGGAGGAACAGCGTGGGAACCGCTAAGCCGCTCACGGAGTGGATGGGGGCGGTACCACGATTCAGCGTGGATGGCCCCCCGCGTGACTGGGCGCAAGCGCACGACACCGCGTTGCAGCGAACCGTGCTCAACCCCACGCTGCGTAGTGGACACTCGATCAGGGTAAATCTTCCTGTGCCACGCCGTGCAAGCTGTCACTACTATCGTGTTGACGCCGACTGTCGGAACGTGTATTTCTATTAGGTGACGGCAGGGTACACTCTGCCGAGGAGGAGGAGGCGATGAACGATCCCCACGACAACGCGCTCGACGATGCGGTCATCCTGGAACAGCTACAGGACGGCACGCCCGATCCCAACTATCAGGATGAATCGGAGTACGAGTGGACGGCGCCGACGCCTCCCATCGTGCTCGACGCCGATCAGCAGAAGGCGATCGCCGATTGCGGCGAGCACCTGTACACCGACATCAGCGGGACGGCGGGGGTCGGGAAGACATTCGTCGCCAAGCAGATCGTGGAGGCCCACCGCGGCGTGGTGCTGGCCGCGACGACGGGGATCGCGAGTGTGAACCTGGGAGAGGGCACCACGATCAATGCGCTGCTGCGATACTTCGATACCAAAAGTTTGATCGACGCCTACACCGCCGGCTACCTGCAGGCGATCATCCGCAAGCATCGCCGAGCGGGCGTGCAGCGCATTCTGATCGATGAAAAATCCATGATGGCCGGACAGCAGTTGACGCCGCTGGCGCGCGCCGTCCGCGAAGTCAATGAGGGCGGCGTCTACGCGCTCGAAACAGTCGGCGTCGGCGAGAACGAGGATGATCCGACTCCCCTGCCGGAGAAGGAACAGGATCTGCCGCCGCTCGGGTTGACGTTGGTCGGCGACTTCGGCCAGCTCCCACCCGTGCCCGACGAGGATCAGCACACCGGGAAAAAGATCCCGATCGAATTTGCTTTCGACTCGCCCGAGTGGCCGGCGTTCTCAGAACATCGCACGATTCTGCAGAAGATCTACCGACAAGACGCGCAGGATTTCATCGGCGCCTTGCATGCGATCCGCAAGGGGTTGGTCGCCCCGGCGCTGGCGTTCTTCACGCCCCAGCGGTTCAGTCCACAGATGGATGACAGCTTCGAGGGCACAACCATCTTCGCGAAGAATGCCGAAGTCGATCGGTACAACATGCTGCGCATGGATCGGCTGACCGGGGCGGCACTGAGCGCCCGGACGATTCGACAGGGCAAGCAGCGCGGCGATTGGAAGCTGGTCCCGGACGAGCTGAAGCTGAAGCCCGGCGCGCTCGTGATGATCCTGGCGAACCGTCGCGAGTATGAAGACGAATACGACGAGCGCGGGCGCTTGATCTACGCCAACGGCGATCTCGGCACGCTGCTGCCGCATGACGGTGCCAGTGGCTGGATGGTCCAGCTCCAGCGGACCGGCGGCGTCGTGCGTGTGCTGCCTGTACGGCGCGAGAACACGATCCCCCTGGAGCCTGGACGCCGGAAGGAATTGGTCGCGGCGGTCAAGGCCGGGACCATCCCCTCGATCGAGGAAGTCATCACCGAGAAGGGGAAGGGGAAGAGTGAGATCGTCGGCGTGATCACCTACATGCCGCTGCGCGCGGCGTACGGTTGCACCGTCCATAAGACGCAGGGGCTGACGCTGGATCGTGTGCAGGTGAACATTCGGGATCCATTCTTCCGACAGCCGGGCATGCTGTTCGTGGCCCTGAGCCGGGCGAGAACGATCGAAGGGTTGCGGATCGTCGGCGATCAGCGCGGGTTCATTGAGCGGTGCCGGATCGATCCGCGGGTTCAACAATGGCTGTAGCCCGTTCGGTGCTTGATCGGTTTTTCGAGAAGACAGCTCGCTTAGAAAACGGCTGTCTTCTCTGGACTGGCTACCGTCAGAAGCGACGCGGCAAGATTTCGTATGGCCGCTTTCGTACGCGCGCAGGCGAAGGTGGCTTAGTACTCGCCCATGTCTTCGCATGGGAGTTTCATTTCGGTGTAGAAGTCCCCATAGGCAAGCAGCTTGATCACGGCTGTCGGAACGAGGGCTGTGTTGAGTGGGCGCACGCTGAGCCCGTTACAGCACAGGAGAATGCCCATCGGGAACAGCGCGCGAATGGCCGGGGAATTGCCCGTACGCATTGTCCAACCGGCCACGCGTACACACCGCAGAACACGTACCGAAATGGCAACAAACGATTTTGCCGCCAGTGTAGTAGCACCGCGCAACGTCGGTATCAGCAGCGGAGGGCGAGCTGATGGCTGTAAAACTCCTCTGCTGGGCGGTGATCGTAGTCGCCATGATCACCGTCGCGCTCGACGTCTGGGGCGGAGGGCAGCGATCATGATCCGCAAAAGTGAACGACTGGCCATCGCCGTCGAGATCATCAGTCTTGCAGTCGTCTGCCTCGCGGCGGGCATTGCGATCGGGGCACGGATCTGCGCAGCGGTGTGTACTCAGTAGATAGATAGTACTAGACCAATGAGACACACGAAAAAGATGGAGACGCCGCCGATCACCGAGGCGACCTTTACACGCTTGCTGGAGCTGCTGACACAGCGATATCCAGGGCAGTCGTGGCGTGTGGTGGAAGTGTGTCCGGGCGCGGTCGTGAAGACGATCGACAACGAAGCCGATGCCCTGGAGACGATCCGGCGGTTGGAAGCGCGACTGACGGAGGCGACGGTATGAGCCCGATCTGGACACCCTGCACCATCTGCGGGCAGCCGGCGAGCGGAACCGATCACGACCATGGCTGTCCGCAGACGCGCCAGCGCCGGGTGATCCAGCTCGCGCACGACATGGCCAGCTACGTTCACCATTCGGGACATCCGCGGTATGACGGCGGGCATAGTGAGCCCGAGGAACAGTGTCAGCATCTGGATTGTGTCGCGGTGCGCGAGGCGAGCACGCCAGAGGATCCGCAATTGCTGGGCAGCATCATTCGCCGGGCGCTGCCGGTGGCGAACCTGCAGTTGCTGGCAGAGACGCTGACCGGGGCGCAGGAGTGCAAGCGCACGCGCGGACGGCCGGCGATGACGCGGATCACGTTCGTGACGGGCGCCGAGAACTTCGTGCCGGGGCACGCGCTGTATCCGGAGTCGGCAAAGAACGTCGGGATCGTGATCTGGGTGCCGCGGGCGATCTATCAGGGGAAGGTATAGGATCCCGCCCATGACCTACACCTACGCCGAGCTAGCCGTCAGCCGCGCCACCTACGACGAGATTGCGCAGAAGCTGCGGGCGGCTGACTATCATCAGGCGTTTCACGCCGAGCGCGGACGCGAGACACCGACGATCGACATGCACGGGATCGGGCTGATCCTGGAAGGAGACGCCATGGCTGAAAGCACAACACGAGCGGCGGCAGCCGACGCCCCGCTCACCGACGACATGGAAATCGAGATCGATATCGAGCTGCTGCAGGATCGCGTGGCACCGAAGATCGAAGCCCTGGCGTTCACCAAGGG
>Ga0137459_1000721_pt1 | contig 11183 bp, 13 predicted proteins | sample EasRivERMGT700_2_FD_104908 | JGI IMG/M metagenome (GOLD analysis project Ga0137459, IMG submission 104908) | Soil microbial communities from meander-bound floodplain in the East River, Colorado, USA - East River MetaG ERMGT700_2 | ecosystem: Environmental > Terrestrial > Soil > Floodplain ...
GGTAGTATATCGCGTATTTCCGCTGACTTAGAACTATTTTTTGACCGTAGTTGCATAGGACAAAGGGGCGAATTTTGCTGGTAATGGCCGAAAAACTGAACGTCTCTGCCTTGGCTCGGGAGTGCCGGTGCCATCCAAACACGCTTTACCGCTATCAGTCCGAAGGCTGCCCAATCGAGGAAGGGGCGGATGCGATCAAGGCGTGGCTCGCTCTGAGAGAGGAGCAGAAGCGGGCATCTTCTGCGGAAGCCAGCGACCTGCAAGAGCGTAAGTTACTGGCGGAGTGTGCCAAGTTGGAAGCCGACGCCGAATCCAAGGAACTGAAAAACTCTATTGCCCGCGGCGAGGTCATCAACACCGATGAGGCCAACGAGGAACTAGCTGAGAGGCTTATCCACGCCAAGGCCATGCTGGAAAGCATGGTGGATGACATCGCCAAGGAGTGCCCGCAAGAGCTTCGCGTCAAGGTGCGAGAAATTGCCAAGCACGCGGCGGATCGGTTCTATCGGAAGGTTGCTAACTGGAAGCCGGGAGAATCCGTTGATATTTGACGCTGCGTTCTCCGTGCTCGAACCTAAGCCAGCGATGCGAACCATCGACTGGGCAAGGGAGTACGGCTTTACCGAAACCGGCCAGCCTTACAGCGACTTCGCCTATCCCCACTTGTCCGCTCCTGGCGGGCCGTTCGATGCCGCCGACTGCGATAGCATCTTTGACATCTGGCTTCAGTGGGCCAGCCGCCTAGGAAAGACCTTCGGCGGTCAAATCGTGATGATGAAGAAGGCTGACCATGAGCCGTGCCCAATGATGTTCTCTTCCGCAGACGAGAAGCTAGCGGTTGAAATCGTGGAGCGGACCTACGGGATGCTGGAAAACTGCCAGCCGTTGCGCCATCGACTTCCCCCGCCTAACCGCCGCAAGCAGTCCAGGATTCACCTGAAAGTCTGCCGCGTTTATGTTGCCTGGGCTCGTTCCGTCTCCACCTTGGCGGATAAGTCTGTGCGGTTCGGCCACGCCAATGAAATCGACAAGTGGGAGCATCAGAGCACGTCGAAGGAGGCAGACCCGCTAAAGCTCTTTGACGACCGGGCCAAGGAGTTTCCCACGTTCAAGCGGTGGAAAGAGGGGACACCGGCGCTCAAGCAGACTTCCCGTGTCGAAAGGGGCCGTCTAGCGTCCTGTAACGCTGCTTTGTACGTTCCGTGCCCCAAGTGCTACCGATACCAAACGCTCCGCATGGGCGACGGCAAGAGCCCTGGCGGCATCGTGTGGGACCATGGGGCCAGCGGCAAGAGCGACAAGGACAAGGCTCACAAGACGGCCCGCTACGTCTGCCGGCACTGCGAGGCGGAGCTTTACGATGATTCCCGCGGGACTATGATGCGGAACGGCGTTTGGGTTCCCGATGGCTGCGGCTGCGACGATGACAAGGCCCTGGCCACGGTGGAGAAGTGGCGGGAACCTGGGCAAGAGCCGTGGAGAGGCTGGCAGGCTTCGCCGTGGACCACTGGCGAGCCGGTTCGGGACGGGCAGGATTGGGGAAGCCAGCTATCCAGCCTCTATGCCCTGGCTCGCTCATGGGGGGACGTGGCCCGCGAGTTTGTCGAGTGCAAAAAGAATCCCCAGAACCTTCGCAATTTCGTGAATCAGTGGCTTGCCGAGACGTGGGAAATAACCCGGCACAAGGCAACGTGGGAACAATTGGGGCAAAAGCTCATCAGCACTGAGCCCAGATTCGTTTGCCCGAAATGGGCAACGCAATTGACGATGGGGGTGGACCGTCAGGCGGATAAATTCCCGTGGCTGATTGCCGCTTGGGGCAGCGATTCTAGATGTTCTGCTATCGGATATGGAGAGTGCAGTTCACTTTCAGAAATTAACGCCAAATTGCTCGCTAGATCGTACGAAAGAGACGGCGGGGCGTCTTTGCGAATCGACTACACGCTCATCGACTCCGGTTTCCGTCCAGATGGAATCTATGAATTTTGTCGGAAGCGACAACAGGAAGGCCGGGAAGTTTGGCCTTCCAAGGGGTCGTCAGTTGCTCTTGAAAGTGACTATCGCAAGTCGCTGCTTGGGCGCAATACATCTATGCCTGGCATGATTCTCTACATGATTGACACCATCCGGACTCAATTGTGGATGGAGGGCGTCTTGCACACCATGGGGAAAGGCGAGCCGGGAAGCGTGTCTATCCATGCTTGCCCAATCGGCGAACATCAGGAATTTTTAGAACAGCTCTTGAATGATGCTGCGGTGACGGAGCTGGACAGCCACAACAATGCCCGAGAGTCTTGGGACAGGATTAACACGAACATCCCCAATGATTACCGCGATTGCTGGCGAAACGCTTATGCGGCCATGTTGGTTAGCACGACTCGCCGCAAGAAGGTCACTATTCCGGCTCATATGAGGCGAACATGAGTGCCCGCCGGAAAGTCGATATGAAGAAGTTTTCCCGCGGCGGAACTCCCGGCTGTCGGATGTGCGGCTGTATGATGACCGAAGTTGCCGACTCGCGCCCGATGGGGTTCGCCAGTGCCAAGCGGCAGAGACGATGCCGGAATTGCAAAGAGCCGGTCACTACTTACGAAGTACCCGTACCTGAAGGCCACAAGATTAAGATCGTCCGTGAGGACGAGGAAGAGGAGGAAGCGGCATGAAGAATAAAAAAACATCGTCAGAAAAACGAATCCGCAATGTCTTCTCTAGAAAAAACTGGGTCTTTATGGCTATTGGAGATGATGGCACTGAATGCGTTGGTGTTATTCAACGTTCTATTTTATTTGCCATCGGAGAGGAGGCGATAGCAGATGCCCTTAGCGTAGATTTCCTGGTAACCCAGACGAAAGAAAACTCAAAAATCGCAGTGTTTGCCGTGAAGAAAGAGTCGTTGCCGGAACCTCTGATGAACCTGCTGCTTTGCGGACTTGGGATTACGGAACGCGTGAGCAAACAGAGAGACTGTGTGATATTTGCCAGAAAGCAAAGCGACGCGGAGACTTGTCTAAACTTTGCGCTCGCTGTGGACACTGGCGACTTCTGGGAATCAAAGGAAGCCTTGCTGAACTAGCACAAATCTACCGGTAGTATTTCCGAAAAACCTTAGTTGCAATCACGGGAGAAGTCTGGACTAATAACAAAAGACAAATCACGGGGGCCGCGCAATAGTGCGGCTCACTTGGGTACAGCGGCGGAGTTATAACCCACCGCATTCACTGCCCTAAACAGTTCGGCCTTTAGGGGGCCGTGCGAAAGCACGCGCCCCCTTTTCTTTTTGGCTGAACACGAATGGCTCTTCCTGCCACCATCGAAGAAAACCTTGAGCAGACCGGCATCGGTCCAGCGGAGGTAGAGAAGAACGGCCACAAGGTCAAGCAGCATCCGCTTCCCGACCTCATCGCTGCGGACAAATATCTGAACGCCAAAGAGCAGCCGGCCGTCCCGTTTCGGCTGCGGATGAACAAAATCAGCCCTCCAGGAGCCGCGTAATGTTCGGCTGGCTCCGAAATCTGACGGGCTGGGGACGCCCCGCGGTAGACGCTCGCCGTGCTGTCGTTGCGGGACAAGTCGCGCGAGCCATCAAGGCGAAGTACGACGCGGCCATAACGAATGACGACAACCGCCGGCACTGGGCTAATGCTGACGCTCTTTCTGCCAATGCCGCGAACAGCGCCGACATTCGCCGTACCCTGCGCATTCGTTCGCGTTATGAGTTCGCCAACAACTCGTTTTGCAATGGAATGGTGCGAACGCTCGCGTTCCACTGCGTCGGCACAGGCCCGCGGCTGCAACTCAACACCGGCAATGAAGAAGCAGACAAAAAACTTGAAAACTCATGGCATCGCTGGTGCAAGGAAATCGGACTGGCGAACAAGCTCTGCACCATGCGCCAAGCCCGCTGCCGAGACGGAGAAGCGTTCGCGATCTTCATCACGAATCGCCGGCTGTCGGGGGCAATTAAGTTCGACATTCGCATCATCGAAGCGGACCAAGTTGCCTCTCCGTGGTCGTCAATCGCGGCCAGCGACGTAGATGGCATCAAGTTGGACGAAAACGGCAACCCAATTTCCTACACGGTGCTGTCGGACCATCCCGGCGACACGTCCATTTCCAGCCTAGCTGGCGGACACACGACCGTTGATGCCGAACGAATGATCCACCTCTACCGCGAGGATCGCCCAGGCCAGAGGCGAGGAATCCCCGAGACGACTCCAGCACTGCCGCTCTACGCAGTCCTCCGCCGCTACACCCTGGCAACTCTGCACAAGGCAGAAATCGCCGCCCTGATGGCGCTGTTTCTGAAGAACACGACCTCGGGAATTGACCCCGCAGACCTCGGCGAACCGTTCGAGGTTCTGGATTTTGAACGCAACGCGATGACCACCCTTCCCGATGGGTGGGACATTTCGCAACTGAAGGCCGAATCTCCTACCGAAGCTCACGATTCGTTTTGCACTTCGGTAATGCGGGAGATTGCCCGGTGCCTGGACATGCCCCGCAGCGTGGCGATGGGCGATTCTGCTGGCCTGAACTACTCCAGCGGGCGGCTAGATCATCAGGTTTATTTCCGCGCTATCGAGATTGACAGAAACGACTTTGAAGTCCGCTGCCTGGATCGCCTCTTCGCAGAGTGGCTGAATGAAGCCGCTCTTGTCCCCGGCATGATCCCCGATGGCTTGCCCCTCGTTGCCGAGTGGGAGCACGAATGGCAATGGGACGGATTCGAGCACGTTGACCCGACCAAGGAAGCGACCGCCGACGAAACACAACTCGCATCCGGCATGGCCTGCCACGCAGACCTTCTCGCCAAGCAGGGCAAGGACATCGAAACCGTCCATCGCAAAGCCGCCGCCGGCCTGGGCCTGACGATCCAGAAGTACCGCGAAATGCTCGCGATCAAACTCCTGCAAAACGGGCAGGTTCCGCAGCCGCCAGCAACTCGCGCCGACGTGGAAGACGCGGTTCAGCAATCTGCCGAGGGGGCGATCCATGCCGCGTAATCTCACTGCCGAGGAACTGCGCAAAAACAGCCTCACGACGATTAAGGCCGCCTGCGCTGAAGACGCTGAGTTTGCTTGGATCGAAGCCGCGGAAGGCGAGCAGAAGCTCAAAAAGTTCAGCATCACGGCATATACCGGCGTCCCGATGCGAGTCGGCTTTGGCTATCCCATCGTGGTTGATTTGGCAGGGATGAAAATTGCCGGCGAGTCAACGCCGATCCTCAAAGATCACGATCCTGCAAAAATCGTCGGCCATACCGACACCGTGGACAAGAGCGTTAAGCGACTGAAGCTCACGGGGATTGTTTCAGGGGTCGGCGAAGCCGCCCAGGAAGTTGTTGCTCTGGGCGCCAACGGGTTCCCCTGGCAAGCCTCAATCGGAGCCAGCATCGAACTAATGGAATTCGTCGATAAGGGCGAATCCGTCACCGTCAATGGCCGGGCTATCTCAGGCCCGGTTTACGTCGCTCGCGAGAGCACTCTTCGAGAAACCAGTTTTGTCCCAATCGGGGCCGATGCCGGAACTTCCGGGCGCATCGCAGCCCAACTACACGAAAGGAAGGTCGCCATCATGGACCCCGAACTGAAAGCCCACATTGAAAGCCTGAACTTTGACCCTGCTGCGCTGAGCGAGGCACAGGTTTCTGGGCTGAAAGCAGCTTTCGAGAAATCGAAGCAGAAGCCTGTCGAGAAGACCCAGACCATCGACGAAATCATTGCGGCCAATGCCGCAGAACACGACCGCATCACGGCATTCGACGAAATCATGCGGACGGCCACTGTGGGGCGTGCTCGCCACGAGACCGACGAACTCCTGAAGACCTACCGCGCCGCAATCGAAGGCAAGTGGGACGTGATGAAGTTCTCTCTTGCCATGAAGCAGGACAGCCGCTTCAACGTCGCCATCCACACGAACGGCAACAAGGACCAGTTCCCGAAGGCCGAAGTTCTGGAGGCTGCAATCTGCAAGCAAGGCCGACTTAACGACCTGGAGAAGAAGTTCAGCCCGCAAATCCTGGAAGCTGCCGACAAGCATATCCGCAAGGAGGGTGTCGGCCTGACGCAGCTCTACATCGTCTGCGCAGAGGCGAACGGCTACCGCGGGCGGATGTCGCGGATCACCGAAGAGGTACAGCGATATGCATTCGCGCATGACCCGCGAATGATGGTGCAGGCGAGCGGCTTCAGCACCATCAGCATCGCTACGATTCTGTCGAATATCGCCAATAAGTTCCTCATGGATGGGTGGAACGCTGTGGACATGACCCCGATGCGAATTGCGGCCATCACTTCGGTCAACGACTTCAAGGAAATCACTACGGTCAGTCTGACCGGGGACCTCCAATTTGAGAAGGTCGGACCCGCGGGAGAAATCAAGCACGGATCGCTCGGCCAAACGACCTACGGGAACCGCGCCGACAGCTACGCCAAGATGCTCGCCATCACCTTCCAGGATTATCGCAATGACGACCTGGGAGCCTTGACCCGCACTCCTCGCCGGCTTGGTCGCGGCGGTGCTCTCAAGCTGAACGACATTTTCTGGACTGAATTTCTCAATCCGACAACCGCCAATTTTTTCCATTCTTCCAATGCAAACGTCAACACCGGCGTTGCTGATATGACCATCGGAGGCCTTACGGCGACCGAGGTCATCTTTATGAACCAGACCGACCCGGACGGCAAGCCGCTGAGCCTTGAGCCGAAAATTCTGCTTGTGCCTCCTGCCCTCAAGGCGCTGGCGCTGGCCCTCACTGACCCGCAAGGGCGGTTGATTACCGGCGCTTCAGCCACGCTGCCGGATGTCAACGTGTTCCGCGGTCGCTTCCGGGTGGAAAGCTCGCCTTATCTCGCGAACGCGCTCTACACGGGCTATGACGCCGCTGCATGGTACATGCAGGCTGACCCTGCGGACTTGCCGGTGATTGAAATCGTGGCCCTTGATGGCCGCGTTGAGCCGGTCATTGAAACGGCGGACGCCGACTTCAACACGCTCGGGACTCAGCTTCGCGGCCACAACCATGTGGGCGTTCGCGTTCAAGAGCCCCGTGCTGCCGTGCGTGCTGACGGCGGATCGTCCTAACCACGAAAGTGAGCCATGAGGATCAAATTCATAACCAATCTCGGCACTGCCGACGCCAAGCGTCTCGGGCTGGACTTCCAGCACTCCATGCGAGGTATGGAGTGCGAAGTCAGCGGAGACTGTGCCGGGAAACTTGTTGCGTCTGGCCTCGCGATCGAAGGCGAACTGCCGGCAAAAGTTCCATTGGAATTGGAATTGAAAGCTGTCCCGCCAATCGAAATCAGGACTGCACCGGAAGCAAAGGCCCCGGCAGTTGAACCAAGTCACGAACCTGCGTCGGAAGCGAAGGCTCCGGCCATCACAAAGAAGAAGGGAACCTAAGTCATGGCCGAATGCCTTGCTTATCAAGATGGGATGATGATCGACTACACCCCGACCGCCGCCGTTGTCGCTGGGCAGGTGCTTCAGCTCCGTGACGGGCGAGCGGCGTTTGCTCCCACGGCGATTGCCGCTGGCGTGAAAGGCGCTGTCCAGGTTAGCGGCCCCGTCAAGGTGCTCAAAATCGTCACCCAGACGATGCTCCCCAGCAACAAGGTTTTCTGGGATGCGTCCGCCAACACCTGCAACCTGCTGCACGGCGGAGACGCGGACTTCTTCCTTGGAACCGTGATGGACGACGCGGCCTACGCCGACACGACCGTTATTGTGAACCTGAACGCGAAGCCGGTATGGAACCTTACCTTGGCCGATGGATTCTGGGCCGTTCCGATTCCCGCGATCACCGCCAACCCGCAAGGAATGATGTTCACCCACGAAAGCGGCGTGAGCATGGTGTTTGACCTTGCGGTCGAGGCCGAGAAGTTCGACGCCTTGTCCATGAATGCGATTGCCACGGGAACCCCTGGTATTTTGGCGGCCCGTGTTTGCATCAATCTCAACGGCGACGATGCCGCCTTCGATTTTAATGTTGGCCTCGCAAACGAAACGCACGCGACGAGCGCCGACACCATCACCTCGTCCCTGTTCCTCCACACCGATGGGGCCAGCCTTAACCTCAACATCGAATCGGACAATGCCGCTGCGGAAGTTGCCGCGACGGATACAACCATTGATGCCGTCGTGGGCACTCCGTTCCTCGTGACGTGGGACTTGCGGAGCTGGTCCGGCATCAAGTGCTACATCAACGGCCTGCGAGTTGGCGATGGAACGACCGGAACGCTCGTTGCCCTCACGCTGGCCGGGGTTGCTGGCCCTCTGCGGCTGCTGGCACACATGGAGAAGACCGCCAACGACTCGCCGGCCAACTTCACCATCACAGATTTCGGATTCGCCACTCACGACGCAGTTAACGAGTAGTCGGGAGGCTGCCTTGGCCTTCTACGACACGATTTTTGAGAACGCGGAGCTAACCATTTTCAACGGCCTTGGTGAAACAGTCACCTATTACCCGGTGGAAGGTGCTCCGCGTTCTATCGTTTGTCTGGTTGACCCCAACGGGGATCCGCCCGTGGAGGCTAGCGGTATCGACCAGATGGAGACGGTTGCTATCTGCGCTCTGAACGATGCGACGACCGGCATTGTTCGCGGTGCCTGGCGGATTGGTGACCGGCTGCGGTTCTCCAGCGATCCGGAAGACGAGTATTTCTCTTTCAAGGGCCAGCATCACGGGCGGGGGCCATCGTCCGGCTGGCTGGTGTTTCAGAAGCGCGTCAACGTCCGCACGGGCGGGAATAGGAAATAGCAGTGACGGTCACGGCAACTGGAGTGCGAGCGGTAGCGGCGGGCAAGCTGGCCACGATGGTCAGCCAGTCCGCTACGTTCATCGCGCGTACGGCTGCCCTTGATGCCACTGGAGCCCTTCAGCACATTCATTACCCGTGGCTCGATGAGAACCGTGCAGACAAACGACCTTGCGCAATCATCACTCACCTTGGGCTGCGGGGAGACCTTACAAGCACGATGACCTACGACCGCGGCGGCTCGATTCGCTTGCGACTCGTTGACACAGCCCGCTATGAGGACAAGGCAGATGCCGAAAACGACTTTACGAACTTCTGTGACGGAGTGCTTGCTGAAATCCTCGAAAACTCGCGCACCAACACAACTGGCCTGCTGACGATTCAGAGTCACGAAGACGATGGCGTGATGTTGATTGACCCTACGGAAAACGCCGAATGGGCGAACCATTACGCAATCGACATCACCCTCGACTGGGCTCCCTTCCAAGGATAAACAATGGCACTCCCCACCCAATACGTCCTTCACGGGATTCTCAACTCGAGCACGTTCATCAGCCAGATTAGCCGTGCCCAGCTTTCCACGGGGATGGAGTATCTGGTTGGCCATCCCGCCGGGCTCCCGGTCCCCCTGTTCTGCGCCAACCTGGGCACAACGCCGATGCTCAGCTTTGAATCCTCGCAGCTCGCCACGCTCCTGGGCCTGACCGGAGCCAGCCTCGTTACGCTCGCTGGGGCCAATACTGACCTCCATTTCAAAGAAGTCGTCAACCTATCCAACCGGCAGGCAGACGCCACAGCGGAGCACCTACGCTTCCGCATGGCCGCCGCTGCCCTCTCCGTGGACCGGATCACCCTGGGACACCGCTCGGAAGGCTCTGCCTCTTGCCGGATCATCCCTGTTTGGAATGGCTCTGTTGCCCCCGTGGTCCCCGCCGCCTCGCTCGCACTGGCTGGCACGCCGACTTCCGCCACGCACTATCTCGCTGGCCCTGTCTCCTTGAACGGCACACTGCTGACCGGGATTCAGGAAGTGACCATCGACTACAACCGCCAGATACGGATGAACGGCGGCGAGGGACAGCCTTATATCACGGCCTGCTGGGAAGAGTCGATTTCCCCCGTCGTCACCATCAAGGCCTTGAACGTCCCCTGGACCGTCTACGGCTTGGACGGCTTGGCCCTGACGGCGTACATCGTCTACGCGAGGCGGCTGGGGACTACTGGCGTTGTCTCCGATGCCACGACCACGAACCTGATTTGGACCGGAACCACTGGGCTCGTCTCCATCGACGATACCGCCGCGGGCGGGAACGCGCCAGGGGAGACGACCATCAGGATTACCAGCACCGTGGCCAGCGCCAGCGGTTCGCCGCTCGTTTACTCGACAGGAGCGATTGTCTAAATGGCTTCGCAACCAACCATCACCGTCAAGCTGGATTCCAAAGAAGTGGTGGCCGCTTTTAAGAAGTACGCAGCCAAACTGAAGGAGTCGGAGAAACGCATCCGCGCATTGGAGGAAAAAACAAAATGACCCCTGAAGAATTCGCAAAGCTCAAACCAGAAGACCCCAAGTACGGCGAAGCGGAGCAAGAGATGTTCCGCCAGCAGCAGGAGAAGCACGCCAAGACGACGGAGCACGATGCCGCCACGAAGAAGCTGCACGAGACGGCACCGGCTGGCATGTTCGCTCACGAGTACCTAATGCCTGAGAAAGAGAAGAAAGCCCGCAAGGCGAATGTCGACGTTGCTAACCGGCTGGCTGAGGAAGGCGGGCAGCAGGGACCGGAGCCGGATGGCACTTCGTAACAACCACGTCACGGACTCCATCCAAGGTTTCTATGAAAGCCAGCTCGCACTCACAGCCGCATTCACAAACGACGAACGGCTCGGCGTTCCAAACAAGCAGCCCCCGCTGTTCGAGAAAAAAGCCCTCCTCCAATCCGACCATCGCTGGAATTTGCTTCTTGCAACTCGGACACTCGACAGACTTATTTTCAACTTGAAATATCATTCCCCCATTAGAACCACTCGCCAGAACGAAAGTCAATGCAGCCAGTCTACTTCCTCCCCAATGTATCCGCCGGGCAAGTCCTTGACCCTCTGGACCCGACCGGGAAGCTGAACCGGAAGACCCTTCAGGCTCACGGCTTGCTCGGCATTTTCGGCGACCTCCGCGGCAAGGAAGACATCAGCATCAGCAACTGCAAGATTGCCGCTGGCTCCGGCTGCCTGCTCGCTTACGGTGCTCCCGACAAGTTCACCAGCCCCAACTCCCTGGAATGGCAAGAGGGGAAATCGTGGATTGGCTTCGACCCGGAGAATCCGCCCACGGAAGAAGAGCTTCGCCGTAAGCGGATGGTGAACGGCTACTACATCGAAATGGATGACGGCAGCAAGTGGCAAGTGCCGATTCTCCGCAGA
>Ga0137459_1000722_pt1 | contig 11183 bp, 9 predicted proteins | sample EasRivERMGT700_2_FD_104908 | JGI IMG/M metagenome (GOLD analysis project Ga0137459, IMG submission 104908) | Soil microbial communities from meander-bound floodplain in the East River, Colorado, USA - East River MetaG ERMGT700_2 | ecosystem: Environmental > Terrestrial > Soil > Floodplain ...
CCGGAGGCGGAGCAGGGCGCGATCGCGCACGAACTCTGGCAGGCGCTGCTCGCCAACGAGGGAGACTCCTATCCGCTGCGGAACGTCGCTCCGGCGATGTTCGACTTCATCGTGCAGCGACTCAGCGAGGAGGACGTGAGAGACGCGGTTCGCCGGAAGAAGCTCCAATTCGACCTCCTCGATCCGCATCAGGAAGGCCAGAAGCTACGGCTCCCTCAACTGCTCTGGATCGCGGCGCTGGACGAGTTGCTCGTCACTGGCCAGCGCTTCCCGCACGACTTGGAGAGATGGCCTCGGTGGACCGGCTCGATTGTAGAGGCATTGATCGGGAAGGTGCCAAACGAGCCTGCCTGGCACGGGATCCGGAACCTGTGGACGGTGGACCCGGATCGCGCGCTCGCCCGCGCCGCGGCGGCGTACCCGGATGGCGAGAACGCCCAGCACTGGATCACGGAAGGCTGGCGGTACAGGCCGGTGGACATCCTGAGCCTCCTCGAGCGGTCACAGCACCGCCCCTTCCCCGATTGGGCGCGCCGCTGGCTAGCGTTCAGCCTGCGGGACCTGCCCGGGCAAGGCGCTGACCGGATCTTCGCGCTGCTCGCCGGGAGCGCCTGACACAGTCCTGCTATGCGTCGTGGCCTTTGTCCGAGCTGTACGGCGCGCCGAATGCTCTGGAAGTGGGCACAGCACCGGCACCCGGAATCGCTGAGCTCGGCGGCGACATCCGCTACGATCTCGGTCGGGGCGACACCACCCGGTCACACCGCGGCGCATGTGGCCCGAGTGCTCGCGGTGGTACCGGTCCCTGCGCGCGGCAGGCCCGCGCGGCAGCTTCCGGCGCGACGGCCGAGGCAACACAGCAGCGGCAGCGGCGCAGGTCGGTTACTTTGCCTGTCGAGTGCGTCGAACATTCTTGCGCGTGCTCGGTCGACGCGATTCCTGTCTGCCTTTCGGCTTCTTCCTCTGCGCGACGGGGTCGTCTTCAGCGACATTGTAGCCCCTGCTACCGCTGCCAGATTTGATGGTCGAATCCAGAGCCCAGAGTCGGACCCGGATCGGGCCATGGAACGCCGACGACGACCTGCAGGAAAGGTTCGGCCACCTTGGGCACCCACAGATCTGCCAAGGGAGGCATTACTCGAAGGTCGGGGATCTTTGAGCCCGTCCAGAGCGGTTCCAGGTCAGAAATCTGGCGTCGCACCGGCGACTGCATTCCACACGAGGAGGATCTCAACTTCTTTGGCGGCTTCGTCCACGCGGTAGTAGACATGGTTCCGGGTCTTCGGCATCAGGGCGCGCCAGATGATGCGACCTCCTCGCGCCGCATACTGCTGGCGTTCGTCGTCCGCGCCATTGCGAAGCTTCGCCACGATCGTGGCCAGCTCTTCGACGAAGAGTCGTGGTGCTTTTTCGCGGTGCTGCTCCCACCACGCCCGCTTCTCCCGGACAGCGAGCCGGGCTTCCGGGGTGAACCGGACTCTCACGGCCGCTGAAGTTCGGCCAGGACGGCGTCGGCTTCGATGAGATCGCCGGCATCGGCCTGTGCGAGACTGCGTTCGAGTGCCTGCTCGAGAGCAGCGCGCTCCTTGAGGCTCATGGCGTGCGCCGCGTCGTTGTACAGATAGACGTCGATCTCCGCGCCATCCGGGAGATCGACGGGCTCGTCGACGATGATTCGGCCGTTCCTCACGTGAGCCTTGAGCGCGGTCACGGTCGCAGTATACCCCATCGATTCGGATCCTGGGTTGGCCATGGAGATCGCCGAACCCGGTGGAGGTGGCAACGGCAGGGCGACTGGCGACTGTCCGAGGGGCTGCCCAAGGTCGGCCGGGCACGCGGTCCGTGACCGCAACGAACTGGTTGACGAAGCTCAGGCCGAGGGGCTGCCGCGATCGAGGCCGGCCCGGCGGTTTCCTGGCGCGCCGCCGAGTTGGTACCCTGCGCGGGTGGTACCTCCGGCCGCCGTCGCGCCCAGCCTGCGGGGCACGCTCGACGCGATGCTCGCGGCGCTGCCGGTCCAGCTGCGCGCGGCGGGCCGGCACGGCCAGGGCAGCGCGGCGTGCCGGGCGATCGCCGAGGTCTACGATCGCGCGATCGCCGAGCGGTTCGTCGCGGCGGTGCGCGACAGCGGCGGTGGCTCGCTGGCCCTGGTCGCGACCGGTGGCTGGGCACGCCGCGAGCTCGCCCCGTACTCCGACGTCGACTTCCTCGTCCTGCACGATCGCGACGAGGCGCTCGCGAAGCAGGTGTGCGATCGCCTGCTGTACCCGCTGTGGGACGAGAAGCTCGCGATCGGCCATGCGGTGGGCGAGCCCCGCGCCGTCGCACGGCTGGCGAAGGACGACCTCGCGACCGCGACCGCGCTGCTCGACGCGCGCCCCATCGCCGGCGATCGCTGGCTCGTGACCGAGCTGCGGCGGACGACGCTCGGCGCGCTGGCGCCCGGCGGCAACCCCAATGACCTGATCGCCGCGCTCGCCGCCGAGAAGCAGGCGCGCCACGCGCGGTTCGGGGCGTCGCTCTACCTGCTCGAGCCGAACCTCAAGCAGGGCATCGGCGCGCTGCGCGATCTGTCGACCGCGCTGTGGTGCGCGCAGATCCGCTGGCACCCGCCGCGGCCGACCGAGCCCGCGGCCGCCGAGGGCGCCGAGCCGCTGATCGCGTACCTCGTGACCGCCGGGCACCTCACGCCGCGGCAGGCGCAGGTGCTGTCCGGGGCGCGCGACTTCCTGCTGCGGACGCGCGCGCTGGTCCAGCTGACCGCCGGGCGGCGGTTCGACCAGCTGACGTTCGAGATCCAGGAGGCGATCGCGCCGGCGCTGTACCCGGACGCGCGCCCGGGAGACGGTGACGACGGCGACGTCCGCCCGGCGGTCGCGCCGGCGGTCGAGGCGCTGATGCGCGACTACTACCTGCACGCGCGCGGCGTCGTCGAGGTCGCCGATCGCCTGCTCGAGCGCGCGCGGGTCCCGGGGCGCCGGCGGCCGCGGATCGCCGAGGTCGACGCCGCGTTCGTGACGCTCGACGGCGAGCTCGCGGTCCGCTACCCGCGGCTGTTCGTCGACCGGCCGAGCGAGCTGGTGCGGCTGTTCCGCGTCGCCGTGGCCGGGCGGCTGGCGGTCCACGGCGACACCCGCGAGCTCGCCGCCGAGACGATCGCCCGCGATCCGGGGCCGCTGGCCAAAGATCCGCGCGCGGCCCGGCTCGTGCTCGACGCGCTGGTCGACCTTGGCGACGACGCGCAGCCCTCGGCGTTCGAGGCGATGCACCAGCTCGGCATCCTGGCGGCGGTGATGCCCGGCTGGGCGCCGTGCACCGGCCGCATGCAGCACGACCTCTATCATGTCTACACCGTCGATCAGCACCAGCTCTACGCGCTGGCGATGCAGAAGCGGCTCGCGCGCGGCGAGCTCGCCGCCGAGCACCCGACCGCGACCGAGCTGTGGCGGGCGGTCCGGCGGCCGGCGCCGGTCTTGCTCGGCACGCTGCTCCACGACGTCGGCAAGCCGCTGGGCAAGGGCCACGCCGAGCACGGCGCGATCATCGCGGGTGGGGTGGCGCGGCGCCTCGGGATGACCGAGGCCGACGCCGAGCTCACCGAGCTGCTGGTCCGCCAGCACCTGACGATGTCGCAGGTCTCGCAGCGCCGCGATCTGTCGGATCCCGACGTGATCGCGCGGTTCGCCGCGCGGGTCGGTGACGACGAGCAGCTGGTCCAGCTGTATCTGCTCTCGCTGTGCGACGCGGCGATGACCGCGCCCGACAACCTCACCGTCTGGAAGGCCGATCTGCTGCGCGAGCTGATGCTGCGCACGCGCGCGTACTTCGCCGGCCCGGTCGCGGGCCAGGTCGCCGAGCCCGCGGCCGAGCCGGCGCCGACGGCCGCCGCCGACGTGCGCGGCAAGGTCGTGGAGCTGGCCGGGGCCGAGCCCGGGGCGGCGGAGATCGCCGACGGCTTCGATCCGCGGCTGTTCACCCAGCTGACGCCGCGCCAGGCCGCCCGCCACGTCCGGCTCGTCGGGGTGGCGCGCGCCCGGTCCCCGAGCCTGGCGCTCGAGGTCCATTGCTTCCCGATGAAGGGCCACAGCGAGCTCGCGATCATCACGCCCGATGCGCCCGGCGTGCTCGCGACGATCGCCGGCGCGCTAACCGCGAACCGCGTCGACGTGCTGGGCGCCGTGCTGGGCCACGTCGATCTGCCGGGCGGCCGGCTCGCCACCGACGTGTTCTACGTCCGCGACCTGAAGGGCGCGGCGATCCCCGACGACGACCCGCGATGGGCCAGGCTCGGCGGCGATCTCCGCCAGCTGCTCGGCGGGCCGCCCGATCCGTCGAAGGTCGCGGCGCTGATCGCCCGGCGCCGGCCGCGCTCCGGGATGCCGCCGCGGGTGACCCCGGGCGTGGTCACCGAGATCCGGCTGCACGACGACTCGACGCACGCGACGATCGTCGAGGTCTCCACGCGCGACCGCGTCGGCGTGCTGTACGCGATCACGCAGACCCTCGCCGAGCTCGGCCTCGACATCTCGCTCGCGAAGGTCGCGACCGAGGGCGAGCGGGTCGCCGACGTGTTCTACGTGACGCGCGGCGGCCGGCGGATCACGGCCGCCGCCGACCGCGAGGCCTTGCTCGCGCGGCTGCGCGCGGCCGTCGAGGCGCCGGGGTCGGCCGGCGGATGAGCGCGCTCGATCTGCCGCCCGGGATCGGGCTCGTCGGGACCCCGCTCGGGACGTTTCATGCGCCGCGCCGCGCCCGCCGCCTCGCCTCGATCTCGCTGGTCCTCGTGGTGGTGCTCGGCGCGATCACGTGGGCGCTGGTGTCCCGCCACCCGTATCGCCGCAGCGCGAGCACGCAGGTGGTGTTGCCGATCGCGTTCGTCGCGTTCGCGGGCCTGGGCTTCGTGGTGCGCCGGGCGCGCGTCGCGATCACCCGCGACGGCGTGCGCTGGGGCTGGGCGGCGTTCGGGTTTCATCAGCCGGCCGCGCGGATCACCACCGCGCACGTCTACCGCGACGGCGTCGCGCTCGAGGCGCGCCGCGGCTCGTGGTGGTTCATCGCGGCGCGCGACTGGGAGCGGTTCGACGCGCTGGTCCGCCACCTGCGCCGCGCCGAGCTGCCGCTCCGCGATCACGACGGCAAGGCGCCGCTGCGCGCGCGGCTCCAGAGCTACGGGCGCTTCCTGGACGTGCTCGTCATCGGAAGTGTGCTGGGCGCGCTCACGGTCCTGCTGTGGGCCGTGTAAGGTAGCCCTTCATCGTACATCGAACGGGTACATCGAACGGGTGCGCTTTGGGTCCGCCACGCCAGCCACAGGCGTCTACAATCACGCGGGGCGAAAAAACTCTGGGCTGATTCGAGAAGTTACCAGCGGTATGACCACGTCGGCCACGAAGACGAGGGCGCTATGCGTCGCGACACGCTGCACGAGCGTGGATCAATTCGTCGCGACGTTTCATCGGTTCTGCGGCGATGACCAGACGTTCTTCGTCGCGACCATGACGAGCCGCCCGATCGGGCTCGAGACGGCGTTCTCGATCCAGCTCGCCGACAAGCAGCCGGTGCTACGCGGGCTGTGCGTCGTGCTCGATGCCTGGGCAACGACGGAGAATCGTTACAAGCGGCCCGGGATCCGGCTCGGCATCAAGCGGCTCACCCCCGAGAGCCAGATCGTGTTCGACCGGCTCACGGCCGCGTCGAGGGCGCCCGGGGAGGTCGCCGATGCCACGCCGGCTCCCGGCCCCTTGCCGGTCGCGCCGGTCGCGGCACCCGCCCCGGTGCTGCGCCCGCCGGCGTTCTCGCTCCGGACCGCCGCGATGCCACCGCCGTTGCCGCGGTTGAGCCCACCGAGCACGGAGCTGCCGCCGATACGCGCCACGATCGCGGACGCGATGCTGCCCCGGGTGCCGGTGGTCCCGCCGGTGGTCCCGCCGGTCGTCCCGCCGGTCGTCCCGCTGATCCGGCCGGTGGTCCCGGCGGTCCGTCCGCCGGTGCTGCCGCCGGACCCCGAGCCCCCTGCGCGCACCGCGGTGAGCCACGACGCGCGCACCGCGGTGAGCCACGACGCGAGCACCGCGGAGCCCGGTGCTGGGCCGGCGCCCCGCCGCCGCGCCGCGCCGGTCACCGTCACGCGGTTCCAGATCGCGCTGAACGTCGACGCGGAGCCGCCGCCGGTCGACGAGGTCGAGTTCAACCCGACGGAGCTGGTGCCGCGCTCGCGCGCGGAGCCGAGGATCATCAGCGAGCCTGTCGCCGGCGAGGCGCCGGTCGACCCCGGCAAGCCCGCGCTGATCGTCGATCGGCCGGTCGAGCTCGAGGCCGCGCCCTCGCACGACACGACGCCGCACCGGATGGCCATCGAGGCCGCGCCCGCGCCCGACCCGGCGCCGGCCGCCGAGATCCGGACGCCCGGCTCGGCGTTCGTGTTGCCGGCCAACCCGCTGCAGAACCTCAGCGACGAGTCGCTCGAGGGCTTCGTCGACTGCACGCTGTACGAGGAGACCGCAAGCTTCTTCGATCCGGACAGCGATGGCGACGAGTGGAACGACGCGGTCGCCGACCCGCCCGCGGCGCCGCTGGCCACGCGCGCGACGCCGGCCAGGGTCCCGGCGATGCCGTTCGACACGCCGCCGAACCTCCTGGTGCGCGCGCAGGGCGACACCGAGTCGCTCGCGGTCGGGCCCGACGAACCGCCGCCGGCCGAGCCCGACGGCGCGGGAGCGCGCGCGCTGAGCTCGACGGCCGCGCTGTTCGCGCCGCTGAACGACCCCCGGGCCGCGAGCGCGACCCCGTGGCTCGACGCCGCGAGCTCGACGTACGCCCAGGACTTCGCGCCCGAGGCCCCGCACCCGGAGCCGGCACCCGCGCCGGGCGCGCAACCGTACACGGCCTATCCCACCTTCGATGCCACGCGCTACGGGCACCACGTGCCGCCGTCGCCGGTCCTACCTGCGTCCGCGCCGGCGCGCCGCGCGGCGGTCTGGCAACGCTGGCTGGTGATCGGCGGCAGCGCGATCCTCGCGATCGTCGTCGCGTTCGTGGTCGCGCGACGGGCCCGCGGTCCCCAGCCCGCCGAGCACGCGGTCGCCGGCACGGCGGCCATCGCGACGCGGGCCACGCCGGCGTCGGGGGTGCGGTCGAGCGCCAAGCCTGGTGCGGGCGGCGACGCGAGCGCCTCGGCGGTCCACGATCGCAAGGTGGCCCCGGCAGGTGGCGCGGCAGCGGCGGGCAGCGCGGCGGCAGCGGCGGGCGGCGCCGCGGGCAGCGCGGCAGCGGCGGACAGCGCCGACGCACCACCGGATCTGCTGCCGCCCGAGGACGACGGCGAGGCGGCGTCCGGTGGTACGCCGATCGTCGGCAGCGGACCCTGCCGGTTCACCGTCGCGACGACTCCCGCCGGATCGATCATCCGGCTCGATGACCAGCTGCTGGGCCCGTCGCCGATCACGATCGATGGCACGTGCGACAAGCACAAGGTCGAGGCGTCCCACGCGCGCTACCAGAGCGTGACCCGGTGGGTGACGCTCGTCGCCGACAAGCCGCAGGAGCTCGACCTGAGCCTGCCGCGCCCAATCCACGCGGTGACCGTCACGTCGCTTCCCTCCGGCGCCGAGCTCTCGATCGACGGCCATCGTGCCGGGACGACGCCGACGGTGGTCCAGATGATGGGCTTCGCGACCGTCAACCTCACGTTCACCAAGCAGGGCTTCCGTAGCGTGACGAAGAAGGTCTACAGCAAGCTCTCGCGGGATCGCGTGTTCGTGAAGCTCCTCAGGTAGCGGCGGGGATCCCGAGCGCCGCGCCCAGCTCGCCGCCGGTGTAGTCGCGCTTGCCGCCGGCCTCCGCCGCGCGGACCAGCGCCACCAGCGTGCGGTTGACCGGCGCGCCCTGGGCCACGCGGTCGGCCAGCGCGACGATCTCGCCCTGCAGGTAGTCGATCTCCGTCGGGCGGTTCGCCTCCAGATCGTCCCACATCGACGATCGCGCGTGCAGATCGATCGCGACGACCCGGCGGGCCAACCGCGCGAAGATCGCGTCGGGCAGGGTGAGCAGGCTCGGCATCAGGCGCGGCGGGATCGCGGTCAGCCGCGCGATCGGGATGCGCGCAGCGGCGAGCGCCCCGAGCGCCTCGCGCTGCGCCGCCGCCAGGCAGCGCCGGAACGCGCGCTGCGACAGCTCGGCCGCGAGCGGCTGGCCCGACAGCGCGTTGATCGCGTTGTTGAGGTTCATGACGAGCTTGCCCCAGTGCACCGCGGGCATGTCGCGCCGCGGCTCGATCGGCAGCCGCGCGGCCTCGCAGGCGCGCCGCATCGCCAGCCCGGCCGGATCGTCGTCGATCATCAGCGTGCCCTGCGACGCGCGGTGGTACGCGCCCGGCGCGCGGCGCACGACGTTGAACGGGACCATGGCCGCCAGCACGCGCTGCGCGGGCAGCGCCCGGCGCAGGACGTCGGCGTTCCGGACCCCGTTCTGCAGGCTCACCACCGTCGTGCCGGGCGGCAGCACGCGCGCGAGCTCGGCCCCGGCCTGGGCGGTCTGCGCCGACTTCACCGTCACGATCACCAGCTCGGCGGCCGCGGCGGCCGCCGCCTCGGTCGTCGCCGCCACCGTCACGGCCGCCTCCGGGCCGTCGAGCTGGGTCACCCGCAGGCCGCCGCCGACCTCGTCCACCACCCGCGCGCGGCCGATCAACGTGACCGCGGCGCCGCCCGCCGCCAGCCGGCCACCGACCCAGCAGCCGATCGCGCCTGCTCCGAAGATCGCGATCATCGATGGTCCGGGCTCCTCGGGCCCACGATACTACGGCTGTGTCGACGCGGCGCTCAGCGGCGGTCGCGGATGACGGTGGTGTTGCCGCGGGTACGCCAGCCGCCCTCGACCCAGACGTGGCCTCGGCCGCGGCGTTCCCAGCGGCCCTCGACGTACACCGCGCTGGGGCGCTCGCGCACGTAGTAGCCGGCTTGCCACACCCAGCGATCTCCGGGGTACGCCCAGTGACCGTTGACCCAGACGTAGCCGGGCCGGTAGACCACGACCTCGGCGCGAGGTGGCGGTGGCAGGTTATCGATGATGAGCGCGCCCTCCACCCCGTAACATCCGGTCATTGCCGGCATCACGGTGAAGGCCGTGCCCGAGACGAGCAGCGCTACGAGGATCTTGGATAATGACTTCATGGCGTTCTCCGTTCTTGCCAAGGAGATCAGCAATCATCGAGCCAGTGGCCGCGGGAGCGCGGGCCCGCACGGCGAGCGCGGACGCGCGGAACGAACGGAGCAGACGAGCCACGTCCTACCCGGTCACCAAATCGGTCATCAATTCGGCGGGTTCGAGATCCCGGCACCCGCGGCAGCGCCGCGCGGCCTTCGCGGCGCGATCCCAGCGCGCCTTGTCCACGTCAGACCCCACGAGTATGGTCGGCCATGTTCGAGGACCTCAGGGAGGCGCTCACCTTCGACGACGTCTTGCTGGTCCCGGGATACAGCGAAGTAATCCCACGGGACGTCGACGTGACGACGCGGCTGACCCCCGCGATCCCGCTGCGCATGCCGCTGGTGTCGTCGGCGATGGACACCGTGACCGAGTCGGCGACGGCGATCCGCATGGCGCGCGAGGGCGGCATGGGGTTCATCCACAAGAACCTGTCGATCGAGGACCAGGCGCGCGAGGTCAACCGCGTGAAGAAGGCGCAGTCGGGCATCGTCGTCGATCCCGTCACGATCGCGCCGTCGCGCACGCTCGAGGACGCGCTCGCGCTGATGCGCCACTACCGGATCAGCGGCCTGCCGGTCGTCGACGCGGAGAAGCGCCCGCTCGGCATCCTGACCAACCGCGACGTCCGGTTCGAGAAGCGCCTGACCCTGCAGGTCGGCGAGGTGATGACGAAGAACCCGGTCACGGTGAAGGACGGCGTGCAGATCGACGAGGCCAAGGACCTCCTGCACAAGCACCGCATCGAGAAGCTGCTGGTCGTCGATAGCGCCGGGCGGCTCAAGGGCCTCATCACGATCCGCGACATCGAGCAGGCGGAGGCGCACCCCACGGCGGCCACCGACGAGCTCGGCCGGCTGCGGGTCGGCGCCGCGGTCGGCGTCGGCGGCGATCGCGAGCCCCGCATCGAGGCGCTGCTCGCCGCCGGCTGCGACGTGATCTGCATCGACACCGCGCACGGCCACTCGGCCGGCGTGCTCGAGGCGGTGCGCCAGACCCGCAAGAAGTTCCCCAGGCTGCAGCTGGTCGCCGGCAACGTCGCGACCGCCGAGGCGACCCGCGCGCTGATCGAGACCGGCGTCAACGCGGTCAAGGTCGGCGTCGGTCCCGGCTCGATCTGCACCACGCGGATCGTCGCCGGCGTCGGCGTGCCGCAGCTCACCGCGATCGGTGATGCGGTCGCCGCCGCGAAGGGCTCCGGCGTCGCGATCATCGCCGACGGCGGCATCAAGTACTCGGGCGACGTCGCCAAGGCGCTCGCCGCCGGCGCCGACACCGTGATGATCGGCAGCCTGTTCGCCGGCACCGACGAGGCGCCGGGCGAGATCATCCTGTACCAGGGCCGCTCGTACAAGTCGTACCGCGGCATGGGCTCGATCGGCGCGATGAAGGAAGGCTCGAAGGATCGCTACTTCCAGGCCGACGTCGAGGCGCCGCAGAAGCTCGTCCCCGAGGGCATCGAGGGCCGCGTCCCGTACAAGGGCCCGCTGCGCGAGTCGATCTACCAGCTGGTCGGCGGCCTGCGCGCGTCGATGGGCTACCTCGGCTGCGCCACCATTTCGGAGCTCCACGCGAAGGCGAAGTTCGTGAAGATCTCGCCGTCGGGTCTGCGCGAGAGTCACGTCCACGACGTGATCATCACGAAGGAAGCTCCCAACTACCGCGTGGAGTGACATGGCGCATCAGCTGATCCTGGTCCTGGATTTCGGTTCGCAGTACACGCAGCTCATCGCGCGCCGGATCCGCGAGCAGGCGGTCTACTGCGAGATCCACCCGTACACGCTCGCCCGGGATCCCGAGCTCGCGCAGCTCCGGGCGATGAAGCCCACCGGGATCGTGCTGTCGGGCGGCCCGTCGTCGGTCTACGACCCCGACGCGCCGTCGATCACGCCGGCCCTCTACGAGCTCGGCGTGCCGATCCTCGGCATCTGCTACGGCGCGCAGCTCACCGCGAAGCTGCTCGGCGGCGACGTCCAGCC
>Ga0137459_1000723_pt1 | contig 11173 bp, 8 predicted proteins | sample EasRivERMGT700_2_FD_104908 | JGI IMG/M metagenome (GOLD analysis project Ga0137459, IMG submission 104908) | Soil microbial communities from meander-bound floodplain in the East River, Colorado, USA - East River MetaG ERMGT700_2 | ecosystem: Environmental > Terrestrial > Soil > Floodplain ...
ACCCCCCGCCGCCCCCCCACAAGCCAGCTCCCAGCAACGCAACGCTAAACAGAGCACTCGCATGACTGCTGATATCGAACCGTTTCATGATCGCTCCTGGGGAGGCCACCCGTCCTCGCCGGCGTTGCGCCCCACCCCTGGGGCAGCGAACCGAGCGAGCTCAGGAGGCACGTATTTTGTTCGATCTCGTAGTGTGTGCTTCCTCCATTCCGGATCGGTGGTCCGCGGCGGTTTTTTTCGATCGGTACAAGCGGTCGAGAACCGTGGGGTTTTTTGGAAGCGGGGCGCACGGGGCCGCCGTCCGAGCGCCGCGCCGTGGTGTACGTTCGTGCGATGGATCCAAGCGACGGCGACCTGCTCGAGCGGTGGCGAGCGGGCGATACGGCGAGCGGGGAGGCGCTGTTCGAGCGGTACTACGACATGGTGGAGCGGTTCTTCCTGAACAAGGTCGCGAGCGGCGTGCAGGATCTCGTGCAGGAGACGTTCATCCGGTGTGTCGAGGGCCGCGACCAGATCCGGGACGACGGCCGGTTCCGGGTCTACATGTTCGGGGTCGCCTACCACGTGCTGAGCGCCCACCTGCGCGAGCGCTATCGCGGCAACCGCGCGATCGACCTCAGCGAGGTCTCGGTCTGCGATCTGGCGCCGGGCCCGGGCTCGGTGGTCGCGGAACGTCGCGAGCACCGGCTGCTGATCGAGGCGCTGCGCAACATCCCCGTCGACGACCAGGTGCTCCTGGAGCTGCACTACTGGGAGCAGCTCACGACCCACCAGATGGCCGAGGTGCTGGGGATCCCGGTCGGGACCGCGCGCGGGCGGCTGCAGCGGGCGCGGACCAAGCTGGAAGAGGTGATGCAGCGCCTGGCCGAGTCGCCGCAAGATCTGACGTCGACGCTGGCGCGGCTGGATGACTGGGCCGCCGAGTGCCGCGAGCGGCTGGACAGCTATCGCGCCGAGGCGGGCACGGGCGCAGGGTGAGCGGCGACGCCTCGAGATCGCGCCGTCGCGATCCGATTGCCGCGCCGGGGATGCTCGGGCAACACTAGGGCATGGCCTTCGCCGACCTGAAGAACGACTACATCTTCCGGCGGATCTTCGCGACGCACCCGGACATCCTCCGGCGCGGCGCTCGGCCGGGCACCCTGGACCTCACCCCTGCGGAGCTGCAGCTGGTTGGCGCCGACCGCGGCGGCGATGACGACGGCGACGGCGACCTCAACCCTCGACCGACGGCGATGGCGCGCGCGTCCCGTGGGGATCTTGGCACCCGGCGTCACCGCTCCGGTCCGCAGCTGGTCGCCGATCGCGGCGGTGGCGGCCGGCGCCGGTCGGCGCTCGCGGCCGTGGGGTACCGCTCGCGCTTGTGGTTGGCGGTGGCGGCGCTGGTCGGCATGGCAAGCTCGGTCGCCCTGGCGATGGGAGCAAGCGGCGGAAATGGCGACGAAACATCTGTCTTCGTCGTCTTCTCCCCGACCCGGGTGCTGTACGACTTCGCCACTAAGAGCCTGCCGAGCGGGCGCATCGTCGGATCGTAGTGACGAAAGCGCAGCGCCGAGGCTTCCCCGGGCCGAACACCAGAGCACGAAATACGCCAGGTGGTCCTCCGGCGGCCACGCGCTCGCGACGGCGGCAGCAGCCGAACGCGCCGGGCCTCATCGCACTGGTATGTTCGATCGATCCACGTCAACGCGCGCGCGAGGCGATGGGGGGTCTCGGCGAGCGGTAGCTTCCACGGCAGTCGGCTGCGGGGCACAGGTAGTTGAGTGTTGCGCCGGTGGGTCCTGCACGATGCGGCCGTACGCTGTCTCCCGCGAGACCGAGGCCCTCCCATCGCCGTCAGCGCGCGTGTGTGCGTTCTCCCAAACGTGTGCGCCGAGGATCACGGGGGCGTACGGCGGATGCTGGGAGCCAGCGGTCTCAGGAGCGCGAGGAGCTTGCGGAGAGTCGAAGCCAGCGCTACCGGCGACGGCAGCAGGCGACGAGGAAGCCGCCGACGTCGCGCGCGCCCGGCAGATTGGCCAGCCGTTGCTCGGCCCAGCACACGGCGGCGCCGAGCACGGGGATCTCGAGCACCTGGGGACGACTACCCCACGTGGAACGCCGAGCATTGCCGCGCCGCGTCCGCCGACACGGAGCGCGAGCGCCGTACCGACCCGCGCAGCATCAACACGCGATACACGGACATCGAGATCGAGCAGGGTCAGATGGATCCGAGCATGCGACAGACCACTATCGAGTACAGCACGCTCTGCATGGCCGGCCGCCGTGTCGAAGCTGCCGTGTATCTCAAGCAGCTACGCCAGCAGCAGCAGCACGCGCGCGCCGGGGGCTATCGGAGCTACACGCGCCACCTGCATCACGCAATCGGACGAATACCGCGCAAGGGGACCTTCTACCGTGCGACGCCCTTCCTCCCAATCGGAGACGATCGAGCCCGAGCCATGAATCCCCAACCGGTCGGCAAGCTCCTCGGTCGTCCATCCCCGCTGATGCCGCAGCGCGCGAATGGTTTCGGAGGTAGGGTACGTTCATGGAAATCACGGGGCGAGCCCGACGCCGCGCACGCCTCCCGACGAGCTGCTTGCACGGCAGCCCACGAACGGGCCTGCCTGGATCATTGCGGCCAAGCTTGATCGGCCGATCGGCCGCGCCAGAGCCGGTGGTGGCGCCCCGGCCGCGCCGCGGTTGTTCGTGCACGCGACCGAGCTGACCGAGGTGCCGGCCGACCTCACGCCGGGGCCCTACGGGGACGCGCTCGAGCTGGCCAACAAGGCGAAGTTCACGGTAGCCGAGCTGCAGGCGTACGAGAAGGCGCGCGATGAGATCCGGCAGGTGCTCGAGATCGCCGAGGCTCGCTGGGCCGAGGGCAGGATCGAGGGCAGGATCGAGGGCAAGATCGAGGGCAGGATCGAGGGCAAGATCGAGGGCAGGATCGAGGGCAAGATCGAAGGCAAGATCGAGGGCAAGATCGAAGGCAAGCGCGAAACGCTCCTCCGCCTCTTCGAGCGTGCGGGGATCGCGCTCACCGACGCCGACCGGGCTCGCATCGACGCGTGCATGGATGCGGAGACGCTCGACGGATGGATCGACCATGTCTTCGGAGCGAAGACCGCCGCCAAGGTGCTCACCTGATGCCACGTGGCCTCCGATAGGCCGCCGATGTCGTGCAACCGCCGCGATCAGGACCGGCGGGTGCGCGCGGAGGGCCCGGCAATCGCCATCCGCGCCGCGGGATCGCCGAGTGCGATGTAGCCGTCGAGGTCGGCCAGCACCATCCAGCGATGGCCCAGGCGCACCCGCTGCGCGGCGGGCTCGGAGCCCGCGTGCGCCTCGGCCGCGGCGGCAACCGCGAGCTCGGTCTGGACCTGGTTGCGCGCCCGCATCAGGCTGCCGCTCAGCGCCAGCCCCACGCGCGAGCCCTTGACCAGCTGGGCGACCAGCTCGTGGAACCGGCGGTGGCGCTCGCCGCCCGACATCTTGTCGATGTCGTGGAACCCGTAGCTCCACGCCAGATCGAGGTGGCCGATGAGGGCCAGTGGGCCGTCGGGGTTGGCCAGCGCCGCCTGGGCCAGCGCCGCGACGAACGGCGGCTCGCCGTCGCCCGGCAACGACGCCAGCACCGACGCCAGATCCTCGTCGTGCTCACCGGCTTGCGCGAGCCGGGCCAGCCACGGGTGATACGCGCTGTGGCCGGGCGTGCCGGCGCCGAAGCAGGCGAACATGAGCCACATCCCGCCGGGGAGGAACGGCGCGCGGGCGACGAGCTGGGCGTCCAGGTGCCGGCCGCCGCCCAGGCACAGCGCGCCCTGCAGCGCGCGCCGGCGATCGGGCGAGCCCCAGCCGCCGTGCGGCGCGCCCGCGCCATGGCTGCACGAGAACACGACGCCGGGCCCGGCCGCCGCCGCGACCAGGCGGTCCAGCGCCCGCGCCGGGTCGTCGTCCTCGATCGTCACGATCTCGCCCGCGGCGAACCGGCCCCGCGCGCGCTGCTGCTCGGCGTCGGCGATGCACGGCTGCATCAAGAGCCGGTGGCCGAGCTCGGTGGCGGGCGTGCCGTCGCGCGCGGTGAAGTACACGGCGCGCGGCGCGGTGTCTCCGGGCACCGGCGCTGGCACCGGCCCGGGCGCGCGCTCGCTGCGCAGCAGCTTGTCGACGTAGGCCTCGTAGGCGTCGGGGCCGGCCTCGGCGTCGAACCCGACGCGGCCGACGTGGAACGCGCCGCCGAGCACCTGCTGCAGCTCGAACGACACCTGATCGGGTCTGCCCAGCACGAGCAGGTAGCCGGGGATCGCGTCGTGCAGCGCGTTGCCGACCAGCTTGCGGTCGATCCACGCGGCGGCCTCCGCGGCCGTCATGCCCGGCGGCACCCGAACCACCGGCACCTCGCCATCCTGGTCCGCGGCGCGCTGGTCGAGCAGCGGGCGGACCCGCGCGAGCAGGCGATCGCCGGCGTCGCCGCGCGGCGCGATCACGCCCCAGCCCTGGTCGCGCAGCGAGCCCGGATCGCCGCCGGGATCGACGTGGCTGTCCGGGCGCGCGCTGGCCTCGTGGTCGGCGCCGCCCTCGACGACCGGCGCCGCCTCGGCGAGCGCGCCCGCGTCCAGGCCGTGCGCCAGCACCTGACCGCGCGCGTCGGCCCGGCGGAGGAACAGCTCGATGGACGGTTTCTTGGAGCGCATGGGCGATGGCGACGCTCCCGATGGTTGCCGGCGCGGCCAGCGGAGCATACTCACCCGGGCCGAGAGATCCATGGATCTGCTGTTCGCGCACGGCGACGACGGGAGCCCGATGCTCGACCACCCGGCCGATCCGGGCAGCGCGGCCGGCGAGGCCCGCCCGGCGCCACGCCGCGAGGAGCGCTGCCTCGCCGACATCACCGCGGACGCCAGCGATCTCGTGCGCCAGGGCTGGGCCGTGGTCGCCCCCGCGGGCGCGGACGGTGACCGGCTCGAGGCGCTGGTGCGAGCGCTCGTCGGCGCGCGCGCCGAGGACCAGCAGGCCGACGTGCTGTCGATCCGGGTCCCGCCGGGCCTGGACGCCGCGGCGGCGACTGCGTGGAAGAAGGATGTCTATCCGGCGCTGTACGGCGAGGACGAGGCGCGGCGGCCGCGCTACCTCTTGATCCTCGGCGATCTGGACGGCGTGTCGCTGGCCACCCAGCAGGTGCTGGCGCAGGGCGGCCTGCCCGGGCGGCTGGCGTGCGCGACCGACGACGGCTATGCCGCGTACGCCGACAAGGTGCTGGCGTGGCGGCGCACGCCGTCGCGCGACGAGCGCGCCCGCGCCGTGTTCTACACCGTGCACGACGGGACCCGCGCGACCACCGCGGGGCACGCCAAGCTGATCCGGCCGTGCCACGATCAGTGCGCGCGCACCGCGCGAGACAGGCCGCGCGCGTTCCCGGCGAGCGCGGTCGAGGCGCACGGCGCACCGGCGCCCGATCCCGGCGAGCTCCTGGCGCTGGCGGCGGCGCGCCACCCGTCGGTGCTGCTGTCGATGAGCCACGGCCTGGGCCCGCCGCGGCGCCGGCCGTGGTCGCCGGCCGAGGCGCGCGAGCACCAGGGCGCGATGAGCTTCGGCGCCGAGGGCGCGGTCGCGGCCCGCGACGTGGCGTCGGCGGCGTTCCTGCCCGGCGGCCTGTGGATCTACTTCGCGTGCTTCGGCGCCGGCACGCCGCGCACCAGCGCGTATCATCACTGGCTGGACATGCTCGCGCACCACGGCATGGCCGGGCTCGGGCCGCTCGACGCGACGCTGCGCGGGCTCGACGCGGGCGGCGGGTTCGTCTCGGGGCTCGCCAAGGCCGCGCTCGCCAACCCCGACGGGCCGCTCGCCATGCTCGGTCACATCGATCTGGCGTGGAGCTACAGCTACGAGGAGCTGCGCGCCGGCGGCGCCGGGGATGCGCAGCGCGTCACCGGCTCGAACCGATCGCTCAACTTCTTCCACCTGATGACCAAGCTGGTGGCGGGCGAGCGCGCGGGCGCCGCCTCGCTGGCGCTGAGGCTCCCGCTCGACGCGGTGAGCGCCGAGCTGACCGCCCACTACGATCGCCGCCAGCGCACCGGCGCGGCCGAGGGCGCGCCGCCGGCCGACGCGCTCGCGCTGGGCAACCTGTGGATGCTGCACCAGGACCTGCTCGGCTACGCGCTGCTGGGCGATCCGGCGGTCCGCTTGCCGCTGGCGAGCCCCGGCGCGCGCGAGGACACCGCGCGGACTGCGCCCGCGGACACCGCGCGGACCGCGCCCGCGGACGGCTCGGCGGAGCGCGATCTCGGGGGCGACCTCGACGCCGGCGAGCTCGATCGCCTGGAGCAGGCCGCGCTCGCGATCGCAGCCGGCGACAGCCCGGGCGTGATCGCCGCCGAGCTCGGCGTGCCGCGCAGCGAGGTCGCGGAGGCGGCCGAGGTCTATCGCGAGGCGGGCCGCGCGGCGCTCTCCGCGCTCCTGGGCCGGCGCCGCGCACACGAGAAGGGACGCGCTCCGCGATGAAGACACCGACCACGCCGACCACGCCGACCACGCCGACCACGCCGACCACGCTGATCACGCCGCCGAGCGATCCGGCCCTGGCCTCGCTGTTCGTGGGCAATGGCGTCGATGCCACGACCGGCGAGTACCTGCTGCCGGCCCTCGACACGCACCAGCTCGCACGCGTGGCGACCGGCGTCCGCCTCGCGGGCGACGAGATCGCCGACCTCCAGCACAAGAGCCGGCAAGCCCGGCGGACGCGCTACTCGGTGGTCGAGGGCATCGATCCCAACGATCTGGCGCAGGCGGGGTGGGCGGCGGTGTTCCCCGCGGTCGCCGACGCCGACGCCACCGCCCGCCAGGCCGCGATCCGCGACGCGCTGGCGCCGCTGCTCTCGCATCGCCGCGCCCAGGCGACCGCCGCCGGCGACCTCTACCACGAGTACACCGGCGAGCGCGGCTACCGCGCCGGGGAGACCAAGCAGCAGTACCTCGCGCGCCTGGGCGCCGGCACGGGGCCGGTGCGGCCGAAGAAGGTGCCGTACTACCTGCTCCTGGTGGCGACCCCCGAGGAGATCCCGTTCCGCATCCAGTACCAGCTCGACGTCCACTACGCGGTCGGCCGGATCGCGTTCGACAGCCTCGACGAATACGCGCGCTATGCGCGGAGCGTGGTCGACGCCGAGACCGGCCGGGTCACGCGCCCCCGCCGCGCGACGTTCTTCGGCGTGGCCAACCCCGGCGACGCGGCGACGCTGCTCAGCGCCGATCACCTGGTGATGCCGCTCGTCGAGCACGTGGAGCGCCGCTCCGCGCACCACGGCTTCACCGTGACCAGCCACCTGGGCAGCGCGGCCACCCGCGATCGCCTCGTCGAGCAGCTCCGCGATCCGCCCGCGCTCCTGTTCACGGCCAGCCACGGCATGGGGTTCCCGTCGGGCGCCGCCGCCCAGCGCGACCACCAGGGCGCGCTGCTGTGCCAGGACTGGGCCGGGCCCGGCAACCCGGCCCTGCGCGAGCACTACTTCACCGGCGAGGATCTGCCCGCCGGGTCCGATCTGCGCGGCATGATCGGCGTGTTCTTCGCGTGCTACGGCGCGGGCACGCCGGCGCGCGACGAGTTCACGGTCCGCGCGCTGGGCGAGGCCAGGGCCAAGCCGCTGGCGCCCGCGGCGCTGGTCGCGCGGCTGCCGCAGCGCATGCTCGGTCATCCCGGCGGCGGCGCGCTGGCAGTCGTCGGCCACGTCGACCGCGCCTGGGGCAGCACGTTCCTGTGGATCGACGCCCAGGGCAAGGGCAAGACCATGCGGCACCTCGACGTGTTCGAGAGCATGCTCGACGGCGTGCTCGCCGGAAAGCGGCTGGGCTACGCGATGGAGGCGTTCAACCTGCGCTACGCCGAGCTGGCCGCGGATCTGAGCGAGCGCATCGAGCAGATCCAGCTCTACGACGAGCACTACGAGGATCGCGAGCTCGCGCACATGTGGATCTGCAACAGCGACGCGCGCAACTACGCGGTGATCGGCGATCCGGCGGTCCGCCTCCCGGGCGCCGGCGAGCACGTGGACGCGCGCGCGGATCGCGCACCGAGCCATCCGATCACGCTGCGCGGCGACGCGCCAGGCGCCTCCGAGGGCAGCGCCCCCCGACGCGAGCCACCGGCCCCACGCGAGGCCGGCCCCGGCGAGGACGTCGCGCTCGAGGACGTCGAGGCGCCGGACTACGGCTGGTTCGGGGCCAAGGGCGACGACCAGCCCGGGGTCCTCGCGAAGCTGGGCAAGAAGCTCGGTGACATGCTCGGCGACGTGCTCAGCGACGCGGCCGTACTCGAGATCAAGACCTACACCAGTGACGATCTCCAGTCCGTGGCCGGCCGGGAGCCGCTGCACGCGGGCGGCGCACGCCTGCGAGCCTACACGCGGTGTGCGCTCGACGGCGACACCGATGCGTGTGTGCCGGTCACCGCCGACGGCGCGGTCGACCAGGCGCTGTGGGCCGCGCACGTCGAGATGGTCAAGCTCGCCCAGGCGCACCGCGCGGAGCTGCTCAAGACCGTGCTGTCGCTGTTCGCGCCGCGCGTGAAGCCGTGACCGCGGCAGTGTTCGAGCTCGGCGGCGCGCTGGCGGCCGCGCTCCCGGACCTGGCGATCGGACCGTGGACGCGCACGCCGCCGGGGCTCGTGGCGTTCGACGCCGTGGCAGGTCCGCCCGAGTCGCTGTGGCGCGTCGACCTCGCGAGCGATGACGCGGCGGGCCGGGCCGCGCTCACCGGCGGCGAGCGCAGCGTGGCGCGGACCCACGCCGTGCTCGACGACGTCCCGCGCCGGCTCGAGCGGGCGCTCGCCGAGCTCACGCGTGGCTCCCGACCGGGACCGCCACGCGGAGACCACCTCGCGGCACCCGCTCCAGAGCTCCCTCGAGTCGAGGCCCGCCTGGTCGCCGCGCTCGCCCGCGCCGAGGCCCAGCCGCCGCCGCAGCACGCAAAGCCGGCCCCGCGCCCGCCCGGTGCGCCCGGCACGCCCAGCGGCGCCGAGCCCCCAGCGCGCCAGCCCGGCCGGCTCGAACGAGCACTCCAGTGCGCCGGAGACTTTGCCGGCGGACGCGCACGCATCGAGACTCATCTCGAAGGTGTGCTCGTGGCCCGCAGCATCACGGCGCTGTCGGGAGACACCGAGCTCTGGATCGCCTCCCGGCTGTCCCCGGCCGGTGCCCAGCTGCACGCCCGCTCGGTCGCCGTCGCCGTGCGCACGCGCCACGCCTGGACCCGCGTCCTGGTCCTGGTCGTACGCTACGGCGGCCGGCTCGCCACGCTCGGGATGCCCCACGGGCCGGTAGCTGCGTTGTCGCTGGTGTGGAGCTTCCTGCGCGACGTGCTGCAGGAGGTTCGCGATCTGGACGCCCGCCGCCAGGCCGCGGAGCCGGCTGCCGCGCCTTTGATTGGGGCGCGCGACTTCCGTGGCACGTGGTCGCGCCAGGACATTCGATGTGCCGATCTACTGGACGTCGATATGTACTTTGGGCCGTTTACTTGTATCGCGGGCCCCAACGCGGCAGGTAAATCCAACCTGTTCGACGCGATTCGATTTCTGGCCCTCCTCACTCAGCATCCAATCCCGGAGGCCGTCAAGCAGTTGCGCGAGACCAAGGGGAGACTGACGTTGATGGTGGCCAGCAAGGACGGCAACTTCCATCCGGCGCGATCATCGAGCCGACCTTCATCTGCGCACCCCGCGCGCGCCGCTGGCGTAACCTCGGGGGCAGGATTCGCGCCACACTCCAAGAAGCCCTTGTGACATCCTGTTCGTCCATCGGGATGCGGAGCGAGAATCTCACGAAGCGCGATTGAAAGAGGTTCGAGCCGCCCTCGGTGACATCAGGGATGTTGTGGTGCCGATCATTCCTGTGCGCATGACGGAAGCATGGCTGTTGTTCGATCCGGTTGCGATACGCTTTGCCGCCGATAATCCGAATGGCTTCGGGTAGAAAGCCTCGAGGCAGGGCACGTAGAGATCCTTCCAGAGATCGACGAGCACGAAGTCGATCGGAACGGAGAGCTCGCCGATCAGCTTCACGGCGTCGCCGACCCGGAAGTCCACGAAGTCGGCGAGGCCCGCTTTCTGGGACATCTCGCGCGCGTACTTCGACTTCGCCTCGGAGAGCTCCATCGTGATGAGGCGGCCGCCCGTCGCGCGAGCCGCCTCGGCGAGCCAGATGCCGGAGTAGCCGTAGGAGGTACCCAGCTCGAGGATCGTCGGCACCTTCTTGCTCTTCACGAGGATGTTGATCAGGCGACCGGCATCCGGGCCGACGGGCAGGAGGAGCTCGTCGATCATCGATCACTTCGGGCTGATCCCCATCGATCACCTGGCGGCGGAGGAAGTGATGCGGCACAGCCGCTCCGTCCCGCAGCAGCATGGTATGAGGATCGGGGGCAAATCATGCGTCGGTTCCTGTTGCTGCTCGCTGTGTGGGTGGTGCTGCCATCGCAGGCCAGTGCCGCGCGGACCGTGGCGATCGCCTACTTCGACAACAACACAGGCAAGCCCGAGCTCGCGCCGCTCGCCAAGGGCCTGGCCGACATGTTGATCACCGACCTGTCGAACGTGTCGTCGCTGCAGATCGTCGAGCGCGACCGGCTGAACCAGGTGCTGGCCGAGCTCCAGCTCGGCCGCAGCAAGTTCATCGACCCGAAGACCGCCCAGAAGCTGGGCAAGGGGCTCGCGGCCGAGTTCATCATGACCGGCGGCTACACCCTGGCGGGCGACGTGCTGCGGCTCGACGCGCGCGTCATCGAGGTGGTGAGCGGCAAGGTGCGCGCGAGCGAGAAGGTCGAAGGCGCCACGAACGAGTTCTTCGCGCTCGAGAAGGAGCTGGTCGAGATCCTGGTGCGCACGCTCGATGTCAAGCTGGCCGTCTCGGAGAAGTCCAAGCTGCGCAGCAACGCCACCGAGAGCTACGCGGCCTGGTCCAGGTACTCGGCCGGCCTCGACGCCAAGGACCGGGGCGACGACGCCGAGGCGCGCCGGATGTTCCAGGCCGCGCTCGACGCCGACCCCAACTACAAGGCGGCCAAGACCGCGACCGAGCGCCTCAAGGTGATCTTCGAGCGCGACGACAGCGCCAAGGCCGACGCCTACGCCGGCCTGCGCAAGACGCTCGATCCCAAGGCGCCCGACTTCGCCAGCAAGGTGGACGCGCTGCTC
>Ga0137459_1000724_pt1 | contig 11168 bp, 8 predicted proteins | sample EasRivERMGT700_2_FD_104908 | JGI IMG/M metagenome (GOLD analysis project Ga0137459, IMG submission 104908) | Soil microbial communities from meander-bound floodplain in the East River, Colorado, USA - East River MetaG ERMGT700_2 | ecosystem: Environmental > Terrestrial > Soil > Floodplain ...
CACCGGCCCGCTCAACCTGAACATCGCGCCGTTCCGGCTCAACGCGATCGTCAATCGCATCGATCTCGGCGCCACGGCGAACGGCCCGAGCGGCTACAGCGGCACCGTCACCAGCTTGCCCACGACGGCCGGCGAGCTGCGCTTCATCTTCAACGTCGTCCAGCCGAGCCCGTGGGGCGGCGGCACCGAGGCCTCGTGCGGCCGCAAGCGCTTCACCACGATCTTCGAGTACGGCGTCCCCGGCACCGGGTGCTCGGCCGTCGTGAACTGGGCACAGCAGTGGACTGCCCTGCAGGCGTTCCCCGGCTTCACGCCCGGCTACCGGGCGCAGCTCGAGGCGATGACCGAGAGCGTCGTCCTCCACGGCGCGGCGCCGGCCAAGGGCAACCAGAACGCGATCAACCAGATTCGCACCAACGAGATCCCGCTGGGCGGTATCTGGGAGCTGCGCGAGTTCACGCTGACGAGCGAGAACCCCGCGGCCAACACCGACGTCCCGGTCAACGGCGGGCTCCGGGCGCATACCGTCGCCCAGACGCCGAACGACGGCGCGTTCGCCGCGCTGGGCCCGGACGCGACCGTCAATGGCATGGTGAACGGTCCCGTGCCGGCCGCCTCGGTGGTGGCGGGCGTGCAGCTGCCGGTGGCGAACCCGGCGAAGTGCGAGGCGTCGTACACCGTCCCGTACCTGATCGGCACCACGCCGTTCCGTGGCGGCAATTCGCTGATCGGGCCCGGCCACTGGAATTCGAGCACCGTCACCCTCGCCTCGCCGGCGGCCAACATCTGCGCCCGGCATCAGTTCTCGCTCAACACGTGCGGTGGGTGCCACCAGGGCGACAGCGGCACCAACGGCCTGGGCGGCAGCACGAGCTTCACCCACATCGATCCGCTGAGCTCCATCCCCGTCACGCTCTCGAAGTTCCTCACCGGTGGCGGCCCGGGCATGATGTTCAACGTCGCGGACACGCAGCTGGCCGGCGGGCCGGTCTGGCAGTTCGCCGATCTCGACCGCCGCCTCCAGCGGTTGTTCGATCTGTCGCATTGCACGTCGTGCACCCGGATTGCCGCGCTGGATCCGCGCTTCCTCGACCAGATCCAGGAGCTTGGCCCGGTCCCCATCGATCCCGGCCCGCTGAACCCGTTCTCCTTCAGGACCGGTCCGATCACCGATCCCGGCGTCGTCCAGAAGCTCCTGGACCTGCGGTCGCAGTTCGCCGGCGCCTCGACCGAGGAACCGGTCGACTTCATCCGCCCGGTCGAAGTGCTCTCGCACTGAGCGATTCGCACCAACGAGATCACGCTGGCCGGCTCCTGGGAGCTGCGCCGGCACCCGCACCTCGTTCCTGGGCTACACTCTGGCCATGGTCGCCGAGGTGTTACCGGTCTTCGATCCCACACCGTCCTCGGTGGCGGAGATCGCGAACCGGCTCCCGGCGCACGAGCGTGCCCGTATCGAGTGGTTCCCGCAGGCGCTCCGCCGGGCCTTCATCGAGCCGCTGGCGCGCGTATCACGTGACGGGTTTCATGAGCGGATCGACGAGCTCACCGTGGACGCGGTCCGGACGGTGCTCCAGCTGGTCGCAAACCTCGACGAGCTGACGGCGATCCTCGCGCCGGAAGCGATCGCGCAGGCGATCGCTTCGGACGCGCCTCGACGGGCATGGCACGACCTCATCCGCCAGCGCCTCGAGCCTATCGATGTGACCGCGGCCGATGATCTACGCGAGGCGCACGAGTGGCTCCGCGCGATCCTGTCGACGACCACGATCACCTTCGGCCCAGCCCTTCCACAGGGTGACCTCGCCGGTGTTGGCCGTCTCGCTCGGCACGTCGAGATGATCAGCGACGCGGACATCCGGCGCTTGCTGGTCGGTGAGGCCCGAACCTTCTTCCGCGGGCTGCTGCTGACCATCGGCGCGCTCGACGTGCTCGAACGCACCGAGCTCCCGGTCACGATCGTCGAGTGGTGCGCGCTGGCGCTGACGGAATTGCACGCGACCGCCAACGTGTTTCGCGCGTCCGGACTGCCGATCCCGACGGACGTGCTCATTCCCGGGTACTCCACAGCGGCCTGGCGAGAACGCAGGCGCATGCAAGGCGCCCACCGCGCACCGGCCTTGCTCGATTTTCTGTCTCGCAGCGACGTGTGTCCGCCGGGTGTCCTCGGGCAGATCACCGACGTCATGCAACCCGAGGAGATCTGGTTGTTCGGCAGCCGGGCTCGGGGAACGGCGGGCCCCGAGAGCGACTGGGACTTGCTCGTCGTCATTCCCGATACCGCGTCCACACCGCTTGATAACGCAACGTGGAACGCACTCCGCGAGGTCAGGCGGCATCAGGTCGACCTCGTTCCGATGCGCCGAACCGACTTCGAGGCCGATCGTCAAGAGTTCGGAACCTTGGCGCACAGCGCCACGACCTCCGGGCGCCGGATCTATGGGCGTTGACTCCGGACAACCTGGACGATACCGAGGCGGAGCTCGTGGCGTTCGACGCGCTCGTCGCCGTCGGCAGCAGGTTTGCCGCGTTTCACCTCGAGCAAGCCGCGGAGAAGCTGATCCGCGCGGTCCGGATTCATCGCCAGCTCGTCGTCACGAACACCCACGACATTGTCCTGCTCGTCGATGGTCATCCCGGTGATCCAGCAAGGGAGCCGCGCCCCCTGCCGGACGGCGATCCCTGGCGAGCGCGCATGCGAGAGCACGAATGGCTCTCGAAGTTCGCCACGGCCTTCAGGTACCCGACGAGTACCGGCCGTCGAGATCACGGACCGACGGATACCGAGCTCAAGGCAGCGAAGCAGAAGCTGGTCGAGCACCTCGCGCTCGCCCGCAAGGAGTTGATCGCCAGCCCGTGAGAGTCAGTGCGCGGCTGTTCCACAATCCGCTCCCCAGCCGCTCAAGCTCGTCATCGATCGCGATTGCATGGCACTCGACTCCGAGCTGCTCCTCAGAAAGCGGGGAGCCGCCGTCCTTGAAGGTTGCAGCGGGCAGCGGGAGCGCATCGCAGGTGTGACTCAGGCTGCCCGCCGCTTCCGGCGCTTCGCGGACGTCGGTGCCTTCTTGGTACCCAGCCTCCGCGAGCCGATGATCAACGTGGTGTCGTCTGACACAGCACGGAGGAGATCATCGAACATCTCGATCGTCGGCACGGCTCGTCCCTGCTCGTAGCGCGCATACGCGTTCCTGGACGCACGCCCCATCGCCTGCGCCACTTCGGAGAGCGACTTGCCGCTGTTCTGGCGTAGCCGCTGCAACACGAACGCGGCCAGCGCTGCCGGCTCGCTCGCCTCGATCGTGACCTCGCCGCTGGCGCGCCCGTCATCGCTGACGGTCACCTTGCAACCGGGGCGATCGATCAACGTCTCGAACGCGTCTGCGAGCATCAGCGCCGCGCCCTTGCGGGATCGCCCCTGTGTGCAGACATCGGCGATCTCGGACTCGGCGAGCCACCAGGTTCCGTCTTTCCAGAGTCGCCCCGTGATCATCATGTTCGATTCTCCACTTCTCGGGATCACTCCGACATCTCGGCCTGCCTGAGCAGGCTCCGAGCGAGGTGCTCCTTGATTTCCTTGTGTCGTGGCACGGCGAGCTTGCGGTTGCGTCGAGGGTGTCCCCACAAATCATGACTGCCACCATGCTTGAGGAACGACCAACCCAGCGCTCTCAGCGCTGACTCGAGCTCTTGCCGCTTCACCTGCGAACATCGTACCCATATGGGGGTACGATGTAAACACCACGATGGCGAGCGAGCCCGCAGGCATGTTGGCTCACCGGCTGCTGCCGCTGACGTCCTCGAGCTGGTTGAGCAGCCAGATCGGCAGGGTCTGCTCGTGGCCGGCGGTGAACGTGGTGACGATCAGCTCGTCGAATGACAGGCCGAACGCGAGGATGCCGCCGGCCAGGTGAGCACGCTGCGCGCGAGGTGGGTGTCCACCACGAACGCCGTGACGATGCGACGACCGCCGCACGGGCAGGCCAGAACGTCCTGGGCAAAGGACGCGGCGTAGCAGGTCGGCCTATGGAGCCGGCGCCGACGCGAACTGGCGGGCGCACCGGGTGCCGGGCACCGTGGGCTCGCCGCGGTGGCCGGATCGGCATCGGGGACCAGCGTGCGGTCGCCGACGCCTACCCCCAGCGGCTACGGCTGCCTACGCGGCTTTCATCCGCTGCCGCCGACCCGGGCAGCAACCGGCACCGGCTCGGCGGACTGGACCGAGCTCACGACGTATCCGGACGCGCCACCTCGCTCCACCACACCCTCCGCGACCAGGCGCTCCAGCCATTCCTTGGACTGAGCGGCAGTGAGCTGCAGTGCGGTGCCTACCTCGGACTCGCTCATGGGGCTCGTCAAGAGTCGCAACAAGACCTCGCGCACTTTCATGAACAGCTCTCGTGCCGGCTCCGAGGGTTCATCACGCGACACACGAGCACGCTCGACGGCCGCTGCGCCATCCACACGGGCGCTGGACAGCTCCGGCGGTGCCTCCTGGGTCGCAAATGACAGCTCGTCCTGCGCAGGCACACGCCTGACCTCCGGCGCCACGTGCAGCGCCGCCACTAGCTCGTCCGCATCGTGCGGGTTTGGCCACGGCAACGCACCCTTGGCCCGGAGCGCCTGCAGTCCTTCCCCGAGCTCGCCGGTCGATCGAACGTACACGCGGACGAGGTTGAACCTTTCGAGCTGCTCCGTGGCGCCTGCCCACGTCCCACCCTTATCGACATCCGAATTCACGACCAGCGCAGCATCGGCCAATGCATAGATCAATTTATTCCGCTGCATCGCATGCCCGACGTTGAAAGGCGCGCTCGGATCATAAGGTGAGACGAGCACGAGCCAGCGATCGAGCAGCACCTTGCGATGCTCGCGGTTCATCGCTGCCTTCTCGAGGCTGTCCGCCAGCACGCCGACGACCTTGCCCGGCCCGCTGAGCGCGCCACGCATGGCCGCCTGATCGATACCCTTGGCACCTCCCGAAACGACGGTCTGGCGCGCTACCGCGGCCAGACGACCGACCGCCTCCGTGTATTCGACGAGCGTATCGTCCACATGCCGCGATCCCACGACGGCCAGCCCCCCCGTCCCGAGGATCTCGACGTCACCACAGCCATAGAGCACGGGAGGCGCCAGCTCCTTGAGGCGGCTCTTCAAGCGCCGCGGATAGCCAGCGTCCGCCCGGCTCATCACCCAGATCGCTCGGCTGTGCCAGCGCTCGACAGCCTGGCTCAACAGAAAGCCTCGATCGAGGAGCCGCCGCACACGGCCCTCATCGATGATCGAGCTGCAATCTTCGAGGGCTTCCTTGGCTCCTGGAGTCAGCAGATCGGCGGGCTGGCGCTGGGCATCCCGAAGCCGAAATGCCAACCGGCTGTACTCCTTGGCACTGAGCGGCGCTTCGGCGCGCGAATCATGGCCTACGAGCAACGGCGCCGTGAGGAGCAGAATGGCTTGTGTATTGGGAGACAGGTCGCCGATCATGCGCCACCTCCCGTCTGGGCCAACGCCAGCGGCCAGACGTCTCCGCTACCGGCGCTGCGCAACAGCCAGGCGGCCACCGTCAGCGTCCAGCGCGAGTCCACCATGTCGTCGACCAGCAGCACAGGTCCAGCCGGCAAGGGTGATCTGTAGCAGGCCAGAGAGCCGTCGACGTTTCGAGCCTGTTGCGTACTGTTGGACATGGTCTTCTGCTCGGGACGCGCGTCGGTCTTCACGAGCACCGGGTAGAACGGCAAGGCCAGCGCCTGCGCCAGGCGCTCGGCAAATCCTTGAACGAGCAGCGGGTGGCGCAGCGAAGGAATACAGGTGACCCAGGCCGGAGCCGGCTGTGGATTCCATGTGCGAACGAGCTCGAGACATGCCGTGACCAGCCGGTCATCGAACTGTTTCGCCGTGTACTTCCCATCTCGTACCAGAACCCCCCACCCCGCGTCACCCCACCTGCACAGCGCTTTGCCCGGTTGAAGCTGGTGCTCGGGGCTGATCTTTCCTTTGACGCCATACTGTGGCAACCCGCCAGGCCACTGCTTGCGCGGTTCGATCGGCAGGTTGGTCCGCCTCAGGAACTCGACGGCCGCGCTGACCAACACAGGATCAACCATGGTCGGCAGCGGTGGCAAGCGAGGAGCCGTCACCCCCGATGGATCACCATCGAGCGCACGGATGAGAAACTCCATGTGACCCGACGACAGGGCCACGTACGCTCGCATCTGCGCTTGTTCATCCCGTCGAAGATCCGTCAGACGTTCGGCACGCTGCCAGAATGACTCGCCCAGGGTCGCGGCGATCAGGTTCCACTTCGGGCCCTGCCTGGCGACAGGAGCAGGCGATTCGAGGGCGAGGAGATCGAGCGTCTTGTCGATCCGCCCTCCGCTGAGGTTCACGCAGCTCTTGAGCTCGGGAACCGATAGGCCGTCCGGCTCCGCCTCCAGCGCCTGCAGCACCAGCGCCACGTCTTCCCGTGTCGGGAACGCACTCTCGACAAAGTAGTCGTTGATCTCGGTCTCTTCGTGACCGCTCAACAGCACGCCATAGGCAGAAGCCAGCGCACGACCGGCGCGCCCGACTTGCTGGTAGTACGCAACGACAGATCCGGGCGCCTGAAAATGAATCACAAAGGCCAGGTCCGGCTTGTCGTAGCCCATGCCGAGCGCGGTCGTTGCGACGAGCGCCTTCAACCGGTTATCCAGGAGCGACTGCTCCAGCTCCGGACGATCATCACCGCTGCGTCCGGTGTAGGCCTCGACGTCAAGCCCCCGAGACTTGAGCCAGGCTGTCACCTGCTCGGCATCGCGAACCGTGAGCGTGTAGATGATCCCACTGCCGGGAAACATTGGAAGCTGCGCTGCGAGCCACGCGAGCCGATCTGCCTGATCGGGAAGGTGGATGGTCTGCAGCGTCAGCGACGGCCGATCGAGATCGCCCTTGGAGACGTGCAAATCTGGCCCCAGCACCGCCTGGAGATCGCGCATGACGCGGCTGTTGGCGGTCGCCGTGGTCGCCAGCAACCGGACATTGGCTGGCAGCCTCCGCACGGATCGCTCGATCAACCGATAATGCGGACGGAAGTCGTGACCCCAGTCCGAGATACAGTGGGCCTCGTCGATCACGAGCAAGGCGATTCGAGCCGCGATGGCCGCCAGGACCTGTGTTCCGAATCGCTCGTTCGCGAGGCGCTCCGGCGAGATCAGCAGGACATCGATCTCGTTGCGTCCAAGGCGAGCCTCGATCTCACTCCAGTCGTCCTGGTTGCCCGAGTGGATCGTCGCCGCGCGCACCCCCATGCGTCCGGCGGCGGTGAGCTGGTTGCGCATGAGCGAGAGCAGCGGCGAGATCAGGAGCGCGGGTCCAGCCCCTCCGTCGCGCAGGAGCTTGGCCGCGATGAAGTAGACAAAGCTCTTGCCCCAGCCGGTCTTCTGCACCACCAGCAAGCGGCCGCGTCCTTCGACGACATGGCGGATCGCTGCTTCCTGCCCATCGCGGAACGCGGCATCAGGCAGCCCGGTGCCACGACGGAGCAACGCGAGCGCTCTTTCCTGGTGGTAGGTCATCGGCATCGGTCGCTGCTTCGACGGGCTCGTCCCAGTGTAGGTCATGGCCAGGTTCGCCGCAGCAACTCCTCGGCGGCGTCACAGGGCGCAGTCGATCACCGGCTGCTGCCGCTGACGTCCTCGGTGCCGCGGGTCAGCCACCAGGCGCCGATGATCGGCAGCGCGGTGATCAGCATGACCATCAGCGCGACGACGTTGGTCACCGGCACCGCGCGCGGCCGGCCGAGCTGGTTGAGCAGCCAGATCGGCAGGGTCTGCTCGTGGCCGGCGGTGAACGTGGTGACGATCAGCTCGTCGAACGACAGGCCGAACGCGAGGATGCCGCCGGCGAGCAGCGCCGTGGCAAGCTGGGGCATGACCACGGTGCGAAATGCGGTCAGGCCGCTGGCGCCGAGGTCCATGGCGGCCTCGATCAGGCTCGGTGGCAGCCGGCGCAGCCGCGCGACCACGTTGTTGTAGACCACGACCACGCAGAACGTGGTGTGGCCGATCGCGATGGTCCAGAACCCGGGCGTCACGGAGCCCAGCCGAAACACCGAGTGGAGCGCGATGCCCGTGATGATGCCCGGCAAGGCGATCGGCAGGATGAAGGCCAGGGTGATGGCGTCCTTGCCCGGGAAGCTCCGGCGCGCCATCGCCAGCGCGGCCAGCGTGCCGAGGATCATCGCGCCGCCGGTGGCGACCAGGGCGACCTTGGCCGACAGCCAGATCGCGGCGAGCACGTCATCGCGCGCCGCCGCGGCCGCGAACCAGCGCAGGGTCAGGCCCTGGGGCGGGAAGCTGAACGCGGCCTCCTCGGTGTTGAACGCGTAGATCGCCAGCAGCACGAGCGGCACGTGGAGGAACAGGAGGCCGGCCCAGGCCGCGATCCGCAGCGGCCATGGCGCCCGCGGCCCGGCGGCCCGATCAGAGCGCATCGAACGCTCCCAGCCGGCGCGCGCCCCACAGGTAGATCGAGATGATGACGATCGGCACCGCGGTGAACGCCGCCGCCATCGGCAGGTTGCCCACCGAGCCCTGCTGCAGATTGACCATCGTGCCGATGTAGAGGCCCGACGGCCCGACGAGCTGCGGGATGATGTAGTCGCCCAGCGTCAGCGAGAACGTGAAGATCGAGCCGGCGACCACGCCGGGGAACGCCAGCGGCAGGAGCACCGCGCGGAAGGTCTGGCCCGGGCGCGCGCCGAGGTCGGCCGAGGCCTCGAGCAGCTTGGGCGGCACCCGCTCGATCGCGGCGTGCATCGGCAGGATCATGAACGGCAGCCACGCGTAGGTGAACACCAGGAACCGCCCCAGGTTCGAAGTCGACAGCGAGCTGCCGCCGACGTACGGCAGGGTCAGGATCGCGTCGAGCGCGCCGCGCAGCCCGATCCGATCGACGACCCAGTAGATGACGCCGCCCTTGGACAGGATCATCGTCCAGGCGTAGGCCTTGACGATGTAGCTGGCCCACATCGGCAGCATCACGCCGACGTAGAACAGGCCGCGCCACGCGCCGTGGGTGTAGCGCGCCATGTAGTAGGCGATCGGAAACCCGATGGCCGCACACGCGAGCGTCACGGCGACCGCCATGGCCAGGGTGCGGAGCACGATGTCGAGGTTGGCGCCGGCGAGCAGCGCCCGGTAATTGGCCGTGGTCAGGTCCGGCGTCACCTGCATCGTGAAGTCGCTGAACGTGTAGGTGCTCTGCCAGACCAGGGCGAGCAGCGCGCCGACGAACACCACGCCGAACCACAGGAGCGGCGGCGCGAGCAGGAGCCACAGGTGCAGCCGGCGGCGCCGGTAGAAGAAGGTCGACACGACGTCGCCGGGCCGCCGCGGCCGTGGCCTGGCGCCGGACGCCAGAGGTGCCAGAGGTGCCAGAGACGCCGGAGGCGCCGGCGCGTGGCCCGCCTCGGTCATGACGCCTCGTCGCCACGCAGCTCGACCATCGCCTCGGGCGACCACGCCAGCTCGACGGTGTCCCCGAGCGCGGGGCGGCCGGCGTCGGTGTCGGCCTCGCGGTTGGCGGTGGTGACGGCGAGCCGCACTCCGTCGGCCTCGATCTCGAAGCGGCTCGTCGGGCCGTGGAACTGGACGTCGACGACGCGGCCGGACACGCCGAGCTGCCCCGGGCCGGGCGCGCCGAACCGGATCCGCTCGGGCCGGATCGACACCGCGCGATCGGCGCCGCTGCCCGTGGTGCCCGCGATGCGGCGCGCGACCTCGCCGGTCAGGACGTTGGCGGTCCCGACGAAGCCGGCGACGAACGGGGTGCGCGGCCGGAGGTAGAGCTCGCGCGGCGGGGCGACCTGCTCGACCCGGCCCTGGTGGAACACCGCGACCCGATCCGACATCGACAGCGCCTCGCCTTGATCGTGGGTCACGTAGACGAACGTGATGCCGAGCCGGCGCTGCAGGTCCTTGAGCTCGACCTGCATCTGCTCGCGCAGCTTGAGATCGAGCGCGCCGAGCGGCTCGTCGAGCAGCAGCACCCGCGGCCGGTTGACCAGGGCGCGGGCCAGCGCGACCCGCTGGCGCTGCCCGCCCGATAGCTGGCCGGGGTGCCGGCCGCCCAGGCCGCCGAGCGCCACCTGCGCGAGCGCCGCCTCGGCCTCGCGCCGCCGGGCCGCGCGGCCGATCCCCTTCATGCGCAGGCCGTACGCGACGTTGTCGAGGACCGACAGGTGCGGGAACAGCGCGTAGTCCTGGAACACCGTGTTGACGTCGCGCTCGTACGGCGGCCGGTCGGACGCGTCCTCGCCGTGCAGGAAGATCCGGCCCTCCGACGGCAGGTCGAACCCGCCGATCAGCCGCAAGCAGGTGGTCTTGCCCGAGCCCGACGGCCCCAGCATCGAGAAGAACTCGCCGTCCTCGATCGCCAGCGACACGCGGTCGACCGCGCGGACGTCGCCGAACAGCCGGCTGACCTCGCGGAGCTCGATGGCGAGGGTCGATCCCACGTGGCCCACGGGGGAATCCCCCCGCCCCTCCGGCACGCCGTCGGGGTCCCCACCCCTCCGGGATCCCACTTCGCTCATGGCTGGCCGAGCCGCACGCGAGGCGCTAGCCGCCGCCCCGGATCGCCACGTAGTCGGTCACCCACTTGGCGTACGGCACGCACGTGCCCTGCTTGCAGGTCGCGGTCGGCGTCCGCCAGAAGTGGACCTGGGCGAACCGCTCGAAGCCGTTGACCGCGCAGGCGTCCGCGCCGTGCGGCGGCTTGATCTTGCACGCCGCCGGCACCACCGGCACCGAGCCGAACCACTCGGCGAGCGCGATCTGGACCTGCGGGTTCAACGACCACTCCATCCACTTGTAGGCGCAGTTGGGGTGCTTGGCCGCGGCGTGGAGCATCGTGGTGTCGGCCCACCCGGTCGAGCCCTCGGCGGGGATCGTCGAGGCCACCGGCTGCTTCTCGCCGACCAGCGCGTTGACCATGTAGCCCCACGAGCTCGACGCCACCACGCCCTCGTTCTTGAAGTCGCTCATCTGCACGGTCGCGTCGTGCCAGTAGCGGTGGGCGAGCTTCTTCTGCGCGCGCAGCACCTCGAGCGCGGCGGCGTACTGCGGCTCGCTCAGCTCGTACGGATCGGTGATGCCCAGCTCGGGCTTCTTCTTCATCAGGTAGAGCGCGGC
>Ga0137459_1000726_pt1 | contig 11158 bp, 8 predicted proteins | sample EasRivERMGT700_2_FD_104908 | JGI IMG/M metagenome (GOLD analysis project Ga0137459, IMG submission 104908) | Soil microbial communities from meander-bound floodplain in the East River, Colorado, USA - East River MetaG ERMGT700_2 | ecosystem: Environmental > Terrestrial > Soil > Floodplain ...
ACGAGCGCCAAGGTCCAGCTCGCCGAGAGCGGGCGCTACGTCACCCAGCAGGCGATCCAGCTCCACGGCGGCATCGGGATCACCGACGAGCACGACGTCGGGCTCTACCTCAAGCGGATGCTCGCGCTGAACGTGATGTTCGGCGATGCCGAGCACCACCTCGCCCGGTTCGCGGCCCGCCCCGGCTTCCTCGCCGGCGTGTAACGCGGACGCAGCGTCACGGCCGTCATGACCGGCAGCTGGGCGCCTACGGCTTCACCGGCGTGCTGGGCCGCTTCGATCTCGGCGGCTGAGCCGGGAAGCTGACCCGCGGTCAGGCCGCGCTCCGGGCCCTCGCGAGGGTCAGGCGAGCAGCTGCTGGTGCGCGTCGCGCAGGCTGGCCAGCTCGGCGAGGCCGCGCGCCCGCGCCTCGGGAATCGCCTCCCCGGCGGCGACCTCGACGCGGACCTCGTAGTAGCTCTTGAGCTTGGGCTCGGTGCCGCTCGGCCGCATGATGACGCGGCGGCCGCCGGCGAGCTTGAACACGAGGACGTCGGACGGTGGCAGGCCGCCCTCGCCGCGGGACAGGTCGACGACCTGCTCGATCGCGTGGCCGGCGAGCGCGCGCGGCGGCGCGGCGCGGAACCGGGCCATCGCCTCGCGGATCTGCGCGAGGCCCTCGGCGCCAGGCCGGGTCAGCGAGACCTGCTCGGTCACGAACAGGCCGACCTTGCGATAGATGTCGTCGAGGTGATCGAGCACGGACTTGCCGCGCGCGCGGTCCCACGCCGCGAGCTCGGCGAACACGACCGCCGCGGACACGCCGTCCTTGTCGCGGACCAGGGACCCCACGCTGTAGCCGAGCGCCTCCTCGTAGCCCATCACGAAGCGGCCGCCGTGGGCCTGCTCGTAGTCGATCGCCGCGTTGGCGATCCACTTGAAGCCGGTCAGCGTCTCGCGGTACTCGGCGCCGGCCTGCCGGGCGAGGAAGCCGAGCAGCTGCGACGACACGATGGTGGTCGCGACCATCCGGCGATCGCGCGCGCCGGTCTCGAGCAGGTAGTCGGCGAGCAGCGCGCCGGCCTGATCGCCGGTGAGCAGGCGATAGCCGGCGCCGGTGCCGTCCGCGCTGGCTTCCGGAACCGCGACGCACAGCCGATCGGCGTCGGGATCGTTGGCGAGCACGAGCTCCGCGGACACCGTGCGGGCGAGCGCGAGCACGCGATCCATCGCGCCCTTCTCCTCGGGGTTGGGGAACGCCACCGTCGGGAAGTCCGGATCCGGCGCGCGCTGCGCGGGCTCGGTGTGGACCTGGGGAAACCCGGCGAGCGCGAGGCTGCCCTCGACGGACAGCGCGCCGACCCCGTGCAGCGGCGTGTACGCGATCACGAGCCCGCGCCCGTCGACGCCGGGGTTCGCGCGCAGGGCGACGACCTCGAGGAGATACGCGTCGTGGAGCGCCTCGGTCAGATCGACCAGCGTGCCCTTGCCGCGCAGCTCGTCGAGCTCGGGCATCGCGAGCTGGTCGCTCGGGCCGATCTGCGCGATCGCCGCCGCGATGCCGGCGTCGTGCGGCGGGATGATCTGCGCGCCGTTGCCCCAGTAGACCTTGTAGCCGTTGTACGCGGGCGGGTTATGCGACGCCGTGACCATCACGCCCGCGCACGCCCCCTGCTCGGTGACCGCCCACGCCGTCGTCGGTGTCGGCCACGGGCGATGCGCGAGGTAGCTCGTGATCCCCGCGCCGCCGAGCACGCGCGCCGTGTCCTCGGCGAACATCCGCGAGTTGTGCCGCGCGTCGTGACCGATCACGACGCCGCGCTGCCGCGCATCGGGGACGTGGGCGAGCAGGTAGGCGGCGAGGCCGGCGCTGACCTTGCGCACGAGCACGCGGTTCATTCGCTGGGGCCCCGCGCCGAGGAGGCCGCGCAGCCCGGCCGTTCCGAACTCGAGCGCCCCGGTGAACCGCTCGGCGAGATCCTTCCGCGCGGCCGGATCGTGCGCGTCGCACGCGGCCAGGAGCGCGCGGAGCTCCTTGGCGGTGACCGGATCGGGATCCTCGGCGAGCCACGCCTCGGCGAGCTCGTGGTGCGAAGCCATCTGTACCATCGCAGCCAGCGTACAACGCCGGTGCCAGGCGCGCGCCCGCCGGATCGGTTCAAGTGGCGCCTGGTGACCCGATGGATGCGACCACACGCACGGCACGGCTGCGCGCACGAGCACACCCAGGGCCGCGCAGGCCGGTGAGCGGCTCCGCTATCCGCCCAGCCGGGCGAGCCCGCGAATGATCTTGATGACCACGACGATGATCGGGCCGTACGCGACGATGTATGTCCCGCCTTCTCGCGACGCCGAGTCGTGGGTGATCGCCGTGATGGCGATCCCCACGATGAGCAGGATGACGCCGAACACCAGGTCGCCCGTCGCCTTCGAGCGGCGCTCGGCCCGCTCCGCCTCGGCCACCATCTGGTCGGGATCAGGCGCCCTGACCCCGGGTCGTAGTCGATCTCGTCACGGTGCCGTTCCTTCATTCGCCGCGCGACATCGTAAAACCCCATCGCCCAGACAGAAACGAGCCTGCGGTGGTGATTCAAATGCAATCAGCGTGACGTAACGCTGCATACATCCGCGTGCGTCGATCCGCGTGCGTCGATCCGCGTACGTCGATCCGCGTACGTCGATCCGCGTGGCTACGAGCCGCTCGCCGCCTGCTTCTTCTTCATCCTGGTCATCAGGCCGTCGAAGCCGTCCTTGTCCATGATCTTGTCGAACATCGTGCGGTAGTTCTCGACCAGGCCGACGCCGTCGGTCTTGACGTCCCAGGCGCGCAGCTTGTCGCCCTCCTTGACCAGGACATAGTCGACCGCGATCGTGTACGGCCGGCCCTTGCGCTTGGTGTTGATCTTCGTCGTGACGACCACGTTGCCGTCCTTGTCGGCCGCCTCGCCGGTGTAGTCGATCTGATACTCGAGGTTGGCGCGCAGGCCTTGCAAGTAGCTGCCTTCGATCAGCTCGCGGAGCAGGCCCAGGAACTGGTCTTGCTGCGCCTTGGTGAGCTTCGGCCAGTTGTCGACCATGGCGCGCTTGCCGAGCTGATCGATGTCGAGGAAGCCGCGCACGCTGGTCGTGACCTTGGCGGCGAGCTCCTTCTCCTCCTTCGAGCCCGGCGCGACCTTCTGCTTGAGCAGCGCCGCGATCGTGTCGTTCGCCGCCTTCACGGCCTGGGTTCCGGGGCCGAGCTTGGCGGCTGCGGTGGTGGGCGTGGGGGCCTTGGGCGCCGCGTCCTGGGGCGCGGCGGCGGCCACCGCGGCCGCGAGCACGAAGGGGAGGCCGAAGGGGAGGCCGAAGGGGAGGAAAAATGCGAGGACGAATGGGCGAGTGATCGATCGGCGAACCATCATGGGATTTCTCGGGGGGCTCTGGGCTTCCGCCAGGGACGGCGGCCCCCGGCATGGAATTCACCGGCGGCCCGATCGAGGCGTACCACGGCGACGTTCCACTGGAAGACCGCTTGCACCCACCGCGCGCGCATCTGGAACCACGCGATGTACGCGTCCGCCAGGTCCTTGGACTCCGCGGTCCCGATCGCCTCGGCCTGCAGCACGGACGCGAGCCAGGTGCGGGCCGCCTGCTCGCCCTCCTTGGCCGCTGCCACCTTGTCGTGCGCGCCGGTGGCCTCCGCGAGCGCGTTGTCGGCATCGTACCGGGCGCCGGCCGCGGCGAGCTCGGATTGCGCGTGGGCCTTGTGGGCCTCGGCGCGGGCCCGCGCGACCCGCGCGGCCACGGTCCACGGCTCGAGCGTCCACTGCAGCGCGACGACCAGCCCGGCGCCGCTGCGATTGTACGGGTCGTTCGCGAACGCGCTCGGCGGGTCCTCGGCGCCCTGGGCGCGGGCGAGCACGCCCGACGCGACCAGCGCCAGATCGGGGAAGTACTGGCTGACCGCCATCGCGGCGAGCTCGTCGGCTGCAATCGCCCCGGTCCGGGCGGCCACGGCTTGCGGCCGGTGCTCGGCGCCGGCGCGGGCCGGCACCACGCGATCGATCGGCGCGAGCTCGGCATCATCGACGTCGGCGTCGGCGACGCCGGTCAGCGCGCGCAGCCCGGCGAGGGCGCCGGCCTCGGCCTGCCGCGCATCGGCGCGCTGAACCTTCGCCTCGGCGAGCAACACGGCGACGCGCTGGCGATCCTGGATCGAGACATCGGGCTTGGCTTTGCCGCCGCCGGTCCGCTCGTCGAGCCCCGCGAGCGCCTTGGCGACCTCGTCGATGCCGTCGTCGAGCATGCCGGCGAGCTCGCGCGCGGCCTTGACGCCCCAGTACGCCTTCGCGGCGTCGACCGCGAGGTCACCGGCCGCCTCGTCGGCGAGCGCGCGCTGCGCGTCGAGCCCGGCGCGCGCGGCGCTGCGGGCGTGCGCGATCTTGCCGAACGTGTAGATCGGCTGCGTGATGTCGAGCTGCGCCGAGCCGAACAGCCCCGAGAACTTGAGCGCGAAGTTCTTCGGATCGGTCTGGGTACAGGCCGCGTCGACGCAGCGAATCTCCGGGCTGATCGTCCCGAACGCGGTCGCCTTCACGCGCGGCAGCCGGGCGGCGTCCGCCTCGTCGACCCGCGCGGCGGCGGCGGCGCGATCGCCCTCGGCCATCTCGGCCCGGGGGCTGGCGAGCGCCTTGGCGATGACCTGTTCGAGCGTCAGCTTGGGTGGCGCGGCGAGCGCCACGGAGGCCAGGCTCGACAATACCAGGAAGCCGATCACGAGCGAGCGCATGGCCCGCGTTGTACTACGCTCGCCGTCAGGCGGCCCGCAGGATGACGCGCGTGATCTCGAGCGGCGCGAGCAGGCGCACCGGCGGGCCCCAGTAGCCGCAGCCGCGGGTGACGTAGAGCTGGGTGCCCTCGTGCTCGTAGCGCCCGGCGAGCAAGCCGCCTTGCTGCACCCGCACGATGTAGTGCCACGGCCAGATCTGGCCGCCGTGCGTGTGCCCCGACAGCTGCAGATCGACCCCGTGGAGTGCGGCGCGCCGGACCTGGCGCGGCTGGTGCGCGAGCAGCACGAGGGCGCGCGCCGGATCGCGCCCGGCGAGGGCCGCCGTCAGGTCCTCGCCGTGGCCGGGGAACCGGTCGGCGCTGTGGTCATCGACCCCTGCGAGCTCGAAGCTCGCGTCGCCCGTGCCGATCGTCACGCGCTCGTTGCGCAGGTAGCGCGCGCCGAGCCGGCTGAGCTCGGCGATCCAGGCGTCGGCGCCCGAGTAGTACTCGTGGTTGCCGGTGATGGCGAACACGCCGTGCCTGGCGCGCAGCTGGCCGAGCGGCGCGATGTCGTCGCGCAGATCCGCGACCTTGCCGTCGACCAGGTCGCCGGTCAGCGCGATCAGATCCGGCGCGAGCCGGTTTGTGTGATCGACCACGCGCTGCACGAACGCCCGATCGATCGTCAGCCCGACGTGGAGATCCGAGAGCTGGATGATCGTGAAGCCGTCGAGCGCGCGTGGCAGCTTCGGGAGCCGCACCTCGACATCCACGACCTCGTGCTCGCCGCGTGCCTCGAACATGCCAGCCGCGACACTACTCCCTCCGACCGCGAACGCGGCGCCCCCGCTGACGCGCGCCAGGAACCTCCGGCGCGACAGCGACGGCACGACCTCGGGCGGCTGGCGCAGCGCCCGGCGGCCCAGCCACCCGACCAGCCGCGCGACGTCGCTCGCGACGAGCACGACGAACGTCAGCCCGCCGAGCGCCATCCACGGCAGCGAGATCCAGCCGAGCGTCGCCGAGAGCTCGGGCGCCGACATCCGGCTCGCCGTGGTGATCGGGATCGAGAGGAACATCACCACGATGCCGATCGTGGCGGCGAGATGCCAGCGCCGGGGCAGGTGCGCCGGCCGCACGAGCCGGAACCACAGGTACGCGTGGATCCCGGCAGACACGAGACTGCCGAGCAGCATCCGGAGAATCGTGGCGAGCACGCCCGAGCATAGCAGGCCGGCTCCGGCGCGCTGCCCTTGCGGCTGCGGTGCAACACGGCATGCTGCGCGGATGGATGCCGAGGTGACCGTAGCGACCGCGGGGACGTCAGCGACCGTGGGGACGTCAGCGACCGTGGGGACGTCAGCGACCGTGGAGGTGTCAGCGACCGCGGGGACTGCAGCTCCTGCGGAGCCGGCAGCAACTGCATTCCCTGCGGAGACGACAGGTACCGCAGTGGCCGCAGAGACGGCAGCAACCGTAGCGACTGCGGGGACGACAGCGGCAGCGGAGATGGCAGCGTCGGAGATATCGATGTCGACGTCCGCGACGTCAGCCATGACGGCTACGCGAGAGCTCCCGTCGGCGCCGCTCGTGCTCTACGACGGCACCTGCGGCCTGTGCGCCAAGTCCGTGCGCTGGATCCTCGACCACGAGCGCGATCACATGATCGTGTTTGCCCCGTTGCAGGGGCCGACCGCGCAGCTCGCCCGCGAGCGCTATCCGCACATCCCAGCCTCGATCGATACCGTCGTGTATGTCTGCGACGGTCGCGCCCACCTGCGCAGCAAGGCGTTCCTCCACGCGGCCAACCACCTGCGCGCGCCGTGGCGCTGGGGCTACGCCCTGCGCTGGTTCCCGGGCTTCGTGCTGAACATCGCCTACCGCATCGTCGCGGCCCTGCGCTACCGGGTCTGGGGCCACGCCGATGCGTGCGGGCTCGTCACGCCCGAGCAGCGCCGGCGATTCCTACCGTAGTCGGGGCAGGGCCCGGGATGGCGTTGCCATTATTGTGGAGGTTCTTCGCCCGCTCCAGGAGCGGTCGTTCGAAGGGGAGCTGCAAGCCAGGCAGTCACTCCGACCAGCACTTGCGGCGTCCATAGATCTGCGGGCTGCCTGCGCCGCCCTGGTGGCACCACCCGTTCGAGTCCATTTGCCATCGTGGCCGAAGACCGGACGACAGGTTGTTCGTCATCGTGTCGCTGCAGGAAGCTCCATGATCAAGCTGCAGCCGAGAGGTGAGCTCCGGGGGCGCTGAAGCTCGTATTTGCGAGTAGTCGCCACAGCCGAGCACGGTGCATGCCATTGCTGAGTTTTGTGGCTGTTGCATGACTGCGTATTATCCAGCCGTGTCGCGATCTTCGTCCGCAGCTCGACGAGGTCAGCCTTGGGGCGCGCAGCACGCGGGCGGGTAGTTGCGGTGTTCGCCGGGTTGCTTGGGCTTGCATCGCGGGCTTGGTCCACGAGGAGCGTCACTCATCACCGTGAGGCCGACCTCGGCCCAGCGAGGAGGCGGTCGCAACAAGCTGACCCGGAAATTCTCTGATCAGAGTCCTGCGCACCCGAAAAGCAATGATTGACAGCTAATCGTATTAAGTGGAATGTGGACAGTAGTGCGAGGGATATTACTCGGTAATTACCGGATCGTGGAGCAGCTCGGCCGGGGCGGCATGGGCGTCGTGTACGTCGGCCGTCACGAGACGCTCGGCCATCGCGCCGCCGTGAAGGTGCTGCGGTCGGAGCTGTCGAGCCATGTCGACGTGGTGCAACGGTTCTTCAACGAGGCCCAGGCCACCACGGCAATCCGCAACCCCGGCATCGTGCAGGTCTTCGACTTCGGGACCACTCCCGACGGTCGCGCCTACTTCGTGATGGAGCTCCTCGAAGGCGAGACCCTCGCCGCACGGCTCAAGAAGCGGCAGCGAGACGACGCGGCGTGCTGCCGGTTCGGGCGCCAGGTCGCGAACGTGTTACAGGCCGCGCACGCGGCTGGTATCACGCATCGCGATCTCAAGCCCGACAACTTGTTCCTGGTCCCCGACGCCGAGGTGGTCGGTGGCGAGCGCGTGAAGGTGCTCGACTTCGGCATTGCCAAGCTCGCCGGCGAGGCCAGCGTGAAGACGCGCACGGGCCGGGTGATGGGGACACCGAAGTACATGTCGCCCGAGCAGTGCCGTAGCGCGAACGCGGCTGACGCGCGCTCGGACATCTACTCGCTCGGCTGCATCCTGTTCGAGATCGCGTGTGGCAGCCCACCGTTCGTGGGCACGGGGTTTGGACAGATCGTCGCCGCGCACCTGCACGATTCGCCGCCGCACCCGCAGACCCTCGTGCCGGACCTGCCGGACGGGCTTTCGGCGCTGATCGCGACGATGCTCGCCAAGCCCCCCGACGCGCGGCCGCAGACGATGACCGAGGTCAGCCAGGCCCTCGACGAGGTCCTGCGCACCCTCGGTGAGGCGCTCACGCGTCCGCCGATGGCTTCTTCCGGACTCCACCCGACGCCCCGACCCGGGCGCATTCCGACGTCGGTTCCCGGGCTCTCTCCGATGCCGACATCCATGGGCACCCCGACATCGACATCCATGGACACCCTGACGTCGGCATCCATGGGCACTCCGACGTCGGCATCCATGGGCACCCCGACATCGGCATCCATGGGCACCCCGACGTCGTTTTCGGGGCTCACCGCGACGTCGGCATCCATGGGCACGCCGACGTCGTTTTCGGGGTTCACCGCGACGGCGGCATCCGTGGGAACCGCGATGCCGTTTCCCGGGATCCTCCCGGCCCCGCTATCCCCTCAGATCCCGATGCCGGTTCCCGGGCTCACCGCGACGTCGTCCCCCGTCGGCACCGCGATGCCGTCCCCCCTCCCCCCGGCGTCGCCGTCTCCGCTCACCGCGATGCCCTTTCCGTGGCTCTGCTCGCCTCCGCCCGTCACTCACGACCCGGGGCCATTTCCTGGGTTCTTTCCGGCCCCGCTGTCGGTGCCGACGCCGTTTCTTCTGCCGCAGGGCTCGCCGATGCTCCCGGCGTTTCCCGGCTTCGCAGAAGCGTCTGGCACGCAACCACGTGTGGACGCGAATCGCCGACTGTACATCCTTGGCTGTCTCATCATCGCCGCAGCGGTGGCGGCGATCGCGATCGTCCTCGCGTTCCACCACCCACATGTTCCGGAGCGGCTCATCTCCTACGATCAGATCGCGGCCGCGCCCCGTTCAGCAACCTCTGTCACGGCTCGTCCACCAGGTTCCGCCGACGGCGAGGTCGTCGCCACCCCGCGCCCGACGACGATGATCGTCGACGCAGCGCAGACGGTCCCGCCCATGACAGCCGACGATCTCGAGGCCGAGTGCCGGGGCTACCAGGTGGATCGGGAGTGGAGCGAGCTTGCGCAGTGCGCCGACAAGCTGGCGTCACTCGGGTCCCGGCGCGCAGCGGAGCTGAAACACCGCGCCGTGGAGGAAGCCCGATCGGCGCCGCGGATCTCAGGCGTCACGCTGGCGCTTCAGGCCAGGAACCTGATCCAGGCGAAGGCCGGGCTGGACCAGATCTGGACCGGGTCTGTCGAGTACGGGAAGCTCAAGCGTACCTATGACACGGCAGAGGCCCAGGCTATCGGCGACCTCGCCTCGCAGCTCGCCGGTGTGAAGGGCGCCTCCTGCGACGCGTACCACCAGCTCCTCGCGAAGGCACGGGCCACGAACCCGGTGCGGGTCGTGACGGCGGCTGCCCGCCGGGTCCCGTGCACGCCGCCCCCTGCGTGTGACGCCGATGCACTCGCGACGAAGGGGTGGCAGCAGTACAGTGTCGACCGGCTCGCCGAATCGCTCGCGGCCTACGAAGCCGCGTATGCCTGCAAGCCCGCACCGACGCTGAACCTGAAGGCATTCGTCATCGCCTGCAACCTGCGCAGCCTGGCCAAGGCGAGGTCGCACTGGAAGCCGCTGCCCCCCGCGCTGCGGACCTTGGCGCTTGGCACGTGCATGCGCAACGGCATCACCAAGGCGATGCTCGACGGGCGTTGAGCGTGCGATTCCTCCGGCCACCATGCCACCGCCTCACGGGCAGGAGCTGTGCGGCGGATTTCTCCGACGGACGGCCCAATATTTCGTCGCAGCGTTCGACCAATTTCGGAAGGAGTAGATCAGGGCATGGCCGCGCCAGCGCACGCTCCCGTCGGGAAGGCAGCCGTGGCAGAACAGTCCATTGCTCCGTTCGGCGTGACGGCAATCGCTGCGCTGGTCGCATGGTACAGGCGGCACGCAAGCGAATTGCCCGCAGCCGCTGTGCTGTACGCGTGCGTCTTGTCAAACGCAGCGCAGGAGGTCATACAGTCGTCCATGTTCTGGTACTGGTAGAGGGGGTTATTTGTAGCGTCCCTGGGATTCCCGGCTAGGGGGGCATCCAGTGAGCCGCAAGCCTTGATTTCGAGGGTGCAGAAGCTCGAGCAGATGTCGCCACCGCTACAAAACGCCGGAGGAGTGGCGGTGATCAGATCGCCGCCTGGGCCGGCGTGAGCGCAGTGGGTTGCCGCCATCGTCATCGAGGGAGCGCCGCCATGATAGATGCGGCACCCGAGCGTGTTGCCAGACATGTCGGTGACCTTGCTGGTTCCCACAGTGAAGGAGGCGCAAGTAGCGGTGCAATGCGCCATATCGGGGTACTGCGCGTTCGCGCCGGTGCAGTTTGCCTGGATCTCGGTGCAGTAGGTAGGACAGTCGAGGGCGGCGGGCGCGGCGTCCTTGACCGCGGCATCGACGGTCTGACTATCGTCGCCGCAGCCTACCAGGGCCATCATGACAAGGAAGGTACGCATGGCCCAATCGTCGGGGAGGTCATCGCCTTCTGCAACTGTCTCCTGTCATTACCTTGAGGCAAGTGAGGTCAGCGGCGAATGCCTGGTGCCTTTTTACCGTGCACAACGCTCGGCCGCGCAGCATCAGTACAGATTCATGGACAATGCTCCGTAGAAGCTGGCTTCAGGCTACCCGTGGCCGTGTAGGCATCCGACCTCACAACCATCAACCGTATGCGCTGCGTCGACCCCACATTGAAGGGTCCCTTCACCCTCGGGACTATGCAACGGTGCAGAAGCCTGCCCTGCCGGGCGGCGGGCGCCGGAGCGGTCACCGGCAACGGTGGTGCGGCGACACGGGGAGGTACACGCGGCTGCGCTGACGGTAGCAGCCACGCGCTCGGAGCCGCGACCAACTCGACCGCTTCGCCCAGCGGCGGCAGCACCTCGAATACGGAGACCGGCGCGGCAAGCTCCGTGTTGCGTTGCACGCCCCGAGGCAGTGAAACGGATGGCTCGTTGCACGGTGGTTGGCAGGAGCTGACGTGGGGATCGTGAGCTGACAAGCGGCGAGGCCACCGCCGGTCGCAGCTTTGCGACTTCGGGTGCGACGAGGCTGCCGCCGGCCACAGT
>Ga0137459_1000727_pt1 | contig 11157 bp, 7 predicted proteins | sample EasRivERMGT700_2_FD_104908 | JGI IMG/M metagenome (GOLD analysis project Ga0137459, IMG submission 104908) | Soil microbial communities from meander-bound floodplain in the East River, Colorado, USA - East River MetaG ERMGT700_2 | ecosystem: Environmental > Terrestrial > Soil > Floodplain ...
GGGTGATGTCCAGCGTCGCGGGGTCGAGCATCCCGATCCAAGCGGACCCTAATCGGCCCTGTTCCACCGCGATGCGGCAGGCTTCCTCGAACAGCGACTGCGGATTGCGGGCGCGGACGATGGCGGCGTTGATCCCGCTAGTTATCGCGCGAACGCGGGAAAGCTTTTCGATCCTCTCCTGCCCGGCAATGTGCTCGAGCGCGAACGAGATGTCACCCGCCAGTTCGGTCAGCAGCTTCACCTCCTCGTCGTCGAAGAAATCGGGTTCCTTGGCGAACAGCGAGAGGCTACCCATTACCTCGCCTTCGACAATCAGGGGTAGGATGACGAACGAGCGATAGCCACGCCGGATCGCCTCCGCTCTCCGCTTGCCGCCCACAGCCGGGTCAAGAGTAATGTCGTTGTCAAATACCGGTTTTCGCGACCTGATGGCCTGGGCCAGGACCCCGCGCCCTTGGGGAAGATCGTCCCGGATAGTGGATTTGACGCCGCCCAGATACTCGCTGGCCTCGAGCCCGGCCCACGCCACCGGCGTCACTTCCTGCGTCGCCGGATCAAACAAGCCGATCCAGGCCATGCCGAAGCCACCGTGCTCCAACGCGATGCGGCAGGCCTCATCGAAAAGTTGCTGGCGATCCCGGATGCGCACGATGGCGGAGTTAATCCCGCTTAACACGGCGCGGATGCGGCTCAGGCGCTCGATGCGCGCCTCCTGCTCCTTGACCTGAGTGATGTCCCGCGCCAGTCCGTCTAGTTGCACCGGACGGCCGTCCTCGTCGAAGATCACCCGCGCGCGATCCTGGATCCAGCGGAGGCCGCCGTCGCGCAGCACGATACGGAAGACTGACTCGAAGCGCCCCGCCGCCAGCCCCGCCTCCCTTTCGGCCCTCACGCGCACTCGGTCGTCCGGGTGGATCGTCTCGAGCCAGCGCCCCGGATTGTCGTAAAACTCGGCGGCAGGCCAGCCGAAGATTTCCTCTATCGCGGTACTCACGTAGAGCAGCCGTTTGTCGCGCAGCGAGTACGACCACACCACATCGCTCAAGGAGGAAACGATGCTGTGAAGGCGGCTGCGCGTCTCCTCAAGCTCCCGTTCCGTCTTGAGCCGCGCCGCGCGCTCCGCGCTTTCCTGCAACGCGCGCTCGACCGCCGCGGGCAGGCGGACGAGGTTGTTCTTCAGCACGTAGTCGGTCGCGCCGTTCTTCAACGCACGAATCGCGTACTCCTCGCCGATCGTGCCGGAGACGAAGATGAACGGGACATCCGGGGCAAGCTCGCGCGCGAGCGTGAGCGCGAACATGCCGTCGAAATGCGGCATGGTGAAGTCCGAGATGATGATCTCCGGCCGGAACTCCCGCAGGGCCAGGCGAAACGCTTCCTCGGTTTCGACGATGCGATGCACGACGCGCAGGCCGGCGCGCTTCAGCTCGCGGACTTCGAGCTCCGCGTCCGTCGGCACGTCCTCAATCAACAGTATCCGCAGTTCCATCTCCACACGGTCTTCTTCTGCTCCGAAAGCCCTCCGGTTACGGCGTCTTGTTCATCAGCATCCAGTAATACCCGGCCTTGGTCATGGTTTCGCTGAATTGCTCGAACTCCACCGGCTTGACGATGTAGCTGTTGGCGCCGAGCTTGTAGCTCTTGACGAGGTCGCGCCCCTCCGCCGACGAGGTGACCACGACGACCGGGATGACTCGCGTATTCTCATCCTCCTTGAGTCGCTTCAACACCTCCAGGCCATCCACCTTGGGCAGCTTGATGTCGAGTAGTATCAATTTCGGGTTTTGGTCGGGACGCCCGGCGTAGGCGCCGCTGCGAAAAATGAATTCCAGCGCCTCTGCGCCGTCCTTGACCCAGATAATGTTGTTTGCCAGCTTGCCCTTGCGCAGCGCGCGCAGCGCAAGCTCGGCATCCGCCGGATTGTCCTCCACCAACAGAACGTCCACGTTTTCAAACTTGTCCATCTTGTTTGTCCTTCGGCAATGAAAAATAAAACGCGGCTCCTTCATCCACCTTGCCCTCGGCCCAGACGCGCCCGCCGTGCCGGGTGATCACGCGCTCGACGATGGCGAGCCCGACACCGGTGCCGCGGAAGTCCACTTTCGAATGCAGCCGCTGGAACACGCCGAACAGCTTGTCGTAGTACCGCATGTCGAATCCGGCGCCGTTGTCCTTCACGCAATACACGCATTCCACACCGTTCTCATGGCCGCTCACCTCGATTACCGGCCGTTCGCGTTTGCCGCTGAACTTGATGGCGTTATCCAGCAGGTTCGACCAGGTCTGCCTCAGCAGCGTCGCGTCGCCGTGCGCCGGCGGCAGCGCCCCGAGGACCAACCCGGGCGGCCGCTCGCCGGCCTCCTGCAACTCTCTGAGCACCTCTTCGACCAGGTGCTTCATGTCGATCTCGCCGATCGAGAGCGGTTTGCGGCCGAGTCGCGAGAACTCCAGCAGATCGTCAATCAGCCGCCCCATATTCTGGCTGTTGTCGCGGATGACGCTGAGCAGACGGCGGCCTTCATCATCCAGCTTGGCGGCGTATTCTTCGCCGAGAATGCGCGAAAACCCGTCGATCGCCCGCAGCGGCGAGCGCAGATCGTGAGAAACCGAGTAGCTGAAGCTTTCCAGCTCCTTGTTCGTGGCCTCGAGCTGGGCCGTACGCCCCGCCACGCGACGCTCGAGCTCGGCATTCATTCTGCGGTCTTCCCCGGCCCGCCTGCGCTCGACGGCGATGCGCGCTGCGAAATATATCGCCGACACGCAAAGCAGCAGGATGAGTCCGTAGGCCGTGAGCAGCAGCCGCAGCTGATCATCCCTTGCCTCGAGACCGAGGGCGGCACGCGTCGGCTGCTGCGTGATCACGCCCCAGCCGTACCCGGGCACTGGCGCGTAGGCGGAAATCTGGTCTTCCCCCTCCAACCGGTCAAATCCGATCTGCATGCCGCGCTCTCCACGCTGCAAACTTTGCACGATCGGTGCGGCCGAGAGGTCGACGATTTCTCCCTGACCTGGTTTCCTGGAATGGAATGCAATCTGTCCCTTCGAATCGACCACGTACACGAATCCTTGCGGCCCGATCTCGATCGCCTTCACCCACTCGAGCAGACTCTCGGGGCGCATCTGAAGCAAGAAAATGCCCACTACATTCCCGGACGCGCTTTTGATCGGCACTGCCACCGCGAAGACGTTGAGTTGTGGCACGGCGGTCCGCCGGTAAACCGGCGAGACATACGGCCGCCAGTCCCGGCTCACGCCTTGATACCATTCGCGACCCGCGAAATTAAGTCCGCGCACGCCCGGCAGCTCCGGCACGTCCACCTTGAGCGTTCCGTCCGGGTCGGCCAGGAACAGCCGCTCGATGAACGGAAAATCGCGCGGCACGTCGCGCAGGATCTCACTCGCTTCGACCCATTTGCCCTCGGCTACGAGCTCACGGAACCGGACACGGGTAGCAAGAGAAACGGAGATGTCGACGAGGCGCGCGAATTTTTCCGACAACGTGGCCGCCGCAAGCTGTGCCACGGCAGCCCTCCGCAACAACGCCACCTCGGTCAGCTCGCGATCGACCGTGCGGTAGTGTTGCACCGCCGTCGCGATCAGGGCCGCAATCGTCACCGCCAGCAGGATCGCGTAGGTCCAGCGCGAGCGAGGAAAGGACGCGAACAAATGCTTCGCTCCTTGCTTCATCACCTGGCCGCCTTCCTCCTGTTGTAGTTCACCCCACATGGTCAGGGTCCCCTTGCCCTCACGCGACTTCCGCGGGCGAGGTCACACCAACACTTGCTAGGCGCGAGCTGAGCCTGGATCAAGCGCGCCGCGGGAACTTGGCGGCACGCGCTGATTATTCTACTCCTTGAAGGAAACAGCGTAACCGCCTGCTCTGATTCGGATTTCCTGCTTATGCACTTGCAACGGGGTGCAAGCCACCGGGGGCTCCTGTATCCAGCTACTCGAAAAAGGCCACGCCGCCGGCGGCGAACCCGGTAAAACCCGGCGGGAGGCTGGTCTATGCCACCTGCAGCCTGCTTGCCGAGGAGAACGAGAACATCGTCGCCGCGTTCCTGGCGGACCGCGGCGACTTTCGGACCCTTCACTGCCAGGACTTGCTCATGCAACAGGGAATCGCTCTTGAAACGGGTGAATATCTCCGGTTGCTGCCGCACCTCCACGGCACCGACGGCTTTTTCGCCTCCGCATTGCGACGTCACGAAAAGGGCCGTTGAGCGGATTTCTTCAGCAAGGTTTCAATATCCTCGACTGGCGCAGGCCTTCCAAAGAGATAGCCCTGGACCTCGTCACAGCTCAGCAGCGTCAGCAGTCTCACCTGCTCCTCGGTTTCGACGCCTTCCGCCACCACCTTGTGGTTGAGCGCGCGCGAGAGTGAGATCACGGCGGAGACCACCGCCATCTGCTCGGGACCTCCGGCCATCTGCGAAATGAAGGAACGGTCTATCTTCAGGGAGTTGATCGGCAGCCGAGTGAGATAGCTCAGCGAGGAGTAGCCGGTGCCGAAGTCGTCCACCGCGACCTGCACACCCATCGCCTGCAATGCCTTGAGCTTCTCGATACTGCCCCCGATGTCTTCCATCAGCATGGATTCGGTAATCTCGACGTCAATATATTCTCGGGAATCGCCTGATTCCGACACGGCCGTCCTGACGCTCTCCACGAATTCCTTGCGCCGCAACTGGATGGCCGAAACATTGACCGCGACGCGCGGCGGATTGAGGCCAGCCGCGCGCCAGGCGGCGTGATCCAGGGCAGCGCGCTTCAGCGCCCAGTGCCCGACTTCCAGGATCATGCCGGTGTTCTCCAGGATCGGGATAAATTCCCCCGGCGACACCAGCCCGCGCTCTCGGTGAACCCAGCGGATCAGGGCCTCGAGCCCGGCGATACGGCCGCCGGCTAGCGTGAAGCGCGGCTGATAATACAGAACGAACTGATTCTCCAGGATCGCGCGGCGCAGCTCGTTCTCGAGCTTCAACTGCTCGGCAACGCGCGCGTTCATCTGCCGCGCGTAGAACTGGTAGTGGTGGCCGGTTCTCTTGGCCTCCTTGAGCGCCGCTTCGGCATTCTTCAGGAGGCCGTCGGTATCGGAGCCGTCCGAGGGGTAGAGCGCGATCCCCGCCCGCAGCGCGATTCGCAGCTCGTCGCCGCCTATCCGGAAAGGCTGCTTGGAAACGCCCGGCAAAGTCCGCTCGAGAAGGTGCGCAGGATCCTCGCCTTCTTCGGCGCGATGGGTCGCGATAGCGAAATAATCGGCGCCGAGATGCGCCAGATCGTCCGTTTCCTCGAGCGCGCCCTTCAAGCGCTCCGCCACCTGCCGCAGCAGGCCGTCGCCGGCCTGCCGGCCGTGGGTCTCGTTGATGTGCCTGAAACGCTCGATGTCCAGCATTATGACGAAAAAGACCCTCCGGTCGCGGCGCGCCGCGGCAACGCGCTGGTCCAGCCGGTCGTGGAACAGCGTGCGATTGGGCAGGCGGGTGAGCGCGTCGTAATACGCGAGGTAGTTGAGCTTTTCGTCCTTGGCAATGTGGTCGATGGCGAACGAAACGTCGCCGGCCATCTCGACCAGCAATTTCATCTCCTCCTCGTCGAAGAATCCGGGTTCCGGGGCATACAGCACGAATACGCCGATGGCACGCTGCTCCAGCAGCAGCGGGAATATCGCCGCGGAGCCGTAGCCGCGTTTCAGCGCGTTGGCGCGCCACGGCCTCATTCGGACGTCGGTCGCGATGTCGTTGCACACCACCGGCCCACGGCGCGCCATCGCCTCCAGCGACATGGTGACGTTGCCGGTGGCGTCGCTGCCGATGTTCAGGTTGATCTGCTCCAGGTAGCCCTCCTCCCGTCCCGCTCTGGCGACGGGTCTTATCGCCTGCGCGGCCTCATCGAGCATCCCGATCCACGACATCGTGAATTTCCCGTGCTCGATCGCGATGCGGCAGGCTTCCTGGAACAGCTCCTGGCGGTCGCGGATGCGCACGATCGCGGTGTTGATCCCCGAGAGTACCGCGTAGACGCGGTTGAGCCGCTCGATGCGTTGCTCCTGGAGCTTGAGCTGGGTTATGTCCCGGGCAATGCCGTCCACACGCTCCGGTTTCCCATGGGCGTCCCTGACGACCGCGCCGCGATCATGTATCCAACGAGCCTTGCCGCCCGGCAGCACAATCCGGTAAGTGGAGTCGAATCTGCCGGCCGCGTGCATCTCGCGCCACTCGCGCTCGACGCGCTCCCGATCCTGCGGATGAATGACGTCGAGCCAGCGCTCCGAATGGATGTAGAAATCGACAGCCGCCCGCCCCAGGGTCTTCTCGTCGGATGTATTGACGTAGAGCAGACGATTCTCGTGCAGGGAAAACGACCATACGACGTCGCTGAGCGAGGACAGGATGCTGTTCAACTGGCTGCGCGTGCGCTCCAGTTCCGCCTCCGTTCGCCGGCGCGCGACCCGTTCCCGCACTTCTTCGACGGCGCGCTTGATAACAGGCCCAAGGCGCTGCATGCGGTCTTTGATCACGAAGTCAGTCGCGCCGCGCTTGACCGCCTCCACCGCCCGGTCCTCCCCGACCATGCCGGAGACGAAGACGAACGGAACGTCCGCAAGCTTGCTGCGCGTAAGATCGAGCGCGGTCAAGCCGTCGAAGACGCCCGTCAAGGTGAAGTCCGAGATCACGAGGTCGGGCCCGAATTCCTTCAGCGCCTGCTCGAAAGCCGCGCGGGTATCCACGCGCCGCATGTTGAAAAACAGCCCCGCGTGCTTCAGCTCCCGCGCGCACGATTCCGCGTCGGCGGCCGAATCCTCCAGAATCAGGATATTAAGCGCCTGTTCTACTCCGGACTGTTCGGCCACCTTGCCCATGCTGTTCTGCCCCCGCCATTCCGGCGCCGTGTTCATCAGTATCCAGTTTCTCCACGGCGCGGGACGCTCACGGACTCAGCCATTGGCTCGCAATTCACCAGGCTCGTGATCACCGGGATGAGTTCTCTGTTGATCGCGCGCTTGGAAACAAACGCCCTCGCACCTGCCTTCCTCGCGGCGGAACGATGGCTCAAGTCGTCGAAGCCCGAAACCATGACCACTGATGTATGGGGCGAACGTTCAAGAACCATCCGCGTCCCATCGACCCCATCCATCCCCGGCAGCCGGAAATCCATCAGGACGATGTCCACTCGTTCCGTCTCGACGATCTTCAGCGCCTCGTCCACGGTGCCGGCCTCGCGGAGCCGAAACTGGCCGAATGAAGCCTGGATCCGTTCGCACAGGGCCCGTCTGACGGCGTCATGATCCTCGACTACCAATGCGATAGGACCCTTCAGCGAATCTATGTTCATTGGTTACACTCCGGCTCGATTGACTGGCGGCGCCGCGCAGCCGGCGTTCTGCCGGAGCACAGGCAATCAACTCGAAATCTACCTGAAGAGGGCGAACAGATGCTGTCGGGCGCGACCGACAACTGGCGTCGGGGTTTTCCTGACAAGCAGCAGTTTGTCGGACCTGGGCACGACAAACTCCCTTAGCGGACTGTCGGCGCGTCAAGTCCGACAGGCCGCCAGCGCCGCCTTTATTCGAGCGACGTGATGCCGTGCTGGATGGCGAACTTGACGAGCGTGGCGAAGTCGTGGATATCGAGCTTCTCCATCATCCGGGCGCGGTAGGTTTCCACGGTCTTCGGTGACAGCGACAGGGTGGCAGCGATATGCGCGACGGCATGTCCTTCCGCGAGCATCTGCAGCACCTGGCGCTCGCGGGAACTGAGGCGTTCCAGCGGGTCTCCCGAACCCGTCTTGTGCACGGCCTCATCGATTACGCTGTCGGCCAGCTCTTTGCTGAGGTAGCGCTCTCCCTTGTAGACCGCCCTGATCGCGTCGACGACTTCCTTCGCAGCTGACTTCTTGACAACGTATCCGGTGGCGCCGGCCTGCAGTGCGCGCAGGACATGCACCCGGTTGGAGTACATCGAGAGGATGATTACATGGGTCTCGGGACAACGCTCGCGAATCAGGTGTGTTGCCTCGGCGCCGTTCAGGAGGGGCATCGCGTGATCGATCAGAACAACGTCGGGATGCGTCTCGATTGAGCGGCGTACCGCCTCACGGCTGTCCAGGACGCAGGCGATGACCTCCATGTCCTCCTGCGCCTCGACGACAAAGCGCAGCCCTTCGGCTACGACCCCGTGATCATCGGCGATGAGGACCTTGATCGTCATATCAGCACGGGATACGCACCACGACTCGCGTCCCGCGGCCGGACGCGGCCCCGATCTCGAACTGGCCCCCAACGGCCTGCGTGCGCTCCCGCATCGTCACCATGCCCAGTCCGGGCCTTCGCCTCGAGACCGGAGTCGGCGCGGGGTCAAGTCCCACGCCGTCGTCCGACACGGACATGATGAATTGGGTGTCCGAGTGCTCGAGCGTGATGTGGACGCGCCTGGCGTGAGCATGCTTTGCAACGTTATTGAGCGCCTCCTGCATGATCCTAAATAGCGCGATCTCGCTTGCCTGCGTCATTCGCTCTATCCGCTCATCACCGTCCACCATTACCTCAATGCCGGTGCGGCTGGAGAACTCGTTTGCATACCACTGCAGCGCCGGCAGCAATCCATAATCGTCGAGCATCGGCGGCCGGAGTTCCGACATCACGTTCTCGATGGCGCCGGCAGTGGATTCGAGGAGTGCGGCCGCATCATCGAGACGTGAACGAAACGCCTCGTTCCCGTTGCCCGGGAGCTGCGTCTTAAGGATGTCGACACTGATGCTGAGCGCGGTGAGATTCTGGCCCACCCGATCGTGAAGCTCCCGCGAAAATTGCCGGCGCTCGGATTCCTGTACGTCAACCAACCGCCGCGACAGCGCCTGGAGTTGCTCAGCGGAGGTTCGCAATCCCTCCTCGCTCTCGCGCAGTTCTTTAGTGATCTCATTGGCGATCGCGACCGCCCGGCTGCGCGAGGACGCCAAAGAGTAGAACATGCCAAAAAGGAGCGCACTCGAAAGTAGTCCTCCTGCCAACATGAGCCACGGCAAGAGCGAATCGACGCGCCCGATGATGGCGTCCTTGGGCGCATTGAAATGGACTTCCCAGATCCGACCGCCGATTTCCATCGGCAGGATGCTTGTGAAAACGGCCTCCGGACCGGTCGTGGCGGGCGCAGCCGCGTCCGGAAACAACTGGTTGCTGTCAAACAACAGCCATTCTTTGCTCGCGGGATTCCGGGTAGCGCCATTGTCGGCGGATCCGACGTCGTAGACGCTGAACCGCATGTACTGTGCTGCATCCGGATTGAGCACCCCCTTCATCAGGTGTTCGACATTAAAGCCAGCGCCAACCGAGCCAAGATAGGCGGCCCGCCGCTCCTGCACGGTGTTAAGCGGCATCCCGCTCCGATACACCGCCAGTCGCATCGCCAATCCGATGTACTCCTTGGCAGCTCTTACCCGGATCGGCCGTCCGGAGGCCGTCAGTTCCCCGGAGTCGCGGGCGGAATGCTGCAGTGCTGTCAAGGCTTTTGAGTCGGTGCCCGCCACCGCCGGATTGGCGGCAAGGTCAAGCCCAAACGCAAATTCGAAGCCAGCCATTGGCTCGACGTATACGATCACAAAATATTCGGAGCGCTCTCCCGGAGGCCTGATTGCGAAATCGGGATAGCCCTGCGGTTCGAGGCTGGTGTCGCGACGCACCGCTTCCTCAAAACGCTCCTTTTCCTCGGCGGGAACAAGTATTGCGTAGTTCACTACATCGTACCCGGGGTACCGATGCTTGAGGTCAAGTGACCTGACGTAGCGATGAAATTGAATGCGGCTCACTGGACTTTGGGTAGCGAGCAGCGCCTGCAACCCGTATAAGACATCGGCGTAGGAATGAACCCGCGCATCGATGACGTGTTTTATATCGCTCGCTTGGCGCTCAAAGCGCAGGCGTGCAACGCTATCAACGGCATCCCGAATGACCACGAACAACAAGAGCGAGGCTGGAATCACCATCGCCAGTACCACCCAGGGAAGCGCAATCCAACGGCGCGCGCGACGTGCGGCCCTGTCCGCGGTTGCAGTCATAATCTCCTTCGTGGCCGCAATCGAAACCTGCTGCATTGATTCGGACACAGTCATAGCGAACTCTGCCCCAAGTTCCTGATGATCTGACCAACCTATGTCACGTCGAGAAAGAGTTTACTGCAACATCGTCGGCCGCGGCACCGACGCTGCGATGCGCCGCAGCCAATCGGAGCCGTTCTGCGGACGTCGATCGGGCTTCAAAGAATCGTGGCGGGAGTGACAGTGCGGGCAGAGTCATTCTTGCTGGCTGCAGCAAAGGAAAAGGCCGGATTGCTCCGGCCTTCTAATTCAGGCGAACTCCCCGGCTAGTGGAAGGACTTACGCCGCATGCAGCAGCGGCAGGGAAGAGTGCTCACGCCGAGCCGTAAGCTAGGCAAACATCGGCTGGTTCGCCCCACTCAGGGCGGCATTTTCACGACGTATTGTCGCGCTGGAATACGCCGCGTTTTCAGCCCGGATAGTTGCGCTGGAATATGCCGCGTTCTGTGGCCGGATCGAGGCGCTGGAGTATGCCGCGTTCTTGGCCCGGATCGCCGCGCTGGAATACGCCGCGTTTTCAGCCCGGATAGTTGCGCTGGAATACGCCGCGTTTTGAGCCTGAACCGACGCGCTCGAATACGCTGCGTTGTCAGCCTTGATGGCTTGACCAGCCCACGCCATCTCACCCCTTTGCGTGTCTCCAAACTCCCGTTCATAGAGGCGCTTGGTCTTTTCCGCCAGGGCAGCTCTTTTTTCGAAGTCTGCCGCTGTGCGTTCGCCGACGTGAGGAGAATGGTGCAGGAAATTGCCGAACGCGTTCTGGCAGTCGTCCGTATACTTCACCGTTTGCAGTATGTGCGTATGCCAGAACTCGTCAACGTCCTTGCTCAGCATGATATCTTCGGCGTCATCCGGGTACTTCACGAGCATGGTCAAATAGTTCTTGTACGCAAGCTCGATGCTGTCGGCGTACTCGCGCGTCCAGCCCTCCCCCAACTCGGGATCCATTACTCTGAGCTTGACGGGCTCAAGATCGAGCCCCTGTATTGCGGAAATGACCTGCTGTGCGGGTTTTGTGGTCAATCTCGCTTGCATCTTCGCCTCCATTTTTTGCTTGAAAATAAA
>Ga0137459_1000728_pt1 | contig 11150 bp, 10 predicted proteins | sample EasRivERMGT700_2_FD_104908 | JGI IMG/M metagenome (GOLD analysis project Ga0137459, IMG submission 104908) | Soil microbial communities from meander-bound floodplain in the East River, Colorado, USA - East River MetaG ERMGT700_2 | ecosystem: Environmental > Terrestrial > Soil > Floodplain ...
ACGTGATGAAGCAGGATCTCCTCCTGTTCATCGACAACATCTTCCGGTTCACGCAGGCCGGCTCCGAGGTCTCGGCGCTGCTCGGCCGCATCCCGTCGGCCGTCGGGTATCAGCCGACGCTGTCGACCGAGATGGGCCAGCTCCAGGAGCGGATCACCTCGACCAAGGACGGCTCGATCACCTCGGTGCAGGCGATCTACGTGCCCGCCGACGACCTGACCGACCCCGCGCCGGCCACGGCGTTCGCCCACCTCGACGCGACCACGGTGCTGAACCGCGCGATCACCGAGAAGGGCATCTACCCGGCGGTCGATCCGCTCGACTCGACGTCGACGATCTTGACGCCCGCGGTGGTCGGCGAGCGGCACTACGCGGTCGCCCGCGAGGTCCAGCGCGTCCTGCAGCGCTACAAGGATCTGCAGGACATCATCGCGATCCTCGGCATGGACGAGCTGTCGGAGGATGACAAGCAGACGGTGTCGCGCGCCCGCAAGATCGAGAAGTTCATGGGCCAGCCGTTCCACGTCGCCGAGACGTTCACCGGTATGAGCGGCATCTTCTGCTCGCGCGAGGATACCGTCCGCAGCTTCGAGGAGATCCTGCAGGGCAAGTGCGATGACCTGCCCGAGCAGGCGTTCGAGATGACCGGCACGATCGACGACGTGCGCGCCAAGGCCACCGAGCTCGCGAAGAGGGCCTGATGGCGGGCGGACTGTCGACGATCCTCGGAGTGAACCTGGTGACGCCGCGCGGCGTCGTCGCGCACACCGATGCCGACAGCGTGCAGGCGCCGGGCGAGCTCGGCGAGTTCGAGCTGTTGCCGGGCCACATCCCGATGTTGACGGCGCTCCGGCCCGGCGTCCTGACGATCGGGACCAAGGTCCGCGCGCGCTACGCCGTGTCGTCGGGCTACCTGCGCGTCGATCCGAGCGGCGCGGTCGAGATCCTCGTCGAGCAGGCGATGCCGAGCAAGGACATCGACGCCGAGGCTGCGAAGAAGGAGCTCGCGGCCGCGGAGGCCGAGCTCGCGAAGTGGGGCGATCGCCCGCTCGACGGCGACTACGTGAACGTGCAGCAGCGCGCCGGCTGGGCGCGCGCCCGGCTCGACACCGTCGCGCACTGACGGCTACGTCACACAACCTGGTCCGAACGGTCCGTACGGTCCGTACGGTCCGTACGATGACCGGACATACAGGTTATCCGGGGCGGTGTCGCGGCGGCCGTTGACAACGCGGACGGCCAACGGTGTTGGCGGCGGGGCGGCGCCGACGGCAGCTTCATGACGCAGGCCGGCAACGGCGGCAACGGTAGAAACGGCGCGCAGAACGGACAGGCGGGTCAGGCCGACGCGCTGGCGCCCACGTACCTGCGCGCGGGGTGCCCCGGGCAGGTGGGCGGTGCCGGCCAGCGGCGGAGGCAATGGGGGCAACGGCTACCCGGTGACGAACCCCAACGACCTCGGTGGTGCTGGCTATATTCGATCGAACAAGCCACTCACCGGGGCGACGGTCTCTCCGCCGGCCGAGATCGTTCCGTAGGCTGGAACCCCGTGCGCCCAGGCACGGCTGTGCAGCGCGGTCGGCGACGACCACACCGCGAACGGAGACGCTGCGGCGCGCGTCGTGTAGGCTCGTTGTCGATGTCGGGGAGAGAGCTCGGTTTCGCTGTGATCGCGACGGTCGCAACCGCCTGCGGCGACGTCGCCGCGCCACGCGACGTGCAATGCGGCGCTCAGCCGGTCGAGGTGTTGCCGAACGGCAGCTTCGACCTGTCGACGCCGCCGTGGGTCCAGGCGCCGGTGACACCGGCGATCCTGTGCGGCATGCCGCGGATCATGCCGTTCGACGGCACGCAGGCAGGCTGCCTCGGCGGGGTCGACGGCACGATCCAGACGTTGACGCAGTCGATCCCGCTGCCCGCGGGCGCCAGGACGCTGACGCTGACCGGTCAGATCTGCATCGCCACCGCCGAGACCATGCGCGTCGACCACGACATCCTCGAGATCGATGTCATGGATGGTGACAGCGTGGTCGCGGCGCTCGGCAAGCCCACCAACCAGCAGGGCGCGGCCAATTGCCAGTTCACCCCGCTCCAGCTGACGGCGGCGGCGACCAGCGATCCGGTCGCCGCGACGCTGCGGATCCGCTCGACGCTGGACGCCAGCATGCCGACGAGCTTCTACATCGACGGCCTGAGCCTGAAGGTCGGCTGCACGCTGTGATCGTCGCCGATCAATCTTCCGCGAACACCTCGGCGACTTCCGTGCAGGTCCCGGCGCGCGTGATCCAGCGCAGGAGGCGCTCCGGGTCCCGCTCGCCGATGATGCGTGCGCGATCGAAGCTGTCCAGCGCGACGTCACGCCCGGCGAGCACCTCGAACAGCACGTCGGTGAGGCCGTCCCGCCTGCTCTCGGCCCGGTAGCGCGCCCTGGCCGCCTCGATGGCGGGGTTGCGCGGGATGACCAGCGCGCGCGCGAGCACCTCGTCCGGGCTGGTGGCGACGAGCAGCGCCTCGATCGGGAGCGGTACCGCGAGCGCCGGATCTTCGATATGCCCGCTCGTGTCGAGCTTGCTCCAGCTGCCGAGCGAGGCCGACCACTCGAGGGCGCAGGCACGCGCGCCGTCGATCGCGAACACGCGATGCACGCCGCGGGCGACGAGCTTGGCGGCCTTGCGCGCGGCGTGGCCCAGCGACTCGGTGCGCACGACCTCGAACACCAGGCGCTCGAGCTGGCGGCCGCCGGTGTCCGGATCCCGCGCGTGAGGGAACACGCTGACGTCGGGGGCGACGTCGCTGGTCTCGGAGGTCCGGGTCAGCATGCGGTACGCGACGTCGAACTCGGGCCCGGTGTGGGCTTCGACCAGCGCCAGGATCTTGGAGCGGCGCATGCCGCGGAGCTCGTCGGCCGGGGCCGCGTGGACGAGCACGCCATCGTAGATCTCGTAGCAGGACCCGGGGGAGATCAAGCGTTCATCGACGGCCGGCAGATCGGGGGCAGCGCGTGTCGCGGCGAAGGACGACATGGCGCCAAAGATACCCTGCCGGATGGTGAGTGTCGCGGCCGTCGCGGCGCCATCTGGACATCCTGTCCGAGATCCGGACAGCCCGATAAGCTTCGCGCGGCGGCGAGCGTCGATGCTGCATGGCACACCCGATGGCGACCTGTGATCGCATAGGTGGCCGCCGACATCAGCCTGCTCGCCCTGAGCCACGAGTGGGTGGGCGGCGAGTGGCGATCCTGCCATCACGCCAGGTCGACGATCGCCGGCGGGTCGTGCCGCCATCGCGGCGCCCCGGTGAGCAAGCCACCACGCGAGCACGGCCGCGCACGGTGCGCGCAGGTGCTCTCCGGACATCACCGCCGGGAGCGGCGACGGGTGGTCGGCGGCGGCCGCTCTGGATCGGCGTCGGGCGCCATGCCGCCGACGCGATCGGAGTCGCTCACCTTGCGGCCGTCCTCGGTGAACACGTGATCGCCTTCGTGTTCACGCACCTGATCGTCGGAGGGCCAGATGGGTCGCTGTGTGGGTCTGGACATACCCGCGTACACCAGCAAGCCCCATGCCGGCATGGAACCGGGGGCAGGAAGATCAGCGGCACGAGCAACCGCGGCAGCAGCGTCGACGACGTTAGCCCGCCGCCGCCCCGGTGTGAGCGACCGGTTCGCATGGCGTCGATCTCGGCCCCTGAGGCGACCGCTTGCCGCATGAACGCAGGTGGATCGTGATATGGGGACGCGTGCCTCCGAGCCCTGACGAGATCCTGGAGCAAAGACTCCGCGCGGAGGCGGAGCGCCGTGACGAGCCAATCGAGTTCGTTCGTGACGCGGTCTTGCGTCGGGGCCTTGATGCGGCGCGCTCGGACCGGGAGGCGCGCGCCGTTGCTTCCGACATCGTGCTCGTCACTGCGACCCCAACCGAGCACGAACAGCTTGAGCAAGCGGCCGAGGAGCTTGGCTTCAGCTTCGAGAAGATTCCCCGACGATATCTTGACTACTATCGGCTCGGCCTCGTCGGAACCAACCGCGTCGTCGCCATTCGCGTGAGTATGGGAGCGTTCTCGCCCGACGGCGCAGCCGCGCGCTGTATCCAGGCTCGCGCCGAGACGCAAGCCACGACGATCATCCTGATAGGGACCGCGTTCGGTATCGCGCCCGAGCAGCAGCACATCGGCGACGTGATCGTGTCTGAGTCCGTGTTCCTCTACGACGACCGCACGGTCGTTGACGTCGATGAAACCAAGATGAGCCAGGTCGCTGGCAAGTACGACGTGCGCTACGCGCCGAGCGCTCGAAAGAGCGCGAGCAGGACCTGGCACGATCGATTTCGGCGGCTTGGCGAGCAGTACATCCGAGATGGCGTCGGCGAGAAGGTTTACGTCGGTGTGATTCTATCAGGCGGCGCTCGGATCGAATCGGCGGCGTTTCGAGACGAGTTGCTCGCCAGGCTGCCGTCGATGGATCCGCCCGTCGTTGGCGGCGAGATGGAAGGCATGGGGGCGGTGTCGGCCGCCCTCGCCACCGATCCGGAGGATCCTGGGTGGGTCATCGTGAAGGGGATCTCGGACTTCGCGGACGCGTCAAGTCGTTCGAGAATCAAGGACAAGCGAGCCGGCGCAGCACGGGCGTCGGCGATGGCCGTGCTGCACGTGCTACAGTTGCCCCCAAGGAGCGAGTGATCGATGCCGTCGGCCTCCAACAAGTATTTCGATGAGCCAGGCTCGGCGCCCGAACACCCGCGGATTCGTGCGTGGCGCTCGTACAAGAACAACTCGAGCCGGGTCGAGCTTGAGATCCGTCGGCGGCGCGAGGGTCTGTCCTACCTCCCCACCAGCATGTTCGTGATGTTCTATGGTGCGGATGGAGCTATCTCTCACCACGATGAAACCGAGTGGGATCTCGAGCTGGATAGCTGGTTGGTCACGGAACACGTCAAGGCGACAGACGAGGACAACGAGAAGCTCCGGTTCTCGCTGCGCCTGAAGGCGGCCTTCCGTCCGATCGTGATTCGTTTCGGGGATGGGTTCTTCAACTCGGTTTTGATCTATCTGCTGCGCGGCGGTCCTTTCGCGAACCACCAGGCCCTCGCACAAGTGCTTGGCGAGATCCACAAGTACGAGGCCGCTGGCGGTTCGAAGATCGACTGCGAGGAGTTGATCGACTACGAGATCAAAGTGGTTGCGAGGGAGCTGATGGGCCTCTATGCCAACCGTGCGGTGGCAGAGGAGATCCTGGCTGGAGCGATCGCTCAGTACCTGGACGATCGCTTTCGCATCACAGAGGGTCGCCTGCTCGGATTCCGCTGAAGCGTGACGGACGCGCGACGTCGGGCGCGGCGATCCGTGCTGCCGCGCGCTGGACACACGTCCCCTGTCCAGGCGCCCGAGAGCACGTCTTCCAGGTTGACGCGAGGGACGCGGGCCACGAGGGCGACGAGGCGCACGCTCGGAGACCGCCGAGGTGAGCGCGCCTTCCACAGCGCTGCGCGCGTGATGTCGAGCGCCTCGGCGAGTTGGGCGGGCGACGAGCAGCGTGCCGCGAGGAACAGGGGCGCCCGGCGGACGTTCGCCTGGGCCTCTCGGCGGACAGGGGACAGCGGCGCCGCTTCGTCGGGACGCGCTGCCATACCTGCTTGGCCGTAAGGATCGCCATGTCTGATCGTGATCAACGAGCGATCGCCATCGTGCGGTCCGCGGATCTGCAGTGGCCTGAGGGTCCTGTCTGGACGGTTGTCTGTTACCGTCAACATTGGGGGGCATGATGTCCGGAGAGCGCCTCGACTACAGCATCGAGCGGCAACGACACGAAGGTTTCGTCGGCCGCGAGGCCGTGCTCGCGGAGCTCGAGCGATCGTTGGTGGGCGGCGAAACGGATCACTGGGTGGTGGTGATCGGCGGGCCCGGCATGGGCAAGAGCGCGATCCTGGCGGCATGGCTGGCGGGGCGCGAGGCTGCCGGCGCGGTCGTGCCCCATCACTTCATCCGCCGGGGCCAGTACGGCTGGGACGAGCCGGCGACCATCGTGCGGTCGCTCGCGGCGCAGGTCGAGGCGTCCTACCCGGCGCAGCGCGATCCCGAGGCACGACAGGAGTCTCGGCTGATCGATCTGTTGACTCGGGTATCGGTCCGTGAGCTGGTGCCGCGCGGCGGTCACCTCGTACTCATGCTCGATGGGCTCGACGAGTACGATGCGCCCGCCGGAACGTACGATCCGCTCGCCGGGTTTCTGCCACACGCGTTACCGCGCGGTGTGCGGCTCCTCTGTGCTAGCCGGCCGCGGCATCCCTACCTCGATGCGCTCGAGGCACGCCACGGGGTGCTGACGCGACTTGACCTGGACGATCCCGCCGCGGCCGATGACAACAACGCGACGGTGCGTGCATTCTGGCGCCGCGAAGCCGTGCCGCTCGGGCTCGACGATCGGTTCGTCGCCGAGGCGGTGGCGCGCGCCGATGGCAACCTGCAGCACGCGGCGATGTTGCGAAAGCATCTTGAAAGCGTGGCGCCGGCGCAGCGACGGGTGGAAGTCATCCCACGTGGCCTCAAGTCGCTGCTCACGATGCTCTGGCGGCGGGTCGCGAACGACACGATCGTAGCGCGTGGGCTTGGCATCCTGTGCGCGGCGCGCGAACCGCTGTCGCTGGACGAGCTCGGCGAGGTCGCCGGCTGGGAGGATGTTGCGCAACGGCAGGCCTTCCTCCAGACCGCACGTGAGCTCCTGGTCGAGACGCGGCGTGAGGATGGGTTGGCCGAGTACCGGTTGCACCATGACTCGATCCGGGCATATGTCGTCGAGCAACTCGGTCCAGTGGCGGTCCGGGGGCACCACGCGGCACTCGCACACCGGCTTGCAACGTGGCCTACGCCTGCCGATGCCCCGGCCCGCCGGTACGCGTTGCGCTACGCCCTCTCGCATCGCACCGAGGCTGGCGATCTGGCGTCGGTGGGGCAGCTCGCCGGAGACTTCGGCTTCCTCGAGGCCAAGTGCCACCAACTCGGCGTGCACGATGTCGAGGCGGACGTGGCGCGCGCCGCGGAGCGATGTGGCACACAGGGTGCCGAGGCGATCTGCCGTGACCTTGGCGATCTCTCGCGTGCGCTGGCTCGTGAGTCTCACTGGTTGCAAGGCGAGCCCGCTGCACTCGCGGGGCAGCTGTGGAATCGGCTGCGGCGGATGGGTTGGAGTGCGAAGGATCTCGACCGGCGCGTACGGCTGCCCGCGGGGAGCACAGCGTTCGTACGTGTGCGTCATGTCGTGTCTCGCGAGAGTCCTGCGTTGTTTCGCGACCTTGTTGGCCACCACGAGGGGGTGAGTGGGTGCGCGGTGACTCCTGACGGCCGTCGCGTGGTCTCGGCGTCCTCCGACAAGACACTCAAGGTCTGGGACCTCAACACGGGCCGAGTCCTCGCGACGCTCGAAGGCCATACCAGGGGCGTGAGGAGCTGCGCGATAAGCCCCGATGGCAAGCATGTGGTCTCGGCGTCTGCCGACAAGACGCTCAAGCTCTGGGACCTCGACGCGGGCCGTGTCGTCATGACGCTCGAAGGCCATACGGCCCGGTGCTGAGCTGCGCGATGACACCCGATGGCCGTCGCGTGGTTTCGGCGTCTTACGATCAGACGCTCAAGGTCTGGGAGCTCGACACGGGCCGGGGGCTCGCGACGCTCGAGGGTCATACCGGGCCGGTGAGGAGCTGCGCGGTGACACCCGATGGCCGTCGCGTGGTCTCGGCGTCAAACGACCAGACGCTCAAGGTCTGGGAGCTCGACACGGGCCGGGAGCTCGCGACGCTCGAGGGTCATACCGGGAAGGTGAGGAGCTGCGCGGTGACACCCGATGGCCGTCGCGTGGTCTCGGCCTCAGACGACCAGACGCTCAAGATCTGGGAGCTCGACACGGGACGGCTCCTCACGACGCTCGAAGGCCCTACCTGGTCTGTAGAGAGTTGCACGGTAACTCCCGATGGCCGTCGCGTGGTGGCATCCGGGGACACGCTCGAGGTCCGGGACATCGAGACGGGCCGCGTCCTCACGAGGCTCGAAGGCCATACCGACTTGATGAGGGGCTGCGCGATAACTCCCGATGGCCATCGCATGGTCTCGGCGTCGTACGACACAACGCTCAAGGTCTGGGATCTCGACACCGGCCGCGTTCTGACCAGGCTCGAAGGGCATACCGCCAAGGTCAGGAGCTGCGCGGTAGCCCCCGATGGGGGCCGCGTGATCTCGGCGTCAGAAGACCAAACTCTCAAGGTCTGGGACCTCGACAGATGCGCTCGACGACGCTCCGATGACGCAATCCCCAGCACTTAGGTAGGTTAGTCGATGGCGCATCCAGCGCAGTGGAGCGCAGCGGAGTGCAGCGAGATGCAGCGGAACCGCTGCAGGTGGTAGCGGATTCCGTCGCTGCCGAGCTCGAAGCCGTGCTTGCGCTGCGCCGCTCTGGCGCCGACCCCAAGGCCCTGCGCCGCGCGCTGCGCCGGATCGAGGAGCTGTTGGACGAGTAGGCGGCGATCGACGGCGAGCGCGAAAGCTGGCCGGACGTCGGCCAGGAGCGCACCGGCCGGCGCCACCTGCCACCTGCCCGGCCGGCCGCCCTGGACGTCGCCGAGCTCGCCGTGAAACAGGCCATGGCTTGCGCAAGGCGCGCTCCGCGGCTCGTGGCGCGGCATTTGCCCGGGCCGTCGCGCTGGTCGCCAGCACGCTGGTGGCCGCGGTGGTCGCCGAGCACGCGCCGCTCGACCTCGACGTGCTCTTGGTGGCGGTGGTGGCGCTGCTGGTCGTGCGCGAGGCCGCGGTGGTCGCCGCGCCGCTCGACCTGGATCCGCGCCGTCGTCGATCGCGAGCGTGATGAACGTGGCGCGCATGTCGACGTGCTCGCCGCGCGGGTCGCATCGCGCTGGCGGCGATGGCCTCGCCGAGCTCGCCGTCGTCTATCAGGAGATCGTCGGCCAAATCAGGTCTATGCCGCCATCTTCTGAAACGACGATGGCGAGACACGGTGTTTGGTGACCGTGAACGAAACGTATCGCGGAGTTATACCGCGCTCCCCGCGCCGGGTTTCCCTGGGGAGTCGCTAACCCATCCAAGATTACGCCGATGGCATGGCACATCCCATCGGGACTCATCAAAACGGCGCCGTCAATTGGCGTTAGGTGTTTGATGAGTTCCGGCGTCATCAAACAGGGTTGAATGACTGTCGCTTGGTTGGCGAGCCGCGATGCCTCTGCCGCCGCATCATTAAGGACTACAAGCATGGTTCCGTGATTTTCGGTCGATGCACTCTCGACGAGCTTAACGAGCCGGTCCACATCATCGGCTGACACCTTCGGAAAGATCCGAGGTAAGTCGGTACGCAGTTTCGCGGCGTTGAACAGTGGAGCCAGAAGCCGCGGCTGACCCGAGCGCACGTCCATTAGTGGGTGGCCATTGTGTGCCAGCTGCCAATGGTGATGGTCAAGCACATTGACCATAAATAGATCCTCCTTTTCCGGGATGTAATCGCCTTCGCGTACTTCAACCAGTCCGAAAATAGACCTCGCATTGACGAGAAGCGCTACGCCGCGCGACGACAGCTCCAACAATTTGCGCGCTCCACGCGCATTGCGGAGGGCCACAGGGTTTACGAATGAAATCACGGGGTGAAGGCAGTCTAGTTGTCGCCGCGCGACAACTAGACTCCCGCTACCAGCGGCTTGCTCGTACTTGAGCGCGGCTAGAGAATTGCAAGCGTCGAAGAATTGCTGCGATGCGCCGATCTGGTCCAAGTCCCTATCGCACTTGTACACACAGTCCATTATGAAGCGGGAACCGGCATTTCGAATCAGTTCGGCAGGGCTGCGTGCTGAGCCCCCCCATCTTTCACCAGCATCGGGCCTTCCTAGCTCGCTCGCCGCATCCTGCAAGAATTCGTCAACTGCCGCATCAATCAACGACACCGTTGCCTTGAAAGAGCGATATTCGTGGATCCAGACACGGTCGATCCTGAGCCGTGTATGGACTCTAACGATGTCCGAGTGAAGCCCAAGCACGGTAGAAATGAGGTAACCATCACGCGCCACAGGAAAGGAAGTGAAGTACGTCATATGTGTCGGCTTGGTCGGGCATTCTGCGATTACTTTGCAGATCGTCTCATGGATGGCTCGCCTTCGTAGGCGTTGCGTTTCGCTCTCCTGCACACGAGGATGGCTGTGCCGAAGCTGGCTCTCGGGATAGCTCACAGGGAGTGGTATGGCCGCTTCCATGACCTGATCAAACGACTCGGATGGAATCCAGAACTCAACTTCGGGTTCGACACACGCGGGGTAGCGATCGGGCCGGTGTTCGTCAAGGACGCCAACGAGGAACACCTCTGGTTCAAATTGGTCATCTAGGAATTGAAAGACAGCTTTCGCATGCGCTTCCTGGTTGATTCGAAAATTCGACTGGAATGCCCACATGAAATGCTCGATGGTCAGGCTCAAGGAAATCTCCAAGCGATTCGCGCGATGCCCGACGATTGCACAATTCTCCGGCGCTCCGCGGGAAATGTGGATCGCGCGCTCCGAGTTGGGTGCCGCTTGAACGGAGCGGCGCGCTCCCAGGCGCTGGTGGCCGCGGTGGTCGCCGAGCACGTCACCCGCGCGCCGGCTCGACCCGGCGCCCTGGCGGTGGCGATGCGGTGGTCGCCGAGCTCGCTGGTGGTCGCGCAGCTCGACCTCGATGCGCTGTCCGACGCGGGTCGCCATCGCGTTGGCGAAACCTGGGATGGTGCAGTGCCAGGCTGTCCTGGCTCGCTTTCGCGTTCACGGTCGATACCCGCGCGCCGGCTCGACCCGGCGCCCTGGCGGTGGCGATGCGGTGGTCGCCGAGCTCGCCGCGGAGCTGGTGGCCGCACCGCTCGACCTCGACGTGCTCGCCGGCTCGATGCGGCGGTGGTCGCGGACCTGGTGGTCGCCGAGCACGCACCGCTCGACCTCGACGTGCTCGCCGCGCTGGTCGCCCTGGACACGACACGCGCGGTGAGCGGCTCGGGGTGCGGTATCGCCGTGGTGCTGCCGGTGTCGATGCTGGTTCGTGCGCGCCTCGCGGTGGCGGTGGCGCCGAGCTGCCGGCGCCGAGCTCGAGGTGGTCGCCGATCGCGGCGGCGGCGTCCCCCACGTGGGGGCGGCTCG
>Ga0137459_1000729_pt1 | contig 11132 bp, 6 predicted proteins | sample EasRivERMGT700_2_FD_104908 | JGI IMG/M metagenome (GOLD analysis project Ga0137459, IMG submission 104908) | Soil microbial communities from meander-bound floodplain in the East River, Colorado, USA - East River MetaG ERMGT700_2 | ecosystem: Environmental > Terrestrial > Soil > Floodplain ...
GAACGCGGCGAGCTGGTTGGTGGTCTCGGTGTTGTGCTCGCGGGTCCCGGCGAACCCGAACACGCCGATCGCGGCGCCGTCGGGGCTGGTCAGGATCGGCAGGCACAGGATCCACTCGTAGTCCCGGGTCCCCAGCATCGTCGGCACCCGGATCACGTCGAACTCGCCGGCGAGCGAGCGGTGCCACGCGGCGGGGCGCGCGAACCGGAACGCGTGACCGGCGATCCCCCGCCCGGCCTCGAACTGGGTCACCCAGGCGTCCGGCGGAAAGAACCCGAAGCACGGGCGCAGCACCTGCTCGCTCGCGCTCCACAGGTTGCCGACGCCGACCGCGTGCTCGCCGAACGACTCGTCGTCGTCGCTCAGCTCGAGCGAGCTCTTGAGCGACGCCTCGAGGTAGGTCGACAGCGTGGTCCGCAGGGTCTCGCCGTGCGCGCGGGTGCCGCGGCACAGCTGGACCAGCTTGGAGGTCGCGACCGCGAACCGCAGCGGCAGCGGATCGCCGGCGTTCGCGAGCGGGAACATCAGGCCGTAGCGCGCGTTGGCCATCGGCGATTGCCACGACACCGAGCAGCGCCGCGTGCTCGCGAGCAGCTTGTACGCCTGGATCTCCTCGGTCCCGAGCCGCTCCCACGGTTGCGGTCCGCCGCTGACCCGGCGCTCGACGATCGGCGTGATCGAGGGCGCGCTGCCCATCGCGCCGAAGTAGTCGCCGCCGGGTGCGTCGAGCACGAACTCGAGCGTGAGCCGGTCGTAGTCGAACTGGACGCGGTGCGACCACACCTCCGAGCCGTCGAGCAGGTGTGGGTACTCCTCGCGCTTGGCGCGCAGCGCCGGCTCGGCGCGGGTCAACGCGAACGCGTTGGCGATCCGGTAGGTCCAGGTCAGCCGGCGGTAGTGCTTCGCGGTCCACACGTCGGAGCGATACTCGATGTAGTTGCCGGCCTGGCGCCGCGCGACCGGCAGCCGCTGGCCGTCGACCATCGCGGTCGGGTCGGGCGCGGTGCAGAACACCTCGCCCACGCGCGCCAGGACGATCGGCTCGCTCAGATCCAGGTCGTCGATCTCGACCTCGATCTTGGCGACCCCGCTCTCGGGATCGAGCGTGACCCGCCGCGTGATGTGGCTCGCCCACGACCGCAGCGGCTTGGAGATGTCGAGCGGGCGCTCGACGTCGAGGTCGAAGTACATGAACCGCCGGCGGTCCTCGCGCGCGCTGTAGGCTCCGAGGCCTTCGCTCTCGTAGACGTCGACGCGCAGGCGGTTGCGGTGGAGATCGACGATCGAGAACTGGTTGGCCACCGCGTCGGGCCGATCGTCGGACGCGGCGCCCAGCGTGCCGGTCGACACCAGCGCGAAGTCATCGGTGATGAAGCGGTGGAGCTGGGCGTGCGACTTGTGGACGTGACCGTGAAACCCGACCTTGATCCCGGAGGTCACCAGCGCCGTCAGGTTCTCGAACGTCATGCGATCGGGGCGGCTGCGGTGGCTCTCGAGCCCGTGGTGCCACACACCGATCCGCAGGAAGCTGCGGTTGATGTCGAGCCGATCGATGTGATCGCGGGCCTCGGTGATCGCGTCCTCGTGGATCTGCGCGCCGTGCCAGTAGCGGTCGTTGCGGTGGCAGCTGTTGAACCCCAGGAGCGCGACGTGGATCTCGGGGAACACGTGCGCCTGCCAGTCGCCGGTCCCGGTGCCGCGCGCGTCGCTCAGCGCGAACGGCCGGTGCGGGTGCACGAGCTGGCCGTTGTAGTAGTCGGTGAGGAACGCCTGCACCGACGCGAACCGCTCGTGGTACCGGTCCGTCCGGATCTCGAACGCGCTGGTGTGGCCGAACGGCCCGGTCTTCACGCGGTACGGGGTCTCGGGCCGCCACTGGCCGTCGGCGAACCATCGCTGCGCCAGATCGGACTTCGCGTTGGCCAGCGCGAGGGTGTCGAACACGTCGGCGTTCCAGTCGACGTCGTGGTTGCCCGGGACGATCACGACCCGGGTCTTGACCGTCGCGCGATCGCCGGTGACCAGCGGCTCGATCTCCGCCTCGAGGAACCGCTTGAGCTTGGTGTACTCGGTGGACGCAGCGCGCTGCGTGAGGTCGCCAGAGATGATGACGAAGTCAAACCGCTGGCCAGCCACGGCGGGACGCGCCCGTCCCCATAGCTGGTTCAGCTCTCTACCGTCATGCGTGACGTGCAAGTCGGAGAGATGAAGAATTTTCACGCGATCGTGACGCGAGGCTTATTCGTCGGAGCTCGTCGAGCGCTGCTGCTTCCACGCTTCCACCGTTGCAATGACCTCCTGCAGCTTGCGGACACCACTGTGATCAACACGGATCGGATGCTGGTACAACCTCACCGAGTCCTGGGGCTTCTTCGGCTCACTCACGGAAGTGAGTCTGCGCCCCCTACAGAGCCTGGGCAAGTGCTGGGAGGGACGACCGCCCAAAAAAAAACGGTCATTCGGCTCGCTCCGGATCTGCGCCCCGTGTCCTCAGAACTTTGCTGCGCGCGCCAAGCACGCTAGCACGCCGCGTCATGAAGCTCGTGCATCGCTCGGAAGTGGCGGGGTTCTGTTTGAACTGCAGCGGCCAACGCCGGCAACCCGCCACGATGCTCAGCGGATCTCGCAGGCGTTTGCAAGCGCGATCCCGCGAAAGGGAAGACGAACCGACGTCATGACGTAGCGAGCGATCCGCGAACGCGCCGATCGGGAGCGGCCGCCGATCCACTCGCCGAGCGTGCGCCATCCGAGCAGCGTGGTGGGCGCCGAGATCAGCTCGGTGCGATGCGACTCGACCCGGCGATCGAACGGACCACTCGAGGGGGCGCGATGTTTGCGGCGCACATGCGGTCGACCGGGAATCGCGTTGACAAGGATCGATCGGTATGCGCAAGCTCCTCCAAATACGGAGGTGCGCCGTGGATCGACGGTCGTTCTTGAAGCTCGGAGCGGCAGTGAGCGGTGGAGTCGCGCTCGGATTCGATCTGAAGCGCGCGCGCGCCGAGATGCGCGAGCTCAAGATCGCGCGCACGACGGAGACCCGCAGCACCTGTCCGTACTGCGCGGTGTCGTGCGGCGTCATCATCCACACGCTCGGCGATCGCTCCAAGAACGTGGCGCCGTCGGTCGTTCACGTCGAGGGCGACCCTGACCATCCGATCAGCCGCGGCAGCCTGTGCCCCAAGGGCGTGGCGCTCAAGGGCGATATCCACCACGCCAACCGGCTCACCAGGCCGCAGGTCCGCCGCCCCGGCAGCGATCGCTGGGAGGACATCTCGTGGGACGACGCGATCGCCGGGATCGCCAAGCACGTCAAGGCGACGCGGGATCACACGTTCGTCGCCAAGAACGCCAAGGGCGAGACCGTGAACCGCACGCCCGGGATCGCCTGGATCGGCGGCTGTACCGACACCAACGAGTTCAACTTCCTTCAGTGGAAGGCGCTGACGTCGTGGGGGGTGCCTTATCGGGACACCCAGGCTCGCGTTTGACACGGTCCCACGGTGGCCAGTTTGGCCGCCACGTTCGGTCGCGGTGCGATGACCAATGGCTGGGTCGACATCAAGAATGCCGATGTCATCCTCGCCATGGGGGGGAACCCTGCCGAGAATCACCCGGTCGGCTTCAAGTGGTTCATGGAGGCGCGCCGGGCGCGCGGCGCCAAGATCGTCGTCGTCGATCCGCGGTTCACGCGGACGGCCGCGGTGGCGGATGTCTACGCGCCGATCCGGCCGGGCACCGACATCGCGTTCTTGCTCGGGATGATTCGCTACGTCATCGAGAACAAGCGCTATCACGAGGACTACGTCAAGCTGCATACCAATGCTCCGTACGTGATCGGAGACAAGTTCGACTTCAATGACGGGCTGTTCTCGGGCTTCGACGAGGCCAAGCACGAGTACGCGCGCGACACCTGGGCCTACGCCGCCGACGACGCGACCAGGGCCTACAAGCTCGATGCGACGCTCGCCGACGAGCGCTGCGTGTTCCAGCTGCTGAAGAAGCACGTCGAGCGCTACACGCCGGAGATGGTCGAGCGGATCTGCGGGACCCCCAAGGCGGCGTTCCTCCAGGTCGCCGAGGTGGTCTGCTCGACGGGCACGGCCGATCGCGTCGGCACGATCACGTACGCGCTCGGCTGGACGCAGCACTCCACGGGGGTCCAGATCATCCGCGCCGCGGCGATGCTGCAGCTCCTGCTCGGCAACGTCGGCCGCCCGGGCGGTGGCGTCAACGCGTTCCGCGGTCACTCGAACATCCAGGGTGCGACCGACACCGCCGGCACGTTCGAGATCCTGCCGGGCTACCTGAAGACGCCGACCGGGCCGCAGCAGACGCTCGCCCAGTACCTCGAGGCGACGACCCCGACGACCCTGAACAAGGTGGCGTGGACGTCGATGAACTACTGGAGCAACACGCCCAGGTTCATGGTCTCGTTGCTCAAGGCGATCTACGGGGCGTCGGCCACGTCGGACAACGAGTTCGCGTACGCGTGGCTGCCCAAGGTCGATGGCAACTACTCGTGGCTGTACATCTTCGACGACATGTACCGCGGCACCGCGGAGCGCGCTGGCGGCACCGAGCCGGGGCCCGAGGGGCTCCTCACGTTCGGCATGAACCCGGTGGGTACGGGCCCCAACTCCAAGAAGATGGTGGCGGCGCTGGCCAAGCTCAAGTGGCTGGTCGTCGTCGAGAACGTCGAGACCGAGACGGCGATCTTCTGGAAGGCGCCGGCCGCGTACGAGCCGCCCGCGCCGGGCCAGATCGGCACCGAGGTCTACCTCTTGCCGGCTGCATCGTTCGCCGAGAAGGACGGGACGTTCACCAACTCGGCGCGCTGGCTGCAATGGAAGTGGCGGGCGACCGATCCGCCGGGTCAGGCGAAGCCCGATCAGGAGATCCTCGCGCGCCTCGTCCTCGCGGTCCGCGAGCTCTACAAGAAGGACGGCGACGGCGGCGTGTTCGCCGATCCGGTGCTGAACGTCTCGTGGTCGTACTCGAACCCCGCCAATCCCGATCTGGGCGAGGTGCTGAAGGAGATGAACGGCCGGGCGCTCACCGACGTTCACGACGAGAAGGATCCGACCAAGGTGCTGCGCCCCGCCGGCCAGCAGGTCGTCGGCTACGGCGAGCTGCGCGACGACGGCTCGACGATGTGCGGCAACTGGCTGCACTCGGGCGTCTACACCGAGGCCGGCAACAACGCGCAGCGGCGCGGCACCGCGGACCCGACGGGCCTCGGGATGTTTCACAGCTGGGCGTTCTCGTGGCCGTCCAACCGCCGGGTGCTCTACAACCGCGCGTCGGCGGACGCCGCGGGCGTGCCCTGGGATGCCAAGCGCTCGGGCGTGCGCTGGACCGGCCAGGCCTGGGTCGGCGACGTGCCCGACATCAAGCCGGACTCGCCGCCGGGGACGTACGGCGCGTTCATCATGTTGCCCGAAGGGGTGGGGCGGCTGTTCGCGCCGCTCAACGACGGCCCGTTCCCCGAGCACTACGAGGCCGTCGAGGCGCCGGTCGATAACGTGCTCCACCCCAAGACGTCGGGCAATCCGGTCGCGAAGCGGTTTGCCAGCGACAGGGACAAGTACGGCACCAAGGAAGAGTTTCCGATCGTCTGCACGACGTATCGCCTGACCGAGCACTTCCACTACTGGACCCAGCACCACGCCGCCGGGCGGCTCAACGAGCTCGCGCCCGGGTTCTTCGTCGAGGTGCCCGAGGCGCTGGCCCGGCTGAAGGGCATCATCAACGGCGGCGAGGTGGTGGTGCGCTCGGCGCGCGGCGAGATCCGCGGCGTCGCGATGGTCACCAAGCGGCTCCCCACGCTCAAGATCGACGGCAAGGAGATCTGGCAGATCGGATTCCCGATCCACTGGGGTTTCGCCGGTGCCAAGGGCCACACCGGGCCGCTCGCCAACATGCTGACCCCATTTGCTATGGACCCCAACACCTGGACCCCGGAGTACAAGGCCTTCCTGGTCCAGCTGGAGAAGGCGTGACGCCATGAGCAACGCTCCCCAGCTCGAGATCCGGCAACACTCGGCGGCGCTGCGCGGTGAGAAGACCGGCATCCGCGAGCTCCCGGTGGTCTCGAAGTTCATCGACACGACGACCTGCATCGGCTGCAAGGCGTGTGAAGTCGCGTGCCAGGAATGGAACGATCTGGAGCTGGTCTCCACGAAGCAGACCGGCAGCTATCAGACCATGCCGTCGCTCGATCCCAACTTCTGGAACCTGATCAAGTTCCGCGAAGAGGAACGCGACGGCGTGCTGTCGTGGCTGATGCGCAAGGATCAGTGCATGCACTGCGCCGATCCGGGCTGCCTCAAGGCGTGCCCGGCGCCCGGCGCGATCGTGCAGTACGAAAACGGGATCGTCGACGTCAACCCCGAGGCCTGCATCGGCTGCGGGCTGTGCGCGACCGGCTGTCCGTTCGACGTGCCCAGGTTCAGCCCCAAGACCGGCAAGATGTCCAAGTGCACGCTGTGCGTCGATCGCGTCAGCGTCGGCATCGAGCCGGCGTGCGTGAAGGCGTGCCCCACCGGGTGCCTTTCGTTCGGCACCAAGGAGGACATGGTCGCGCTCGGCGAGCAGCGGGTGGCGACGCTCAAGGCCAGCGGTCAGCCGCAGGCGACCCTCTACGATCCGCCCGGCGTCGGCGGCACCAGCGTCATCACCGTGCTCGGTCACGGCGATCACCCCGAGTGGTACGGGCTGCCGGCCGATCCCAGCATCCCGGCGTCGGTGTGGCTGAGCCAGAAGCTGCTCCGGCCGATCGGCTTGCTCGCGATGGCCGGCTCGATCGGCGCGACGCTCGGGCACTTCCTGCGGTTCGGTCCCAAGGAGCCCGACGCGCCGCAGCCGGAGGTCCAGCCGACCGCGACCGGCCCCGAGGACGTCGTGGCTGGCGACCACATCTTGCGACACCGCCTGGCGTCGCGCGTGATCCACTGGTCGACGGCGCTGTGCTTCTTCGGCGCGCTGCTCAGCGGGCTGCCGATCTGGACGCCGATCCTCGGCTGGATGTCGCACCTGTTCGGCGGGCTCACGGTGTGCCGCTGGCTGCACCCCTGGCTGGGCCTGGGCTTCTTCGTCGCGACGATGGCGATGTTCGGGCTGTGGGTCAGGAACATGCGGATGGAGAAGCAGGACTGGGGGTGGTTCGGGCCCAAGGCCCTGGCCTACTTCCGGCGCACCGGCTCGGACCCCGATGTCGGCAAGTACAACGGCGGGCAGAAGCTGTTCTTCTACCTGGTCGCCGGGCTGGCCCTGGTCCTCCTGGCCACGGGCCTGGTGCTGTGGTTCCCGCGCGCGCTCGCCGCGCCGCTGCCGGGGCTGTCCTGGGTGCTCCACGACGGCGGCTTCGTCCTGTTCGCCGCCGCGATCGTCGTCCACATCTACCTCGGCACCGCGGCGATGCCGGGCACGTTCCGCTCGATGACGCGCGGCACGGTGAGCAAGGCGTGGGCGCGGCTGCACCACCCGCGGTGGTATCGCGAGGCGACCGGCGAGGCCGCTGGTGGGCTCGCCGCGGGCGAGGCGGCCGGGGCCTCTGCCGGTACCGCCGCCGCCACGCCGGCCGGCACGTCGGATGACGCGAAGAAGTAGCTGGCTTGTCCGCGAGACCTCGGTCGCCGACGCGTTCGAGCGCCGCGCGGCGCGGGCGGCGATGCTCGCCGAGGCTTCGATCAACGCGGCCGCGCTGCGGTTCGCCGCCGGGCTGTATCGCGCCCAGGCCCACGTCGCCGCGGCGCTCGCGGGTCACGGCACCGCGCTGACCGGTTCGCTCGAGCCCGATCTCGCCGCGCTGCGCGGCCCGCTCGACGCGATCGTTCGCTACGCCGGCGAGCACGGCCCGCCGGGGTTGCGCGCCGCTGTCGATGCCTACGCCACCGAGGGCCGGGCCCGGCTGATTGCCTGGTGGCAGGGGTCGCGCGCGGGGCGCACCGACTACCTCGCCCGCGCGCTGCTCCGCCCGTACGGCGAGACGCTGGCCGCCACCGGGGTCACCCCGGAGCCGCCAGGTGGGCGGCCGCCGGCGATGGCGAGCTGCCCGTGCTGCGGCGGCCCACCGTGGATCGGGTGGCGGCGCTCGGGCTCCGGCGACGAGGCGGCGCAGCGGTTCCTCGGCTGCGCGGTGTGCGGCACCGAGCGCGCGCTGGGCCGCATCGCCTGCGCCGCGTGTGGCGAGGCGGCGCCCGACAAGCTCGCGGTGTTCCAGACCGAGCGCCACCCGGCGGCGCGCATCGAGGCGTGCGACACCTGCCAGCGCTACATCAAGACGATCGATCTCACGGTCGACGGCCTCGCCGTCCCCGAGATCGACGACCTGTGCTCGCTGTCGATGGATCTGTGGGCGACCGAGCAAGGCTACGAGCGGCTCGAGCCGTCGCTGGCCGGCGTGTAGATCGTGGCCGCGCGCAGCTCAGCGCGGATCGCGGAGAGCGATCGTGGCCGCGCGCAGCTCAGCGCGGATCGCGGAGATCGATCGCCAGGCGCTCGACCCAGCGATGGATCTGCTTGCGATCGCGGCCCAGCGCACGCGCGACGGCGCTGACGTTGCCGCCGTGCGCCACGAGCGCACCGACCAGCCGCGTCCGTAACGCGGCGTCGGCCGCCGACCAGTCCGCGGACTGCGCCGGCGAGCTGGGGACCGGGAACGCCGCCACGCCTTCGAGATCGGCCAGCGCGATGGGGCGGGGCCCCGCGCGCAGCGCCGCCGCGGCGACGACCTGCTCGAGCTCGCGGACGTTGCCGGGCCACACCGCGGTGAGCAGCCGGCGCGCCGCCTCGGACTGGAGCGTCGCTCCGGGCGCGACGCGGGCGAGCGTGCGCGCGACGAACAGGCCGATGTCCTCGCGGCGCTCGCGCAGCGGTGGGATCCACATGGAGACCCCGAGCAGGCGGGTGAGCAGCTCCGCGCGAAACGTCCCGTCGGCCGCCATCGTGTGGACGTCGCGGTGGGTCGCCGAGATCACCGCGAGATCGACGGGGATCGACCGGTCGTCGCCGACCGGGGTCACGGCGCGCTCCGCCAGCACGCGCAGGAGCGCGGTCTGGGCGGCCGGCGGCAGATCGCTGATCTCGTCGAGGAACAGCGTGCCGCGGTGGGCCGCCCGGACGTGGCCGAGCCGGTCGTCGACCGCCCCCGCGGAGCCGCCGCGGCGATGACCGAACAGCTCGCCCTCGACGTGCGCGGCGGGCAGAGCCGCACCGCGGATCGCGACCAGCGCACCGGGGCGCCGGCTGGCCGCGTGCACCGCGGTGACGAAGCGCTCCTTGCCGACGCCGGGCTCGCCCTCGACGAGCACGGGCAAGCCGACGACGAGCGCCGCGACCGCGCGGGAGGCGGCGAGCTCGAGCGGTGCGTGCAGCGTGACGAACGGCGCGGTCAGATCGACGGCCGCGAGATCGAGCGGCGGCGCGCCGGTGGCGATCTCGCGAAACCACCACGCCGTGTGCCCGGTCTCGATCAGATCGCCGTCGGTGAGCTGGTGGCGCGAGATGCGCGCGCCGTTGACCGCGGTCCCGTTCTTGGAGCCGAGATCCTCGAGGAACCAGCGCCCGAAGCTGCGCTTGAGCGCGGCGTGGCGGGCCGAGACCCGTGGATCGTCGCACGCGATCGTGAGCGTGCCGGCGCGCGACGCCGAGGCCGGGCCCGCGCCCGACAGCACGACGTCGGCGACCCGGGTGAGCGACCACCGGCTCGGCGGCGTCGCCGGCCGATCGCAGGCGATCGCGTGCACGAGGTACGGACGCGACGGCGGATCAGGCGAGGTCGGCGCGTCGTCCGCGGTCCGCATGTCCCGATCCATCCCCACGGCGACATCCTACCCGGGCCGGAGCACAGACGGTACAACTACAATGCTCGATACACGCGATCTCCGCGTGCGGCACAACGATCTGATGAAGCATCGCCTCCATGACAGGTTCTGATGCTGATGCGATCGCACATGCGCGTGCGCATGCGCACGGGGAAGCTCGCGATGTGGGATCCACGCATGGCATGGACCACATGGGGTATTGGGAGCAGGAGTTACCGTATCGTCGACGATCTTGCGCGGTACTGGATTCAGTTGGCTAGTGGCTCAGAGAATTGATATTCACGCGCTGGTCCGGATGCTGGACGATCGCGATCCGGAGGCCGATCCGGGCGATCGTCTCCTGGGGCTCGCTGTCGTAGCGTGCGCCGGCGACCAGCGCGATCGGGTGATCATTGATCGCGAGCACGATCCGCTCGACTGTGACCTCGGCGCTCAGCTCCGGCCTCCACCTCGTGCGGCTGTGCCACGCCGTGCCGGCCTCGACGCGGAGCTCGCCCCAGGTGAGGCCGCTCGCCGACTCGAGCTTCCACGCGATCAGGCCGGCGGTGAACGGCGCGACGGCGTGCTCGACCAGCGCGATCGGGTGGCGCGCGAGGCTGACCTCCCAGCGCGCCACCGGCCCGGCGGCGAGCAGGGAGTGAAAGTCGCGCGAGCGCGCGAGGTCGATCAGGGCGGCGGTCTTGACCACGCCGATCGTCGCGGTCGCGTCGGGGCGCCAGCGGACCGCGCCGACCTCGGTGAGCGCGCCGATGTCGAACGGCAGGAACACCTTGCGGGTGTCGCCGAACAGCGGGAGCACGATGTGCCCGTCGCGCGCGTGCCGGATGTAGCGGCCGCGATACAGCACCCCGGTGAAGCGGTCCGCGAACCCGGCGTGGGTCGCGTCGGCGAGCGTGTGCTCCATCTTCCACGCGAGATCCGGATCGTCCTCGAACCGGATCAGGTGGCGGACCGCGATCGCGCCGCCGAACCCGTCGGTCCCGGCGGTCAGCGAGAGCCGGTTGCCGAGGTCGAAGCAGGCCGCGAACCGCCTGCCGTCCGGCGTGACGCCGGTGCAGCGAGCCTCGGCGCGGGCGGGCCCGGCGGCGGCCACGACCGCCACCAGCGCCGCGGCTACGAGCGCGGGCGCGGCGGTGCCCACAAGCTGAACCTCAGGCCGGCGTCGATCACGAAGGCCCACTCGTCGGGCACGCCGGGCAGGTCATCGCGCTTCTCCCCACCGGCGGCGATCTTGAGGGTCAGCGGCTGATCGTTGATCGCCAGGACGATCGCCTCGTACTGCACGTGCGCGCGCATCCGCTGCGA
>Ga0137459_1000730_pt1 | contig 11131 bp, 11 predicted proteins | sample EasRivERMGT700_2_FD_104908 | JGI IMG/M metagenome (GOLD analysis project Ga0137459, IMG submission 104908) | Soil microbial communities from meander-bound floodplain in the East River, Colorado, USA - East River MetaG ERMGT700_2 | ecosystem: Environmental > Terrestrial > Soil > Floodplain ...
CCTGCCGCAATAAAGCCCCGATCTTGCGCTGGCGTATAGAGAGCAATTTTGACAGATCCAAATTTTCGTATGGCGCAGGCTTACCTGATTTTATTTCCTTGCTCCAAAAATGATCAATGGGCAGGTCCAGAAAATAAACCAGTGACTCCAACTCTGGCAGGGAGGGCGCTCGACGGCCCTCTTCATAGGCGCGAAAAATACCCGGCTTCACGCCTATGGCTTGCGCACATTCCGTTACGTTTCTGCGCGCAGCCGTACGGGCATCACGAATTAATAAACCAAGTGTCTTTGAGCGAATCGCAATTTGGGATTTAATAGCCATGGTTCCTCAACTTGACCGATTATATCCCGTTATCGCCGGTTGCTAAAACTCGACGCGCCGCCTGCCAGCATATAGATCTCAGCGCCAAGCTTTATACCAGAGGCATCCAGCTTGGGTCCAAAAACCGGGCGTATACCAGTCGGTTTTAATTCGCCTAATATCTTGCCATTAGGACCTACGCCAGTTTGTTCAAATTTGAATATATCCGTGAGTACCACCGTGTCACCTTCCATGCCAACCACTTCAGTGATCGCTGTCACTTTGCGAGCGCCATCCTTTAAGCGCGTCTGCTGAATAATGAGATCCACTGCTGAGGCGATCTGCTGGCGCACAACTTTAAGCGGCAGATCCATACCAGCCATCAACACCATGGTTTCCATACGAGACAAAGCATCGCGCGGCGTGTTGGCATGGAGTGTCGTTAAAGAGCCGTCATGACCAGTATTCATCGCCTGTAACATATCCAATGTTTCACCGCCACGGCATTCACCTACAATGATACGGTCCGGGCGCATACGCAACGAGTTGCGCACGAGGTCGCGGATCGATACCGAGCCTCTGCCGTCCACATTCGCCACCTTCGTCTCCATGCGCAGAACATGATCCTGTTGTAATTGCAATTCCGCCGCGTCTTCAATGGTAATGATGCGTTCATTTTCCTGAATAAAACTGGAAAGCACATTCAGCAGGGTGGTCTTCCCTGAACCTGTGCCCCCTGAAACGACGATATTCAAATGAGCAAGCACGCAAGCGCGAATGAACTCACCCATGTTCTGAGTTAACGAGCCAAACTCCACCAATTGTTGGATGGAGAGTTTATCTTTTTTGAATTTTCGGATGGTGATACAGGGTCCATCAATGGCTACGGGGCGGATAACTGCATTCACACGCGAACCATCCGGCAGGCGCGCATCCACAGTGGGACTGTCGGCATCCACACGCCGACCGAGGGGCGAAATAATACGGTCAATGATTCTTTCCACATGATCGTCATCGTCAAAGGTGATGCCGCTTTTGGTCACCTTGCCGCTTTTTTCAATAAAGATCTTCTTGGGGCCATTGACCATCACTTCGCTGACATCCGGATCATCCAACAACGGTTGAATGGGACCGAACCCAGTCATCTCATCCAGAATTTCACTAAAGATCTGTTTGCGAATATCCTCAGGCAGGGTCACTTTTGCCTGAACATACATATCATTGAGGCGTTGTTTAACGATCTCGGCACGATCACCAAGCAGCAATGCCTCACCTTCCAGGGAACGGCTGATATTTTCGGCAAGGTACTTCTTAAACTTAAGCAGATCAGCTGATGTAAGCTGTCTGAAATTAGCGGATAGTGGAGTAGCCATTACGATTAATTCTCCTCACCTGTTTTTGGTTCGGGAATAACCCAAACAATATGCGACCTGCGCACAGCCAGAAAGGGCGTCTCAAAAAGGGTCTGCCCATCGGCACCCAGAACAATTACATCTGTGATGGCAATAAAATTCTCATTGACATCCAGTTCATCAATAATCCGTTGATCCCGGCGGACATGGATGCGTCCGCGCAGCATATGCATGGTCGTTTGGATCGTAGCATAGATCGCGATCTTCGAGACAACATCGGTGAAAATCTTGCCCTTATCATCATAATCAAAGCTCATATTACCTCTCTTTGGATACCTTTTATGTCTTTGCGGATGTTGATCCGCAAAGACATCTTTAACTGGATGTACAAAAATACTGGACTTGGTTTATCGCTGTTCAATTTGGACAAACTTATCGTTAAAGTGTAGTCTAAATGGACTTGAAATTACCTTTCACTTTCATTAAGCAATTCAATGGGCACGCTGGCGGCGGGCAAGTTTCACCATATTTTCCGCCGCTTCTTTGAGAACGATCGCAGCAGTATCTTTGGGGTATTTTGTGGTGATGGGTTGATTGAGATTATTGGCTAACGTAAAATTACTACCCATATACGGGATCATTGTTTTGATGGGTATGCCGATGATGCCTTCCGCTTCAGTTTTGGTTAAACCTTCCAGCCCAACCGCGCGATTTAGTATGGCATAAATACTTTGATCTTCAATACCCTGTGTTTGCAAGTATTCCCAGACGGTCTTTGTCAGATGGATGGTGCTTTGGTCGGTGGAAACGATCAAAGCGATGAGATCAGCTTGTTGGATCAGAGGCAGGCTGATGCGTGAGAGCGAACGGCCAATGTCCAGAATGATGAAATCGTATGAGGCGCGGAGCACATCCACGATCTGCCCAATGCGGTCACCTTTTAGAATATTCCCGTGTTGCGGATCAGGAGAGCCAGCTAACAATTGGAATTTCCACAATTCCGGCACAGGCAAATTTTGGCGAAGGTAGTCGGCGTTGGTTTGCGCGGACGGGAGTTCTGATACCGTTGCGAGATTTAGTTTCCCGGTATAGCCAACGATCTGCCCAATGGAACCAATGGGCAGAACCAGATCTGCAACCACCACGCTTGCCTCGGGTTGGTGCGTTTTGATATTCATCGCGAGATTGGCGCACAATGACGAAGTACCCGTGCCACCCTTGGCACTGAGAAAGACGATCAATAGACCGTTCTCACGTGCTACACTACTTACAACTTCCATTGGAGGTTGTACATCGAAGGTGCGGTCAAGAATCCCATTAAGCTTCTGTAGCGTTTCAGACGATTTGATCAGATAATCATTCACGCCTGCACTTAGGCAGGCTTCTTTGCGAACGGGATCAGGATCACTTGAAAGTGCAATAATGGGTGTATTAGCGGTACGTGGATTATGGCGCAATTTTTGAATGAATTCCCCATCTCCGATATCAGACAACACCGGATCGAACAGAATCAAATCCGGTGTGTCGCGCCAGGCAATGATCAAGGCTTCCTTACCCGATGGGGCCTCAAACACTTCAAAGTGTTTCTGGCGCAGAAGGTTGGAAAGGAACTTGCGGCTGGACTCATTCTCATCCAGGATCAGAGTTTTTTTACCAACCACGCTATCTCCTTACCCACTCATTCTTCAATGGGCGGCATTAGGTAACCGAGACCTGAACGGGTCACGATATGTTTGGGTGTATGCGCATCATCTTCCAGCTTCTGGCGCAGACGTGCGATACTGACCCAGAGGATTTCCTTGTCTGTGCGATACTCGGGTCCCCATACGCTGGTCAGCAGTTCTTCAGATGACATGATCTTGCCAACATGGTGTGCAAATTGCAATAACAACCGATATTCTGTGGCAGAAAGTGAGATCGGGATCTCGCCCTTCCATACTTCGGCACGGGCAAAATCGATCTTCAGATTGTCGTGTGTAAAGAATCGGGATTGACCACCCACATCGCCCGCTGGTTGTGCCCGGCGCAGTACGGCACGCACACGCGCCAGCAATTCGGTGGCAGAGAACGGCTTGACAAGATAATCATCGGCGCCAAGGTCCAGCCCACGCACACGATCCTGCTCGTCGCCTTTGGCCGTGAGAATGATGATGGGAGTATTGGAAAATTCGCGGATGCGTTGTGTTGCGCCAAAACCATCCAGCTTGGGCATCATAACATCCATCAATACCAGATCGATCGGCTGACCTGAGAAAACATCAACAGCTTGAGCCCCATCCTGGGCAGTAACCACCTCATAACCTTCTGTCCTTAGGTTGGCTTCCAACAGGCGCAGATAACGGGGTTCGTCGTCCACAATGAGAATGCGTTTTGCCATACAGACTCCTTTAGGTTAATTAATGGGATTTGTGGGCAGTTCGATGAAAAATGTGGTTCCCTGACCCAGGGTTGATTCTGCCCAAATCTTACCACGATGCGCGTCAATAATTTGCTTACAGATGAAAAGTCCGAGCCCTGTGCCAGTGGCTTTTTCACTGCGTGCACGATAGAAACGTTCAAATATCAAAGGCAAGGACTCTTTCGGAATACCGAGACCATGATCTTTGATTTGAACCACCGCTTTCTCGGCTGTCTGGTGAAGAATAACAGTGATCGGTGAACCTGGCGCATACTTGATGGCGTTGGTAAACAAATTATCAAAGACCTGTGCAATACGGACGCCATCGCCATGAATAGACTGAGCAGTTTGCAAATCCATATTGATTGCCAGGTCCTTATAGCGAGCACGCAGACGGGTGGCAACATCTCGTAGAACAGCATCCAGCCTCAAAGGTTGGAAACGAAGCGGAAGGGTCTTGCTTTGCAGGCGCGCAGACTCCAGAACGTTCTCGATCAGCAGAGAGAGCCGGTCAGCTTCCTCGTCGATGATCGTTAAAAATTCCTGCGTAGTTTCTATATCCCATGAGGTATCTTTTCTCAACAGACTGGTGCTATAACCTTTGATAAAGCCAAGCGGCGTACGCAATTCATGTGAGATCGTACTGACAAAATCCTCCTGCAATTGCATTTGCATTTTCAGATCGCGGAGTTCCTTGTGCGTCTTCTTCCAGGTCGTGCGCTCGAACATCACTGAAAGCAATTCTGCGGCAAGTGCCGCCATCATCCTGTGCTCCTGCTCGTAAGCGGGACCACCAAATCGTACGAACACCAATGCGCCACCGATCAAGCCATTATTTCGCAATGGGATACCAAGCAAATACGCCTGGCTCAAACGATCATCTGGTGACGCGCCGGCTTCAGGGTCTCTTAACAACAACCTGCCATGAGCAAGTACCTGACTGGCAAAAGTCTCCCCCCAATCAGCATCTGCCTCAGCATTCTTGGCGCGCCCCACAGCACGCGCATAAACGATCTCCAACGTACCGGTGACTTCATCCTGAAGATAAACCGCCACATTATCAAAGACAAATTGCTGGCGCAGAGTTACAAGAAATTTTTCCGCGGTCTGGCGGGTATCACCCACTTCGATCGCAATTTTCATTAATTCATGAAAGTATGAAAGCGCCTGTGCGTCCATATTTATTTTCAGCTCGGGACCGCCAGCAATGGAAATTTAAACGTGGAACCGCGCCCCTCTATCGATTGAACTTCCAGCATTGAGCCGTGCGCTTCGATGATCTGCCGTACCAGTGAAAGCCCCAAGCCGGTGCCGCCAAAGCGCCGCGTAGACGAACCATCCAATTGATGGAACGGTTCAAAGATATCGTTTAGTTGACTGGGAGGGATGCCGATGCCGGTATCTGTGACAGAGACGATGACCAGGTTCTGACCTTCACCCTTGACGCTGAGAACCACGCTTCCGCCCGAGGATGTGAATTTGATTCCGTTATCGAGAAGCTGTTGCAACACCCAGGCTATTTTCTGCGAATCGGCTTGGACGAAGGACACATCATCGATGACCCCATGGAGATTGATGCCGCGCTCAGCAGCTTTGCCCAAGAATGATTTCACAGCCAGGTTAGCGATCCTCTGAATATCTACATTGTCCTGCCTGATGCTAAGTTCACCGCGTGAAGCCAGCGAGACCATGATCAAATCTTCGATCAGAGATTCAAGCTTGCCAGTGGATTGCTGGCTGACCTGCAGGGCATGCTTTTGCTCTTCTGTGATATTCCCCAATGATTCGGTGATCAACAACTCAATATAACCTTTGATATGCGTGAGTGGAGTTCGGAGTTCGTGGGAGATGTTGGAAATGAAGTTGGCTTTGAGTTGACTAAGTTCTGAAACACGTTCAAGCGCTTTTTGCAGTTCCGCAGTCCGTTCTTCGACGCGGCGTTCTAGTGTGCGATTCGCAGCCTGCAAGGCAGAACGTAATTGTAAAATTTGCTCGGTTACCGCTTGATCCAATTCAGAGCGCTCGATCAGCTTTAGGTCAATTAATGCCTGACCCAAAAGCATGGCATGGCCTTTTGTGGTCTGCTCCAATTGATAATCAAGCGTTTTTTGAAGCTGCTCAGCCGTGATCAACCCCTTTTGAACAAGATATTCCCCCATGCGCGGGACAAGCATTTCAGGTGTGAGTTTTGATAATGATTGTGTCATATGTTTTCAACTCAACAGCAGCGCTTCGACTTCGTATCTCTACATTCAATCGATACTCCGCTCAGCGCGAAATATAGACCCATTCTCCAGCTACCATTGTAGCCGATGATTGCAGGGTAAGCAATTCATCAGCATTACAAGTGAAAGGGTCTTTTTCAAGCACGATCAGGTCAGCCAAATGGTCCGGAGCCAGGCGGCCCAGGCGATCTTCCATATAGGCGGCATAAGCAGCACCAAGTGTGTACCCCGCCCAGGCTTCAGCCATGGTCAATTTTTGTTCGGGGTACCAGCCCTCGGCTGAGGGAGAGCCGTCGGCGCGTCTTCTGGTAACGGCAGCGTGCAACCCCAAAAACGGATTCGGCGATTCGACCGGCGCATCCGATCCCAGCGCGAGTGGTGCACCGAAATCCCATTGAGCTTTCAGGGCATAGGCGAGGCGTGAGCGCTCTGATCCCCAGAACGCATCTGCCATCAACATATCGGAGGTGGCATGGAGGGGCTGCATCGAGGCGACAATTTTCATTTTGCCAAGACGCGGCGCATCATCGGGATGGATGACCTGTACATGCTCGATGCGATGGCGCAAATGCGGAAGTCGATTTTCGCTTTCGTAGTTGCGCAGTTGTTCGTAAGCGTTGAGCACTTCGTGATTGGCACGATCACCGATCGCGTGGACGGTCATACCGAGACCAACTTGTGCGGCTTTACGCCCATGTTCAAAAAGTTCTTCACCATCCATATTGAGGATGCCGCGATTCTCACCTTCGCCAATGTACGGCTGGAACATCGCCGCAGTGTGCGGGCCGAGGGCGCCATCCATAAAGGCTTTGACATTACCAATTCGCAGCAGGTCATCACCGAAGCCGCCGCGCAGTCCGAGAGCATGCGCCTCATTGAGCAGTTCGACTGGAATGTTTTTCAACACTCGCAATTTCAATTTCTTTTGCGCATGCAGTTGTTGAAGTGCCATGAATGAATCACGGCGGTCAAAATCATGCACACCGGTGAGTCCCATTTTCCACAAGATAGGTTGGGCTTTTTCGATGGCATCAGCGATTTCTGCACCAGATGATTCAGGAACCGCGCTACCAACGAGTTCCATGGCAGTTTCAAGTAAAACGCCGGTGACATTTCCTTTTGTGTCACGTTGGATCTGTCCGTTTTGGGGATCAGGTGTTTGGGCGGTGATGTTCGCAAGCTTCAGCCCGTTGGTATTTGCCCACGCGGCATGCAGCGATTTAGCAGTGAGATAGACAGGGTTGTTGGGTGCAATCACATCCAGATCACTGGCGGTGGGCCAACTGCCCCATACATTTTGATTCCAACCATGACCCAAGATCCATTCGCCAGGGTTGGAGTTTTTCACGCGTTCGGCAACCCGCCGCAAACATTCTTCCTTGGTATCTGTTTCGCAATCGATCTTTTGTAAAGCCAGTGAATAATATTTGAGGTGCAAGTGCGCATCAGTGAGTCCGGGCAGGATCACACGACCTTGCATGTCCTGTCTTGTGGCATTGGGATATTGATTAAATAAATCATCCGCATTGCCAACCGCGCTGATTCGTTCGCGGTCAATGACAAGTGCGGATGCCGTGGGTTGTAATGGGTTTTGAGTATGAATGTGGGCGTTGTAGAGGAGGTTCATATTAGTTATCCCTGTTCCTGCGGGGGCTTAGCCCCTGCAGGAACAAATAGCTTATGTCAATTTTTCCAACAATGTATCCAGTTCTTCGTCAGAATAATAATAGATGGTGACTGTACCGCCTTTTTTGCTGTATTTAAGTGCGACCTTCGTTCCCAAACTAGATCGCAAACGTTTCTCGATATCGTTCACATCTGCGCTGGAGGCTGATTTCTTTTTCGTAGCCGGTTTCTGCCCTGAATATTTACGTGCCAGTGCCTCGGTCTGACGCACGCTCAAATCAAGATTGACGACTGTATTCAACAGGGTCTCCTGCGCCTTGGCAGTGGTGAGCGCCAACATGGCGCGCGCGTGTCCTTCGGTGATGCGATTATCAACCAATGCCTGTTTCACAGCGGCAGAGGCATCTAGGAGGCGGATGGTATTGGTCACCGCCACACGGCTCTTGCCCACACGTTGCGCAATGGTCTCGTGCGACATCTTGAATTCCTTCGCCATGTTCTGGTAGGCTTCGGCTTCTTCGATCGCATTCAAGTCCGCGCGCTGGACGTTTTCAATGATCGCGAGCTCCAGCAATTGCTGGTCAGTGGCATTGCGGATGACAACGGGAACCGTCTTTAATCCAGCCTTGCGCGAGGCTTGTAAACGGCGTTCACCTGCGATCAAAATATAGACGCCGTTTTTGCCGGGAGCGACGATCAACGGTTGAATAACGCCATGCTCACGGATCGATGCCGCCAGATTTTCAAGTTCGTTGATATCAAATTTTTCGCGCGGCTGACGCGGGTTGCGTTGGATCAAATCAACGGCCACCTGGGTTACACCGCTGGCGCTGGTGGATACAGGTTGTGACCCTCCAGGAATGAGGGCGTCGAGTCCTTTGCCGAGACCAGAACGTGGGGGCATATGTTACTCCTTACAATGAGGGGCGGAGCAGTGCTCCGCCCCTACTAAGAAAATTATTTTTCATCACCAATGAGCAATTCTTTGGCGAGTGATTCATATGCCTTGGCGCCAACTGAAGTTGGTGCATAAGCTGAGATGGGCAGTCCATACGAGGGTGCTTCTGCCAGACGGATACTGCGCGGAATCACACTCTTGAAGACCTGACCGGGAAAATGATTGTTAACTTCCCTGACCACATCAGCAGAGAGATTGGTACGCGGGTCGAACATGGTCAAGATAACGCCGCGCACGCGTAACTCTGGAAAAAGCATGGAACGGACACGTTCGATCGTCTGGGAAATTTGGCCGAGGCCTTCAAGGGCAAGATATTCACATTGGACAGGAACAAGCACTCCGTCGCGTGAAGCGACGAGTCCATTGACAGTTAAAATTCCAAGTGAAGGCGGGCAATCGATCAGGATGTAATCATACTTGCCATCCACGGATTCAAGCGCATGTCTAAGTTTGAACTCGCGATCTGCCTCTTCAACCAACTCAACCTCCGCGCCTGCCAATGCGGGGGATGATGGTAAAAGCGAAATTTGCAGACGCTCATTGAAAAGAATTGATGAGGCAGGAACATCATCTGCCAGCAGAGCATCGTAGGTGCTGGCTTGCACGGTGCGCTTATCCACACCAAGGGATGAGGTCGCATTTGCCTGTGGATCGAGGTCAACCACCAGCACGCTTTTGCCCAGCCTAGCAAGATATGCGCCAAGGTTGATGGCCGTGGTGGTTTTGCCAACGCCGCCTTTTTGATTAACGAGGGTATAGATATGAGTCACAAAACTCTCCACGCTTACAGATAGATTTCCCAAATGAAAGCCCGTTTGGAGTCGTTGCGGTCAACGACGACTTTCACCGATTGCCCAATCCTTAGATTCCTAGTACGGCTGTTTTTAGTGATGGCGTTACTGCCCGTTTGTTTTTCTCCCTGAAAGGTGTAAGTGTATTCAACACTGCCCCGTCCGCGAAAGAAACCGATGCGGGTTACGACACCCTGCGTTTGGACTCCATCTGCAAACACGGAAGAGATCGTTCGATATCTACGAGAGATGACTGGAACGCCAATAATAATGACTCCAATCGTTAGGAGCAAAAACAGCTGGAAAGCGTCATTCCCGCTAAAAAAGAAATATACGCTAAAACCGCCAAAAACAATTGGAAACAGACCAGAGAGGAATGAAGGGTAATCTGTGGAGATCACACTGAATAAAGATGGGCTTTGATTTTGCATTTTCTCCTCTATTGCAACACTTCGATTGTGCTTTCTTCGATCTCTTGCGGTGTTGGGATTCCAGCCAGTCCCACACGCGTCACTGAACGCGCTGCGAGCAGTGTGGCAAAACGCGCGGCTTCCCAGGGATCACGGGTTTTCAACAAACGAATAAAAAATGCCGCCGCAAAAACATCGCCCGCACCCGTCGCATCCACTTCATAGACTTCGGGAGCACGGAAGCGGCGTCGATCACCATTCCAATGTAAAACACAACCAGCCGAGGCTTCGGTCACAACCAGGATGCGCGTTTGATGTGCCATGTGCTCGATCAGCTCATCATCGCCATTCACATCTTCGCGACTCATAACAACTGCACCCGCTTTTTGCAAAACAGGTTCTGCATTTTTCCATTCACTGCGTGAGACGCGCCCATCTTCATCCCATTGCCGCATCCAACCTTGCGGTGTTACACCGAATAATGCCGGCGAAAAGTTCCTGGGCAAACTCGCATCGATCTCATTCGCGATGGGACCCACATGAATAATGGGCGTCCGCTGCCACGCATCAGGAACGCCTGCAAAATCCAATTGTGTGGCTTGAGCGCGCAGGTATTGCACACGTCCATGTTCAGTGTAAACGTTTTCGAAAGTTGTGCTTTGCGGGGATTCGATGGAAATCACCGGAATGCCATTCAATGCTTCCAGGGATGTTTCTCTGCCAGCGACGGTCACCACCCCAACCCGCAAACCGAGCGCACGCGCGGTCAATGCTGAGTATGCCACTGTCCCACCCAAACGCGGACCTTCGGGCGTCAGGTCATGGGCAACATGCCCGATCACGAGATAATCCACCGGCTCCACAGCAACAAGGTTGAGCATGCACGAATTATACCGTGAGAAAAATGTAGGGACACAGCGGCGCTGTGTCCCTACATGGTCTTACGCATTCTTCGGAACAATTGTCACTTTGCGATACGGGTCATCGCCCGTGCTCTCGGTGGTCACATCCGGGTGATCGCGCAAGGCAATATGAATGATGCGACGTTCATCAGAAGGCATCGGCTCAAG
>Ga0137459_1000731_pt1 | contig 11110 bp, 8 predicted proteins | sample EasRivERMGT700_2_FD_104908 | JGI IMG/M metagenome (GOLD analysis project Ga0137459, IMG submission 104908) | Soil microbial communities from meander-bound floodplain in the East River, Colorado, USA - East River MetaG ERMGT700_2 | ecosystem: Environmental > Terrestrial > Soil > Floodplain ...
CCCAGGCACGACATTTCCAATCGCAATCACTGGCAGCTACACCGGCCCGATTCCAAACGTCGTCATCATTGATGGAGCGTTTTTTGAAATCACCCCCGCTGGCGGAACCTACACGGTTGACGCCGTTCAGCTTTACGACACGGCGGCAACGATTCCAACGACAACCCAAGTCATCATCAAGCCTGGCATAGCGGGAGTCGTTGCCATCACCACAACTCCGGCAGGCGCATTCTTCGCCGGGACTCCGGTTCAGGTCCAACTGACGACAGCTTACACCGGAGCAATCGGAGCGCAGATCATTCTGTTTGGTAAAATCTGGACGATAACCAGCACACTTCCGGGCGACCAGATTGTTGCCAACGCAACGCAGGCTGGAAGCTATTCGACGCTCAGTGCCGGGACTCAAATCCTGTTCTCAGGAAGCTCGTCGCCAAATGTGGTTGTCGGTTCGGAGCAGGTCGGCACAGTCCCTCCGGGGATTGGCAACACCGCCCAACTCACTCTCAACACAGCTTTCAGCGGCGTTCCCGGCCAGATTGTTTACATTGGCGCGGACGGGCAATACAGAATCACGGCGGTGACTCCCGGTCCTCCGGCGCCCGGCACTCTCACGTTGAACAACATTAACGCGACAGTCCCTTCGACCATCTCAGCAAATGCCAGCATCATGTCCGTGCCTGAACTTCCGGCAGGTCGTATGGGCGCCTATGGGCACGCGCAAAACTGGATGAGTCTTGTTGATGGTATCAGCTTTATATTCTCCGATATTTCCGGAGCGCCATCAGGAACTCCGGCGTACAATAAGCGCGATGCCGTTCTCAAAACGACCAACATCACTTTCGGCAGCGGAAACTTCCGCATCCCATCGGCGGGCGACATCATTACTTCGATGACGTTCTCGACCATACTCGACGCATCACAAGGTCAGGGCGCGTTGATGATTGGAACGGCACGCTACATCTTTAGCTGTGTTGCTCCGGTTAACGCCGAAAACATCGCCTCAATTCTCTTGAGGGGCAGCCCCATCCTGACCTACTCGCTCATCGGTCGTGGCCCGCTCGCCCAATACTCGACGATCAACGTCAACAGCGACATCATGTTTCGGTCCACGGTGGGGCTAGGTTCGCTCATCATTGCGCGGCAGCAGTTCACTTCGTCACTGAATGGCAACACGCCGATTTCGGAGGAAATGATTCGCGTCGTAAATCAGGACAATCAGCAGCTACTCCCATACAGCAGCGCCATCAACTTCGACAACCGGGTTATTTTCACCGCCTCGCCGCAGGCATCATCGCAGGGCGTGTTTCACACCAGCCTGATCGTGATGAATCTCGACGGCGTGAGCAGCCTTCGCGGGAAAGAGCCAGCGGTTTACGACGGTCAATGGACGGGGCTGAACACCCTGCAACTCCTGCAAGGCTTGTTCAACGGGACGAGCCGGGGTTTTGCCTTCACCTTCAATGTTTCGCTGTCGAAAATCGAACTTTACGAGTTGCTGCCAACTGGCGCTCAACATTTCGACAACGGCAGCACTCCTATTACGTGGTCAATCGAAACGGCATCGTTGTTCAATGCCGACACCAAGCCGAGCGAGGTTATGGCGCAACTTCTTGGCGGCGAGTTTGCCGTTGATGAGGTGGTCGGGACTGTTCGCTTCGAGTTGTTCTACAAGCCCGACCAATACGGGGCTTATGGGGCGGAGTCGTGTTGGGTGGACTGGCACGCATTCTCCATCTGCGCGACGGCAGGATCGAAGCCACTTTACTTCCCGCGTTTGGGATTGCCCGAGCCTGAAAGCGATGACTGCGTAGGAGCGATTGATACTCCGGCGCGGAACGCCTATACTTTCCAAGTGCGATTGGTGATAACTGGAATGTGTCGGTTGTTGAGACTCCGCCTTGGCGCGAATACAATTCCGACCCCGAAGTTCCAGCCGCCGATTTGCGACGTGTTGGAAAATGTAGAGGTGTGATTTATGCCAACCTTTGACGCCCACGCAAATCTGGCACTGGCAACAGTGGCGGTCGCCCCATCGCCCGCACTGTCAGGAACGAGTCTCATCATTGCTTCGGGATTCGCGTCGTTATTTCCAGCCACACCTTTCAACGCCACTATCTTTCCCGCGACAGCCGCGCCCACCGCAGCCAACGCCGAAATCGTCCGGGTGACGAACATTACCGGCGACATCTTCACCATCACGCGGGCGCAGGAGGGTACGACCGCCAAAGCCATCGCAGCGGGCTACAAGATTGGCAACACCGTCACCGCAAAGTGCTTCACCGACATTGAAACGGCAGTCAACGCCATCACAGGCGGCGGGACCGGAGGCGTGGCGATCTCGGCCGGGGCAAACTCGCAGGCGACGGGAACGATTGCGTTCTCCAACTCCAACGGCGTCACCTTCGGACTTTCCAACAACGGAATGCTGACGGCGAGTGTCGGGGCGGGCGGCGTTCCGGGATCAATCTCAGCGGGGACGACCAATGTTGCGCTGGGCGAAGCCGTGTTCTCCAACTCGAACGGAATCACCTTCGGGCTCAATGGCTCGACCCTGACCGGCTCTCACAACGGCCTGACATCGCAGAGCAATCAAGCATTCTCCGCGCAGGGCGGCAGCAGCGCGTTTCAGACGCTCATCTTCTCCAACTCGAACGGCATCAGCTTCTCGAACAGCGGTGGATCGGTCGTGGCATCGCACAACGGACTGACCAGCCAGAGCAATCAGGCGGCATCGGCGTCCAATGGTTCATTCGCGTTTCAAACCCTGGGATTCAGCAACGCCAACAACGTGACCTTTGGCACATCGGCGGGAAGTATCATCACGGCGAGCGTAGCGCCTCCCGGAGCGGGCAGCGTCAATTTCAGCGGCGGCACGACCAGCAATAATCTGGCGACGATTGTTTTCAGCAACAGCAACGGCGTGAGTTTTGGTTTGGACGGCTCGACGATGACCGCAAGTGTCGCTCCGTCGGGAGGTGGCGCAACGCTGTCGCATTACTCAAACGCCCTGCTTTATTCTTACGGGACCAGGGCATTCGCCCAAGCCAGTATAGTCATGGCAGAAATCATAGTGCCGCAGGCAGTCAGCTTTGATTATCTAAGAATCCCAGTCGCGATGGGGGTCGCGGGCACCACCTTGGCAACATTTGCCAGCGCCACCGCCAGCGCATCAGCGGCAATCTCGCATTCATTTTACGGCATGTTTTTTACCCGAGGAACCGGGGCAAGTATTGATGAGTTGAACACCGTTTTGTCCACATCGGCGGTTTCGGTTTTCAGTCAGGCCATCAACATGAGCAACACCAGCGAGGGAAGCTATTCGCAAGGTGTGACCGGATTTAACCAGGCAGCCCAAACCACGCTTTCAACCCAGTACTCCATCAGCAACACCAACTATTCATTTAGCTCGAACGAAATCGCGACCAACTTTTCCGGGACCAGATTTTTAGACATCCCATTTGGTGGCAGTCTTTCGGCTGGCAATTACTGGTTCGGATTTGTCCGAAACAGTTCCAGCGACAGTGCTGGCGCCGCTGGATTTTCCAATATGTCGCGAGCCAGCCTTGCGTGTGGGTCTTACAACTTTGTCAGCCAGCCTGACGTGAGATTCTTGAACATGGGGATGACGCAAAGCACAAGGGCGCTGCTGGGTGGTGGCAATGCGACCATTAACTCGCTTACCCCAACCGCATCGGTAGATGCCTCGAACATTTCATCACTCGCGAGCAACCAGATGATTTATTTCCAACTGCACCGCACTTGAAACCCGAAATAATACTCCCCTACGATCCGGGCAAGCAGAACGCTGATTTGAAGAAGGCGAATGAGCGGCTGTCGCAGAGCAAGACCTACAAAAACTTGTCCACAGTGATTGTGACGCCCACTCGCGGAGGGCGGTCGTTGACGCCGAGATTTGTGTCAAGTGTGATGGGGCTGCTAAAGCCGATGAATCAGCGCGTGTACGGAAACATTTTCATCGAAGGACTTGAAGTGGGCGCCGCATTCAATGCCGGTATTGAAATGATTCTAGCTAACCAAGAGTTATCAAAATTTAAGTATCTACTGACATGGGAGGATGATAACCACCCGCCTCCGGACGGGCTTCTGAAGCTATACGAAAGCATTGATAGGTTTGATGTCGTTGGCGGACTGTACTGGACTAAAGGTGAAGGAGGGCAACCAATGTGCTATGGCAACCCTGACGATCCCGTGCTGAACTTCATCCCCCAGAAAGTTCAAGAGGGGCAGGTTCAGCGAGTCAACGGAACCGGAATGGGATTCACACTTTTCAGAATGGAGCAGTTCAAAAAAATGCCGAAGCCGTGGTTTCAAACTCTCCAGTCATGGGAGCCAAACAAGGGGTCTCAGTCTTTTACACAAGACCTTTTCTACTACGAGAAGCTCATCAAGTCAGGAGGCAAAGTAGCGGTGGATAACCGCGTAAAAGTTGGGCATTTTGATGCAGAATCGGGAACGATGTGGTGACGATTTGAAAACCCTTGTCGCAATTTCGGCCTGTGTTATTCTGAGCGCGTTCGCCCCCTGTGTGTTGCAGGAGGCAAACGCTAACAATCAATCATGCGTAAACATGCCAATTGCTAAAAAGGAAATACCCACACTAAGCGACAAAGACAAGGCTCGGTTTTTCTCAAACTTCCAGATCGGAGAAATAGACCAGTGCTGGAATTGGCAGCTTGCACCATCCGAATTTGGATACGGATTCTTAAAAGTGGGAGGCAGGAATGGAAAAAACTATCTCGCTCACAGAATCTCATATTCGATTTTTATCGGGGCGTTTGATTGGACACTATGCGTTTGCCACACTTGCGACAACAGGATGTGCGTCAACCCGAAACACTTCTTTCTCGGAACGGAAACAGACAACAATAAAGACCGGCACGCCAAGGGAAGAAGCGGGGCAGCACGAGGGGCAAACGCTTTTGCAACGCTGCACCCAGAAAGAATGTGTCGCGGAGTCAACCATGTGAGAGCAAAACTTAACGACGAAAAGGTTCGTGAAATACGACTAGCCTATCCACTTTCGGGAGATTCATTGGAATCAATCGCCGCCCAATATGGGGTCAGCAAGAAAACAATCTTTAACGTAATTCACCGAAGGATTTGGAAGCATGTCTAAAAAATCAAAGCCACAAAAACCACCCCTTAAGCTGGACTTAGGCGCAGGTCGAAATCCTCAACCGGGGTTCACCAGCGTGGACTTGTTCGCCCCCGGCGTTGACGTAAAACTCGACCTAAAAAAATTTCCGTGGCCTTGGAAAGACGACTCAGTGGACGAGATTCACTGTGCTCATTTTGTGGAGCATCTTGAGGCATCTATCCGCCCCCGATTCTTCGAGGAGTGTTGGAGGATAATGAAGCCAGAGGCGATCATGCGCGTCGTGACGCCAAGCCATAAAAGCGAAAGAGCGTTTGGAGATCAGAGCCATTGCTGGCCTCCCGTCGTTGCCATGTTCTACTTGTATTTGAATAAAAACTGGCGCGAAGCCAACAAGTTGAACTACGGTTACTATGATTTGAAATGCAACTTTGACCACCAAGCTGGGCCGACCGACATCTCTCCAGATTTCGCCACCCGAAACCATGAGGTTCAAATGTTCGCGCTGCGGCACTACCATGAGACTTATTCCGATATGTGGGCGGTTCTAACCAAGCGCCCGATGTGATTTTATGTTCGGCGAGTTCGAGTTTGGAGTCGGTCAGTTCGGTGACGCGGGATCTCCGCAGTCGCCCGCTCCAACTCCGACCACGACCTATCAACGCCTCCGCCTGGATTGCAAGACCCTGACCTGTGACGGCGTTTCTGATACCTCGCTTTACTCCATCCAAGACCCGATCCCAAGCCGCATCGTTGCGGCCGCCGAGTGCAAGACCAACGATTGCGAAGGCATTGCCGCCGATGCCGCGTCCTACTCCATCCAAGACGCGCTGTACTTCAACGGCACGGCAGTAACGGCGATTGTCACCTGTCCTCCGGGCGCGACGTGTGTTCCCGGATCATTCCCTCCGGTCATCACCTTTCCGCCCGGCACGTTTGTCTTTCCCGATGTCCCGGTCGTTCCGGGTCAGCCCATCACTCTCAGCCTGCAAGGGTGTCAATCGCTGGTCAGCATCACGCTCCCCGCTGGCTCGTCTCAGGCAGCGATTCAAGCGGCGGTAAATGCGATCATCGCGCAAGTTGCGGCACAGGCGGCTCAGTGCATCATCTTCCCCGAGTTCCCATTCGGAACGACCATCATACTGAGCAATCTCCCGGCATCGGCCTGCCTCAGTAGCAGTTACAGCCAGAGCATCACCGCAACAGTTGACCCAGCGAGCTACCCTGTGACATTCGCTGTCATAGGGGGGTCGCTGCCGACCGGCATAACGCTTTCTTCAACGTCGTCCAATCAAGCCTTTTTCACCGGCACACCATCGGCGGCGGGAAGCTACACCTTCACGATCAAAGGCACGTCGGCGAACAATGTCACCACGACCAAGGCTTACACGGTGACGGTAGCGGGCATCACGACAGCCTCGCCATTACCCGACGCCACGATTGGCGAGGCTTACTCGACAACTATTGCCTCAACCGGAATCACCGGCACTCCGATCTGGGGGGTTGCGAGCGGGTCATTGCCTGATGGTTTGTCCATCAACCCGGCGACGGGTGAAATCAGCGGCACGCCGACGAACGATGACAGCTTCTCCTTTGCCATCTTTGTCCAGAACGCCACCCAGCAATGCGCGAAGATTTTCACGATGGATGTTGGGACGTGTCTCATCACGACGGCATCGCCGCTGCCAGACGCCACCGCAGGCGAAGCCTATTCGACAACGATAGCCGTCACCGACATAAGTGGGACGCTGACATGGAGTGTGATTGCCGGTTCGCTTCCCGCTGGACTGACGCTGAACACGGCGACGGGCAACATTTCTGGGACTCCAACCACTCAAGAGACAGCAAACTTCACGATCCAAGTTGTGAACGCGACGGGCAACATTTGTTCCAAGGCGTTCGTCTTGGATGTGGGAGTCTGCCTGATTACAACCGCGTCTCCACTGCCAGCAGGAACGGAAGGCGTGGCTTATTCCGAAACGCTGACGGCGACGGACATCACCGGCACATTGACGTGGAGCGTCATCGCTGGCGCCCTGCCTGGCGGACTTTCGTTGAACGCTTCGACTGGCGAAATCAGCGGGACGCCGACAACGGTTGAAACCGCCAACTTCACAATTCAGGTAGTCAATGGGTTGGGTAATGTTTGTGAGAAGGCGTTTGAATTAGAGGTTGAAGCGGCTGGTGGGTGCCCTGATTGGAGTTTGATTCCGTGGGATATGGATGGGTCAGGCGGAGTCGGGGGCGGCACCGGGTCATTCACTCCAAACAATGTCCCAAGCGACAGCTTCTCTGGTGTGTGCGCGGCCTTAGTGCCGTTTTCAAACGGCACTTCCTATAACGAGGGAACATTCGTTTACAACGGTCCCGGATGTAACTGCAATCTCCATCTTGAAGTTATAGAAACGGTAACAACTTTCCAGTTTGCTAACAATTTTGAGGTTTTCTTCAACGGCGGTCTGGTAATGGCCCAGAGTTCTGTTTCAAACGGCGTTTATGATTTCCCGTTCGTCATCCCGGACACTGGCGGATTAAACGCTAACATCCGAGTGACATGCTTTATGAATTGTAACTTTGGAGGAGGGCCGGGGGCCGTCACTATCAATTTCTCGGGCACGTACTCCAACCTGCCGTAATCTGATGAACCTTGCAAAAATCATCGCAAAGCAGTATAGGGGATAACGAATGGCCTACACGCTTCAACTGATAAACGCCCGCAACGACATCGGGATTCGTAACATTGCGGGAGTTTGCAACAACGGCGTCCAATTTGCCGACTACGTTAATCGGGCAACGCGACGGCTGATGAAGCGCGGAGCGTGGTTCAGCGCGGAAGTCCTGATGCGCCTTTGCACAACCTCCTGTGACGTGGTTTTCCCGCGACACGTCGGCACAGTGCTGGGACTGCGCCTCTGCAAGTCGGGTCAGTTGGAAATACGAAACAACTGGTGGGCGATTATGAAGCCCGGTTGCGCCGGTTGGGTCAACGGTGGATTCGCGGGCTATGGCAACGGCTGGGGCTACAACGGGATTTATGGCGGCGGCTACACTCCTGACTCCATTGATACCAACACCGTTCCGATCTTCAATCAGGTTTCGGGCAACACCGGAAAACTCATCCGCTACCACGTTGTCAAACAGCAGGACTACGGCAAGACCATCACGATTTACGGCAAACAATATGGCGGTCAGCCTCTCCAAACCGAAGTCTCCGGCGCATGGGTGAACGGCGTCACCATCACCGCTGCCAATCCGGTGGCCCAGACAACTGTGCTGGTGACGAAGATTGATGCGGTCGTGAGAGATGCTACGGAAGGCATGGCGTATCTCTACGAATACGATCCCGCCACGACCAAGCTTCGTATGCTCGCCATCTACGAACCGTCGGAAACGAATCCCAGCTATCGCCACATGCGGATACCCGCGTTGCAATGCAGTTCGAGTTGCAGCGTTGACGAGAATGACCAGCGCACCTATCAATTTGAAGCCCTCGTTAAACTGGCGTACATCCCGGTCGTAAACGACAACGACTTTCTCTTGCTCGACAATCTGGACGCTCTCGCGCTCGCCATCCAAGCGTTGAAGGCGGAGGAGGCCAACGACGATCAGCTTGCGGAAATCAAATGGACGAAAGCCATTCAGGATTTGAATTTCGAGTTGCGCGATAAATCTCCGGACAATCAACTGTCGGTGAAAGTGCGCGTGATGGGCAGTGACAGAATCGTGACTAACTTCGTCTAAAACTTATGCCAGTCCAATACCCTCAATTTCAACCTCCGGGACAGCCGCGAGCGGGCAGTCCGCAGATGTCGTCCATCATCAACAACGCCATTCCCAACTTCGGTGGACTCTCCCAAAACGCGAGCGGAATCGTCGGCAACATGATGGGCGGCTTGCCTTCGAGTGGACCGGCCAAGACCAAGGCCGCGTACTTCGGGGCAACATCTGGGATGCCAAACAGCGGAGTAAGCAACGCGCTCGGATACGACCTCTACCGCGAGGACGCCGACAAGTATCAGCAACAGGGCTTCGACAACTTTCTCAATCTCATTCAGGGATACAGCGGCACGATCATGCCGACGACCGGGCAGCAGATCCAAAACAATCAGTATCAGCAGGACTTTACCGACCGCAGGCGTCAGGAAGAATTGGCGCGTCAGGATGCGGAGAATGCCAGGCTTACTGCCGCCCGCCCACGCCAACCCAACGGCATCTACCGGATACCGGGACAGATCGGTGCCGTTCCTGGAGGCTCAAACCTGCCATGGCGCCGCAACCTCTGATTTATGCCACCAAGAATCCAGTATCAGCAACGCCCCGCGATGTCGGAGGACTTTCAGCGTTCGTTCGAGAACGACATGGGACGCGCTTTGGCTGAGATGCAGGCGCGATCTGGGACGGCCCGCAGACTAGCACCGTTGCTGCCCGGCGATGAGGACGCGGGGATTATCATGCGGGAAGCTCCGGCCAGAGGTGCGGCAAGCATTTCCGAGATGATGGAGAGCCCGACCGCTTTGGAGCCGCGATACAACTATGACGCTCCGGACCTGCTTCAAGAGCAGTTGATTGAGCCGGTGTTGAAAGGCTATGGGGTGGATCAGCCGACAGTGATGCCATCGCAGCAGCGTCCGGTTCAGCCAAGGATTACCAAGGCTGGAAGCGACACCTACATGGAGGACCCGGTTAGCGGTGAATGGAAGTTGGTTGTCAGCGGCAAGAATCAGCCGGAAAGACTTTCCGCACGTCAGCAATCGGAAATTCGAGTTGCTGAGAGAGAGCTTGCCGAAGCTCGGAAGGCGATGGATGCAATTCCGAACGACCGCGACAATGTAGATGCTCGCGGCGAGGCGGTTCGGAGATTCCGAAAGGCCCAGCAAAGGCATTCTGGATTGGTTCAGCCGTCAGCGCAGGCCGCGCCAGAGCAATCCGTCGTTCCTCCAGTTCCAGACGACATCATTTCACAGGGCAAAACATTCTTTGGCGAATTGGGAGGCGCCAATAAAGCGCCCCAAGATCAATTCGTTTCGGTCGTCAACCCGAGTGGCAAAGCAACCCGCATCAAAGCATCAGACTTGGAGCGTGCCTTAAAATCAGGCTACAAGCGGCGCTAACAAATGGCCGCACCCATCGAAGAATTCGACGAGATCGAGGAGTTTGACGACGAACCCAAACCCCGCCGAATTCCCGCGCCAACCTTGGATGACGAGATTCGAGGAGCGGTGTTAGACCCTTCCTATTTTCCCGAACAGGAGAGGCAGCGCCGGATTGCGGAAATGCGCCAAGAGGCCGCACCCGAAGAAATTCCCGTAAGCACCCGCATTCTTTCAGGTCTTGATACCGGCGTAAGACAAGGGGCAGCCACGCCAGCAAAGCTGATGTACGGCGCTCTTGACTTGGGACTCGGCGCGGCAGGACTTGGAGATACTGAACTCGCCAAGTGGAACGAGAACTTATTGAAGCAATACGCCGAGCGCGATGCCGAGATGAATCGGCGCGACATCCAGACGTTTGGGGAAGATGACATCGCCAATCAACTTGCGTCAGGAACAGGGCGGGCGGCGGTCGAGCTTCCGTTGACAATTATTCCCGGCATGGGGGCGGCAACTCCGGCGCAAGCCTTGACCCGAGCCGCCGTCGCTGGAGGCGCAGTTGGTGGAGGCAGCAGCTACGCGCAAGACCGAGCGGAAGGTGTTGGACGTGGAGAAGCGGCAGCGTATGGCGCACTGAGCGGCACCATTACCGCGCTCACCACAAAAGCCTTTGGAAATACTGGCGTTGAATCCATCTTCCGAAAAGAGGGAATCAAAGGTATTCGCAACCGGATTATTTCGGCGGCGAAGGATGTCGGGCTTGAAATGAGCGAAGAAGCCGCCGATCAGGTTCAGCAAGACTTACTTGAGCGCGGCACAAGAAATCCCGAAAAGTCATTGGATGACTCCCTGAAAGAAACCCTGATGGCAGCGGCGGTCGGAGGAATTTTAGGCGGCGGCGTCA
>Ga0137459_1000732_pt1 | contig 11106 bp, 8 predicted proteins | sample EasRivERMGT700_2_FD_104908 | JGI IMG/M metagenome (GOLD analysis project Ga0137459, IMG submission 104908) | Soil microbial communities from meander-bound floodplain in the East River, Colorado, USA - East River MetaG ERMGT700_2 | ecosystem: Environmental > Terrestrial > Soil > Floodplain ...
CCAGTGGTGGGCTTCACTCCACCCGCACGAAGCTGTTCCAAATCTGAAATTACCAAATCAAGCAGATGGTCACGCGACTCAAAAAGCTGGTCGCGGCGAACGCTTCCATGATTTCGACATACAAACACGGTGTCTACAATTGAAGAGCCAGTACCGTGAATATGAATCGAACCGCCCATTTCCGTGGGACACGGAAGCGTTGCTGAACAGACAAGTCCTGCATCAAGTATGGCCACTCCGACTGCGTGATATGCCTCAATCTGATTATGATGAAAGGTAAATGCAAGCGGTGCGCCCGGCTTTAGGGCTCGAGCCATCGCGCGATACACAGCGGCCAAGCCCTCAGTAAAATGATCGAGTCCACGCCCCTGCGTGTCATTTCCCGTCAGCTCATCTGGAGAAAGTGCAGACACCCTTTCAAAACCTTCCACCTCAGCCCCAACTAAGCGCCGCAGCCAAACATAGCAAAAGTCCATCAATTCGCCGTATTGCACGTTTCCGAAGTAAGGCGGATCAGTGAAGACGGCATCAAAACTATTCGCTTTAAACTCAAAACTAGTTGAGCTGGCACAACGAATCGTTACAGCACGAGCGCGCTCTCCGTTCAAACGCTCACCGATCCACTCTCCTTTTATCGGCATTACGATCTTGCGTCCCGCTACGTGTTTCGTTTCAAAAGGAGCGTCACAGTAACGCTTGGCCTTTGCATATTTGTCTACGATGTTGCGCCAACCACCCGATCCCACATTTACACCGGAACCGTTTGCGACACCCAAGATATTGGACTCGCACTGCACCAACCCTACTGGAAATCCATGCACTGAGAAAATGTCCAATGACTTGAGTGCCATAGTGTCGTAACGGCATAGCATGTTCTGGTAGCGCAGAAGGTCGGAGAGATTCGTCGCGAGCGCGTGGCGCACACGTCGATTCCCTACGCTCTCGATCAGGCGACAGATGATTTCCAATCCAACTAATTGCCGCTCGTTGAAAAGCTCACGATAGTGAGAATAACCCCAGCGATGGAGACGGGCTGTTTCATCTCCAACTGGAATTCTCTGGCCAGGAACAAAAGCTGGTTGCAGCTGTTTTAGCCGCGAGACCACGGAATCGAAGCACTTTAAGTCCTCTTCACCCGGTTTCTTGAAGAAGCGGCCAGCGTGTACGTTCTTCCGATTGGGGTTGTAGTACTCGATCGCGAACATACGGTGTCGTATCGGACCGCGTGCAGGCTGCGGGTAACTATTGACGTGTCCACAGCGACGACAAGCGCAACGACTACGCTTAGCAGGCCCAGATTCAATTAACTTGGCAAAACATGCATGGCATTTCCCGGGGCTCTCAATATCGGCTACCTCATTCAATTCGCCGCAGTCTGCACACACTAAGACATTACTTGGATGCCTAGTGTCATCGGCTAACAAATAACCAGGGAAAAGATCCACATCGGCTTCGCACTTCTCGCATTCAATTACCTTGACCCACAAAAAGTACTTAACTGGTACGTCTCTGTCTCCATACGTCGGGCAGTTAGTCCTGTAAAAACCCCCGATATCTTTCTCTAGCTGGACGAGCAGATCGCTAGCCGCGTCCAGATACGCGCTAAGATTGAGATGCTCAATCTCCTCACGAACTATCCGAGCTGACATTGGGTTGATATCGAGACCAATCACGTCGCAACCAAGCCTATTAGCTTCGACAAGCGGGGTGCCACCACCCATGAATGGGTCGGCAACGATACGATCAGGAAACTGATTAGCCTTGAAGAATGTCTCGGCGAGCGGTTGTTCACTGAATTCAGCTAACAATAACCCTCGAAACAGTGTGCCGGGGCGTCGTGCGAACCACTTGTGAACCGCAATAATCGGTCGATAGTTCTGCTGAATCTGTTTTTCCTTGAGCGCTAAACCGGCGATCATGGAAACGTCAAAATTCCGTTCGATAGTCACGTACTTATCCAACCTATCTGTGCAGAAACCTGCAGGCTAGTCATCAATTCCTCGACATTACAAAGGCTCAAGGTTCTCCGCTCATATTAACGCCTAACTAGGCGTCTGAGCCTACATGGCCTGCACAATACGAAGGGAGCGAGAAAAAACTCTTTTACTTCTTTCCTTAACGCTCTTAACGTTTAATTTTGTTCTTGTTTTTCTTGGCGTCTTGGCGTCTAATTTAAGACTCGATCTTCACGCCTTTCCAGAACGCCACATACCCCGCGATGTTCGCCGCCGCCGGCTTCGGATCGGGGTAATACCACGCCGCGTCCTTGTTGGTCTGCCCGTCCACCACCACGTCGTAGTAGGAGGCAATGCCCTTCCACCCGCAGGTCGTGTGCGTGGCGCTGTCTTTGAGCAGCTCGCGCTTCACCGCTTCCGGCGGGAAATAGTGGTTTCCCTCGACCGTTTCGCAGCTTGCGCTCTCGGCTATCACCCGCCCGCTCCAGGTCGCTCTTGCCATATCGTTCTCCTTGCCGGGTTGCCACCTTGGCGTCGGCCGGTAAAATGATCAACCTCGATATCCTAGCGCAACCCATGCCGGCGTATCGCTTCCTCATCCCGTTGCTGCTCGCGGCCACCGCGCCCACGGCGGCGGGCGCCGACTTGAGTGAGGACATCTTCAAGGGCGCGCTCCGTTATACCGTCCAGGTCAGGACCACGCTGCCCGTCCCGTTCGACGGCGACCGCAAGGGCTCCAGCCTCGGCGCGGGCTTCGTCGTGGACTCCGGCCGCGGGTGGGTCATGACCAACGCCCACGTCGTCGGGCGCTCGCCCTCGCGGGTGGAAATTGCGCTCTATGGCGACGAGTTCTCCGAGGCGACCAAGGTCTACGTGGACCCCTTCCTCGATGTCGCGATCGTGCGCGTTGGCGAGCGGGTGGAGACGAAGGGGATTGCGGAGCCGCCGCTCGACTGCGGCTCGATGCCGCCGGTCGGGCACGCCGTGGGCGCCTTCGGCCATCCCTGGCGGCTGCAGTTCACCGGCACGCGCGGAATCATCTCCGGCGTCACCGCCCGCTACCGCACCGAGCTGCTGCAGACCGACGCGCCCATCAACCAGGGCAATTCGGGCGGCCCGCTGATCAGCCTGGAGAGCGGCCGCATCGTCGGCATCAATACGGCGGGCATCCGCGGCGCGCAGAACACCAACTTCGCGGTGGCGATCAAGTACGCCTGCCGCATCCTGGAATTGCTGCGGCAGAGCGACGACCCTTCTCCGCCCGACCTCAAGCTCGTCTATTTCCGGGACGTCGACAATCGCAAGCAGCTCAAAGTCGCGCGCAGCTACGCAGGCGACGGGACGTTGAAGCTCCTGCCTGGCGACGTCATCCGGCAGGTGGTTGGGGTGGACGGCGCGATCGAGAACGAGACCCAGCTCCTGCACGCGCTGCGTGGCCGCCTCGCCAACTCGAGCTTGAAGGTGCTGCGCGCCGGGCAGGAGTCGATCGTCAGCGGCAGCAAGCTGCCCATGCGTGCCGTACTCGATACCCGCGGCGTCTATGCCTCCGGCGTGCTGTTCGGACCGATTACGATCCGCGACGCCCTGGAGATCGGAGCGCGCGGCCTGATGGTGCACCATGTCGAGTCCGGCTCGATCGGTGAATCGCAGGAGATCGAGAAATCCGACCTGCTGGAAGCAGTGGACGGCGTTGGGGTACTCGACGTCGAAGAGCTGCACACCCGGCTCAACGAGGCGCGGAGCCGCGGCCGCAGGGTAGCCCTCACCCTGAAGCGGCTGGCGGGCGGCGATGCGATGTTCTCCTACTCCCAGAGGAACCTGCTGGTCCGGGATCTGCAATTCATCGGCCCAGAAAAGCAGTGACTGAGTGATCAACCGGCAAACATCGATATTGGCAACGATACTCTCCGGGTTTGGCTGATCGGCTTGGCACTCAGTCACTGCTTTTCTTAATTGAGATACCGAGTCCTGGTTGGGTAGTTCATTTAATCGAGTCCGACTTCTTGTCGTCGGACTCGATTCCGAGTTCCTGAATCTTGCGGGTGAGCGTGTTGCGGCCGAGACCGAGCAGCTGGGAGGCCTCGATGCGCCTGCCGCCGGTGTGGGCGAGCGCTTTCACGATGAGAGACTTCTCGAACTGGCGGTTGAGGGTGTCCATGACGCCGGTCTCGCCGCGGTTGAGGAGCCCTTCGACTTCCTTCTCCAGCGCCGCCACCCAGCTTTGTGCCGCAGGCGCCGTTTCGGCGCGCAGTTCGGGCGGCAGGTCCTTCACCTCGATCACGACCGAGGACGCCATGACGGTGAGCCAGTGGCAGAGGTTCTCGAGCTGCCGCACGTTGCCCGGGAAGTCCTGCGCGGTGAGGTACTTGAGCGCCGCCTCGGACGGCCGCTTTGCCTCCACTCCGAGTTCGCGCGCGCTCTTGGCGAGAAAATGCCGGGCGAGCAGCGCAATGTCTTCCGGGCGCTCGCGCAGCGGCGGCAGGCGCAGCCGAATCACGTTCAGCCGATGGAAGAGGTCCTCACGGAACAGTCCCTGCTTGACGCGCGCCTCGAGGTCCTGGTGGGTGGCCGCGATGACCCGCACATTGGCCTTGATCGGCTGGTGGCCGCCGACGCGGTAGAAGTGCCCGTCGGACAGCACCCGCAGCAGGCGCGTCTGCAACTCGGGCGGCATGTCGCCGATCTCGTCCAGGAAAAACGTGCCGCCCTCGGCCTGTTCGAAGCGCCCGCGCCGCTGCGCCTGCGCCCCGGTAAAGGCGCCGCGCTCGTGGCCGAACAGCTCCGACTCCAGCAACTCGCGGGGGATCGCGGCGGTGTTGATGGCAATGAAGGGTTTGGCTGCGCGCGGGCTGTGGCGGTGCAGAGCGCGAGCCACCAGCTCCTTTCCGGTGCCGGACTCGCCGGTGATCATCACCGTGGCCTGCGACTGGGACAGCCGGCCGATGGCGCGGAATACCTCCTGCATCGCCGGCGCCTGGCCGAGGATCTCCTGGCTGATTTCCGCCTCTTCCGCCACGCTTTCCTCGCGCACGCTCTCTCCCATCGCGCGCCGGATCAGCTCGACCGCGTGGTCGACGTCGAACGGCTTGGGCAGGTACTCGTAGGCACCCCCCTGGAAGGCGCTGACCGCGCTCTCCAGGTCGGAATAGGCGGTCATGATGATGACCGGCAGATTGGCGTGCAATGCCTTCGCCCGCTGCAGCAGCTCGAGGCCGGACTCCCCCGGCATGCGGATGTCGCTGACCACCACCTGCGGCGTCTCGGTGTCGAGCGCAACGAGCGCCTCCTGCGCCGAAGCAAAGGTCTTGAATGCGATGTTCTCGCGCGTGAGCGCCTTTTCGAACACCCAGCGTATCGAGCGGTCGTCGTCGATGATCCAGACGGGTTTCATGCGAAACGATGAACGATGAATGATGAATGATGAACTGAAATACCGGTCCAGCACGCGCTAACGTTCCCACGAAATCCTTCCCCATGCCGGGGTAACGTTGCGTGGCCTGACGTTGCTGCAACAAGAATACGCATCACTTCTTAAATCCTACCGTTCCGCGTTCATCGTTCCGCGTTCATCGTTCTCCTGCACCGGAAGCAGGATGGTGAAGGTCGTGTTGCCTGGTACGCTTTCGAAGGAGACGACGCCGTGGTGCTGGTTGATGAAGGTCTGCGCCAGCGTCAGGCCCAATCCGCTGCCTCCCTCGCGGCCCGAAACCAGCGGATGGAACACGCGTTCCTGTAACTCGGTGGGGATGCCGGGGCCATTGTCGATGATCTCCAGCTGGACCGCGTGGCGATAGCGGCGGCGGGCGAGCGTCACCTGCCGCATGACGCGGGTGCGGAGCAGAATCTCTCCGCCGCGGCCGCCGCCGGCAATGGCCTGCGCCGCATTGCGCGCGATGTTGAGCACCGCCTGTATCAGCTGCTCCTTGTCACCCCTGATGCGGGGAAGGCTCACATCGTAGTCGCGGCGGACGGCGACGCCTTGTGGAAATTCCGCGTGGATCAGGCTGCGCACTCGCTCCAGCACTTCGTGCGGGTTCAACTGGCCCGGCTGCGGCAGTCGATGGGGGGTCAGCAACCGGTCCATCAGCAATTGCAGACGGTCGGCTTCCTTCATGATCACTTGCGTGTACTCATGCAGGCTGGGGCGTTCCAGCTCCCGGTCGAGCAGCTGCGCCGCGCCGCGGATGCCACCCAATGGGTTCTTGATCTCGTGCGCGAGGTTGCGAATCAGCTCCCGGGTGGCCTGGCTCTGGTCGAGCAGCCGCTCCTCGCGCGCGATCTTGAGCTGCTTGTCGATATGGCGGAATTCCAGCAGCAGTTCGCCAGTGCCCGCGACCCCTGAGGTCAGTTCGACCGGCGTCACCGTGAATGACAGGTGCAGCCGCAGGCGCTCGTTTGCTTCCAGCTCGATGTCGTGCTCGGTATAGCTCGCAGCGGTCGCGCGCGCATGCCCGATCGCAGTCATCAAGACTGCGGTGTCGGTGAACAGCTTATCGAGGCTCTGGCCCGCCATGTTCTTGCTGCTCATCTGGAATAGGTTCTCGGCCGCCGGATTCATGTAGCGCACGGCAAGACCGGCGTCCACCGCCACCACCGCGGTCGCCAGCACGTCGAGACCGGAGAGGGCGGCGGGTGTCATGTCACAAGTCCGAGTACCGGATCAGAGCAAGAACCGCGCCATGAGCGGGCGCAGATCCAGAACGACGAGCGCGGGGCCTTAGAGCCCCTAACATGATGAAACGCGCGTGCGGTGCGAGCCAAAATCGTCGATAGTGCGAAGCGAGGTGCAGCCAATATTCGCTATATTGGCAAGCCGAGCGACAAAGCGTCCCGCGTAGGGCGGAGCAGGTTCCAAGCGTTTTCTGCTTGGATGGCGCGTCGCAGGGCGGAAGAGGGGCCCCTCTGGGGATCTGACCCCGGAGACGCGCATAGGGCCGGACACGACGCGCTCACGGCCGGTTCCACGGTCGCATCCCCGAAAGCGGGGCCCCTGCTCCACGCTTCGGCGCGCCGGCGATTTTGGCCGCAACCCCTCGTGGGCTGGCGCGATTTTGGCCCTCGGCGCACCCACGGACTCACCCCCGATTTGCACGCCCATACTCCTACCTGCGTGCCCCCAGCCAAAATCGTGACAGCGCAGCGTGTGTTTCATTATGTTAGGGGCTCTTAGACTTACCGGCCGCCGGCCAACTCGCGCCTGAGGTTGGTGATATTGTCCTCGTGCAGCTTGACCTTCTTCTGGTACGGCTCGAGACGGTCCAGCACGCGCTGGTAATTGCGCTCGCTGCCCAGCCGCATCGAGTCCTGTACCGCCAGCTCGTTCCGCGCCTGCTCCAGGAGCTTCTGCTCGTTGGCGAGTTCCTGCTCGAGAATCTTGCGGCGGTCGTTGTCCCGCTGCTTCTGCGTCTCACCGTCCACTTTGGGAAAGCCGGGCGGCGCGGCCCTCGCTTGCGCCTTCCCGCCGGACACGGTGTTGGTCGGGCCGACGTCGAGCATCCTGCAGCCCCCCGCCTCCGATCTGATGTTGGTGAAGCGCTTGTTGCCGCTCCCGTCCACGCACTCCCAGATGTCTGCGTTCGCCGTCCCCGCGAGCAGCGCGAACATCAGAGCCAGGGCCAGGTGGTAGCGCGTCATAGGTCGCAGGTCTCACTACATGGAAACAACGCCCCGCCGCCACCGCCGGTTGACAGGCAGGACTCGTGGTTCATGCGTAACTCTATGTCATAAATAGGAAAAGTGCAACGCACATAAATGGTGCGCAAGGAATTTGTCGGGCAAGAGCCCGGCAAATTCCTTAACAAGGAAAGAACTGCCCGACCCAGTTCGTGACCTCGACCGCTCCCGGCGGACGCGCGTGCGCGATCCGGTGCGACGAGCGCTGCCAGGAGGCGTTTTTCACCTCCGGTCGGCTGGAGTGGTTTCCCATAAGGAATTCGCCGGAAGCCACTCCGACGAATTCCTACAGGCTGTAGTACATCTGGAACTCGAGCGGATGGGTCTGCATGCGGAACGCCGTGAGTTCCTCTTCCTTGAGCGCCATGTAGGCATGGAGCATGTCCTTGGAGAACACACCTCCACGTGTCAGGAATTCATGATCCTTCTCGATTTCCTCCAGCGCCTGCTCGAGCGAATGGCACACCTTGGGCACGCGCGCTGCGATTTCCGGCGGCAGGTCGTAGAGGTTCTTGTCGATCGGGTCGCCCGGCTTGATCTTGTTCTGGATGCCGTCGAGCCCCGCCATCATCATCGCGGTGAACGCGAGATACGGGTTGGTCGTCGGGTCCGGGAAGCGCACTTCGATGCGGCGCCCCTTCGGGTTCGCCACCAGTGGCACGCGCACCGCAGCCGAGCGGTTGCGCGACGAATAGGCAAGATTGATCGGCGCCTCGAATCCCGGCACCAGGCGCTTGTAGGAGTTCGTCCCGGGGTTGGTGATCGCGTTGAGCGCCTTGGCGTGCTTCAGGATGCCGCCGATGTAGTGCAGCGCCAACTCGGACAGTCCCGCGTAGCCGTTGCCGGTGAAAAGATTCTGCCCGCCCTTCGCGAGCGACTGGTGCACGTGCATGCCCGAACCGTTGTCGCCCACCACCGGCTTCGGCATGAAGGTCGCGGTTTTTCCGTAGGAGTGCGCGACGTTGTGGACCGCATACTTGAGGATCATCATCCAGTCGGCGCGCTTCACCAGGCTCGCGAACTTGGTGCCGATCTCGCACTGGCCCATGGCGCCCACTTCATGGTGGTGCACTTCGCACTCGACGCCCATTTCCTGCATCGCCAGCACCATCGCCGAGCGGATGTCCTGCAGCGAATCCACCGGCGGCACCGGGAAGTAGCCGCCCTTGATCGGCGCGCGGTGGCCCATATTGCCGCCCTCGAATTCGTCTCCGGAGGACCACGGCGCCTCTTCCGACTTGATCCTGTAGAACGCCTGCCCCATCTCGATCTTCCAGGTCACCGAGTCGAAGACAAAGAACTCGGGCTCGGGGCCGAAGTAAGCGGTGTCGGCGATGCCCGTGGACTTGAGATAGGCCTCGCCGCGCTTGGCAATCGAGCGCGGATCGCGGTCGTAACCCTTGCCGTCGGAGGGCTCGATCACGTCGCACGTGAGCAGGAGCGTTGGCTCATCGGTGAACGGATCCATACGCGAAGTATCGGGATCCGGCAGCAGCACCATGTCGGAAGCTTCGATGCTTTTCCAGCCGGCGATGGAGGATCCGTCGAAATAGTGACCGTCGCTGAATTTGTGCTCGTCAAACGCCGATATCGGCACTGACACGTGCTGCTCCTTGCCGCGCGTGTCGGTGAAGCGCAAGTCGACGAACTTCACCTCATTGTCTTTGACTATTTTCATTACGTCGGCGACGGTTGCCATCGAGCTCTCCTGAGTTGATAGGTGATACGAAAAAAAACGGCAATTCGGGACTTCCTGCTGAGCAGGAATTGTGCCAAGGTTTTTTATGGGAAAGGCATTGTGCCATAAGGGCTTTGTTTGCCCCAGCCACACCATCCCGCACCAGATGTGTGCTCAATTTATGATTTTGCACTATATTGGTGCGATTGGGATCTGCGTCACGCCAATCTAGGATAAGTGTTATTTTCCAGCCGGATACACTGCGATACGTGAGTGCACACTGCGGCATCACAACATCAGACTCGAGGACATGATCATCGCTGAAATCTTTCAGAAAGCCGCCGAGCGAGCGCGGCAGTTCGGCCTGCCGTACAGCGGTGCGCTCACTCCGGCCGAGGCCTACGAGGTGTGGCGTGGCGTGCCGGGCGCAAAACTTATCGATGTGCGCACCCGCGCCGAGTGGGATTACGTGGGACGCATACCCGGCGCCGTCGAGCTCGAGCTGCTGACCTATCCCGGCAACCTGCGTAACCCCGCGTTCGTCCTGGAGCTCGAAAGCAAAGCGGACAAGGCAGCGCCCGTGCTGTTCATCTGCCGCAGCGGCGGGCGTTCTCACAACGCCGCGATGCTCGCTGCTCAGGCCGGTTATTCCGCGAGCTATAACGTGCTGGAAGGCTTCGAGGGCGACCGGGACGTCCATGGCCACCGCAATACCAGCGGCGGGTGGCGGGTCGCGGGATTGCCGTGGACGCAGGGTTAATGATGAATGCGGAATGCAGAATGATGAATTAGGAAGCCGCCTGCGCGGAATCCGGTTTCATTCATCACTCATCATTCATCATTCATCATTTCGAGTTTGCTACGCCGACCAGCTGATGAGACCGGTATATCCCGTGGCGAGGACGATCACCCCAAACGCTATGCGGTACCAGGCGAAGGCGCTGAAATCGTGGGTGGCGATATAGCGCAGCAACCAGCGCACGCACAGGAACGCCGAGACGAAGGAGACGATGAAACCCGCTGAGAAGACACCGAGATCGCCGGTGTCGAGCAGCGCGCGGTGCTTAAAGAGATCGTAGACGCCCGCAGCGATCAGCGTCGGCACCGCGAGGAAGAACGAGAACTCGGTGGCGGCCCGGCGCGACAGGCCGAACAGCATGCCGCCGATGATCGTCGCGCCCGAGCGCGACGTGCCCGGGATCAGGGCAAAGGTCTGGGCGAACCCCACCTTGAGCGCGTCCTTCCACGTCATGTCGTCGACATGCTCCACCGTCGTCCGCCGCGGCGAACGCTCCACCCAGAGAATGATGACGCCGCCGAGGATGAAGGCGGCCGCGACTGGAACTGCCTGGAACAGGTGTTGCTTGATCGCGCCCGCGAAAGCGAGCCCGAGGAGAGCCGCCGGCAGGAATGCCACCGCGAGATTCACGGCAAAACGCCGGGCCGCGGGGTCATGACACAGGCCCCCTAGCATGCGCCCAAAGCGCGCGCGGTACTCCCAGATGACCGCCAGCATCGCCCCGCTCTGGATGATGATCTCGAAGACCTTGGCCTTTTCGCCCGTGAAGCCGATGAGCTGTCCGGTGATGATGAGGTGCCCGGTGCTGGAGACCGGCAGAAATTCGGTGAGGCCTTCGACGACGCCCAGTACGAAGGCCCTGAGATAGAGCGCCCAGTCCATTGAGAGAGCCATTCTACGCGACCCTGCGGGTCACGCAGTTGGCAGTTGGCAGTGTTCAGCTGGCGGTAAACTGCAAACTGTCCACTGCACACTGCAAACTTTAGTTACTCGTAGCGGAG
>Ga0137459_1000733_pt1 | contig 11096 bp, 10 predicted proteins | sample EasRivERMGT700_2_FD_104908 | JGI IMG/M metagenome (GOLD analysis project Ga0137459, IMG submission 104908) | Soil microbial communities from meander-bound floodplain in the East River, Colorado, USA - East River MetaG ERMGT700_2 | ecosystem: Environmental > Terrestrial > Soil > Floodplain ...
CTCGGCGATGAGCTCGGCAAGCGATTTGACGCTCGAGCCGGAACCCGCCACCAGCACGTTGGGCCCCCCCGCGAGCGGCGCGATGTCGACGAAGTCCTTCAGCGTGTCGTACGGCAGCTTGGCGTAGATCGCCGGGGTCACGACGTGGGCGTTGGAGTCGATGAGCAGGGTGTAGCCGTCCGGCGCGGCCTTGGCCACCACCGCCGCTCCGATCGAACCGCCGGCGCCGGTGCGGTTTTCCGCGAGCACCGGCTGGCCCCAGAGTTCCGAGAGCTTCTGCGTGACCGCCCGGCCGACGATGTCGGTGCCGGTGGCCGGAGGAAACGTGATGATCACGCGCACCGCCTTGTTCGGATAACCCTGCGCGTGCGCGTGCAGCGCGCTCGCCGCAACGATGGCGGCCAATATCCTTGTCAGGGTCTTCATGTCAATCTCCTCTGCAATAAGATCTTACGCGAGCCCGTCGCCGACCGTCGCGTTCTCGGGCTTGAGCTTCAGCCCCGAGGCCTGCGCCTGCTGCACGAGCAGCATGGAGAAGTCCTCCTCGGTCATGCCCTTGCCCATCATCGACTGGATGAGGTCGCGCGTGATGGAGGCAAGCGGCATCGGCACTTCGAACCTGCGGCCCGCTTCGAGCCCGAGATCGAGGTCCTTGCGCAGCAGGTACGGCGTGAAGGTCACATGGAAATCGAGGTTGACGAACGCCGGCGCCTTGTAGCGCGTGAAGGTCGAGCCCATCACGCTCTTGTTGAGAAAATCGAGGAAGGCGTGCCGCGGCACGCCCGCCTTTTGCGCGAGCACCGTGATCTCCGCCATGCACTGGGTAACGACGCCGAGCATCACGTTGTGGCAGATCTTGACGATGCGGGAAAGTTCTCCTTCGCCGACGTAGGACGAGCCCTGCCCCATCATGGCGAGGTACGGTGCCGCCGCATCGTAGGCGTTTTTCGGGCCAGAAACCACGAAAGTGAGCTTGCCCGCCTTGATCACCTTGGCGTTGCCCGATACGGGCGCGGCAAGCAACTCCACGCCGTGAGCGTCGAGAATCTTTCTCAGCTCGGCCGAGCCCTCGAGCGAAATTGAGGAACACTCCACCACCCTGCGCGGCACGCCGCCTTTGCCCTTCGCCTTCGACAGCAGACCTTCAGGTCCCGCGATCACTTCCTTGACGTCCTCGTAGGTCGAGACCATGCAGAACACGATGTCGCAGCCCGCGAGTTCCGGGAGCGAATCGACGATCTTCGCGCCGTCCTTTGCGAGCGGCTCGGCTTTCGCCCGGGTGCGGTTCCATACGGTGAGGTCGCAGCCGCCCTTTGCCAGGCGCCGCGCCATCTCGAAGCCCATGCGGCCGGTGCCGATCCAGCCGAGTTTCGCCTTGATTGTATTCGTGGCAGCCAATTCGACTCCCCTTCCATGTTGTCATCCTGAGCGAAGCGAAGGATCTGCTTTTGACGCTCGCGGAAGCAGATTCTCCGGGCTTCGCCCTCAGAATGACATTTTATTTACTTCGGCGCTGGCTCGATCACCGCGAGCACCGTGCCCACCGGCACCGTCGTGCCCGGCTCGACCAGGATCGCCTTGAGCACGCCGCTCGCAATGGCGGGAATCTCGGTGGTCACCTTGTCGGTCTCGACCTCGAAGAGCGGCTCGTCGGCTTTGATGGTATCGCCGACTTTCTTGTACCAGTTGGCGACGGTCCCTTCGGTCACCGTTTCGCCCAGCTGAGGCATGATCACGTCCATTTCCTGCCGTCTCCGTTCAGTTCACGCCGCGCGGCGCGAATCAAGGCCGCGCCGGACTTCAGCGACGATGCGCGCGACCGAAGGCACCACCGCGTCCTCGAGCTGGTCGGCGGCGGGCAGCGGCACGTGCGGGGTGGTGATCCGAAGGATCGGTCCCTTGAGCGCGTCGAAAATTTCCTCCTGGATGACCGAGGCGACTTCCGCGCCCCAGCCGCACAGCCGCGGATTTTCCTCGACCGTGAACACGCGCCCCGTGCGCGCCGAGTGTGCGAGCAGCGTTTGCGCATCGAGCGGCACGAGCGAACGCACGTCGATTACCGTCGCGGAAATTCCGTGCTCCGCGGCAAGCGTCTCCGCCGCCTTGAGCGCCTTGGGGACCATGGCGGCGAGCGCGATGATCGTGGCGTCCCCGCCCGTGCGCAGCACCTTGGCTTTTCCGAGCGGCTCGACGTGCTCGCCCTCGGGCACTTCGCCCTTGTTGCCGAGCAGACTCTTGTGCTCGAAGAACACCACCGGATCGGGATCGCGTATCGCGGCGGCGAGCAGCCCCTTCGCGTCGGCCGGCGTGGAAGGCGCGACGACTTTCAGGCCCGGTATTGCCATCGCCCAGTTCTCGACGCTTTGGGAATGCTGCGCGCCGAAGCGCGAGCCCGCGCCGTTCGCCGTGCGGATCACCAGCGGAATCGTGATCTGCCCGTCGCTCATGTAGCGGGTCTTCGCGATCTCGTTCGCGACATAATCCCAGCAGCAGGCGAGAAAGTCCGAGAACATGATCTCGGCGACGGGCTTCAAGCCCGTCATCGCCGCGCCCATCGCCGCGCCGAGGATGGCGAGCTCCGAAATCGGCGTGTCCTTTACCCGCCGCGGCCCGAACTCTTCGAACAGTCCCACCGTGGTCTTGAACACGCCGCCCGCGGCGGCCGTGTCCTCGCCGAAGAGCACCACGCGCTCGTCGCGCCTCATTTCCTGCGCGATCGCGGCGGCGACCGCGTCCCGGTAGCTCAGTTGCGCCATGCGTTGCCTCCGTCGGCCCATACGTCGGTCATCGCCGACTCGAGCGCCGGAGTGGGCGAGGCCTTCGCCGTTTCGGTCGCCTGGTCGAGCTTCGCCATCGCCTCGGACTCGATTTGCGCGAGCTTCGCTTCCGCGATGCCCGTGGCCAGCAGCCGGCTGCGATAGAGAGTCACCGGGTCGCGCTTCATCCATTCCTCGACTTCCTCCTTCGGCCGGTACTTCGCCGGATCGGCGCGCGAGTGGCCGCTGTGCCTGTAGGTCAGGCATTCGACGAGCGACGGCCCCCCGCCCGAGCGCGCCTTGGCGATCGCATCGCGCGCCGCGCTGTATACGACGTCGGCGTCGTTGCCGTCGATGACGATGCGCTCGAGGCCATAGCTTGCGGCGCGGTCCGCCGCCGGATGCTTCACCGCCGTGACGGCCGAAATCGGCGTGTACTCCATATACAGGTTGTTCTCACAGACGAAGATGGCGGGCAGCTTCCACACCGCGGCGAGGTTGAGCGCCTCGTGAAAGGCGCCGATGTTGGTGGCGCCGTCGCCGAAGAACGCGCAGGCGACCTGCTTCGTTCCGCGGTATTGCGCCGACCAGGCCGCGCCCGCCGCGATCGGCAGGTGCGCGCCGACGATGGCGTAGGAGCCCATGACCCCGTGCTCGACGCTCGTCAGGTGCATCGAGCCGCCTTTTCCTTTCATGAGACCGCACTGCCGGCCCATCAATTCGCCCAGCACCGACAGCATCGGAGCGCCGCGTGCAAGCGTGTGGTGATGGCCGCGATAGGTGCAGAAGGTGTAGTCGTCCTTGTTCATCGCAGCGGCGAAGCCGGCCGCGACCGCCTCCTGGCCGAGCGCGAGGTGGCTCGTGCCTTTCACCAGGTTCTGCAGGAACAGGTCGTAGGCGCGCTTTTCGGTGTAGCGGATCTCGACCTGCAGCTGGAACAACCGCAGCCGCGTCGCTTCGGGTATCTCCTCGCCCCGCTGCGCGGGATGCGCCTGCCGAGTGACGCTCATATTCGGATTTGCCTCCATGAAAACCGGGGACAGACCACGTTTTTCCCGACTCGAATCGTCCGTTTCATTGGGGTGGGAGAAAAACGTGGTCTGTCCCCGGTTTCAATACGGGTTCGCGATCGGCAGCTCTTCGGCCGGATAGAGCGAGATGATCTTCGCGCCCTCGGGCGTGAGGATCACCTCTTCCTCGATGCGCGCAGCCGAGACGCCGTCGGTCGCCGGGCAGTAAGTCTCCACGGCGAACACCATGCCCGCTTTCAGTTCGATCGGGTCCTTGAGCGAGTTGAGCCGCGAAATCAGCGGCCGCTCGTGCAGACCGAGTCCGAGCCCGTGGCAGAAATTCAGGCCGAACGCCTCCATCTCGCTGGAGAAACCGATCTCCTTCGCCTCGGGGAAGGCGCGCGCGATCTTGTCGGAGCTCACTCCCGGCCTGAGCAGTTCGATGGCCCGGTCCATCCACTCGCGCGCCTTGCGGTAGGCGGTGCGCTGCGGCGCAGTGGCGCGCCCGACGCTGAAGGTGCGGTAGTAGCAGGTGCGATAACCCATGAACGACTGGATGACGTCGAAGAAGGCCTGGTCGCCGGGCCGGATCAGCCGGTCGGTGAAATTGTGCGGGTGCGGCGAGCAGCGCTCGCCCGAAATCGCGTTGATGGCCTCGACGCAGTCCGAGCCCATCTCGTAGAGCCGCGCGGTGGCGAGCGCCACGATCTGCGATTCCTTCACGCCGGGTTTGAGCGCCTCGGCGATGTCCTGGTAGACGCCATCCACCATGGCCGAGGCCATGTTGAGCAGCATCAATTCGTCGATGTTCTTCACTTCGCGCGCCTGCAGCATCACCTGCTGGCCGTCACGCACCTCGATCCCGACCTTCTGCAATTCGAACAGCATCGGCGGCTCGACCACGTCCAGGCCAAGCGGCATGTCACCCACGCCTTCGGCATCGAGGATCGCCTTGATCTCCTTGGCCGCGTCGCGGAATAGCGTGATGTCGCTGCCCACCGCGCCGCGCATGCCCAGCAGCCCAGCACGGCAGTGGTCGGTGTGCAACCACGGCGCGTACAGCCGATGGTGCTTTGCCGCGCTGCCGAAGTCCCAGATGTAAGGGTCACCGGTGCCGGTCAGGAGCGAATAGCGCGTGAGCTTGTCGCGCGCCCACTCGCCGATCACCGTGCTGGTGGTGTAGCGTATGTTGTGCTGGTCGAAGGACAGCAGCGCGCCCAGGTCCGAGGCTGCAAGCGCGGCGCGCACGCGCGCGAGACGGTAGTCGTGCAGCCGCCTGAAATTGATGCGCTCCTCGAAATCGACCTGCGTGTGGCCGGGCGCCTGCAGCGGCCGCTTCCAGTTGTGGTGCGGATCGATGTCGTCCGGCCGGATGACCTTCGGTTCAGCAGTTTTCTTCGGCTTGGCCATCGACGTTTCCCTGGACGACTCTTTGCAGAACGCGAAGTATGCCACGCGCTCGCTCCCCGCGGGCATCTTCACCCGTGACGCAGCGCCTGCGGGATGAACGGCGCGCAGCGTCCGTTCCATCCCGCAGGATTGGAGCGGCCGCTTCAGCGGTCCGCTTTAATTGGCTTTTATTCCCGCCGCCTTGATCAGCCTGGCGTTCGACTCGAACTCCTGCTTGATCATCGCCTCGAAGTCAGGCAGCGACATCGTCAGAGGATCCACGCCCAGCTTGAGAAACTTTTCGCGCACGTCGGGCGAATTCACTGCCGCGTTGAATTCCTTGTTCAGCCGCAGCACGATCTCGCGCGGCGTTTTCGAGGCGACCAAGGCCCCGATCCAGAAGTTGTAGTCGGAATTCGGATAGCCCGCTTCGACGGTGGTTGGGACGTCGGGAAACAACGCGCTGCGCTTTGCCGACCCGACTGCGAGCGCGCGCAGCTTGCCCTCCTTGACCTGGGGTCCCACCTGAAACGGAAGCGCAAAGTAGAAATCGGCGCGGCCGGTGAGCACTTCGGTGAGCGCGTCCGGCGCGCCCTTCATCGGTATCTGCAGCACCTCGATGCCGGCGGCGATGCGAAAGCGCTCCAGGTTCATGTGGGTGGAGCTGCCGATGCCGGCCGTCGTGGCGACGAGAGCCCCGGGCTTGGCCTTGGCCGCGGCGACGAGGTCCGCCACGTTCTTGTAGCTCTTGGCGGTCGAGACGACGAGGACTGTGGGGACCGTGCCTATGGTCGCCACCGGCGCAAGGTCCTTCGGGTCGAGCGGCCCGGGACTGAGGAGCGGCGCCACCGTGAACGCGGAGGTGTAGATACTGATCACATGTCCGTCCGGATCGGCCTTTGCGACATACGCAGCGCCGATCAGCCCGCCCACGCCGAGCTTGTTCTCGACGATCACCGCCTGACCCAGGCTCGCCTGCAATTTCTCGGCGACGATGCGCGCCGTCGTGTCCGAGGCGCTGCCCGGCGTGACGCCCGAAACGAGGTGGACGGTCCTGCTGGGAAAAGTCTGGGCTGCGGCGATGCCCGAGACGAGCATGGCTGCCGCGAGCAAGGTCCACCGATTGCGTCTTGACATGGTCATTCTCTCCTCTGTTTGGCCGTCAAATCCTCGGCAGCCCGAGCTGCCCGGCAAGCCAGTCGGCCGTCCGGCTTCGATAGCGATAGGGCCGATTGTTGGCATTGTGCCCGCCATCCTCGACAATGAGCAACTCCACCGGACCGGAGACGCTCTTCGCCAGCCGCTCGGCGTGCGAAGCCGGCACCAGCCGGTCCTGGCGCCCGGTCACGATGAAGATCGGACAGGCGATTCTACCGGCGGCATCCTTCATCGACAGCGTCGCGGCGTGGCGCAGCGCGTCGGCCTCGGTCGCGCAGTGGCTGCGCACGCGGAACGCCTCGCGCGTGAGCACCGGCAGCGCGCCCCAGATTTCCTTCCATTCGAACGGCCCGGAGAGCGCGATGCAGGCGCGGATGCGCTTCTCGTATGCGGTCGCGCGCGGAGCGTAGTAGCCGCCGAGGCTCACGCCCCACATGGCGATCTTTGCCGCGTCCAGATCGGCGCGCTTTTCGATCCAGTCGCACACCGCGCGCGCGGCGCGTTCGTAGTCGCCGCAGATCGGGATCTCGTACTCCGCCTCGCCCTGCCCGGGCCCGTCGATCGCGAGGATCGCGATACCTCGCGCGAGAAACGGCTCCGCGTAGGCGTGCAGCTCCTCCTTGGTTGAATCCAGGCCCGGCGCCATGATGAGCACGGGCGATCGGGCGGAACGCCGAAGCGGGTGCCGCAGGATTCCGTAAAGGGTCCTGCCCTCGAACGGTATCGCGACACGCTCGCCCGTCGGGCGCATCAGCGGCAGCGCGTCCTGGTAGCACCCCACCGCCCGCGTGTGCGCGTCGCGCATCTGCTTCTGATCGTGCACGAAAACGAACTTGGCGAAGTGGTAGTACATCGCCGCGCGCACCAGGTGCTCGCCGGCAGTGAGCTTGCAATCCTGGGCGAGCGCCTCGCGCCCGAGCGCCTCGTGCACCTTGCCGCGCTCGCACCAGGCGCGGCACCAGTCCTCCCAGCGCTCGATTCCGGAAGTCACCTCCTCGAAATCGGCGAGGAGCACGCCGTTCGAGACGAAGCGCGGCGCCCAGTGAGCAATCGCAGTGGCGACTCGCGGATCGGAGGGTTTCGTTTTCGTTTCGACGTCGGACATCAATGAGGCCTTCGGCTCAAAAGTCGAGGCTGTCTAAATGGGGTTTTTCCGAATCAATGGCATGCAGCGCTTGCACTCATAGGATACGTCACACACGGTACAACAACAATCGACGGAGGTAGTTTCGTCACGGTTGCGGCCCACGTGAGCCGTCACAGTTCGAGCCCTGGTCGGCTCCCCGACCGGGGCACTAGCTTCAACGATCCGCGCCTGCTTGAAAAAAGAAACCCCTCCGAAGAGGGGTTTCAGCGGGTCACTACCCGGGATGCGCGTACTGATTTCCGTCAGTTTGCGGCGAAGCAATAGACCAGGCCGGCGCCGCCCGAGGCTTTCAGCTGGTCCTGGCTGCAGCCGCGCGAGCCGTGCGAGGAGTTCCAGGATTTCATGTGCCGGGTTTCCTTCAGCCCTTGCAGGTCGTGGTGGCCGACGATTGCAGAGCCTTCGCCGCTCTTGGTCCAGTTGCCGCATGTGGTGTCTCCGCCCGCCGTCGAGAAATTCCCGGCCGGGTCCGAGCCCGTCAGGATATCGTGCACGTTCACGGGATCCCCCCGGCCGCTGACCCCTTCGCCCTTCTCGGTCAAAGCGGTTTGCTTGTTGAGGTTGTTCTTTCCGGAATGCAGGTCATTCACGCTCTTGGCCACCACCACGCCCTTGGCGTTCGCCCACGGACCCTTGCCGATGCGATCGCGCGCATTCACGCCCGCGTCGCCTCCGGGCAATGTCGTGCTCAAGTACGCGCGCCAGTTCGTGAACTTCGAGCCGGCCGCCTTGGCGAGCGCATTGCAGTGCGCATCGGCGCCGTCCAGACCGCCGAGATCGGCACCATTGCCTTTGCCCGCGCTGGTCACGAAGAACGTCATGCTTTTCTGCTGAGCCTGCACGGTAGATGTGATACCTGTTCCCAGTACGACCGACGAAACGAAAATATTTGCTGCCGAGATTCTCGAAAGATTCATCTCATCTCCATTTTGATGTATCAAGTTGAACTAAGGCGGAAAACGCCGGCCGGCCTGTAGGCCAACGCATTCTCCCCTGCTGCCGATCGGCCAACACACAAAGGTATTGGGCTATTCCGTTCTTCGAAGAAATACTTTAGCGGTCGGCGTCTGAATGCTGCTGCGAACTCAAGCCGCAGCCCGGGCGCCCGAAGGCAACAGCGGCACTCCGGTGAGGCGCTGCAGCTCGTCGAAAGAAAGCCCCGGCACCAGGCGGCTCGCCACGAGGCCGCGCGGCGTGACCTCGATCACGGCAAGGTCGGTGTAGATGCGCTTGACCACGCCGATACCGGTGAGCGGATAAGTGCAGCACTCGACGATCTTCGACTCGCCGCTCTTCGTAAGATGTTCCATCATTACCCAGACATTTTTCGCGCCGACCGCGAGGTCCATCGCCCCCCCTACGGCCGGGATCGCGTCGCCGCCGGTGTGCCAGTTGGCGAGGTCGCCGCCGGCGGAGACCTGGAACGCGCCCAGCACGCAGATGTCGATGTGCCCGCCGCGCATCATGGCAAACGAATCGGTGTGGTGGAAATACGCGCCGCCGGTGAGCAGGGTGACGGGCTCTTTCCCGGCGTTGATGAGATCCGGGTCCTCCCGCCCCGGCGCCGGCGCCGGACCCATTCCCAGGATGCCGTTCTCGCTGTGCAGGAAAATCTCGCGGTCTTTCGGCAGATGGTTGGCGACCAGCGTCGGCATGCCGATCCCCAGATTCACGTACGCGCCTTCGGGAATGTCCTGCGCGATACCCCGGGCGATCTGCTCGCGGGTGAGTTTGGTGTAGCTCATGCAGCCTGCTCGCTGAGCTGTCGCCTGCGCGCCACCTTCACCACCCGCGTGACGAAAATCCCCGGCGTGACGATGCATTCCGGGTCGAGCGCGCCCAGCTCGACGATTTCGTACACCTGTGCGATGGTGCATTTCGCCGCGCTCGCCATGGTCGGCCCAAAATTGCGCGCGCTCTTGCGGTAGACGAGGTTGCCCCAGCGGTCGCCCTTTTCCGCCTTGACGAGCGCGACGTCCCCGTGAATCGGGTGTTCGAGGACGCAATGCTTCCCGTCGATGACGCGCGTTTCCTTGCCCTTGGCGAGATCCGTGCCGTAGCCGGTGGGCGTGTAAAAAGCCCCGATACCGGCGCCCGCCGCGCGCATGCGCTCGGAGAGCGTTCCCTGCGGGACGAGCTCGAGCTCGACTTTTCCGGCGCGGTAGAGCGACTGGAAGTGATGAGAATCGGCCTGGCGCGGGTAGGAGCACACGATCTTGCGCACGCGTCCCGCCTTGAGGAGCGCCGCGATGCCGAGCTCGCCGTTCCCGGCGTTGTTGTTGACGATGGTGAGGTTTCTTGCGCCTTGCGCGATGAGCGCGTCGATCAGCTCCTCGGGGACTCCGGCGCCGCCGAAGCCCCCCACGAGAACGATCGAGCCGTCTCGCACGTCGGCGAGCGCGGCCTCGAGCGAAGGGACGATCTTGTCGATCATATCGGTGCGAAGGATATCGCTTTTGCCTGCAGGGCGCGAGCGCGCGCGGCGCTGACTCTGCAGGTAGAATTGCGGATCAAAATAAGGTTGGCCCGAATGCCCACAAGAAAACGCCCGGAAGAATTGCGCAGCCACCGCTGGTACGGCGTGGGCGACCGCAAGACCTTCGACCACCGCTCGCGCACCGCGCAGATGGGCTACGACAAGAGCGACTACGCGGGGAAACCCGTGATCGCCATTATCAACACCTGGAGCGACATCAATCCCTGCCACGCGCACTTCCGCGTGCGTGCCGAGGAAGTGAAGCGCGGCGTGTGGCAGGCGGGCGGCTTCCCGGTCGAGATGCCGGCGATCACGCTGTCCGAGCCGTTCCAGAAACCCTCCACCATGATGTACCGCAATTTCCTGGCAATGGAAACCGAGGAGCTCCTGCGCTCGTATCCCGCCGACGGCTGCGTGCTCATGGGCGGCTGCGACAAGACGACCCCCGCCCTGGTGATGGGCGCGCTCTCCATGGGACTGCCGATGATCTATCTGCCCGCGGGGCCGATGCTGCGCGGCAACTGGCACGGGCAGGTGCTGGGCTCGGGCAGCGATGCGCGCAAGTACTGGGCGGAGCTGCGCGCCGGAACGATCACGGAGAACGACTGGGAAGAGATCGAACAGGGCATCGCGCGCTCGCCGGGCCACTGCATGACCATGGGCACGGCATCGACCATGACCTCGGCCGCGGAAGCGCTCGGTCTCGCGCTGCCGGGTTCGGCGTCGATCCCCGCGGCCGACTCGCACCACGCGCAGATGGCGACTGCGACCGGAAAGCGCATCGTCGAGATGGTGTGGGAGGACGCCACGCCGAAGAGCCTGCTCGCGCCGTCTTCGTTCGACAACGCCGTCACCTGCGTGCTCGCCTGCGGCGGCTCGACCAACGCCGCCATTCATCTCATCGCGATGGCGCGGCGCGCGGGCGTGCCGCTCGGCCTCGAGCGCTTCGACGCGATCTCGCGCAAGACCCCCGTGATCGCCAACCTGCGCCCCTCGGGCAAGTACCTGATGGAGGATTTCTACTACGCCGGCGGCCTTTGCGCGCTGCTCGCCTCGATCGGCGACCTGCTCGACCTCGAGGCGAAAACCGTGAGCGGCAAGACGCTGGGCGAAAATCTCGAGGGCGCAAAGATCTACAACGCCGACGTGATCCTGCCGCGCGA
>Ga0137459_1000736_pt1 | contig 11088 bp, 8 predicted proteins | sample EasRivERMGT700_2_FD_104908 | JGI IMG/M metagenome (GOLD analysis project Ga0137459, IMG submission 104908) | Soil microbial communities from meander-bound floodplain in the East River, Colorado, USA - East River MetaG ERMGT700_2 | ecosystem: Environmental > Terrestrial > Soil > Floodplain ...
CGGTCTCGGCTCCCACGTGGGGGGACTCGTCAGCGGAGTGCGCGGCCTCGGCGCCCACGTGCACGGTCTCGGCTCCCACGTGGGGGGACTCGTCAGCGGCGTGCACGGCCTCGGCTCCCACGTGGGGGAACTCGTCAGCGGCGTGCGCAGCCTCGGCGTGGACGTGCGCGGCCTCGGCGCCCACGTGGGGCGACTCGTCATCGACGTGCGCGACCTCGGCTCCCACGTGGGGGGACTCCTCAGTCGCATACGCGGCCTCGGCTCCTATGTGCACAGCCTCGCCACCTGCGTGCCCGGCCTCGGGGCCTTCGTCGGCAATCTCGGCTCCCACGTGCGCGGCCTCGTCATCGGCGTGCGCGGCCAGATCGCCGTCAGCTTCATCGTCTGCGAGGTCAACGGCCCCATCGTCGTCGAGCCCGCGGTCTGGCTCCGCCACGGCGGCAGCGCTCGACCGATCGACCGCGTCCGCGGCCGACAGGAAGGTCGCGACGGCATCGGCCAGATCCGTCGCCGAGACGTTCGCGGCCGCGCCGTCGTCGTCCGAGATCGTGCCGTCGTCGCCAAACCCGGGGATCAGGCCACCGCCACCGCCACCGTCACTGCCGCCAGAACCGCCGGAGCCGTTGCCACCGCCATCGCCACCGCCACCCTCTCCGCCCTCACCCCCATCGCCCCCGCCGTCGGGCGCGATGCCGAGGCGATCGCTCATGACCTTGCGGCTCTCCGCGGTGAGCTCCGAGTACTCGCGCAGCGTCGGCAGCTCGCGCAGATCGCCGAGGCTGAAGAAATCGAGGAACTCCTTGGTCGTGCCGTAGAGCATCGGCCGACCGACCTCCTCCCGCTTGCCGAGGATCCGGATCAGCATGCGATCGATCAAGAGCTTCAGCGTCGCCGATGAATCGACGCCGCGGATGTCGTCGATCTCCGGTCGCGTGATCGGCTGGCGGTACGCGATGATCGCGAGGGTCTCGAGCTGTGCACGCGACAGCCGCACCGGCCTGCCGGCGATCAGCTGCTGCACCCACGCGGAAAACTGAGTTCGCGTGCGGAACTGATAGCCACCCGAGACTTGTTGCAGGATCAAGCCGCGCTCGCGGTAGTCGTCGGACAGCTGGACGAGCGCCTGCTCGAGCCGGCGCACGTCGCCGACGCGGGTCAGCTGGCGCAGCCGCTGCACCGTGAGGGGCCGGTCCGCTGCGAAGATCAGTGCCTCGACCAGGTGCTTGAGCTGGACGGCATCCATCGTCGCCGCGCTGGTCGGAAACACGATGCCCACGTCGTCTTCGTCGCCATCGCCGCCTCCCTCAGCGCTGCCGGCATCGCCGGCGTCGGCCGCATCGGTGCTCGAGGCGTCTGCTCCGAGGTCGAGCGCGGCGTCGTCGATCCTGTCCACGTCGCCTGCCATCGCGTCGCCTGCATCGCCCGCCGTGTCCACCGCGTCGTCGGTCGACGGCTCGGCCTGCGCGAGCTCGGCCTCGTCATCGTCTGCACCGTCATCGTCTGCCGGCCCCCGGCGCTCGGGCGCGCGCTCCGGGGAGACGCCTGGATCCACGGCCGTGGCCACCACGTCATCCGCCGTGACGACATCCTCGGTCGTCGCGATATCCTCTGTGGTTACCACGTCTTCGACCGTTGCGATCGCGTCCACTTCGACCCGGCCGACCGGCCCACTGCCTTCTGCGAGGATGTCATCCGGGACCGCCACGACGGCGATCTTCTGCTTCTTTCCGCGCTTTCGACTCACGGGATACCTCGCCGCGCTTCTAGCACGGCGGTCCGACACTACGACCGGTCGTCGTCGAACCGGATCGCGAAGCAGCGCTCGGTCGCCGGGACGCGCGATTCCGTGCACTTACCGCTACCCGTGGCCGGCCGCTCCTCCAGGAGCTCGACCGTGGCGCCGGCATGCAGCGCGCGCAGCTCGGCCTCGAGGACGGCGAACGGCGGCCCGGTCATGAGCTGCTGATCATACTCGAGCGTGATGACGAGCGCCGGCGCGCGGGGCGGCACCAGCGCGCGCAGCTGGGCGACGTAGCGTGGCCGCAGATCGGCCGGCAACGCGATCAACGCGGCACGATCGTAGAGCGCGTCGATCGGGCCGACCAGCGCGGGCGTGGTGGCAAAGATGTCGCCGGCGAGCACGGTGATCAGGCCCGCGGTGTATTCGACGAACGGGCCGCGCGCCGTGATCGAGGGTGCGAGCGCATGTACGGCGAAGAACTCGCGGACCGCTTGCTCGGCCAGCTCGACGCCGAGCACCGCGTGGCCGTGGGCGGCGAGGAACGCGAGATCCTCGGCCTTGCCGCACAGCGGCACCAGCACCCGGCGGCACCCGGCGAACCGCGCGAGGTAGCGATCGAGGAAGGCGTTGGCCTGGCCCTCGTGAAACGCGATCCGACCATCGCGCCAGCGTGCGATCCAATCCTGGTCCATGAGCGCAAGACCATAACGCATAACCCGCGCCGCGCCTGCATGGGCTCGCTGGAGGTAGCGCCGCGCACGCCGGCCGGCATCACGCGTCGTCTGGCATCGGGCCGAGCGTCGCGCGCACCTCGTCGATGGTCATCCCGCGCCAGTGCCGCATGTGAAGGTCCTGCGAGGTCAGCGTGCGCGGATCCATCCGGTCGCAGCACACGATGCCGCGCAGGTGGTCGACCTCGTGCTGCAGGATCCGCGCGTACCAACCCGTCGCAGTCTTGACGACCGGCCCGCCGTGCTCGTCGAGCGCCTCCACGCGCACGCTGCGCCAGCGCGGCACGATCATCATGAAGCCGGCGAAGCTCAGGCAGCCCTCGTACGCCGCCACCACGTCGTCGCTCTCGACGGTCAACCGCGGATTGACCAGCACGTGGAACGGCACCGCGGCGCGCTCGCGCTCGGCGATCTGCTCCGGCGTCATGCTCGCGTGCAGGCGCGGCGGATCCTCGATCACCACGAGTTGCAGCGACTCGCCGATCTGCGGCGCGGCGAGCCCGACGCCCGGCGCATCGCGCATCGTGTCGCGCATCCCGGCGATCAGCCCCTGGATGGCAGGCGTCGCGAGCTGCTCCTGGGTCAGCGCGCTCGCTCGCAGGCGCAACACCGGATCACCGACTTGCACGATCTTGTAGGTCGCCACGGGCCGAAGCTAGACCACCAGGAAGCGCGATCGATGAGGGACGGTGGTGATTCGCTTTGCGAACGTCGCATACGTGAGCTTCTCGGCCTCACCCTCGTCCTCCTATCGTCACGGCCGCGAGCATCGCAAGGCCGAGATCAGCCCTCGTTGGCTCGCGTGCATCCGGCGCCTGCAGACCAATATTTCCCATGCAAATTCGGTAGCTTACTGATATTTATTTGAACCATTGCTTCAAATTATCATGATAACTTGAAGTACAAGTTCACGAGGTCTCTACGCTTACCAGCCGCAGGAACCGAGACGTTCTTCCTGTGGGGACCGCGCCAGACCGGCAAGACGACGCTGCAGGAGTATGGTGTGACCGAGGCGCACGTCGAGCGAGCCTTCAAGACCGTCCGCCACGAGGTCCGACGCGCCCGCGTCGCGAAGACGACGAGGCCGTTCACCGGCAAGCTGTGAGGATCGACCTCCATCCGCGTCTTCTCAAACGGGTGGCGAAGCTGAGCGCTACTGCGCGCGGCCAGATCTCCGCGTCGCTGCGCGCGCAACATCTATGCGACCGAGCGGGTCTCGCGCTTCGCCAGCTCGACGAGCAGGCGCAAGGCTTCGAGCACGCGTTCCTCGCTGCCGAAATGGCTCCACAGCGCTGGGTCGAGGAACACGGCGTGCCGGAACTCACCGCGCAGCGCCGCGTACCGATTGGGGCGGATGGCCTGCGAGAAGTCTGTCTCCGGGATCTCTTCCAGTGATTCGGGCGTTGGTTCCTTAGCGGCGTCGTTCATAGCTCTGAGCCTCCGTTCGGCTGGGGGTGCGAGCACTGATGATGCGAATCCTCTCCGAGCGCTCGATATGGACGACCACGAGCAGGCGGGCGAGCTGAGAAAACCCGAGGGCAACGAATCGATCGGGCTCGCCGGCATTGGTGGTGAGCAGGTAGTTCACATCGAGAAACACAGAAGCAGCTTCCTCGAAGGATACGCCATGCTTCTGGAGGTTCGACCTCGCCTTTTCTTCGTCCCACTCGAAATCGCCGAAAACCGTCGTGACCATTGGTAGATCTACCTTCCCCGATCTTGTACCTCACCACGACCACAAGCGATCGATAGGGTTGCGTTGCATCGGCCGGCTCGCTCGTCTTCGGAATGGACACTGCTACCGGTAGTCGTCGGACCGCGCCACGCTGTGCTCCATCCGCGCGCGCAGGTCGTCGCCGGCGCGCTCGATGATGATCTCCTCGTCGGTCATGCAAACCTCGCGTTTGAGAAATCTCGGGCGCGGTGTGAAGCACGGCGTCCCTCGTGCGTCCATGACCACGTGTCTCGGCTCGCCATCGCAACCGCGTCGCTGGTGCTCGTATCATCCATCCCGGCGCTCGCCGGAGTCTGCGATCGCGAGCCCGATCCACCCCCAAGACGCGCCGCTACGACGAAGGTCTGGATCTCCCCCGACGCCAATGCCAGGCCGTTCGCCGAGGTCCGCACGTGGCTGCGCACGATCGCCTGGACCGATGAAGCCCGTGCGCTCGCGGTGACCGACGATCGCACCGCCGCAAGGCTCCGCGCCGCGGGTTACTTCGTGTCCGACGACGACACCGCGCTGAGGTGCGGCTCGGTCGTGCAGGGCGTTCGCGGCAGCGGCAAGATCGCGAGGCCGAGCGCGCCTCCAGCCGGCTGGCGTCTGCCGGCTCGTGCCGGGACGCTGTACTGTGTCCTGCTCGAGTCGATGACCAGCTCGATCGTCGAGGACGCGAGCGCAGCGGTCGCACAGATCGACGAGAACCTCGCGCTCGCCTGCGATTCCAGCTCGGGGTGCTTCATCGCGGCAACCCCGGCGCAGGTCGTCCGGATCGAGCAACTGCGACAGGTCCGCTGGCTCGCGCCCTACCAGCCGGCGAACAAGATCAGCCCCCGTGTGGTGTGCCCGAGCCTGGGGGATCAAGCCAGCGCCGCCAAGGTCGCCGAGATCCTCGCAGCGATCGATCGCGCCTCCGGCAAGGTCACCTTCGAGATCGTGGTCAGCGGCAACGGCGACGGCACCGATCTGCGTGCCGCCGTCGAGGCCATCGCTGGCAAGGCCGCGATCATCGACGCCATCGACGGCGTCATCACCATGCGAGTCGGACCCCGCATGCTCCGCGAGCTCGCCCGCTCGCCGAGCGTGTGGCGGATCGATGCCCGCCCGCCGCCACCGACGCTCGACTAGGAAGAGGACGAAGAGATCGCAGCAGTTGTCGTGTTCGGGGCTTCCCGAGCTGAAGCGGTGTGGAATACTGACGGCGCCACGATGTGGATCGGCTGGGACCAGGTAAGCGCCGCGAGCATCCAAGCGTTCAGCTCCACCGAGTTCGAGGAGCTGATCCGCGAGCTGGTGGACGTGGAGCGCTTCGATCGCTGGCCTGCGGGTGGCACGAGCATCGAGGGGCCGTCGCCATCGGGCCGCTCGGATGGCGGCCGCGACCTCGTCATCGTGGTCTCTGAACCACCAAGCGCTGACGCGACGGCCTATCTCCGGCGCTGGAATGCCTCGGTCTCGCTGGTGGGGGACTTGCCTGTCGGCCACCAGCGGGTTGTGAGCTGCAAGACGGGCAAGAACTGTGTGAAATCTGCCCGGGATGATGCACGTAAGGGTGGCGAGCGGGTCCTGCCCGTTCTCCGTGCCGGCGGCGAGCTCTTGCTCGTGATCTCGGAGGAGCTACCTGCGGCTCCGCCACGCGGCCGGGACGCCACGGAGGGCGCTACGAAGCCGAAACGCAAGGACCGAGCAGCTGAGGGGCCCGACCGCGACCGGATCCGGCAGGACCTGGCGGATCAATATGCCAAGCACTTCGACCAAGGCGGCCCGAGCGCGGCCGCCTTGGTCCCGCGCATTCATGTCGTGGATGGGAGCGAGCTCGCGCGGTTGTTACGAAAGCGGACCCCCAGCGACGGCCTGTCACCGCAATTCCTCGACCGGCTCGGCGTGCGCCGCTCGAGCATGTTCATGACCCACGCCGAATGGGCGACGGAACATCAGGTCGACCGCTCGAGCCCCCAGTACGTTGCCGACGCCGCGCGCGTGGCGCAGCGGGACCAGATCAGCCGGTTTTTCACCGACACCTCCGACGTGGCCACCCTCGTCGTGCGCGGCCCGCCCGGCATCGGCAAGACGCGGCTCGTGCTCGAAACCCTCGAGCGCGCGGAGCTGCAGGCAAGGGTCCAGGTGGCGGAGGACGCGGACGTGTTCGCGAGGGCGCTGGAAGGCGATCTGTTCGCCGGCGCGCCTACCGGCATCTTCGTCGTGGACGACTGTCCGCTGGAGCGCGTCGAGACATTCGAGAAGCGCTTCCGCAGGGCTCAGCACGATGCCGGCGCCCGGGCCGTCGCGACGCGCCTCGTGATGATCGTGCCCCGAGGAGACAGCCCCCGAGAGCGCCTGAACGATCGCATCGCGGTCGTCGTCGTCGCGCCGCTCGATGTTACCGCGCGCAACTCCCTGATCCGCAACGAGCTGGGGAGCGCGGAGCATGATCCGCGGGTCGCGCGCATTGATGCTGCCACGCAGGGCTATCCTTGGCTCGCCGTCCTTGTCGCACGGGAGGTGAGAGCCGGGGCTTCGACGCCGGTGTCGACGACCGACGCCGCACGTCTCGCGATCGCGTCGCGGGAGCAGCGCGCAGAGGACCCCGAATGCGTGCGCCGGCACGCGCGAGCCCTGCTGGCGGTGATGCTCGCCGACAGCCCGCATTGGTTCGACGTGGAGGACGAGACGCGGGACCAACTTGCGCGCGCAGTCAACCTCCGTGACCGGCACGAGCTCGACGCACTGCTCCGTGCCTGTGCGAGACGTGGCGTGCTCCGAACGACGCGCCGCTGGTACGTCACGCCGGCCATTCTCGAGCGAGAGGTCTGGCGCATCCTGACGGCACCGCCCGACATCGACGGCCCGGTCGGTTCCCGCGTTCGTCACCACTATCCGGGCGGGCTGGACGGGCTGCTCGCCCGGCTCGAGCAGTTGGGGCTCGATCCCGGCGAGCTTGCTTGCGAGGCCGCGGCGCTGGCAAACGATCTCGCGGGTCGGTTGTTCCGGGTAGCGGACCTCGCGAGTCCGGGAGCAGGTGCGGTGCTCAGCTTCTGCGCCGCGCACGCACCGGCAGACACGGCCCGGCTGGTCCTGACGGCCGTGGAGGCTGCGGACGCCACGGAACTGAAGCGGGAGCGGACGGCGCGGCGCCCGCTCGTGCGAGCGTTCGTGTCCATCGCGCGTCAGGGCGCGGACTTCGAGCAGGTCGAGTCGGCGCTGTTTCGCCTCCGGCTGGCCGAGAACGAGGCGTACGCGAACAACGCCAGCGCGGCGTGGGTGTGGCTCTTCCTGCCGTGGCTCGATCTCACCGGAACGCCCTACACGCGCTGTCTCGCCCGCCTCACCGTCCGTTGCATGACGGGAGACACCACGGAACGCCTCTCGGCGGTGCAGGGACTGGTTGACGTCTTGAGCCCGTTCACGACCGTGTTCCTGGACGATCGACAGGCGGAGCCCAACCCGACGCAGGCAGGCGAGCCACAGGAGGCGCTGCAGCGTTACTGGGCGTTGCTGTTAGAGTGCGTCGAGGCCGCGGACCCCGAGATCGCGAACGCGGCCCAGCGCGGTCTGGTCCAGAATCTTCGACCGGCGATCGAGCGTGGAGCTCTCGATCCACTCGCCGACCGGGTCCTGGCCGCCGCCGCGGTGCTGACCGAAACGCACCGCGTCACGCTCCGTCAGGACATCGACCTCGAGCGCACCGCGGCCCATGGGACCCAGGGATCCTCACACCCACTCTGGAAGCGGCTGGAAGAGCAAACACGCCCGCGCTCGTTCGTGCAGCGGCTCCGGGACCGCCTGACCGCCTCGCCCGGCACGGCGTTCGTCGAGGGGGAACACGCCGATCAGGCCGACGAGGCGCTCCTCCGCGAGGGGCTCGCGCCGCCGACTCCCCCACTGCTAGAACACCTCGCCGAGCTCGAGACCAGGAGCGCCTCGCGATCCGGCGAGCTGATGATCGTCGCGGGCCGCCTCGACGAGTCTGGCCTCCTGGAGGGTCCGCTCGTGGAGCGCGCCCGCACGGGACGCGGCGCCTACCTGCTCTCGACGTACTGCTTCGGGCAAGCGGAGGGCGGTCGACGAGAACGGGTGGAGCGCGGGGTAGACGCATGGCGGCAGGAACCGTCGCTCGCCGCAGGCGTCGTGGAGGTCATCGCACGCATCGGGCCGGATGACCCCTGGCTCGCCACGCTCGAAGCGCTGGTTGCCCGCGGAGACGTCCGCACCGAGGCAGTGCGCTACCTCTCGATGGGCACGTGGCCGCGGACTTCCGCGCAGGCCCGCCGCACGTTCTATCGCACGCTGCTCGCCGCGGGCACTGCAGGGACGCAGGTGGTGCTCGAGCGGATGGCGCGCACGAAGGCCACGCTCGAGCCGGACGACATCGATGTGCTCCTGGAGGCGATTTCTGCTGCGTCGCGCGCGCCGCTGTACGGAGGCAGCGCCTGGACATTCCACCGCTGCGGGCGGCTATTACTCGATGTGGACCGAGCCCGTGAGGTTTGCGCCGCCGCGATTCTTGCCGCCTCGCACGAGGAACTGCCCGGCGACAACGTCTGGTCGCTGCTCGAAGACTGCGCGACGATGAGTCCAGGTGAGCTCTGGCGAGCGTTTGAGCCCCTGCTCACCGCGCGGGATCCCCGCGCGGGCCGGTTGCTGATCCGGCTTGCGTGGCACGACGTCGGATCGAAGCTTCCGCCCGGCGACGTGATGGCCTGGGTGGGGACGGATGCCCGTCGCGGGATCGCGATGGCGCACCTCACGCGGGTCACCGGTGAGGACCTGCCGGCGCTCGCCCGCGCCCTCCTGGTACGGTTCGGGGCAGAATCCGCCATCGGGCGAGAGCTGGCGGCAAATTTCTTCAGCACCCGGCGAGCCGTTCTGAGCCTTGCGGGCTTCTACGCGGAACAACGTACACGGGCCGAGCGTTGGCTGAACGCCGACGACGCCGAAGTTCGCGTGTGGGCGGCCCGCTTGGTAGCTGAGCTCGCACGCCAGCAGGTAGAGGAGGCAGAGGACGAGGCGCTCGCGCGTCGCGTCGGCACTTGAGTTGCCGATCCGAGGCCCCGCCGCGATGTCGCCCGCATGCCGTCGTGCCGCCGATGCCGCCCTCCCAGCGACGCCGCTCGGCCGTATCCGGGGCAGCGGTACGATCCGGTCAGGGGCTACCGGTAGTCGTCGGACCGCGCCACGCTGTGCTCCATCCGCGCGCGCAGGTCGTCGCCGGCGCGCTCGATGAAGATCTCCTCGTCGGTGACCGGCTGGGACAGCGCGACGAGCCGCAGCTTCGCCATCTCGAGCAGCGCCAGGAACGTCACGACGGCCTCGTGCTTGACCTCGGCGAGGGTCCGCGGCGTGCCGTCGCGCAGGAAGCTGAACATCGACGAGAACGTGAAGCGGCCCTCGGCCTCGAGCCGGTCGGTCAGCTCGGCGATCTTCTGGCTGACGCTCAGCCGGTCGATCATCACGTCGTGCGCGACCTTGAGCTTGGCCAGCTGCATGACGCGATCGAACGCCTCGATCAGCTTGTGCACCGCGAACGGCGCGAGCGGCGCGACGGCATCGGCGTCGACACCATCGCCGACCGCGTCCTCGATCGGGGCGCCGCGCGACCACACGTTGCGGCCGACGACCGGCTGCTGGCCGAGGTGCTGCGCGGCCTCCTTGTACTTCTGGTACTCGAGCAGCCGCCGGATCAGATCCGCGCGCGGATCGACCTCGACCTCGCCGTCCTCGCCCGCCTCGCCGTCCTCGTCCTCGAGCGGCTCGGGCGTGGGCAAGAGCTCGCGCGACTTGATGTGGCACAGGGTCGCCGCCATCAGGAGGTATTCGCCGGCGACGTCGATGTCGAGCGCCGCCATCGCGTCGAGGTACTCGAGGTACTTCTCGGTCACGAACGAGATCGGGATGTCGAGGATCGACAGCTCGTGCTTCTTGACCAGGTGCAAGAGCAAGTCGAGCGGCCCTTCGAAGACGTCGAGGGCTACCTGATAGCCGGCCGGATCCATGCGCCCCTACGACATGACGAAGAGATGGACACCGAAGAGATCATAGAGATGGATCGCGAGGAACCTCGCGGGCCAGGAAAACACCACCTGCATCTGCGGGATCAACATGAAGCCAAGCACGATGAACGGCGAGTACTTCGCGAAGTTATCGAACTTGTCGCGGTGGCGGTACGGCATGAAGCTCTGCGCGACGTGACCACCGTCGAGCGGCGGCACCGGGAGCAGGTTGAAGAAGAACAGCACGAAGTTGGTGAGCACGGCGAAGGTCAGGATCTGGCCGACCTGGCTGCCCCACGCCAGCACGTGTTGCGAGAGCAAGATTGCGTGGATGCCCGCGATCACGGTCCCGAGCAAGAGGTTCATCGCCGGGCCGGCGACCGCCACGAGGATCTTCGCGGTCGACATCGAGTACTTGCGGTTGATGCGATGCGGCGTCCACTGCACCGGCTTGCCCCAGCCGAAGCCGCCGCCGTGGCCGGTCGCGGCGCCGTAGATGCTGCCGACCAGCGGGAGCAACAGCGTGCCGATCAGGTCGGCGTGCGCGAGCGGGTTGAGTGTGACCCGGCCCTGGCGACGCGGCGTGTCGTCGCCGAGCGCGTTCGCCATGAAGGCGTGGCCAAACTCGTGCAACGCGACCGAGATCAGCAGCACGAAGACGTAGATCAGGATCCAGCGGATTTTTTCAGGTGTGAGGTCCATGCCGCGCGGCTCGGTCGTTGGACTATGGACGGACGTGGCGATGACTGCAACCCCTCAAAACTTGCGCGCGAATGCAAGTCGCCGACGATAGGCCATGGCGCGCCGGCTGAGCCTCGATGACGGGGTCGATCTGTTCCTCGATCACCTGAAGGTCGAGCGCGGCCTCGCGCGGCTGACCCTCGACGCCTACGGCCGCGACCTCGC
>Ga0137459_1000738_pt1 | contig 11051 bp, 5 predicted proteins | sample EasRivERMGT700_2_FD_104908 | JGI IMG/M metagenome (GOLD analysis project Ga0137459, IMG submission 104908) | Soil microbial communities from meander-bound floodplain in the East River, Colorado, USA - East River MetaG ERMGT700_2 | ecosystem: Environmental > Terrestrial > Soil > Floodplain ...
AACCCCCATGCCTCGTGGGTGGTGACATTGGCTCCCACCTTGTACGCGGCATATCCATTGACCCCGGCCGCGCTCATCCATGCTGCCTGGTTCGGCACGTCGTACGGCATCTCGTTCTGGAAGAAGATCGTGCGGCCACCCTGGCCATTCCAGAGAACCTGGAACTTCTGGTAGTGCTCGACGAACAGGCCGGTCGCCAGCACGTTGTTGCCGTTGACGAGCACGCCGGTGTCCGCGGTGTTGACCGTCCAGCCGACGGTGCCCGCGTTGCCGTGGTCGGCGCGCCAGGCCCAGGTGTGATCGATGATGGTGTTGTTGCTGTTGATGACGAGGCTCGTGGTCGCCTTGCCCACGGTCGCGCCGCCGATGCGGAAGAATACGTCCTGGATCGTCGCCGGGTTGGCCGCGTGGTTCGCGGTCGAGCCGGATGGGCCGATGGTCAAGAGCGCCGCCGAGTTGACCGTACCGGCGTCGAACAGCAGGCCCTTGATCCGGATGCCGTCGACATCGGCGACCTGCATGGCGTTGACGCCGTTGTCCGGGATCACCGTCGGGAAGCCGATGCCCAGGACCACGGTGTTGGCCTTCGTCACGTTGAGCGTCTGGTTGACGTGGTAGACGCCGGGCGTGAAGAACAGGTGGCAGCCCGAGGCCAGCGCGGAGTTGATGGTCGCGGCGGTGTCGCCCGCCTTGACGACGTAGAACTGGCTCATCGGGAGCGACGTGCCGGGCGTGCTGCCGGTTGCCCAGCTCGCGCCGGAGGCGTTGGTGCGAAGCGCCGGCAGGAACACGCGGTACTTGCCTGTGCCGTCGATGAACAGGTACGGCACATCGCGGGACACCGGCGTGGTTCCCAGCGTGGTCTCCGGCGGGTTCGGGAAGCTGTTCGCCGGCGCCCCGGTGGTGCCCGAAAACACCATGTTCCAGACGCCGCCCGCCCAGCTGCCGAAGTTGCTGTCCCGGGTGTACCACTGCTGCTGCGATACCGACGAGGTCTGGCCGGAGACCCTCGAGTCGGCGATGTAGCCGCCGCTGGCGAAGCCGAAGCTCGCCGGGAACAGCTGGAGGTTGCCGTGCACATCCATCCGGCGGAACGGCGCGGCCTGTGCCACGGCCCAGCGCTGGTTGCCGCCGCTGGGGGTGATGCTCAGGTTCTCCGTGGATCGCCAGAAGTTCTGCAACGCCACGCCCTGGTCCGAGGCGTTGAACGCATCGACCGTCACATCACCGATGATGCTCACGTCGCCCGGGTTCTGACCGAGGCCGGCGACGGAGGTGTAGAAGCCGACGTTGTCGTGAACGCTGTAGGTGCCCGGCTTGAACAGGTGGGCCACGCGTCCCGTACCCATCTGGGCGGTCAGGGTGTCCTTCTGGGCGTTGAAGTCGGCATCGAGCTGCGCCTGGATGGTCGCGGTGGCCATGGTCGGGCTGAAGATGCGTGTGTTCGGGCCGAAGTCCGGGATGTCGGACTGGGTCGGGCACGTCGCCGAGGTGCCGATCGTGTAGCTCGCGCTGACCACGGCGGAGCTCGACAGCCCCGCCTTCAGGCCGATGGCCTTGACGGTGGTCGACGTGGCGATATTGATGGGTCCCGTGAACAGCAGCGAGCTCGCGGTGGGCGTGGAGCCGTCCAGCGTGTACCGGATGGTCGCCCCCGCGGTCGCGGTCGCGATGGTCACCGATTGCGCCGTCGCAAAGCTGCCGCCGGCCGGACTGAACGTTGGCGCCGCGACCGCGCCGCTGCTGCCGCCCACGGTGAAGAAGAAGTGTGGCGAGTCGAACGCCGGACCGTTCTTCTCGTAGGTGAACCAGTACTCCAGCACGAAGCCGGTCGTCAGCGAGCCGATGGTTTGCTGCCATGTCCCGGCGTTGTTGGTCATCCGGACGTTCTGCTGGCCCACGACCGGGGCCAGGTAGTGGATGTCGACGAACAGCGCGGGAGTTGTCGGCGTGAACGAGATCTGCACCTGCGTCGCGCTCGGCTGCGTGATGCTCACGGTGAAGTCGGTGGCGGCCGCGGCCGGCCCGGCGCTGGCGACCGCGACGAGCAGGGCCGCCGCCGCGGCGATGGCAAACCTCGATACACCATGCCGCCGGGTTATTCGCTGTTTACTCGGGCCGAGATCAATGACTGAAGGGACGCTCTCGACCCAGGTCAAAAGTGAACGCAGCATCGAGCTGTTCCAGCGACCAGTCGGCTGCGTCCATCGTGTGGAGGCTCGACATCTCCCGGAAAACTGCCCGCGGTAGATCGCGAATCGGCTCGGTCATGGCCGGGTGGAAGCAAGTATGGCGCAAGGCAGCAAGGAGATAGTACACGTCGTTCCGCTTTTGCCCATGTTGCGTGCGGCGTCCCTCCCTCCGCTTCACCGTGATCCGGAGGTCGGCCAGCTTCGGAAACTTGTCGGCCTTGCGGGTCGGATCGAGCGACGCAAACATCAACTCACCGATGATGCTGCACATGCAGCAGACCGAGAACGATTGATCTTGGTCGATCGCGTGCAGCAAGGTGGTTCGAAGCCGCGGTAGCTCGTCGAGCCTGGGGCGCGACCGCTCGGTCAGTGCCAAGACCGTCGGACTTTCGGCAAAGACCATCCTCGCCCATCGGTCCTTCGGGAGCAGTCGTTTGCTCACGGGCGGCGAGAACAACGTACGACGATCGACTTCGCATCCGGTCGCGCGCGTGTGGCAGCCTCTTTGCCAAAACGTCGGCGCACGGCGCTGAGGGAGATCGATGGCGCCAGCTGGACACCCCAGAGGACGCGATGGCTCTTCTCCCACTGCACGAACTGCACCGGGCGCGTATCGTCCAGCGCAGCTCCGATGTCGTAGATGCGAAGCGCCCGCTCTGACAGAACTGCCCACCAGTCATCAATGTCGACCAGGACGAGACACTCTCCCCCCTCGCGAATACCACGAGCCCTGCCGACTACCTCCGGCAAGAGTGCAACCGCAGAGCGCGATGCTGGAGCGGTCCTCGGTACAGACTGCCCGTCGAGAAACCACGATCCGTCTTCTTGACCGTCGAGGTCTGGCCGGTACGAGTATCGCTCCTCGAGCGCCGTGAACACCGCTGCCGGCAGCGACCTCCGAGCAAGAACAACGTCATCAGGTACGCCAGTTCCCAGGGTCCTGGGATCACGTCGAAGCGCGTCGACGGGGAGTGCTACCCACCCTGGGCTTGATCGTCCCTGCCAGCCGAGAACGGCCAAGGGTGCCGATGAAACGACAGGTGCCTGAGACAGCGCCGGCGGCGACTCTAGCCAGATACCAAGTCGAACGTCGCTGCTGTGCTCCAGTGCGTGCACCAGGTTCCAGAATTCCATGAGCTGGCGCTTGCGGGGATCGCGCGTCTCGGCAGCGGTCAGCTCACGGACCAACATGTTGCGCTTTGAACGGTAGCACCGCGATGTCAGCCCGGCTAGACCAGCCAGCGCAGCAGATCCTCGGCGCCCTCGCACCACGCGCTCCACGGCTCCGCACCGGCCTCCGGGCGTGGTCCCGGCCGCGGCGCGAGCTCGGTGACCACCGGCGCGGCGCCCGCGAGGTGGACGTGCAGCGCCCGCAGGCCGATCGGGAGCTCCGGCGGATCGCCGAGCGAGACCACGACGACGTCGGCGATCGCCGTACCGGCGGCGTCGACCGCGAGCTCGATCGTCTCGCGCCACGGCTGCTCGGCGATCACGACGGCGCCGCGCGCGATCTCGCCCTCGAGCAGCAGCGCGACGATCTGGCGCTCCTCGGCGAGCAGCTGCGGCGGAAACCCGACGTGCACGGTGAGCGCCTGATCGCCCAGCTGGTCGGCGAGCCACCGGATCGCGGCGACCACGAGGCCCAGCGCGAGGATCAGGCGCTGCCACGGCAGATCGCGATCCTTGACCCGCGCGTCGTCGAGGTCGGCGCCGAGCACGATGGCGATCAGGTGGCGATGCCGGCGGAACACGCTGTCGTCGCGCGTGTAGTGCAGGAGCTCGCCCTCGACGTAGCGCAGCGAGAACAGATCGATCGGCTCGTCGTCCTCCATGTAGACCAGCTCCGAGGTCACCAGGTTCTCGATGTTGCCGGTGGTCGCGCCGCCCGCGGTGATCGAGGCAAACCCACCGGCCGGATACAGCGTGTCGTCGGCGAGCCGGGTGTCGCGCTGGCCGCGCAGCTCGCGGCTGACCGGCAGCCGGCGCGGCAACCGGCGCGCGATCGCCGCGGCCGCGGCGCCGATGTGCGCGGCGGTCATCCGGCTGCCGAGATCGCGCAGCACGGCGAGGTGGTCGACGGCGAACACCTCGCGCTCGTCGACCAGGGCCCGGCACTGGCGCGCGCCGCGGGCGAGCCGGTGGTAGGCGTCGGCGAGCCGCCGCGCGGTCGGGCCGCCGTGCAAGCCGTCCCGGGCGGCGGCGTCGCGTTCGTCGCGGGGGCGCGCCAGCGCCCGGCGCAGCGCCGCGGGGCTGACCGACACGCCGGCGAACCCGGCGCGCTCGCACACGGCGGCGACGACCAGCGCGACCGCCGCGGTGCGATCGGCGGCGGCCGCGTGCGCGTAGGCCGCGAGCACGTCGTCGAACCCGGCCGCACCGGTCAGCCGCACGAGCACGTCGTCGTCGTAGGCCCGGATCGCGGTGCGCAGCGCCCCGTCGGCGGCGGTGGTCGCGGCGGCGGCGATCGGCGCGCGCGCCCCGGTCAGGAGCGTCGCGATGTCGGCGATCACGCCGGGCGGCGGCAGCGCCGCCAGCTCGTTGGCGCACGCGGCGATCGCGCCGGCGACCGTCGCGTCATCGTCGGCACCGTCGGCACCGTCGGCACCGTCGGCACCATCGGCTCGCGCGGCGGGCCCGGCGGCCGGCTCCCGCGGCGCGATCCGGCGGAGCGCCAGGCCGACCGCGAGCCAGCTCGCGATGTCCGCGGCGGTGCGCAGCTCGTCGGTCACCGGCAGCTCATCCCAGGCCGAGGAGCCGCGGCACCTTCTCCTCGAGCAGATCGATCTCGTCGCGGGTCTCGCCGAGGTACGCCAGCAGGCGCAGGTCGCTGCGCTCGACCGCGCCGCCGTGGACGATCCACGCGTGCGTGCGGAGCAGGCGATACAGCTTGACCACCTTGCGATCCGAGACGAACACGCCGTCCTCGCGGACCAGCGTCTTCAGCACCCGGCGCAGCTCGCGGAGCAGCTCGTCCGAGCAGTACAGGTCGCGGTCGCGGAGCTCGCGGCCGTCGGCGCCGATCGTGCGGCGCGCCAGGACGTGGGTCAGCCACCGGTGGGCCTTCACGAAGTCCTCGAGCGTGGCGTGGCCCTCGATCCACGGCTTCTGCCCGAGCTCGCGCTGGGTGTACGCGTCGAGCCCCGCGTCGATCAGCTCGACGAAGTGCTCGTCCTGGACCGAGCGGCACGCCGCCTTGAGGCAGAACCGATCCTTGAGCGCCGCCAGCTCGACGTTCTCCGGCAGCTCGTTGGTCGCCGCCAGCAGGATGCGGAGCTTGACCGGCACGGGCTGGCCGTCCTGGTAGAACTTGCGCTCGTTGATCACCGTCAGCAGCGAGTTCAGGATCGCCGAGTTCGCCTTGAAGATCTCGTCGAGGAACACCAGCCGCGCGGTCGGCAGCTTGCCGCGGTCGCGCCGCAGGTAGCGCCCGGCGCGCAGCTGGGCGATGTCGATGGGCCCGAACACCTCCGACGGCTCGGTGAACCGGGTCAGGAGATATTCGAAGTACTCGCCGTCGGGGATGCGCAGCGCGTCCTTGAACTTGATCACGAGATCGCTCTTCGCCGTGCCGGGCGGGCCGACCAGGAGCAGCGGCTCCTGGGCGACCGCGGCGACGCACATCAGGTCGATCAGCGGCTGCTTGGCGACGAAGAACCGGCCGAGCCCGGTGCGAAACCGGTTGATCCGGTCGCGCAGCCCCGCGGCCTGGCGCGCGAGCTCGTCGTACGTGAGTTGCGTCGCGCGATTGATCGGATCGGCCGGATCGGCCGGCTCGGCCGGATTACGTGGCTCGGCCGGATCACGGGGGTCGGTCGCAGGCGCGTCGGGTGCAGGGGCCATCTCAGCGGTCACGGAGAACCTCCAGGTCGCGGTGCAAGCGGCGGCGGATCAAGTGCTCGTCGTCCTCGACGAACCGCCGGCTCGCCTCGCCGAGCGCGAGATCATCGGAGGTGATCCCGAGCACGAGCGACTCGACGAAGTGCAGCACCGACAGGCAGAAATGGCTGTTGGTGTTGAGCGGGTCGGTGATGTCCCGGAAGTACTGGACGAGCTCGGCGATCCCGCTCAGCGCGTCACCGAGCGGCGCCTGCGCGTAGGCGAGCGCGAGCGCGCGGGTCAGCTCCAGCGGCCGGGTCAGCGGGAGCCGCGAGCCGTCCTTGCGGACCTCGGCGATCGCCTTGAAGTTGTCGCCGAGCACGGCGCGCGCCTGATCGAAGATCGGCAGCGCGCGGGCCGTGTCGCCGAGGAACGCGAGCCCGGCCGCGATGGCGAGCCGGCCGTCCAGCCCGCCGGGCTCGTGCACCGATCGGGCCTGCTCGGCCTCGGCGAGCAGCTCGGCGATCTCGGTGCGCAGCCCGATCCGGCGCAGCGCCCGCAGGCTGTGCTGGAGCACGCGCTCGAGCTCCGCCGCGGCGACCGCGCGGATCGCGGCCCCGAGCAGCGCGAGCAGCCCGGGCACCAGATCGGTGCGGCCGAAGTGTCCGGCGACGACCAGCGCCTCGGCGTAGCGGGCCGCGCGCCGGGGCTCCGGCAGGAGCGCGACGAGCGGCGAGGTGTGCATCAGGATCGGCACCGCCTCTGCCTCGGGGAGCCCGAGCAACACGCCGAGGATGCCCTCGATCAGACGCTCGCGATCCGGCTTGCTGTCGGCGGCGACCTCGACGAGCCCGGTCAGGGCCCGGGCGCGCGCCCGAGGCTCGGCGATCCCGCGCACCGCCGCGAGCTCGGGATCGCGCGACGCGCGCTGCAAGTCGAGGAACCCGCCGAACGGATCGGGCCTCGCGAGCGGCTCGAGGATCCGCGAGGCGTCGCGCAGCCGATCGACCTTGTAGCGCGCCAGGCGGTCGAGCGCGGCGAGCGCGGCGCCGAGCGCCTCGGGCAACGGGGTCTCGGGCGCGAGGCCGGCGATCGCCTGCTCGACCCGCGCGGCGAACGCGGCGACCAGGTACGCGTGGACCGGATCCGAGGCGACCTCCGCGAGCACCGCCCGGGCCCCCGCGACGAGCTCGCGCGCCCGGTCCTGCTTGCCGATCCGCGCGAAGCCGTACGCGAGCTGGAAGCCGACGTAGGCGCCGGTGAGCTGGGCCGGCGCCTCGGTGGCCGACCGCTTGCGCCGCGTCTTGCCGATCCGCTGCGCGAGATCCTCGAGCGCCGAGCTCAGGTGCTCGCCGCTCGCGCTGCCGAGCGCGCCGGTGCGCCCCGCGAGCCGCAGGAACGCCGGCAGCTCGCGCTCGACCGGCAGGCCGCCCGCGAGCCGCGCGAGGATGCGATCGCGGGTGTGAGCGAGCCCGAGCGGATCACCGCCGGACCGCCGCGCGAGCCCGACGCGCGCCAGCCACAGCGTGCGGGCATCGAGCTCGCCGTCGTGATCATCGAGCCAGCGCTGCACGCGGTGCGGATCGTCCTCGAGCTCGGGCCGCGCGCCTCGCGGGGCCGGGCCGTCCGCGGGCGCCCGGGCCACGGCCGCGGCGACCACGCGAACGTCGTCTGGATCCGGCGAGCCGTGGGCGAGGATCTTGGCCAGCGCGTGCTTGCCGGCGAGCCCGCCGTCCGCGGCGATCCACGCGTCGAGCCGCGCCGGCGCCTCGGCCGGGGGCGCATCCCACACCGCGCGCGCGAAGCACAGCCCGGCATCGCGGCGGCGGCCGAGCCGCGCGTAGACGGTCGCCAGCCGCTCGAGCAGCGCGACGCGCTCCGGCGCGTCGCCCGGGGCGTCGAGCGCGACGAACTCGGCCTCGAGCGCCGCGAGCTCGGCATCGATCTCGATCTCGGCCGCCAGCGCCGCGGGGCGGCCCACCGGGTCCGAGCCGTCGCGCGCGGCACCGTCGTCCCGCGATCGCTCGCGCGCCACCGCGAGCACGGGTACCGACGTCCGGCCACCGGACGAGCGCGCCTGCTTGCGCTGGTCGTCCGCGGCCTCGCCCGGGTCCGCGCGGGGGCTCGGCGGCCCGCTCGCCCACTCGAGCCCGGTCGACACGAACGGCGCGAAGTCGAGCTCGGTGGCGCGCAGCCACGGCACGAGCGCCGGCGCGCTGGCGTGGATCACGTAGTCGGCCCACTCCGCGAGCGGCGCGAACGCGCGATCCGCGATCCGCTCGACGCGGAACCGCCGCTCGGGCAGCGCCACGAGCCACAGCACCTCGCCGCCCGCACCGCACTCGCCGTCGGGCCCGGTCAGGATCTGGCGCAGCCGCTCGCGGCGCAGCGGCGGCTCGATGATCGATCCGGCCGGCGTGTAGATGTCGGGCAGGTCGGCGAGCGGCGCATAGTCCTCGGCGGCGAGCGCCAGCTCCGGCGGGGCGTGGCGGCCGCTGCGCGCGCGAACGACCACGACCGGATCGTCGCCGCCGGTCGCCGCGAACGTCAGCCGCGCGACGACGTCTTCGGGCAGGTACGCGAGCAGCTTGTCGATCGCCGCCACCCCGCCCTGCCGCAGCACCCACAGGCTCGGCGGCTCGCGGCGGCCGCCGGCCAGCCGGAGCTCGATGCGGCGGCGCGCCGGCAGCGCGGCCGCGGTCACCACGCGGCGCTCGCCCGGCACCGCGAGCTCGATCGCCGCGTCGAGACCGAGCCAGCCGGCGTCGGGGACCGTCCGCCAGCGATCGCCGCCGATCAGGAGCAGCGTCCCCGGCTCGGCGCGCAGCCGATCGGCGAGCGGATGGCGATACCCGAGCTCGGTCCACACCAGGTCTTGCCCCGGCGGATCGGGCGCGAAGGCGCGCAGCCCGCCCTCGTGATCGAGCGCCCGGATCACGGTGTAGGTCGGCGGATCGACGACGCGGATCGCGCCCATGTCGCCGGCCACGAGCAGCTCCTGGCGATCGCAGCCGAGCCGCACGAGCTCGGCGGCCAGGTCGATCAGATCGGCGGAATCCTCGGTCACCAGCACCACCAGCGCCGGGATCGCCGGCACCGGGACGGGCTCCGCCGCGACCGCCTCGGCCCAGCAGCGCACCGCGCGGGCGCCGCCCGGCAGCTCGGCGTCGACCGCCACGCCGACCGCGCGCAGCGTGTGGAGCGCCGCCCTGGGCAGCGCCAGCTCGGGCGCTAGCACCAGGCCGCCGTCCGCCCCGCGCGCCACCCGCGCCCCGGCCGCGATCACGTCGGCCGGGCACAGCCCCGACGCCAGCACCACGTACAGCGCCTGGCTATCGCGGAACCCCAGGGCCACGCTCACCGCCGGGTCGCGGTCGGTTGCGCGGCCGGCGCGGTGGCGTCCGCGGGCGCCTCGGCCGGCGCGGCGACCTCGCGCGTGACGTCGACCTTGCCGCTGCGCAGGCCGCCGTCGACGACCTGGTCGGCGAGCTGGCGGTGCGCGTCCTCGTGCTCGATCGGCAGCGCGTCGGCGTCGCTCGCGTAGTCGATGACGAGCTCGCGCTTGCCGGTGGCCGGATCGACGCGCAATCGCAGGATGAGGTCAGCCATGTCCGCTCGGGAGGGTGGACGGGGTCAGGGCCGGGGTCAGGTGCGCGAACGACGCGCGGTCGAGGACCTTGCGCTCGAGCAGCAGGTCGCGCAGCGCCACCAGCAGCGGCCGCTGGGCCTCGAGGATCTGCCGGGCGCGCCTGCGCTCGGCCTCGAGGATCGTGCGGATCTCCTGATCGATCCGGGCGCGCGACGCCTCGGACACCGGCGCGTCGCCGTCGTGCGCCCACCGGCCGATGCCGACGTCGGCGCCGGAGTCGCCGTAGCGCTCGACCAGGGCGCGCGCGATCCCGGTCGCGTGGTGGAGATCGCTCGACGCGCCGATCGACAGGTCGTCGAGCAGCAGCGCCTCGGCCTCGCGGCCGCCGAACAGCGTGCAGATCGTGTCGCGCAGCTGCGCGACGGTGACGATGTAGCGATGCGCGTGATCGGCGTGCTTGACGTAGCCGAGCGCGCCGCCGATGTCGCCGCGGATGCTGATCCGATCGATCGGCGGTGCATGGCGGCACGACAGCGCGGTCACCGCGTGGCCGGCCTCGTGGGTCGCGACCACGAGCTCCTCGCCGGCGGTCAGCTTGGGCCGATCGAGGTACTGCTCGATCGCGCGCTCGACGTCGGCCGGCGTCGCCGGTCCGCGCCGGGCCTCGCGCAGCCGGGTCCGCGCGAGCTGGCGACACAGCGCCTGCAGGTGATCTCCGGAGTACCGCGTGCCGCCGCTCGGGCCGGGGACGCGATCGTCGGTGCGCTTGACCGCGTAGTCGAGCGCCTCGGGAGACAGCTCGGTGGCGAGCCGGGCGTCGTGCACCCCGAGGATCGCGCGGCGGTCCTCGGCGTTGGGGTACGGGATGTGGAGCATGAACTCGAACCGGCCGGGCCGCAGCAGCGCCTGATCGAGCGACTCGACGAAGTTGGTCGTGCCGACGATGAACACCAGCTCTTCCTTGCGGAACCCGTCCATCTCGGTGAGCAGCTGGTTGACCATCGAGTGCTCGACCCCGGAGCCACCCTCGAACCGTCCGCGCGCGCCGGCGAACGAGTCGAGCTCGTCGAACACGATCACCGCCGGGGCGCTCTGCCGCGCCCGCATGAACACCGCGCGCAGATTGTGCTCACTCTCGCCGACCCACTTGCTCTTGAGCTCGGGGCCCGAGACGATCGTGACCGCCGCGCCGAGCGCCGTCGCCATCGCCTTGGCGAACAGCGTCTTGCCGGTGCCGGGCGGCCCCCAGAAGATCATGCCGCGCGGGATCAGGCTCTCGATCCGCTCGATCTGCGCCGGATCCGACAGCTTGTCCTTGGCCGCCAGGATCGCGAGGATCTCGGCGCCGAGCCGGTCCTTGACCGAGCCGTAGCCGCCGATGTCGCGCTCGAGATCGACGTGCGGCAGCTCGACGTCGTTGGTCAGGGTCGCGCTGCGCAGCTGGGCGAACGCCG
>Ga0137459_1000739_pt1 | contig 11049 bp, 7 predicted proteins | sample EasRivERMGT700_2_FD_104908 | JGI IMG/M metagenome (GOLD analysis project Ga0137459, IMG submission 104908) | Soil microbial communities from meander-bound floodplain in the East River, Colorado, USA - East River MetaG ERMGT700_2 | ecosystem: Environmental > Terrestrial > Soil > Floodplain ...
GCCGCGCTCGAGGCCCGGGTGCGCGCGATCGCCGCGATCGGCCACCCCGCGGTGCGCGCGGTGCTCGCGCTCGAGCCGGCGCCGGCGACCGCCGTGCTCGAGGGCGACAGCTTCCCGCCGCTCGCCGAGCTGATCGAGCAGCCGGCGGTGGACCTGACGCGGGCGCTGCGGCTGGTGCTCGAGCTGGCGCGCGCGCTCGCGGCCGCCCACCACGCCGGCGTGTTCCACGGCGCGATCCACCCGTGGTCGGTCTGGGTCGGCGCCGGCGATCGGCCGCGCTTCGAGCTGACCCAGCTCGCGACCCGGCCGTCGCACCACGCGTGGGCGGCGCGCTGCCGTGCCCCGGAGGCCCCCGAGGTCACCGACGGCCCGGACGCCAGGCTCGACGGCGCGGTCGACGTCTACGCGGTGGGCGTGCTGCTCGACCTGTTCGCGGCCGAGGCTGGGCGCGCCGCGGACCCGGCGCTCGCCGCGATCGTGCGCGACGCGACCGCGGCCGATCCGGACGCCCGGCCGACGATGACCGAGCTCGTGGGACACCTGCACCACACGGTGTCGGGCGCGCCCACGCTGCAGGTCGGCGCGTTGCCGCCCGCGCCCGTCGACACGCCACATGCGGCCCGGCCCGCGGTCGGCACCCCGATCGGTCGGTTCGCGCTGGTCCGCCAGCTCGGCGCCGGCGCGATGGGCGAGGTCTGGGAGGCGCACGACACGGCCGGCGGCCCGAACGTCGCGGTGAAGCTCCTGCGCCCCGAGATCGCGAGCAGCGAGGAGCTGCTGCGCCGGTTCCGCAAGGAGGCGCGCGTGCTGGGCAAGGTCGGCAGCCCGTACATCGCGAACATCATCGACATCAACGAGGACCGCGGCGTCCACTACCTCGTGCTCGAGCTGGTCGCCGGCGGCAGCGTCGGCGCGGCGTGGAAGCGCGCCGGCAAGCTGACCGAGCGGCTCGCGCTCGGCATCATCGGCGATGCGTGCCGCGGGCTCGCCGAGCCGCACCGCCTCGGGATCGTCCACCGCGATCTCAAGCCCGACAACATGATGTTCGTGCGCGCGGGCCTCGAGCTCGAGCGCGCGCCGCTGGGCCAGCTGGTGAAGCTCGGCGACTTCGGGATCGCCCGCGTCGTGGAGGCCCAGGGCCCCGAGGGCGCCACCCGCGAGGGCACGGTGCTCGGCACGCCCGAGTACATGGCGCCCGAGCAGTGCCAGGGCGGCGCCGTGACCCCGGCGACCGATATCTACGCGCTCGGCTGCTGCCTGTTCGCGCTGATCGCCGGGCGGCCGCCGTTCGTCGCCGTGGGCGACAACCAGATGGCGGTGATCCTCCAGCACCTGCGCGAGCCGCCGCCGCGGCTCGACGCGATCGCGCCCGAGGTGACACCGGCGGTCGCCGATCTGGTCGCGCGCTGCCTCGCGAAGGATCCGGCGTCGCGCCCGGGCGATGCCACCGAGCTGCTCGCGGTGATCGACCAGATGTGCCAGGGCGTCGCCGCGCTGATCGCCGCGCACCCCGCGCTGCCGATCCACCGCGCGGCGCGGGTCCAGACCTACGCGTTCGCGTGGGAGCTGTCGGCGTCGCCCGACGCGCTGTGGCCGTTCGTGTCGAACACCGAGAAGATGAACCGCGCGACCGGCCTGGCGCCGGTGCGCTTCGAGATCGAGGCCACGGGTGGTGGCGCCGGTGGCTCGGCGACCACCGGCAACCAGCGCGTCGCCGGCGTCGCGCTGCGCTGGCGCGAGCACCCGTACGAGTGGATCGAGGGCAGCCGCCACGTCGTGCTGCGCGTGTTCGAGCGCGGCGTGCTGCGGTGGTACGTCGCCGAGGTCCAGCTCGAGCGCCTGCCCGGCGGCGGCACGCGGCTGCGCAACACGATCAAGCTCGAGCCGCGGGGCTGGCTCGCGCGCGTGCTGTCGCGCTGGGAGATCGGCGTGCGCTATCGCCGCCGGCTCGACCGGGTGTACCGCCGCCTCGATCGCCTGCTCACCGCCGGACCCGCGCGCCCCGAGATCGATCCGATCGATCCCGAGATCGCGATCCCGGCCGCCGGCCGCGCGCGCGTGCAGGCCACGGCGGACCAGCTGCTCGCCGCCGGTGTCGAGCCGCGCGCCGTCGAGGGCCTGACCGCATACCTCCTGTCGGCCTCCGATCAGGACGTCGCGCGGATCCGGCCGCTCGAGCTCGCCGCCCGGTTCGCGGTGCCCGAGGACGCGATGATCGAGGCGTGCCTGCGCGCGGCCCGGCTCGGCGTGCTCGGCATGGTGTGGGACGTGATCTGCCCGTCGTGCCGGATCCCGTCGTCGGTGATCGAGTCGCTCGCCAAGATCGAGGAGCACGCGCGCTGCCAGGCCTGCAACATCAGCTTCTCCGTCGACTTCAGCCGCGCGATCGAGCTGGCGTTCCGCGCGTCGACCGAGATCCGGCAGGTCGAGACCCAGACGTTCTGCATCGGCGGCCCCGCCCACTTCCCGCACGTCGCCGCGCAGGTCCGGCTCGCGCCCGGCGAGCGGTTCGCGCTGCCGCTGACCCTCGGGCCCGGGTTCTACCTGTTGCGCAGCCCGCAGGTGCCGCGCGTCCACGAGCTGCGCGTGACGGCGCAGGGCGGCGTGCGGCGGCTCGACGTCCAGCTCGGCGAGCGCGCCGACACAGCGACGCTCACCGCGGGCGATCAGCTGCTCACGATCGCCAACGCCGAGCCGCGCGAGGTGCTGGTCCGCGTCGAGCGCGCCGGCGATCGGGCGTTCGCGCTGACCGCCGCGCGCGTGATGGCGACCGCGACGTTCCGCGAGCTGTTCCCCGACCAGCAGCTCGCCCCCGGCCGGCTGATGGCGGTGACCCAGGCGACGCTCGTGGTCGCCCAGGTCGACGACGCCCAGGCCCTGTTCCGCGCGCTCGGCGACGAAAAGGCGTTCCCGGTCGCCGCGCGGTTCTTCGACGAGGTCGGCGCGCTGGCCCGCGAGTACGGCGGCTCGCTGGTCAAGACGTTCGGCGGCCTCGCGATCGCCGCGTTCGAGCGCCCCGGCCCGGCCGTCGAGGCGGCGCTCGCGCTGCAGGCCGCCGTCGACGCCCAGCCGATGACCACCGGGCTCGCGTGCCGGATCGCCGTCCACCGCGGCTCGATGATGGCGCTCACGCAGGGCGGCCGGCTCGACTACTTCGGCCAGCACGTCGAGCAGGCGCTGGCGATCGCCGCGGCGACCCCGCCGGCCGTCGTCGCGATCACCCAGGCCGTGTGCCAGGACGTCGGCGTCGCCGAGCGCCTGCAGACCACGCCCGACCAGCTCGGCTTGCAGGCGCTCGCCGGCGGCACCTGGGTGCTGCACGTCCGCGCGAAGCGGGGCGAGGCGCGCGCGCTGCCGCCCGCCGGCGAGACCGCCGCGACGATCGTGCAGTAGCCACGAACGTGCGCCGCGGTCACTCGCCCGGATCGCCCGGACCGGCCGGATCGATCGTTCCGTCGTACATCGCCGCGATCGCCCTGGCGTACTTGTCGCGGATGATGCGCCGCTTGAGCTTGAGCGTCGGGGTGAGCTCCTCGCTCTCGGGGGTCCACTCGGTCGGCAGGATCGTCCACTTGCGAATGTTCTCGACCCGCGAGACGTGCCGGTTGACCTCGGTCACCGCACGCTCCACCTCGGCACCGACCTCGGGGTCCGCCGCGAGCCCGGCGATCGTGCGGCTCGCGATGCCATGCGCGGCGGCCCACGCGGGCGCGCCCAGGCCATCGAGGACGATCAGCGCGGTCAGGTACGCGCGGTTGTCGCCGATCACGCAGGCCTGGCCGATCAGCGGGTTCGCCTTGAGCAGGCTCTCGAGGTTCGCCGGCGAGATGTTCTTGCCGCCGGCGGTGATGATCAGCTCCTTCTTGCGATCGACGATCGTGTAGTAGCCCTCGGCATCGACCTTCGCGACATCGCCGGTCGACAGCCAGCCCTCGGGATCGATCGTCTCGGCGGTCTTCTCGGGATCCTTGTAGTAGCCCCGCATCACCATCCCGCCGCGGACCTGCAGCTCGCCATCGGGCGCGAGGCGCGCCTCGACGCCGGGCAACGTGATACCGATCGATCCGAGCTTGATCCGATCCGACGGGCTGCGCGTGCCGAGCACCCCGATCTCGCTCATGCCCCACATATCGGAGAGCGGCAGGCCGATCGCGTGAAAGAACTCGAGCACCTCGCGGGGCGTCGGGGCGGCCCCGGTCACCGCGTGCCTCACGCGATCGAGCCCGATCCGGGCGCGGATCGCGGTGAAGACCGGCTCGACCATGGCGCGCTGCTGCCGCAGCTCGGCGGGCACCGGCTCGTCACGCTGCTCGAGCGCGATCACCTTGCGGGCGACCTCGAGCGCGCCGAGCACCATGCGCCGCCGCTGCTCGTCGGGCTCGTTGGCGATCGCGCTGGTCAACCCGGCGTGGAGCTTCTCCCAGACCCGCGGCACGCTGCCGAACAAGGTGGGCCGGACCTCGAGCACCGTCTTCATGATCTGGCCGAGCTCGCTACAGAACGCAATCGTCTGCCCGCACACGATTGCGCCGTAGTAGCTGAAGAACCGATCGGCGGCGTGCGCGAGCGGCAGATAGCTCACGCCGAAGTCCGTCTCGTCGGTCGGCGTCACGCTGCGCATCGATTCGAGCACCCACAGCGCCGAACGATGGGTATCGATCACGCCCTTGGGCGGGCCGGTCGTGCCCGACGTGTAGATCAGCGTGATGATGTCGTCGGGCGTGACGGCCTGCCACAGGCCGTCGAACGTGTGCGGATCGCGCGCATGCACGGCGCGGCCGGCCGCGAGCAGCTCATCCCACGTGATCACCGATGGATCGTCGCTCGTGCCCTCCATCAGCACGATCCGCTCGAGCTTCGGCAGCTCGGCGCGCACCGCCTGGAACTTCGCCAGGAACCCGGCATCCTCGACGATGGCGACCCGCGCATCGCAGTGGTTGGCGATGTAGCTCACCTGCTCGGGCGCCAGCGTGTTGTAGAGGCTCACCGGCGTGGCCCCGGCGTGCACGAGGCCGAGGTCGGCGATCAGGTGCTCCGGGCGGTTGCGCGCCATGATCACGCCGAAGCTGTTCGGCGTCACGCCGAGCGCGTGGAGGCCGAGCGCGACCTCGCGGACGCGCTCGCGATACTGGTTCCACGACAGCGGGCGCCGCTCGCCGGCCGGCGTCTTGCCGACCAGCGCCTCGCGGTCGCCGAGGCGCGAGACGGTCGCGGCGAACACGCTGCACAGGGTCTTGCCCTCGATCCTTCGATCGATCTCTGTCCGCTCCGCGGCGATGTCACGCATGGGTACCTCCCACCAAAGGTACGCCGACCGAGGACGGCCCGACAAGGACTGCTCGCGACCGGCGAATGCTGTCGGAGGCTTTTGTAGCTGCGTGGACACGCGCGCCGTGTCCTGCGATGCACACGCGGCGCCTCGTCGACCGGCGCCCGCGCTGCGCGCCGTGGTCGAGTTCCTGCGCGACGCGCCCGGCTCGGAGTCGCTCGGCATCGCCTACGCCGGCCTCTACATGACCCTCGACTCGCTCGCCGTCGACAAGCAAACCTCGACCCTCGCGGGCCTCGGCCCCGCCCGGGCGTGGGTCACGCCGGAGTGGCGCGGCCGCACGCTCGCCCTGCGCTGAGCGGGCAGCCTCGTTCCGCCGTGACGACCACGCTCGGGTCCTGGCCGGCGATCTGCGCGTCCTCCAGCGGCCTCCCCGCGGCCACCGGCAACGCGGCTCGATCGTGACGGTCCCACCGTCGTCGCGCGCCGAGGCTACTTCTTGCCCTTCTTGGCGTCGGCCTTGTCGGCGTTCTTTTCCGCCTTGTCGGCCTTCACCTCCGCCTTGTCGGCCTTCGCCTCCGCCTTGTCGGCCTTCGCCTCCGCCTTGTCGGCCTTCGCCTCCGCCTTGTCGGCCTTCGCCTCCGCCTTGTCGGCCTTCATCTCCGCCTTGTCGGCCTTCGCCTCCGCCTTGTCGGCCTTCATCTCCGCCTTGTCGGCTTTCTTTTCCGCCTTGGCCGCATCGTGCGCTTCCTTGCGCGCCTCGTTGCGCTCGTGCACCTCTTCCTTGCGTGCCTGGCCGTGGTTCCTCGGGTCCGGCATCGCAGCGGGCTCGATGGTCGGTGGAGGCGCCGCAACCGGATCGGCGGGCGGCGGGCCTGCCGGCTCCGCGGTCTGAGCCGGTGGCGGCATGGATGATCCACCGCCCCTCGATTTCATGATGCAAGCCGACAACGAGAGTCCGATGATCGTCACGAACAAGAAACGTTTCTGCATGCTCGTCTTCCTCCGCGCCGAGGGTAGGCCACGCCGGATCGCGGCGCGACGTGCGCGTGCAACATACAGCTAGCTCGCGACGGGTTGCGCTTGCGCTTGGTCGCGATCGGTGCGCGAGCGACCCGCGCGCATCGCAGGCGAGGGCCCTGGATCGCCACGATGCATCGATGGTGACAGCGTGTCATCCGCCCGATCGCGATCCGTCGCGCGGGTGTCAGCGTGTCACTCGCGACCTCGCACCGCGTTCCCGAGCGTGATCGCGCCCCCAGCCAACCGGTTGATCCCACACGCGCCGGAGGACCACGCGGCGGTGCCTGGCGCTTGGCCCGTCCCGTGAATTCGTCCCGCCCCATGCGCCGCTCCATGATGCTCACACCAAGCCTCCTGATCTTCGGATGTAGCAACGAGCCTCCACCGGTCGAGAAGGGTGCCTTCAAGCTCGAGGACGTGGTCCAGACCACCGACGACGAGCTCCGCGTGCAGGTGAACCGCCGGGAGGTCCCGCTTGGCGAGATGCCGGTCGCCTCGGTGCTCGCCGGCCTGCCGATGACCGGGCTCGCCGACATCGCGATCGATCTGAGGGTCCCGGGCGCGGATGGCAAGCACGACTACCGGAAGGCGTCCGGCTCGATCGCTTTCAGTTGCCCGACCGGCTGCACGGTCGGCGACGACGCCTCCAAGATCCAGCCCTCTCCGCTCACGAGCGACGGCGTCTCGTTCGGCCACATCACCTTCGACAAGGTCGATGTTCGCGCGGAGATCGAGCACGGCCACGTGAAGATCACGCGGTGGCAGCTCGAGTCCAGGGAGCTGATGCTGGACCTCGCGCTCGACATCGAGCTCGCGGCCGAGCTCGCGGATTCCCCCCTCGACGGTTGCCTGCGGTTCAAGCCGACCCCCTCGCTCGAACAGCGCGATCCCAGGACCGCCGTGCTCCTCCACTCGACCGGCGTGCCGCCCGGACCGGACGGCGTCTACTCGATCAAGATCGCGGGCAGCCTCGGCCAGCGAAGGCTCCTCGGGCAAGCCTGCCGCTAGATCGCGAGGTACGCCTCCTCGACGATGTCACGATGCCTTCTTGCGTACGCTCCGTTGTTCGTCGAGCGCTCGGCTGACCATCGTCTTGATGACCGCCTGGCGGCTGATGTTCAGCCGCCGGGCTTCTGCGTCGAGCTCACGCAGCATCTCGACGGTGAAGTCCACGTTCACGCGCTGGACATCCGGCCGCGGGAGCGGCGGCATCATGCGTCCCTTCCCGGCGAAGTACCGCGTCACGTCTTCCCCTCGCTCGGCGGACCTGGCGATCTGTTCCGCGGAGGGCCTTCGGCTACCGGTTTTCTTCATATGTCTTCCTCTCTGCCGAGGTCGATCTCCAGAGCGTCACCAGGTGGCAATCGTCGCCCGCCGAGTCGACTCGCTCCTCGTATACCAAGGTGTAGAGCCGTGCATTCACCCAGCCGATCGCCACCCACTGCGCGGGCTCGCCGACGAGTTGGTCCGAAGCCGATGCAGCGTGGTCCAGCCGCCGGCCTCGTAGACATCGTCGAGGTCGCGGCCGGTCTGGGCGAGGAACTGTGCGAGCCGAGGTCGCGTGCCCTCGGCGGCGAGCTCGCGCAGCTCGGCGGTGAGCCGGCGGGCGCCGGCGAGGGTCGCGCGCAGCGATCGCAGGATCACGTCGCGGGCGACGGTGTCGAGCTGGAGCGTGCAGCCGCTCGGCAAGTACGGGAAGCCCTGCGCGAGATCGGTGCGGAGGCGCGCGCGCGGGATGCCGGTGAGCGCGGACAGGGTCGCATCGAACCGGAACTCGTCGCGGTGCTGGCCGATGAAGTCGAGGACCAGGCAGGACGACTTGGCCCGACTGTCGCGAACATCGCGGTGGTGGCGGAGGCCGCGACCGAGCTGCTGCAGGAACAGCGTCGCGCTCTGGGTCGGCCGCAGCAAGAGCAGCGTGTCGACGAACGGTAGATCGACGCCTTCATTGTAGAGATCGCAGGTGAACAGCACGTTGACTGTGCGCTCGCGGAGCAGGCGCGGCGCGTCGGCGCGAACGCCGTCGGGGTCCTCGCCGTAGACCGCCAGGGACGGGATGCCGGCCTCGGTGAACCGCTTCGCCATGAACTTCGCGTGCTCGACGCTGACGCAGAACCCCAGCGCGCGGACGTCGCGCACGCTGGCGACGCGCTTGACCAGCTGGTTGCGCACCAGCTCGGCGCGGCGATCGTCGCCGGTGTAGAGCTCGCCGAGCACGGCGGCGTCGTAGCCGGTGCGCGACCAGCGAACGCCGCGGAGGTCGATGCCGTCGGCGAGGCCGTAGTACTCGAACGGCACCAGCAGCTGATCATCGATCGCGTGCCACAGCCGCAGCTCGGCGCCGATGTGGCCGTCGAAGTCGGGGAGCAGCGACTTGCCATCGGTGCGCTCGGGCGTCGCGGTCAGGCCGACGAGGAGGTCAGGCGTGAGCCGTGGGATGATCGCCTGGTACGACGCCGCCGGCATGTGATGACACTCGTCGACGATGATGTGGCGGTAGTAGTCGGCGCCGAGCCGATCGAGGAGGCCGGTCGACGCGGCGCTCTGGATCGTCGCGAACAGGTGCTCGTCGGAGCGCGGCCGGGATCCCCCGGCGAGCAGCTCGCCGAACGACGCGTCCTGGAGCACGTAGCGGAACGTCCGGCGCGCCTGGTCGAGCAGCTCCTCGCGATGCGCCAGGAACAGCAGGCGCGGCGCGACGCCGGTCTTCGCGCACTGGCGCTGATAGTCGAACGCGGCGATCACGGTCTTGCCGGTGCCGGTCGCCGCGACGACGAGGTTGCGGCGGCGGCCGTGGATGGCGCGCTCGGCCGCGAGCCTGTCGAGGATCTCGTCCTGGAACGGGAACGCGCGCAGCGTGACGAGGAAGCCATCGGGGACGTCGGTCGCCGCCTCGGTCGCGAGCGCGGCCCGCAAGCGCGCTCGATGCGCCTCGTCGTCGGGTACGTAGCGCTGGTCCTGGATCGAGCGCACCCCACCCATCGTGACGAACGCGACGATGGCGTCGATCCGGTCGGCGATCGCGATCTCGCGCGCCAGCTCGTGGCCGAGCGCGGGGTCGTTGCGGCCGCGCGTCAGGAGCGTCGACGTCGCGAGCGGCGTGGCCGGGCGCGCAGGCGGATCCTTGCTGCGGTGCACGGCCAGGAGCCGGCTCGCCTTCGTCGGCACGCGCTGATCGGCGAGGTCGGCAGCGGCTTCGGGGACCAGCGTCGCCAGGTGATCGAGCAGCCCGGCGGCGAGCACGCGGGCCTGCTCCGCGCGCCCGTCCTGCGGTAGCGTGGCGAGCGCGCGCTCGATCTCGCGGCCCAGGTGGCGTGCCAGCACGACATGGGCGTCCACGTCGCCGAGCTCCTCGACGACGCGGTCGATGATCGAGGCCTCGAGATCGCGCGCGAGCGCTTCGGTCACGACGTGCTCGTAGACGCCCTCGACGAGCGGCTGTCCCGTCGCGCCGTCCCGGCTCCGTGCCATCCCAGCGATCGTACCGCAATCGCCTCGCCGGCGTTGCCAGGGCTCCGCGCTGGCGCCGCGTTTCGCGGCATCACGACCAACGCTGGCCTCACGCTGCGCGCATGACGAATCGTGAAACGCGCGGCAGGCAACCTACTCCATCAGGGCGTGTCGGGTTGGCCCCGTCAGCAGACCACAGATGCCCCAGCGCCGTCGATCATGCGACGTCGACGAGGTGACCAGACTCAACGGCAAGGCCGCCGAGCCCGGTGGCGCCTGACTTCGACGGCAATAGATGATCGTCAGTTCTCCGCTCAAAAGGACAGGAATGTATGCAATGGTTACTCGATCAGGCGCAGCGCTATCGCGCGCAGCTTCGAACAGGTCCGTTTTTCCAGAACCTCGCCGCCATCGAACGGCCGAGCGATCTCGCGTGGGTGCACCAGCTCATCCACCAGTCGCGAGAGTTCACCCAGGCGCTCTGCATGCGCTACTCACTGTGCCACGACCAGCGCTACCAGCGAATCTTCGCCGAGCACGCCTTCGAGGAAGCCGATCACCCCGATCAGCTGATCACGTGGATGGGCCAGCACGGGTTCCTGGACGGCACCGAGCCCGGCGCCACGCCTGCGACCCAGGAGACGCTCAACAGCCTGGCGTTCTGCTGGCGTAGCGCCGTCCGCGAGCCCCACGACGTGCAGATCATCGCGCTCAACGTGATGAGCGAGGGTGTCGCCCTCGACTTTTTCTCCGCGGTGATCCCCGTCCTGCAGAACATGGGCCTGCTGAGCGGCCGCTACTGGAAGGTGCATCGCGAGGTCGATTCGCACCACCTCTGCCTCGGGCTCGACCTGTGCGGCGACGTCGCCCCCGACTCACCGACCGGCATGCGCTACCAGCGCGTGCTGTGGCACGCCGCGACGCTCTACCACCAGATGCTCAGCTCCTGGGTGGGAGAGCCGGCCGAGCCCATGACGGCGCTGTGGACCGAGCCCGCCCCGGCCCGGCGGTTCCTGCATCTTCCGCGTCCACCCTCGGTGGCAGAGGGCACGATGCAGCTACCGAGGTTGGCCGCCTAGTACCCCGCCACAGAGGATCTGACCGGTTGCTTGCGGAAATGCCCGGGGAGCGCACTTCGGGTCCTGCCGCGCCGACGCCAACGCGCAGCGCAGCGGGGTGGGTCAGGGCGCGAGATAGATTGCACGGCCGGGTGGTGGATCGCCGGCCGGTCGTGGAGATGGCACCGCCATCCATGCTCGATTCGGCGGTCAACGGACGAGCGCCCGACCCAGCCCCGCGGCGCCAGC
>Ga0137459_1000740_pt1 | contig 11027 bp, 4 predicted proteins | sample EasRivERMGT700_2_FD_104908 | JGI IMG/M metagenome (GOLD analysis project Ga0137459, IMG submission 104908) | Soil microbial communities from meander-bound floodplain in the East River, Colorado, USA - East River MetaG ERMGT700_2 | ecosystem: Environmental > Terrestrial > Soil > Floodplain ...
CGGGTCAACAATCGTCAACGGATCTGGGGAAGTATCACTTCGGGTTAGTGGGTCTTTCGTAGCCAGAGCCGTTGCCGGATCGTTCAACATCCAGTCTGCATCGTCTATCCAGTTTGAGGGCGCTGCCTTGGTGGCGCCCGCTGATTCAGCTGGTGTGGGCCTGGGAGCTACGTTCCGAGCAGGAGAGTTCACCGGGACTGGCGGAGGAACGGCTGGTGCACTTACTGTGCGTGCTGGTGACGCGACAGGTGCCTCTGGTACTCGTAATGGTGGTGCATTAACACTTCGTTCTGGCTCTGGTGCAGACAGTAGTGGTGGGGTAAAAATTCAGCGAGGCACCTTCATAATGGCAGAGCTTGCCAAACCATCTGGAGGCCGTGTTATTTCCCTATTAAGAACTGATGGAACGGCCTTAACCGCTACACAAATGCCAACAAACACTGGTGATGGTGTAATATATTTAGGAGAGGCAACAACAGTACCTACGGCCAATTCTGTAAGTGGTGGTATTTTATATGTAGAATCAGGTGCTTTAAAATATCGTGGTACATCTGGAACAATAACAACTCTTGGCCCAGCATAAAGAAAATAAATGACAACCCGTAAACATGAAATAATAAATTTAACATCTCCTGTTACAACGACAGATGCAACTATAACTAACGTTTTAACTTTTGATCCTGTAGCTTTAGGAATTAATAATTGTATAATTAGAGTTGAAGGTGTATTAATAGGAAAAGATGGATCAAATAATGGCACCACTTGTAGAATAGGTGGTACATTTGGTGCAATATCAGGAACAGTAACTTTAAGAGGATCAGCTGTTGTTTTATTTGCGTCCATAGGTGATACAGCAATTTCCGTTTCCGTTGGTACATTGGATGCCTCTTCAAACATAATAAGGTTAAGAATTACTGGAGTGGCATTAACGACTATAACATGGACCGGTTGGTTAGAAATTTGGACTGGTGAAATTTAAATGTTAAAAAATAAAATAAGGATATATATTGGCAACTAAATATCCAAATCAAATAGATACAAATACTGAGATACCATTATCTACAGATTTGGTCACCCAAGTTAAATCACTGGTACCGAACACTTTGAGAGGGGCCATTATTGCCGTTGAAGCTGAACTTGGTCTTCAGCCTTCAGGCACTTATGCTACAGTTCGTGCTAGATTAGACGACTTAGATACAAAACTTCATAATTTGGAAACGGGATCTGGTGGCGGAAATGGAAGTGGCACCTTAGAAATTAGAAGCGATGGAAGTACTGTTGTTTCTGAAGCTTCTGTTTTGGATTTTATTAATGCAACAATTATACAGTCAGGCCCAGGTGTTGCTCAAATAACATTAATTGGCGGTAGTGGTAGTGGCGAGCCTAAACAAGAATCATTGCCGGTTTCAACGTCACAAATATCATTCACTTTATCAGATACACCATCAGACATAACAACAGTGATGATGTTTATTAATGGTGAAAAACAAACATACGGTGTTGATTATACTGTATCAGGAACAACTGTAACCTGGCTTAATTCATTTTCATTAATATCTTCTGATATTGCTGAATTTTGGTATTTAATTGATGGTGAAGGCGGTGGTGGCGGGAGTGAAAATTTTGGTAATTTAGCGCAGGTATTACAAAATGGCAGTGTAACCGGCGGATCAGATATAACGTTCAGTTCAGGTGATCATTTAATACTTTCAACTACTAGCCATATCCAAAGCCAAGGATCATTGATTGAGTTTGATGATCCTGTCTCTGTAGCAGGAAATGCCACTATCTCTGGATATATTGATGGCATAAGCGGTTCAAGATTTACAGCACAAGGATCGATTCCAATTTTGGCAACGGCTGGAAAGAGTGTTCTGTGGGAAAGAAGTGGTGATAAAAAACTTATATTTACTGATGATACGGCAACTGATTGGGTTTTAAATCAATCCACACCATCATGGAATAATACATTAAGCATTAGCGCTGATACAGGATCTGTTTCACCAAGAATTACATCTGGCGCAACATTACTGTTTCAACAACGAACAGCTGGTATTGGTGCACTGGTTGGTCATGGATCTTTGTGGGTAAAAAATACATCTCCAACAACAATATTTTTTACAAATAGTGCTGGTACAGATTTTGATTTAGCAGCGACTGGTGGATCATCATTAAATGCACCAGTTAATCCTACTGATGATAATAAAGTTGCTTTTGGATTAGCTGGTAATTTAGCATATGCATCATCTGTTAAAACTGATGGGAGCTATTTAGGAATTGGTTCTGGCACACTTCCAACAAGTGGCGATGTTAGAACACCAAACGGTTTCATTTGGAAAACAAGGACTAATGGCGGCATAACAAGAAACTTATTTGATTATGGAGCCACCAACACTGATGTTTTTACATTAGGACATTCGTCATATGATACGACCATAAACGCTTCAGCTAATCTGAAAATAAATGTTAATTCTGGAACGGCAGCTATATTTGATGCAGGAACAACATCGTCATTAGCAACAGCACTACCAGGATATGTGTTAGCCCTAAATGACGCTGGTACAGCTTTAAAATACAAATTAGTAACAAGTGTTGCTGGTAGCCAATCATTAGGATCAACATTATCATTTGGTAATACAACTGATGGTTATGATATTATTTTGTCAATAGGAGATGTTATTGAAAGTGCTGATGGGTATGTGACAATAAATGACAACCTAATCATTAACGGGTTTTTAGACGTAAACTCACATCGTATTACCGAAGTTTCCACGCCTTTAGTTTCAACAGACGCTACAAACAAATCTTATGTTGATGGATTATACAGCGCCGCTTTAGGTGGCGATTTAAACGGCACATTACCTAATCCTACAGTTACAGATTTAACTATAACAGGAGAGACTCAAGGATCTGTTCTTTATTTTAACGGATCTAATTGGGTAAAATTATCTCCAAGTACTGATGGTTATGCGCTTGTTACACATGGTGCAAGCGCTAATCCAACTTGGGACAATGTAACTGGTTTAGGTGGGCCTCCTAGCGGTGCTGCCGGTGGTGATTTGACTGGCTCTTACCCAAATCCAACCATAGGAACAAATAAAACAACATTTGCTAAATTTCAGCAAATAACAACTGACAGATTGTTAGGTAGAGATACAGCCTCTACGGGAAACGTTGAAGAGTTAACTGTTTCTGGTGGTTTAGAATTCACCGGATCAACAGGAATTAGAAGATCAGCTATAACAGGAGATGTTTCAGTATCAGCCGGAGCAACAACTTCCACTGTTACAGACTTAACTATTACATCTGAACAACAAGGTTCTATTCTTTACTTTAATGGAACAAATTGGGTCCAGTTATCTCCAAGTACTGACGGCTATGTTTTAACAACCCACTCTACAAGTGCTAATCCTACCTGGACAACAAATCGTGCTCAGCCAACAGGAATTGCTGGCGGAGATTTAACGGGAACTTATCCTGATCCGACCCTTGCTAACAATGTTGTTTCATTTGCGAAAATGCAACAAATTCCCACAAATACATTATTAGGTTGTGACACCACTGGCACAGGTAATATTGAAAGCTTAACATTAAATTCCACATTAAGCATGGATGGCGCTGGTAATTTACAAAGAGATACTTTATCTGGTGACATAATAGCAGCAGCAGGTTCAAACACGACAGCTATTGCGTCTGGAGTAATTGTTAATGCTGATGTTAATACATCTGCGGCCATTGCTTTTTCTAAACTTGCGACAATAACAACTGACAGTTTATTAGGTAGAGATACAGCTGGCACAGGGGCATTAGAAACGATAACATTAAATGCCACTTTATCAATGACTGGTGCGCAAATATTACAGCGTGCAGCATTAACTGGTGATGTTACAGCTCCGGCAGGATCTAATACCACAACTATAGCTGGAAGCTCGGTCACACTGGCAAAATTAGCCAACGGGACAGCTCTATCAGTCTTAGGAAGAAGTGCCAATACATCTGGTGTTTATGGTGATATGGCCGCCGCAACTGACGGTGACGTTATGCGACGCTCGGGTACAGCTATTGGTTTTGGTGCTCCTAATTTTGCTGCACAATCAATTATAACAACTGGAAATATCAGTCTTGGCACAACTCCAGCAATAACTGGCCAAATCAGAATTCCAAATAACACTAATTTAACCGCCAGAAATGTTACTAATAATGGTGATTATAATTTAATCTCACTAACATCTGCCGATACAGTTAGGGTTGGTGATAGCACAAGTTCAGCTATAACATTATCATCGGGAGGTGTCATTTCTCTTTTACCACAAGCAACTGCAAGATTAACAGTTTCCGATACAGTGGCAGAGTGGCTTTTAGCAACGGTCAGATTTGATTCAACTGTGGTAAGCCCAGTTATCAGTCAAGAAACAGATTCAACAAATGGCATTACTGGTGATACATTAATCATTAATGCACAGGATACCACAGGCACCACTTCAACTGGAGGTATTTTAGATTTACGTTCAGGAAATGGAACCACTAGTAATGGTAGTGTTCTTATTAGGCGAGGATCATCTACAATAATCAGTATAAACAGTTCCGCCATTGATTTATTCGATAATAATTTCAGATTTGATTCTACAATTAGTGCTCCGAAATTTTATCAAACAGATGGAAGCGCTGGTTCCGCTACCGGTCAAGTCCTGACTATCCATGCACAAAATGAGGTTGGGGCTACATCAATCGGTGGACAGTTAATATTAGCTTCTGGTTCCGGAACAACTAATGATGGTTATTGGACAGCCAAACGTGGTTCAACAACAATTATAGAAGCAACGTCAAGTCTTATGACAATTGGCGCAAGTTCTAATATCGATATGACGTTTCAGGCAACAGCAACTGGTGGTTTTCATTGGAAAGTTGGTGGAACTGACTGTCTTAGATATGTTGGTACCTCTGTTGGTCTTGAATTTTTGCAAAGTACTGATTCAATTAGTGTTGGTGGATCAAACGCCCCAGTATTAGCATTCGCTTCTGCCAACAGTGGGGCAAATGCGAACATTGGTCTTGTACCAAGTTCAATAGCTCCAAATTTTAGTTCTGGTGCGGGAATTGTTTACATTGGGAATCGTGTCACCGCACAATCTGCCGTACCTTCGACTGGCATTTATTTGTATTCAAATTCTGGAGAACTTTCATATCAAGGTCCGGCAACTTCAAGTGGGTCTTGGGCTGTTGGTCCAAATAGTAAATGGTCAAGAATATATATGTCTGATGATACAGGAACTACAAATAGTACATCGTCCACAACCATTGGAACATTTGATACATCTCCTTTGCCAAATGATGTTTCCGGAATAGCTAGAATTTCTGTTTTCACACAAAGCTCAACACAAGCACTTACTACCCAGGAATACGGAGCTAGTTTTAACATTATATCTGGTGCACTCCAATTAGGTGATGCTGGTAATTTAATAACTGGCAACACATCTGAAGGAACGGCTAATTTCAGCTATTCTTCAAATAATTTACTTGTAAAATTTATTGCTGCTAGCAGCTCATCAAGATCATATAAAGTTTTATTAGAGTTGACTTACGCTAACAAGACATAATATTACATGACAACAAAATACCCCAACCAAATAGATACAAATACAGAAATACCGTTATCAACAGATAATATAACTGAGATTAAGGCTGAAGTTACAAATACTTTGAGAGGAGCTATTCTCGCTATAGAGTCTGAACTTGGCACAAATCCATCAACCACCTTTTCCACCGTTAGAGCTAGACTAGATACAATTGAAACATTATTAAAATTATTAAATGGTGATAGCATAAATATACTTCAACCTTTAGATGTTATATTGAGTGAAGGTAATACTACAGAGGGCACAAATATAATATTAAATGCTAATAGTGATCTTGTTTTATTTTCTGGCAGTTCTATTAGGGGCACATCTGGCACTGTTAATATTGATGATGGTTTAAATGTTGTTGGACCAATAAATGTTAATTCAAATTTAATATCTGGAGTTTTGACACCTGTATCAGGGACAGACGCCGCAAATAAAGATTATGTAGATTCATCATTGTTTTCAAGTGTTGCTGGCGGCGATCTAACTGGAATATATCCAGATCCACAGATAGCTGTCGGAGTCGTATATAATGACAATATTAACACTGGCGCAGAAATAGATGTATCTAAATTAGATGGTGGCGTAACTGCTAAAAAGATATTAGTTGCTAATACTTCCGTTATTCCGGAGTGGGGAGCTTTAGATTTTTCCGCAGCTAATATAAACACTACAGGCGTTACTTCTGCCAGGTTACTCGGAAGGAGTACAAGCGGCACTGGTGAGGTTGAACAGATAAGTTTAAATTCAACATTAGAATTTACTGTTCCAAACACTATTCGACGAGCGGCTTTAACTGGTGATGTGAACGCTGTGGCAGGTTCAAATTCTACCACTGTAACTGATTTAACTATAACAGGAGAGACTCAAGGATCTGTTCTTTATTTTAACGGAACTAACTGGGTAAGATTAACGCCAAGCACTGATGGTTATGTTCTTACAACTCACTCGACTGGTCAAAATCCAACATGGTCTAATATTTCTGGAGGAAGTGGCTTGCCATCAGGCCCAGCCAGTGGTGATTTATCAGGATCATTTCCAAACCCAACCGTTACAGATTTAACCATAACAGGAGAAACCCAAGGATCTGTTCTTTATTTTAACGGATCTAATTGGGCACAACTATCTGCCGGACCTGACGGTTATGCATTAGTGGCTCACGGTGCAAGCGCCAATCCAACATGGTCTAATGTTTCTAGTGGAACGGTTCAACTCGTCACGAAAACTGATGCTGTATTGCAACAGCGTGCACAACTACAGATCAATGGCGCACTCGTCTCTGACGACTCAACCAATAGCCGCAGCGTTTTGGACTTAGCGCGCGTTGATATTCGCGAGTTTGGCGCCAAAGCCTCGACGCAGAACACTACCGCGACCGTTTCGGCGAGCAGCACGAGCGCCACGCTTGCGGCGGCCATTGACTTCGAGAACGGCAACGGGATTGCGCTGATGGCCGCGGGCTCGGTCGCTAACGTCGCTGCGCCGCCGGCTCCGACCTGCTCGGTGCGCGGCACGCCAGGCAGCACTACTCGCACGTACTACGTCGCGGTGGTTACAGCAAACTACGGCTGCTCTGCTGGCAGTGCAGCCACCGCGGTAACCAACACGGCGGCTACACTGAACGACACGGATTACGTTCGCGTGTTCGCGAGCGCAGTCGCATCCGTACACGCTTACGTTGAGACCAACGTGGCGAACTTGGCCGCGTTCACGGTCGCGCTCCCTCAGCGCACGTTGCAGCCGAATGATCGGGTTCTGCTGACCGCGCAGACGACCCCAACCCAAAACGGCATATATGTCGTCGGCACAGTGGCCAGTGGGACTGCTCCGCTCACGCGCGCGGCAGACTTTGCCGCGGCTGCGACCATCCCGACGGGCACGCTGATTTGTGTGAGAGGCACGTACGCCAACCGCGTGTGGCAGCTCACGGCTGGCAACATCGTAGCCACGGACGCGCTAACGTTCGTGAAGGGTGAGGCATACCACGCATACGTTTACGTGGACGACTCGCGCACGGGCGGCATTAAGCGATACCTGGGCGCCATCAGTCTTGAAACAGATTGGGATAGCTCAACCGCTTCGCCGCTGTTCTACTTCGACGATCGAGGCGCCACCTACAAGGGCCTAGAGACGTGGGGTCCATCGAACATGCCGACAGCAGCCGTGCGAAACGCGCTCTTTACGCGCATAGTTTCCGGCGGCGGTACGGTCAATCTGGTGCTGGCAGCTGCACCATCAGCAAGCGCAAGCGTCTACGTACGGCATGATAACAGTTATGCCTTCACGCAAGCGATCCAATCGTTTTCGGCGAGCGGCAGTAGCCTTGGCGGCGAGATCATTATCCCACCCGCTTCGACCTACTATCCGGTATATGGCTCGGACATCGTAATCGACAAGTGCATTAAACTGATCGGAGCCAACCGCACGAGCAGCAAGATCGGCCTAGGACCTGGACGCGGCATTCGGATCCTTAGCAATGGCGTGTCTCCGACGGGTAGCAGCGCCGACGATTCGGTACTCGAAAACTTCACGATTACGGCAACGAATGCTTGGGTCCCCGCCGGCAACTTCCGCGCGCAGGACTACACGAGTGTCGCTGCGGATAATGAGAAGTACTCAGAGCTGCAAGGTGCAGTGATCCTAGTCAAAGCGCAGATCACTTGTGACGATGTACGCATTGACGGGTTTCAGAGATCGAACGGCCTAGTGGTATCGGGTCGAGATGACGATTTAACCAACGTGAACCTAAGCCGCTTTCGGCGCGTCAAGGTTGCGCAACTTGCTGGCGGCGCAGCGATCATGACGGCCGGAAGCGACAGCAACGCTTGCGAGTTTTCTAATTGTAGCGCCACCGGTTGCCTCGTTGGTCTCGCCGAGATGTCGTTCCTCGGTAATCACTACGAGATGCACCACACGGAGAGCAACTCACTGTGCGCTTTTGTGTACTCCGCTGCTTCATTCTCGACGTTTGTCAACTTCTACTCGGAGGGTGGACAGGGTGCAGGGCGTGGCAACGCACAAAGCGTATGCGTCGGCGGCGATCACGGCGCCGGTTGGAGCGGCGGTTTATTCCTGGGTGGGATCTCGAACATCACAGGCGGTTGGATCTTCTCTACCGGCACGACCGCCGGCCAGGTCTCGGAGACTCATGTCGGAGGCAGTGGTAACAGTACTGACTTCTTGCGTTTCAAAAACGAGTTGGACGTTGGACAGGGGCAGGGCGTGTTCACCACTTATCGCACGTCCGATAAGCGATTCTCGCAATACGTGAGTTCCGCAACCGATCTGCTTTGGCAGATCGACACGTTGCACAAGTACATGCGTCGCGCGCTGATCTTCCCGCGCGGATTCGTATTCGGCGACTCCACGCATGAGCGGCGCTGGGCGTCCTTCGCGGGTTTGCCTACTGCCTTCCGCGGGCAGAAAGGCGATCTTGTGCTGGACACAGGCACGGGCGCGCAGCGCACACCCGCAGCCGTCTCTGGCGTAACCACAACCACGTGGGCTACCGGCACCGCCTATACCGCTGGCGATCTAGTTAAGCCGACCACGCCCAACGGTTATGTATATGTAGCTCGTGACCCCGGAACTTCGCACGCGAGCACAGAGCCAACCTGGCCTACCATCATCGGCAACACGGTAGTTGACAATACAGGGTCAAATTCGATCACGTGGGAGTGTGCGGGCGTTGACGGGATCGACTGGATCCAGACTTCAGCGCACGCCTATGGTGCAACGCTGTCGCTCTCAACTAGCGCAGCGGCTACGGCGGGAATCACGATTACGCTCCGCGATAACTGCTGCTCGATCGTGACCATGCAGTGGACCGGCAAGGACGCGAGCAACAACAAGTATTACAGAGAGCAAGTCTCGCGCTTCCGCAAGAGCAGCGGTACCACGACCGAGTTTTCGAGTCCTCCGGCTGCGGTCGAGGACAATCCCGGCTCGGCATTCACTGCGGCGGCGAGCTACGCGATCGCAAGTAATAACGTCGAGGTGCGCGCCGCAGGCGACGCCTCGGAAGCATGCACTTGGCGCTTGCGCGCTTTCGTGCAGGAATTGGACGACGCACCATGAGAATGGGATTAGGGATTTTTCTGGGCATGGCATCTGGTGGCGGAGATTCCGCAGCACCCGCCCTACTTAGTGCTGTTGTTGACGGTGCGGGCACTACCATCACATTAACCTATGGCGAGGCGCTGGACACGGGTAGCATCCCAGCGTCCGGTGCGTCGTCGCTCGCCGGGACCGCACGCACCGTGTCCTCGGTCGCAGTGTCTGGCTCAGCAGTCACGTTGACATTGTCGGGTGAGATTCTTCCCGGGGTGACGGGCATCACTGTTTCCTACACGCCGGGTGGAGCGCCAATCCAAGATCTGGCGGGCAACGACGCTGCGGCACTGGTCGCACAGGCGGTTACGAATAACTCAACATTCGGTGTTAATCCTGTAACGAGCGGTCTGATTCTAGAACTCGATTCATCTGACACATACATTACTTACAATGGCTCCGATCGGATATCTGCCTGGAACGACAAGTCGGGCACCGGTAACCACGGCTCGACCGCAGCTGGCTTACCGCTCCGGGTGACAGGTGTGCTGGACGGAAAGAACGCCGTCAGGTTCGATGCCACTTCCTGTCGCATCGGGCGTACTGCATTGGTCGGTGGCGCACGTGGCGCTGCCTGTACTGTGGTGCTCGTGCTCCAGAAAACCACCAACACGGGCGCACAGGTCTTATGCGGACAGGCAGCTTCTTCAACGACTTACGCTGTTCGCACAGATACAGCTAAGTGGGGTATACAGCAGAGCACCACTCAAAGTGAGGCGGGAAGCACGGCCAACACGTCACCCCACATCGTGATCGCAACATTCGGCTCCACGGACACACTGCACGTTGACGACATGACAACGGCGCTTGTCAGCGCGAATGCTGGCACCGTTACCGCTGACGGGTGGTTTTTGGGACGATCGTCGTCGGGCGGATTGTTCGATTGCTTTGCACATCTTATCTACGATAGGGGGATCTCGGGCGCCGAGCGCGCTTCGCTTAAGACGTACCTTCGACAGGTTTATCCAAGTCTGCCGGCGTAACAGGCGTTCCTCAACCAGACGGGATAAGCTTCCAGCATGAATACCTACCTCTAAGCAAAATAGACCTATGATTACAAAACGGAAAATGCAAAATGTATAAACAAATATTTAATCTATCTTTACAGTTCGAAAAACTTGCCCAACAAATGCAAACATCAAGTCAAGAATCTGGTGCCTATGAAGACGTTTTAGAAAAAGCCAATATTTGGTTTGATGATAATTCTATATATAATTTATTAGATAAATATGATATAAATTTAATTAATTTATCAGTAACCATTTTACCCAATTTAAATGTAAAAATAAATGTCAC
>Ga0137459_1000741_pt1 | contig 11023 bp, 8 predicted proteins | sample EasRivERMGT700_2_FD_104908 | JGI IMG/M metagenome (GOLD analysis project Ga0137459, IMG submission 104908) | Soil microbial communities from meander-bound floodplain in the East River, Colorado, USA - East River MetaG ERMGT700_2 | ecosystem: Environmental > Terrestrial > Soil > Floodplain ...
AACCAGCCGCAGCTGGTGAACATCAGCATGGCGTGGCGCGCCATCTCCATCAGCGACAGCGCGCGGATCCGCTCCTCGGCGTCGAGCGCGTGCGCCGCGTGCGCCGCGAGGAACCGATCGCGCGCCGCCGCGGTGCGCTCGAGCACCACCGCGATGTACGCGTCGCGCGCCGCCCACGGCTCGTGAAACAGCAGCCGCCCGACGTTGTCGAGCGCTGCCGCCGCCTGGTCACGCAGCCAGTCGAAGGTGTCGCGCAGCGGCCGGCGCCACTTCTGGTTCCACCCGGGGTGCCCGCCGCTGTGGCAGCCGCAGTCGTCGCGCCACCGCGCGGTGCCGTGCGCGCAGCTCCACGACGTGTGCTCGGCCAGGGTCACCTCCCAGGTCGCCGGCACCCGGGCGCGGAACTCGGCGTAGTTGGTGAGCCGCGTGCCGTTCCAGCCCTGCTCGACCTGGCGCAGCGCCCACGCCAGCGCCATGTCGCCGTAGCGATGGTGATGGCCGTAGGTCTCGCCGTCGGTCGCGATGTGGCACAGCGTCGGCCCGCCGCCCTCGACGAGGCCGCGGCTGGTCATCCGCGCGATGATCTGGTGGCCGTCGGCGAGCAGGCGCTCGAACGCGACCGCCTGCGCCGTGGCGCCGTCGTAGAACAACAGATCGATCGAGCGGCCCGACGGCAGGGCGCAGCGGTAGGCGCGGCCGGTCTCGATGGCGGAGGTCCGCCACGCGCCGGACGGCGGCCGCCACGCCCTGGCCTGGTGCGGCGCGAGCACCGCGAACCCGATGCCCTCGGCGGCGAGCGCCTCGAGCGACGGCGTATCGACGGCGCACTCCGGCAGCCACATGCCCTCCGGGGCGCGGCCGAACCGGTGCACGAAGTCGGCGATGCCCCAGCGCACCTGGGTCGCGCGATCGCGCGCCGACGCCAGCGGCATGATCATGTGGTTGTAGGCCTGCGCCATCGCCGAGCCATGCCCGCCGAACCGCGCGGCGCTCGCGCGATCGGCGGCGACCAGCGCGTCGTGGACGTCGGGCGCGTGGTCGGCGAGCCACGACATGAGCGTGGGGCCGACGTTCCAGCTCATCCGCTGGTAGTTGTCGACGATCTGCGTGATCAGGTTGTCGTTGTCGACGACGCGGGCGGCGGCGTTGGGCCGGTAGCACTCCGCGGTGATCCGCTCGTTCCAGTCGCGATACGGGTGCGCGCTCGGCTGCGGCTCGACCGCCTCGAGCCACGGGTTCTCGCGGGGCGGCTGGTAGAAGTGGCCGTGGATGCAGACCCACCTGTCGCTCACGAGGCAGCTCCGAACACGACGACGGCGAGCGGCGGCGCGGTGACCACCAGCGAATGCTCGTGGTCGTGGCACGCGACGGGCTCCGCGGCCATCCCGCCGCGGTTGCCGATGCCGCTGCCTCCGTAGATCCCGGCGTCGGAGTTGAGCAGCTCGCGCCAGAACCCGCCGCGCGGCACGCCGATGCGGTAGCCCTCGCGCGGGACCGGCGTTACGTTCGCGACGACCACGATCGGCGGGTCGCCGGCCTTGCCGTGGCGGGCATACGCGAGCACGCAGGTATCGCGATCGTCGGCGACGATCCAGCGGAACCCCCACGGCTCGCAGTCGCCGGCGGAAAGCGCGCGGTGCGTGCGATAGGCCGCGTTGAGATCGCCGAGCCAGCGCGCGATCCCGGCGTGCGCGGGCTGGTTGGCGAGCGTCCAGTCGAGCTCGGCGTCGTGGTTCCACTCGCCCCACACGCCGAGCTCGCCGCCCATGAACAGCAGCTTCTTGCCGGGCAGCGTCCACTGGTAGCCGTACAGGAGGCGCAGCGTGGCGTACTTCTGCCATGGATCGCCCGCGAGCTTGCCGAGCAGCGAGCGCTTGCCGTGCACGACCTCGTCGTGGGAGAGCGGCAGCACGAAGTTCTCGGTGCCGGCGTACACCGAGCGGAACGTCAGGTCGTTGTAGTGCCACTTCCGGTGGATCGGATCGCGCGCCAGGATCCCGAGCGTGTCGTTCATCCAGCCGAGGTCCCACTTGTAGCCGAACCCGAGGCCGCCGGACTCCGGGGGCTGCGTCACGCCGCTCCACGAGGTCGACTCCTCGGCGATGGTCTGGACGTCGGGGAACGCGCCGTAGATCGCGCGGTTGACGTCGCGCAGGAACGCGATCGCGTCGCGATCGTGGTTCGAGCCGTCCTCGTTGGGCACCCACTCGCCGGGCTTGCGCGAGTAGTCGCGGTACAGCATCGAGGCCACGCCGTCGACCCGCAGCCCGTCGACGTGGTAGCGGTCGAGCCACGAGATCGCCGACGAGATCAGGAACGACTTCACCTCGTGGCGGCCGTAGTTGAAGATGTTGCTGGTCCAGTCGGGATGGAACCCGCGGCGCGGATCGGCGTGCTCGAACAGGTGCGTGCCGTCGAACAGGCCGAGGCCGTGCGCGTCGGTCGGGAAGTGCGCCGGCACCCAGTCGACGATCACGCCGATGCCGTGCTGGTGCAGGCCATCGATCATCGCCATCAGGTCGTCGGGCGCGCCGTAGCGCGTGGTCGGCGCGAAGTAGCCGGTGACCTGGTAGCCCCATGATCCGTAGAACGGGTGCTCCATGACCGGCATCAGCTCGATGTGGGTGAACCCGAGGCTTGCGACGTGCGCGCCGAGCTGGGCGCCGAGCTCGCGATAGCCGAGCACCTCGTTGTGGTCGCGCCGCCACGATCCGGCGTGCGCCTCGTAGATGCTGACCGGGGCGGTGCGCGCGAACCGCCCCCCGCGCGACGCCATCCACGCCGCGTCGCGCCACGCGTGGTGCGGCTGCCAGACGATCGACGCGGTCGCCGGCGGATGCTCCGAGCGCGCCGCGAACGGATCCGCCTTGTCGCGCGACACGCCGTCGAGCCCGACGATCGCGAACTTGTAGCGCGCGCCGTGACCTAGCGCCGGCACCACGCCTTCCCAGATGCCGGAGGCCGCGCGCGCGGTCAGCGGATCGCGGCCGCCGCGCCAGCCGTTCCAGTCGCCGATCACGCTCACCGCCTTGGCGTTGGGCGCCCACACCGCGAAGTAGGTCCCGCCGGCGGCGACGTGCGCACCGAGCTTCTCGTAGAGCCGGTAGTGGGTACCCTGGTTGAACAGGAATAGATCGTCGGCGGTGAGGAGCGAGGTCACGTGATCGCAGGATACCAGCCCGACCGCGCGAGCACGCCTTCTCGCCGGGCCAGTCCGGGGCCCGAGGCTAGTCCCAGCCGGTATCGAGGCCGTCGCCCTCGACCACGCCGTCGCCCGCCATCTCGCTCGACGACGGCGTCGTGACCTCGGGGGTCTCGGGCTTGTCGCTGCCCGCGGTCGGATCTTCGTCGCCGAGGTCCCAGCCGGTATCGTGCTCGTCCACCGGCGGGGCGAGCGACGGCGCCTTCATCCGCTCGGACCGCTCGTCCCACGGTGCCACTGGCTCGGGGACCGCCGACACCGGCAGCGTGATCGCGTCGTGCGCGGTCAGCGGGATCGACGCCGGCACGGCGGGATCGCCGGCCTCGCCCGCCTCGATCGGATCGGCCGGTGCCTCGCCCTCGGAGGAGGCCGCGTGGTCGGGTGTCGAGACCGGCCCGGAGTCGAGCTCGATCGGAGGCCGCATCACGGCGATCTCGGCCGACGCCCGCATCCGGCCCGGCGTCTCGAACACGACCGGCTGCTCCCCGCTGCGGCGATCGCGGCGGCGGCGGCGGCCGGAGCGATCGTCGCCGTCGGCTTCCGGCGGTGACCTGTCCTCGCGCGGCGGCCTGGCCTTCGTGCCGGCGGCGTCGAGCACGCGCTCCACGGTGTCCTCGAAGCGAGCCAGCTGGTCGCGATCGTCGTCGTCGACGATCGGCCCGCACTCGGCCCAGCTCGCGCGCAGCTCGTCCATCACCTCGACCGGATCGCGGCCCGAGAACCGCAGATCACCGAACGCGTTCTGCCGCATCGCCTGCTTCAGCTGGGCGGCCAGATCGACGCCCGCCGCGGGCGCGGCCGCCTGCTTGGGCAGGAGCTCGGCCGCCCGCGCGATCAGCTTCTCACGCTTGCCGCGCAGCTGCGCCGGATCCAGCTCGGTGCCCCGCACCGCGTCGGGGTGGGCCGCGACGACGTGCTGCACCATGGCGTTGACGTCGGCCACCAGGGCGCCGAGCTCGCGGGACCGGTTGCGCGCCGCGATCGCGCGAGCGACCACGTCGTCGCCGCCGGCCATCACGCCGTCGATCTCGTTCATCAGCGCGTCGATCTCCGCGCGGTGGGCGTTGGCCTCCGCGTCGCGGGCGTCGTCGCGCTTGTGGAACAGCGCGTCGCACGCCGCGCGGAACGCCTTGTAGACGGCATCTGCCTCGCGCCGGGGCACGTAGCCGACGTCCTTCCACTGGCACTGCAGCTCCTTGATCTCGGCGATCGACTTGCCCCAGCCGCCCTCGGCGGGCGCCGCGCTCGTCACGGCCTTGGCGCGCGCGATCAGCTGCTGCTTGGTCGCCAGGTTCGCGGCCTCCTCGGCGTGGCGCGCGTCGAGCTCCGGCTTGCGGCGCTCGAAGAACCGATCGCACGCCGCGCGGAACCGCGTCCACAGCTCGTCGCCCTGCTTGCGCGGCAGGTGGCCCGATTGCTTCCATTGCTGCTGCAGCGCCTTGAGCTTGTCGGCGGTCGCCGCCCAGTCGGTCGAGTCCGCGAGGCCCTCCGCCTCGGCGATCAGCGCCTCCTTGACCTTGGCGACCTCGGCGAACTTCTCGTGCTCGACGGCGCGCACGCCGCGCACCTTGTCGTAGACCTGATCGCACGCCGCCTTGAACTGGTCCCACAGCTCCTTCGAGCGGCGCTGCGGCATCGGGCCGACTTCCTTCCACAGCGCCTGCAGCCCACGCAGCCGGTTGCCGAGGTCCGGCGTCGCCGGCGCCTCGAGCATCTGCTTGGCGGTCTCGATCATCGCCTCGGCCTTGGGCACGTTGGCCCAGCGCTGCCAGTCCTCGGCCTCGCGCAGCTCGCCGGCCTTGGTGACCAGCTTGCCGCGGGCGACGCGGTAGCGATCGGCGATCGTATCGCGCTCGGGGCCCGGCACCTTGCCGATCTGCTCGAACGCCTTGGCCGCCTGCGACAGCAGCCGATCGATCGCGCGGGGGTCTTGCTTGGGCTGCGCCGCGAGGCCCTCCATGTCGTCGCACAGCGCCGCGAGGCTCGCCGCGATCGCCGCGCCGCGCTCGGCGTCTTCCTTCTGCCGGGCGGCACGCTCGGCCGCCTGGGCCTGGCGCCGCGCGTCGTCCTCGGCGCGTTGTCGGTCCTTCTCCTCGCGCCGGGCCTTGGCCTCGGCCTCGCGCGCGAGCCGCTTCGGATCGTCGCTCGCTTCGTCGGGCACGGTCACGGTGTCATCGGGGGACTTGCCGTCGAGCTTGGCCTCGGGCCTACCCGCCCCGGCCGCACCGGCGGCACGCTCCGCCGCCGCGCGCTCCTTGTCGGCCTGGGCCTCGCGCTCGATCACGCGCAACTCGTCCGCCGTGCGCGACTGCTGATCGTGGATCTCCTTGCGGCGCCAGAACCGCTCGGCCACCTTGGTGAACCGATCATCGCCGTCGTCGCCGCCGAGCTTGGCCCACGCGGCCTCGGTCGCCTTGACCACCTCGGCGGCCTTCGCGAACTCGAAGCTGTCGGCGACCGCCTCGACCTCGCGGACCAGCTGCGCCTTCTCGGCGCGCCGCCGCTTCACGTCATCGGGGATGCCCGGCTTCTTCGCGCGCTCGGCCTCCTCGATCTCGACGACGATCTTGCGGGCGCGCTGGCGCACCGCCTTGGTCTTGGCCTTCTGCGCCACGTGCTCGAGCCGATCGACGTCGTCGAGCTTCTCGACCGCGGCCAGCCCGACCTCCTTCTGCGTCGTGTCGATCGCGAGGGCGCGCAGCACGTCGCCGTCGTCGATCCGCGCGACCGCCGCGGTGCGCAGGTCCTGCGCCGCGTCGCTCTTGGCGAGCTCGCCCAGCGCACGCGGATCGCGCAGCTCGCCGAACGCACGCTTGCGGATCGTGGGGTTCTCGGCGCGCACGACCACGTTGACCAGCGCGCGCTGGTCGCCGAGCTTGATCATCCCGGACAGCGCGGTCCCGGCTTCGTCCAGATCCTCGCTGCAGGCGTGGTGCAGCCACAGCTGCGCCGCGCGCTCGCCCGCGAAGTCTCGCAAGCTGCGCTCCGGCTCGGCCGCGGCGATCTCGGCGAGCACGTCGGCCTTGGTGATCCGTTCGATCGCGAGGCGGCGCACGCCGATGTCGCGGTCGGTCCGGGCGATCTGGATGAGGGTGGCAGCGTCGTCCGCGGTCAGCGCCCTGACGGCTTCGGCTCTGACCTGGACGTTGCTGTGGCGGTGTTTGGGGCGAAAAAGATCTGCAATCCCCATGGAGGCGCGGAATCTATGCGGAACCATCGCCGACGACAAGCGATGTTTGCCGCTGCCTCACGACGATCGTCCGGCGGCGCGTGACGATTACAACCCCGCGGGCTGGCAAACAAATGCACACTGGGGATCGGAACCGCGAACCAGGCGCCTCCACGGCGCCAGGAACGGTCATCCACCGGCTACCCCAACCGTAACCCGTCGACGCACGTACGGTGGTCTACCGTGGGAATCGAACGAGCATGAGGAGGACCGCGATGAGCGATCTGACGAGCGAGCTTGGGATGTGCCGACGGTGGGCGGGGTACTTGATGGGCGGCGGAAGCAGCTTCATCTCGGAGGCGTTCTAGCGATGGCCGTCCCGCAACGCCGCGATCAGATGACCACGATCCGGGAGCTCCTGACCTCCCAGCGCCAGGCCGTCGCGCCGCGCTGCACGCATTGTGCCCGCGACAGCGTCGACCGCGACCACGAGCTGGTCCAGGCAGCGCTGCAGAAGCGCATCCGCATGCTCGAGATGAAGATCTACGAGCTCGAGGCCAAGCTGGGCGGGGACGCTCCCCATTAGCAGCGAGACCAGCGCGCGGGCCGGAAACGAACCGGGGCACGCCACCCCGATCTCTTCGTCGAGAGCTCCGCGACAGCACACATATGCTCGACAATCTGCGGCGCCAGCTCGGAGCGCTCGCACGCGGCACCTACTGCTGGATCGGCTCAGGCCGGCGTCGACATCGGAACCGCGGTCGGCGAGAGCACGTCGACGAGTCCCGAGAAGTGCTTCTCGTTCAGCGTCACAACGGCAGCGAGCTCTTCGCGGGCTTGGACCGCGAGCAGCAGATCGCCATCAAGCCCGTCTCCCGTCGGTCGACCAGCTCGGCGCTGCTCGGCCCAGAGACGCGCCGTCGCACGCCACGTCACGGTCGTGACCGGGACGTAACGAGCGCACGTCGTCGTACTTGCGGGGGTGGCAGACCTGTCCGAGCACTCCCGTATCGAGGAGCAGCCTCACCGCGAGGACTTGTCATGAACGGGTCCGCCAGAACTACGCAACGTCATCGGCTGAATATCTCCGACGTCCCATTCCGGCTCATCGGAAACATCCTCGGCAGCCCAGCGATCGAGCATCGCCGCAATGCGCGCCGCGCGCTCAGCCTGCTCATCGCGGAGCACCTTCTCGACGTCCTGGGCCTGTCGCAGTGACGACACCATGTGCGGATTGTACCTGAGGCTTGCCTCCGTGGAGCCAGTTTCGCCGCGGTCGGCGAAAGCGATGGCGTGCTTGCCGCGCACGCGGCACCGAGACGCTCGTCGAGCGCGTCGAGCTGCTTCGTGGCACCCGCGAGCTCGAGGTCGACGAGCTCGACGGCCAAAGGCGAGCAGCGGGGAGCGCCGCACCTCACCCTCAACCCGAATGGGCGCGTCCCGGTCCTCGCTAGTACCCCGCCACAGCGGATCTGACCGATTGCTTGCGAAGATGCCCGGGGAGAGCACTTCGGGTCCTGCCGCGCCGACGCCAACGCGCAGCGCCGCGCCGCGCCGCGGAGTGGGTCCGGGCGCGAGATAGATTGCACGGCCGGGTGGTGGATCGCCGGCCGGTCGTGGAGATGGCACCGCCATCCATGCTCGATTCGGCGGTCAACGGACGAGCGCCCGACCCAGCCCCGCGGCGCTAGCGCGCGTGTCCGCGATCTCCTCGAGCTCACCGCTCGCACCGCCAGCGCAACCGATCAAAACCTCTGTGGCCAGGTACTAGACCAGGACTAGATTCGGGTAGCTTGCGGTGAGGTACCCCGAGCGCACAGCTCGATCAGCGCGCCGACGATCTCGGTGAGCTTGTAGTCACTCGGCGTGAAGATCCGGCGGACGCCGAGCCGCGCGAGCTCGGCGTGATCGCGCACTGGCACGACACCGCCGACGACGACCGGGACGTCCCCCGCGCCGCGCGCGCGGAGCTCGGTCATCACGGCGGCCACCAGCTCGAGGTGCGATCCCGACAGGACCGACAGCCCGATCAGATCGACATCCTCCTGCGCGGCGGTCTGCGCGATCGCCGCGGGCTCGAGCCGGATCCCCGCGTAGATCACCTCGAACCCGGCGTCGCGCGCCGCCACCGCGATCACCTCGGCGCCGTTCGAGTGGCCGTCCAGGCCCGGCTTGCCGACGAGCAGCTTGGGCCGGCGCGGCAAGCCCGCGACCCGCGCGCGCAGCGCATCCCAGCCCTCGCCGGCGCCGAGCCGCGCACCGGTGACGCCGGTCTGGGCCCGGTACTCGCCCCACACCCCGCGCAGCGCGGCCGCCCACTCGCCGGTCGTGACGCGTGCGAGCGCGCACTCGATCGAGGCCTCCATGAGAGGCGCGCCGGCACGCGCCGCCGCTTCGAGCGCCGCCAGCGCCGCCGCCACCCGCCCCGCATCGCGCCTCGCCCGGGTCGCCGCGAGCGCCGCGAGCGCTTGCTCGCCGGCCGCCGGATCCGCGCGGAACATGCCGCCGTCGTCGCCGCCGACCAGCGGCGAGCCGAGCCCGTCGGTCCACCGGTTGACACCGACGACGACCTGGTCACCGCGCTCGATGCGCGCCATCCGCGCCGCCATCGCGCGCACGAGCGCCTGCTTGCAGTAGCCGCTGTCGATCGCGCCCTGGATCCCGCCGTGCGCCGCGATCTGCGCCAGCTCGGCCCGCGCGGCGCGGCACAGCGCGTCCACCTTGGCCGCGACCACCGGCGAGCCGGCGAACAGATCGCCGTACTCGAGCAGATCGGTCTCGTACGCCAGGATCTGCTGCAGCCTGAGCGACCACTGCTGATCCCACGGCCGCGGCAGCGACAGCGCCTCGTTCCACGCCGGCAGCTGCAGCGCCCGGCACCGCGCGTCGCGCGACAGCGTCACGCCGAGCGCCTCGATCAGGATCCGCCACGCGTTGTTCTCCGGCTGCTGCGCGGTCAGCCCCAGCGAGTTGACCTGCACGCCGTAGCGAAACTGCCGCAGCTTGGGATCCAGAACGCCGTAGCGCTCGCGGCACAGCTCGTCCCACAGCTCGACGAACGCGCGCATCTTGCACATCTCCTCGACGAACCGCATCCCGGCGTTGACGAAGAACGACACGCGGCCCACGCACTGCGCGAACGCGGCCGCAGAGGCCCGGCCGCGCGCCCGCACCCGATCGAGCACGCCGATCGCATCCGCGAGCGCGAACGCCAGCTCCTGCACCGGCGTCGCCCCCGCCTCCTGCAGGTGGTAGCTGCACACGTTCGACGGGTTCCACAGCGGCATCCGCGCGACGCAGTACTCGTAGGTCTCGGCGATCAGATCGAACGACGGCTCGGGCGGGAAGAGGTACGTCCCGCGCGCCAGGTACTCCTTGACGATGTCGTTCTGCGTCGTGCCGCGCAGCTTGGCCTCGGGCACCCCGCGCTCGCGGGCCAGCCCGACGTAGAGCGCGAGCAGCCACATCGCCGTGCCGTTGATCGTCATCGACGTGTTCATCTGGTCGAGCGGGATGCCCTCGAACAGCGCGTGCATGTCGTCGAGCGACGCGATCGGCACGCCGACCTTGCCGACCTCGGGCCGCGCCAGAGGGTGGTCCGGGTCGTAGCCGCACTGGGTCGGCAGATCGAACGCGATCGACAGCCCGGTCTGGCCCGCGGCGAGGTTCGCGCGAACCAGCTCGTTCGACGCGCGCGCGCTCGAGTGCCCGGCGTAGGTCCGGAAGATCCACGGCGCGTCGGCCTTGCGGGCGTCTCCCGGGTCACGCGAGCGATCGGACATCCTGCAATGCTACCCGCCACCGCCACCGAGACCACGGCCTTGCGCGCTCTGGCGATGTCGCAGGCGCACGGTGAGCCCACCCGGTATGTGCTGGCCTCGTGAACGTACCCGCCTCGCGCCGTAGCCGGTCTCCGCTCGATCAGTCCCCGATCCAGGCCGCGGGATCCTCGATCCAGCCCCGGACCTTCGCGATCGCGGACGCCGCGTAGAACCCGTCCTCGATCCGCTCGTCGTAGCTATAGCGGAGCCGGAGCGACGGGCGGACCTCGAGCGCCCCACCGACGACCTTGCTGGTCGCGTCGCTCCTGGCGACCCGGCTGTCCGTGGCGAGCGCCGCGACCATCACGGCGAAGCTCTCGCCGGCGGCGAACGCGCGCTTGACGGTCACCAGCGGCGCGTCGTCGCGCATCACCTTCTTGGCAGCAAACGTCAGGAACACACCGCGCCGATCGTAGATCCGGCGGCCGGCGACGATCCGGTTGAGGTGCCGTCGCTCGTGCAGCGCGCGGCCGATCCGCTTGCGAGGTGAAGCCCAAAGGCGCTCCACCAAGCAAGGATCAGGCGAGCATCTGCGCGAGACTGTACCCATGCACGCCCGCGCGTGCCACATCCGCAGTCACGCCACGGCGGCCCCAAAGCACCAGGCTGGGGTCCGCTGTCGGTGCGGGAACCCGTGACAGCTTCGACTGAAGCTCGGACAATTCGCGCAGCCCCAACGGCTTGGCTTGCCAGCGGGCTTCGCCGACGAGCGCGGTCTTCGAGCCGGCGAGCCCCAACACGTCGACTTCGCAGCTCTGCCCGGAATGCGCCCACCACCGGCCAATGACCAGATTCCTGGGCAGTTCACCCTTCGCGACGAGCCGCGCAGCG
>Ga0137459_1000742_pt1 | contig 11015 bp, 8 predicted proteins | sample EasRivERMGT700_2_FD_104908 | JGI IMG/M metagenome (GOLD analysis project Ga0137459, IMG submission 104908) | Soil microbial communities from meander-bound floodplain in the East River, Colorado, USA - East River MetaG ERMGT700_2 | ecosystem: Environmental > Terrestrial > Soil > Floodplain ...
GCGGCGTCCACCTCGCCGGCAAGGGCCCGGTCTGGCGGTGGGACGGCGCGCAGCGCAAGCTCGTCGAGCGCTAGCCGAGCGTCCTGGACGTGAGCGCGCCGGAGCTGCGATCACATCCCGTCGCTTCGGATCTCGCTGGGAGGATGCTTGGCCTCGAAGAATCGACGCGACGAGCGTCTGCCTGTTGATCTTGCCTGTACCGGGCAGCGCCCCAGGGTAAGCTCGGGCATGAGCCCCGGGTCGCAAAACAGATCTCGTTACGACTTTGCTGTGTATGATCGGCAGGGGCGTCTCTCGGCGGTTGTGGAGGCCAAACGGCGGTTCGGAACAGACGAATCCTGGGCGCGCGCGTGGCATGCGGCGGTGGTGGATAACACCGAGCATCCCGCTGCGGCCAACGTGGTGCTGTTCGCTCCGGATCGCGTCTATGTCTGGCGTCCTGGGGCCGGTAGATCGGCGAGCCCGGACTGGACGTTCGAGGCCGGCCCCTGGCTCGCCCCCTACTTCGCGCGGCTGAAGATCGAAGTCAAAGAAGTCGACCCGCATGTCTTCGAGGCAATCGTCGGACTATGGCTTCAGGATGTCGTGCATGGTGGCGCTCCCGCAGGGAACGCCAGCGGGAGCGCGGAACATTTCCTCGATGCCCTTCGCGGCGGGGAGGTCGTGCAACAGGCGGCCGCATGAGGGTCTACGCCGAGAGCAACTTCGTGCTCGAGCTTGTTCTCGAGCAAGAACAACATCAGGCGTGCGAGGAGCTGGTCAGCCTGGCCGCGATTGACTCCCTCGAGCTGGTGCTTCCCGCGTTCGCTCTACTCGAGCCTTATCAGACGATCGTGCGACGAAGGATCGAAGGGAAGGGTCTCCACGATGTTCTGGTCAAGAGCGCACAGCAACTGGAGCGCACGGCATGGATCGCTGGTGATGTCCCTCGGCTTCGCGACGCCGCCAACCTGCTGTTGAGCGCAGAGCAGGAAGCCGCCAACCGCTTCCTCGCGGTTCGCACGAAGCTGCTAGCGGTGGCACGAGTCATCGCGATCGATGGCGCCACGCTCCGAGATGCCTCGACACTGGCCACGCAGTTCGACCTGGCACTTCCCGATGCCATCATGCTCGCGTCCGTGCTGACAGATGCAGCCCAGCAAGCGCCGAGCATCTTCGTCAACCGCAACACCAAGGACTTTGACGACCCGGATCTCAAGGCGCGCCTCAAGCAAGTAGGTTGCGATCTCGTCTGGAAATTCGAGGATGGTCTCGCACGCGTGAAGAGTGCCCTCGCGAAAGCCCCCGCGACCCCTCGTTAAGATCTCAGCGCCAGCCGGCGCGCCGCAGCGCCGCCACCGTGGCGGCGACCCGACGAGCGCTGGCCTCGCCGCCGACGTGCTCGGTGATGGTGATGCCGACCACCTCGTGATGGGTGACCAGCTCGACGAGCAGCCGCGTCACCGCGTCGAGCGTCGGGCCACCCGGTGTGGGCACCGTGACCTCGGGGAAGTCGTCCGGATCGAGGACGTCGAGATCGAAGTGCACGTGCCAGCGCGTCGCCGGATGTGCATGCACGGCGGCCAGCAGGCTGCCATCCGCGATCGCGGCCGATGACCAGGGCCTGATCCCGGCGGCCTCGAGGAAGTCCCGCTCGGCGGGGTCCAGATCGCGCGTACCCGCCATCACGATCTGCGCGGCGACGAGCGGCCGCGGGCACACCGCGACCAGCGCCGCCGCGCCCTCACCGAGGACGGTCCGCAGCACCATGCCGTGAAACCGCCCCGACGGCGACGATGCAGGGGTGTTGAGATCGGCGTGCGCGTCGAGATAGAGCAGGCCGAGCTCGCCGCCGGACCGCGCCGCCTGCCAGCCCATCGGCGCAAGATCGGATCCGCAGTCGCCGCCGATCACGAGCAGCCGCGCAGGCGCCGCCACGTCGAGCCAGCGCAGCGCCGACGCGGCGTGGCCGGCGATCTCTGCGAGCCCCAGCACGTGGCCCCCCGGCTCACCGCCACCGTCCTCGCTGCGCAGCGCATGCCATGCCGACACGTCCACCGCGTGAGCACGCTCGTGTGCGCCGAGTGCCGCGACGATCGCGCGCGCCCCGCGCTGCGGGCCATCGCCCGCGCCGTAGCCTTGCCACTGCGCGAGGAGGAGCACCTCGGGGTTCGCGATCGCGGACATCACCGGATGCTACGCCGACGCACGCCGACCGCGCTCGCCACCCAGGCAGCGCAGTGGCGACAAGCGGGCCTCCCTCCAATCCGTGAGGACACCGAGCGTGATGAGCAATTCTCGCACGCATCTTCTGCGCTAGACAGTTGTCGCCGAAACCTTACAATCGTCTGATGGCCGATGCCATCGACTCGGTGACCGGCGAGGACACGCTCGCCGCTCCGCTGCCTCGGGAACAGGTTCGCGCGACCTCCCGGAGGCGCAGGCATCGCAAGGACGCCTGGCTCGCGGGGACCGGCTTGATCAGCGGGCTGCTCGCGCTGCCGCTCGCGCCGAGCAGCTGGCACGGACCGGAGGTCGCGGCGGTGCTCACCGTGTCGGCGATCGCGCTGTTTGCCGGCCAGCGCTGGGCGATCGCGTTGATCGTGATCGCCGAGCTGTTCCTCTTGCCGACCGTGTGGCCGCGCGCGTTCCTCGCGGGCGATCTGGTCTCGCGGGCCGTCGCGCTGGCGACGCTCGCGGCGATCGTGCCGGGGGTGCTCGCGATGCGGCGGGCAGCGGCCGTGCTCGTCTTGCTGGCCGGCCGGCGCCGGACCCAGCAGATGTGTCGCCGCGTGCACGTCGGGCTCGTCGCGATCTGCGTGATCGCCGTGATCGTTCCGCTGCTGTGACGGCGGATCAGCCGACCCAGGCGCGCGCGTTGTAGAACATCCGCATCCACGGGCTGTCCTCGCCCCACGCGGGCGGATGCCACGACAGCTGCGCCGTGCGGAACACGCGCTCGGGGTGCGGCATCATGATCGTGATGCGGCCGTCGGCGCTGGTCAGGGCGGCGACGCCGCCGGGCGAGCCGTTCGGGTTGGCCGGGTAGCTCGTCGCGACCGCGCCGCGGCCGTCGACGAAGCGGGCCGCGACGAGGCCGGCGCGGTCCAGCGCCGAGAGCTGCTCGCCGGTCAGCTCCGCCCTGCCCTCGCCGTGCGCGGTGGCGACCGGGATGCGCGAGCCCGCCATGTCGCGGAAGAAGATCGACGGGCCCGGCTCGATGCGCAGCGCCACGAGCCGCGCCTCGAACTGCTCGGACCGGTTGCGCACGAACCGCGGCCACCCCGCCGCGCCGGGGAGCTGATCGGCGAGCTCGGCGAGCGCCTGGCAGCCGTTGCACACGCCGAGCAGGAACGTCTCGCCGCGCGCGGTGAACCGCGCCAGCGCGTCGCGGGCACGCGGGTTGTAGCGGAACGTCGCGGCCCAGCCGCGGCCGGCCCCGAGCACGTCCCCGAACGAGAACCCGCCGCACGCGACGGCGCCGAGGCAGTCGGTGAGGTCGGCGCGCCCGGCGATCAGATCGGTCATGTGGACGTCGATCGCGTCGAACCCGGCGCGCGTGAACGCGGCGGCCATCTCGATCTGCCCGTTGACGCCTTGCTCGCGGAGGATCGCGACGCGCGGACGTGCGCCGGTCGCGATGCTCGGCGCGCCCGCGGCCCCGGCAGGTCGAGCGGCGGGCCGAGCGGCGGGCCGGGCGGCGGGCCGAGCGGCGGGCCGAGCGGCCGGATCGAACGTGAGCTCGGCGGTGAGGCCGACCGCGTCCGGATCGAGGCGCGCCGCGTGCTCCTCCGTGGCGCACGCCGGATCGTCGCGCCGCAGCGCCATCTGGTGCGTGACGTGCGACCACCGCGCGCGCAGCAGGGCCCGCCGGGCATCGACGACGAGCGTGCCGCCGTGGCGGATCCGGATCCGGTCGCCGGTGGTCGCGCGGCCGATCGGGTGGACGTGGGCACCGGCCGCCGCGAGCTGCGTGCGCACGTGGTCGACGTCGCCGGCGAGGACCTCGATGATCGCGCCGAGCTCCTCGCTGAACAGCGCGGCGAACGGATCCGCAGCGACCTGCGTGACGTCGAGCTCGAGGCCCGCGCCCGCCGCGAACGCCATCTCGAGCGCGGTGACGACCAGGCCGCCGTCGGAGCGATCGTGGTACGCGGCCAGCTTGCGCTCGGCGACGAGCTCCTGCAGCACGCCGTAGCAGCCGCCGAGCCGCCGCGGATCGTCGAGATCCGGCGGCACGTCGCCGAGCTGACCGAACACCTGCGCGAGGCACGATCCGCCGAGCCGGTTGCGGCCGCTGCCCAGATCGACCAGCAACAGCACGCGGCCGTCGCCGCGCAGCTCGGGCGTCACCGCGAGCCGGACGTCGTTGACCGGACCGAACGCGGTGACCACGAGGGTGACCGGCGAGACCACCGCCCGGGCCGAGGCCGCACCCGTCGCGGACGTGGCGACCGGGCCCCCCGGCGGCGAGCCCGCGCCTGCCCCGGCGGCGCGCGCTCCCACGGCGGCCGGTGGCGCCTCCCACACCGTCCTCATCGACATCGAGTCCTTGCCGACCGGGATCGCGACGCCGAGCGCGACCGCGCACGCACTCGCGGCGTGCACGGCGGCGTACAGGTTCGCGTCCTCGCCGGGGTGGCTCGCTGCCGCCATCCAGTTGCACGACAGCTTGATCCGCGACAGCGGGCCGATCGGCGCGGCGGCGAGGTTCAGGATCGCCTCGCCGATCGCCATCCGCGACGCGGCCGCGGCGTCGAGCAGCGCGATCGGCGGGCGCTCGCCGATCGCCATGACCTCGCCGGCCGTGGTGTCGAAGCCCGCGAGCGTGAGCGCGAAGTCGGCGACCGGCACCTGGAACCGCCCCACCATCGAATCCCGCGCGACCAGCCCGCCGACCGTGCGGTCGCCGATCGCGACGAGGAAGGTCTTGTCGGCCACCGTGGGCAGGCCGAGCACGCGATCGAGCGCCTCGGCGACGCTGGCGGCGCCCAGCGCGAGCGGCGAGCGGCGCGGCGCCACTCGCTCGGCGTGGCGCACCATCCGCGGCGGCTTGCCGAGCATGACCTCGAGCGGGATGTCGATCACACGGGGGAGGCCCCCCGCCCCGCCGGCAAAGCCGTCAGGGTCCCCACCCCCCGCGACTCCGCTTCGCTCGTCGATCACACGGGGGAGGCCCCCCGCCCCGCCGGCAAAGCCGTCGGGGTCCCCACCCCCCGCGACTCCGCTTCGCTCGTCGATCGGCGGCTGCGCCGGCGCCAGCGCGTCGGTGACCACGAGCCGGCCGCCGGCGGTCGCGGTCCCGACCCGCGCCCACGGCGCGCGCTCGCGGGCACACAGCGCGGCGAGCTCGTCGACCCGCTCGGGCGCGATCGCCAGCACGTAGCGCTCCTGCGCCTCGTTGCACCACAGCTCGAGCGGCGACAGATCGGGATCGCCCGTCGGGATCGCGCGCAGCTCGAGGTGCGCGCCGAGCCCCGCGTCGTGCACCAGCTCGGGCAGCGCGTTCGACAGCCCGCCCGCGCCGACGTCATGGATCGAAAGGATGGGGTTATCGTCGCCCAGCGCCCAGCAGCGATCGATCACCTCCTGGCAGCGCCGCTGGATCTCGGGGTTGTCGCGCTGGACCGACGCGAAGTCGAGATCCTCGGCCGAGGCGCCCTGCGCCAGCGACGACGCGGCGCCGCCGCCGAGCCCGATCAGGAACGCTGGACCGCCGAGCACGATCAGCGCGGCGCCCGCCGGGATCGGCGCCTTGGCGACGTGGCCCGGGCGGACCGCGCCGATGCCGCCCGCCAGCATCACCGGCTTGTGATAGCCGCGCGCGACGCGCCGGGCGCCGGGCTCGCGGTCGCCGGGCTCGGCGATCTCGAACGTCCGGAAGTAGCCGAGGATCGCCGGCCGCCCGAACTCGTTGTTGAACGCGGCGCTGCCTAGCGGGCCGTCGGTCATGATCTCGAGCGCCGTCGCGATCCGCGCCGGCGAGCCGATCCAGCGCTCGTCCGGTGGCTCCCACGGCTCGCGCGCGCCCGGCAAGCGCAGATCCGACACCGTGAAGCCGACCAGGCCGGCCTTCGGCTTGCCGCCGCGCCCGGTCGCGCCCTCGTCGCGGAGCTCGCCGCCCGATCCGGTCGCCGCGCCCGGGAACGGCGAGATCGCCGTGGGATGGTTATGGGTCTCGACCTTGCCCAGGATGTGCGACGGCTCGCGGTGGCCGCGATACACGCCGTCGGCGTCGGGAAACAGCCGCTCGGCGACGACGCCCTCGACCACCGCCGCGTTGTCCTTGTACGCCGACAACACGCCCTCGGGTGCGTGCTCGGTCGACTGCTTGATCAGCTCGAACAACGAGAGCGGCTGCCGTTCGCCGGCGAGGTGGAGCTCGGCGTTGAAGATCTTGTGCCGGCAGTGCTCGCTGTTGGCCTGCGCGAACATCATCAGCTCGACGTCCGTCGGATCGCGGCCGAGCTCGCGGTAGCGCGCGACCAGGTACGCGATCTCGTCGTCCGCGAGCGCGAGGCCGAGGCGCCGGCTCGCCTCGCGCAGCGTCGCGACCGGCTGCGCGCCGAGCCGCACGAAGCCGAGCGGCCGCGGCACCCCGCCGTGCGCGACGACCTGCGCGAGCTCTGTGTCGCGCACGATCACGCTCTCGGTCATCCGGTCCGCGAGCACGGCACCGAGCGCGCGCGCCGACAGCTTGGTCCCGGTCGCGACATACGCGACGCAGCGCTCGATCCGCGTGATCGCCGCCAGCCCGCACACGTGGGCGATGTCGGTCGCCTTCGACGACCACGGCGACGTCGTGCCGATCCGCGGCGTGACGAACATCGTCAACGTCTCGATCGACCCCGCGGGGCTCACCGATGGACCATCGTCGAGCGGCCCGTACGCCAGCATCGCGTCGAGCTGCGCCGCCTCCGCCGCCGACAGCGGCCGCGCGGTCGTCACCAGGTGCATCCAGCGCGCGGTCAGCCCGCGCAGCCCCGGGCACGCCGCCCGCCCCTTCGCGAGCGCGCGCAACTGCCTGGCCGCGCTCAGCGCTGCACGGCCGGGGACGATCAACATGACGCCCTCAGGCGAGATGGCGCACCCAGGCGAGACCAGGAGATACTCATCATGGGAGCGAAAAACACCATGAAGCACGCCCCCTTGCAAGCCCTTCTTGTGCCGGCCACCAGGGATCCCGCGCATGGGGCCAGCGGGTCCATGGAGGCGCCCACAGTTGGGGGACGCACCTGCGAGCGGTCCAGCTTCACGGTAAAACGGGCGCCTCCTGCTCGATGGTCGCGGTCCGTCTGTGAGCCAGACCGCCGCGCCCCCCTGTGCTCCTGGGCTCGCGACCACGCGACTCACCTGCTGGCAGTGATGGTCAGTGAGCACAGACGATCTCCGTCAGGGAATGGCGGATCTCCCAAGCGGCCGATCGCCTATCCTCGCCTGCATGGACACCACGCACTTCGTCGTCCGCCGTGACCGGCTGGCCGAGCACGAGATCGTGACCACGCCGCGTGGCGCGCTGGCGCCGGGGTCCGCGGAGCTGCGCATCGACCGGTTCGGCTTCACGACGAAAAGCGTGACCTACGGCCTGTGGGGCGACTCGTTCTCGTTCTGGAAGTTCTTCCCCGAGCCCCAGCCGGGGTGGGGGCGCCTCCCGGTGTGGGGGTTCGGGACGGTGGTTCGCTCGGCGGCCGAGGGCGTGGTCGTCGGCGAGCGGTTCTACGGCTACTTCCCGATGTCGTCACACCTGATCGTGCAGCCCAAGCGGGTCGACGCCAGCGGGTTCTTCGACAGCGCGCCGCATCGCCGCGACCTCAACGCCGTCTACAACCAGTACCTTCGCCCGTCCGGCGATCCGCACTACCACCCCGACACCGAGCCGCAGCAGGTCGTGGTGCGGCCGCTGTTCGCGGCATCGTTCTTCCTCGCCGACTTCCTGCGCGAGCACGCCTTCTTCGAGACCGACCTCACCCTGGTCTCGAGCGCGTCCAGCAAGCTGGCCTACGCCATGGCGTTCGTCCTGGCGGCGGATCCCAAGCGCAAGAGCCGCAAGCTCGTCGGGCTGACCTCCGAGCGCAACGCCCCCTTCGTGAGCCGGCTCGGGCTCTACGATCGCGTCGTGACGTATCCAGATCTGGCCACGCTGCCGAGCACGCCGCGCACACTATTCATCGACATCGCCGGTGGCACGCCCCTGCGAATCGCCGTCCACCAGCACCTCGGCAACTCCCTCCGGCACTTGCTCAGCGTCGGCGCCACCCACCAAGAGCCGCAGAACACCGGCACTGGCGGCAAGCTCCCGGGCCCCGAGCCGATGCCGTTCTTCGCCCCCACGTGGATCCGGCGACGCACCCAGCAGTGGACGACAGCCGAGGCCGACCGCCGCCTCGTCGAGGCCTGGCGCGGCTTCGTTCCGATGCTGGATCCAGCGCGCGGCTGGATGACGATCACCTCGAGCACGGGGCCCGCAGCGGTGGGACAGACCTACGATGATTTCGTCGCCGGCCGCGCGCGCCCCGAGCACGGCCACGTGCTCTCGCTGTAACGGGGCACGCCAGGGCCGCCCGACGCTACCGGGAGACGTCCTTCCTGGAAGGACAAGATGGCCTAAATTTGTCCTTCCTGGAAGGACAAGATGGCCTACACTTGTCCTTCCTGGAAGGACAAATGGACGACCTGCTGTTCGACGAGCTCGTTGCCGATGCCCACGCCCGGCCATTGCCGGCGCTCACGGCTCGGCGGGAGAAGCTCCCGTGGTTGCCGCGGAAGGTCGATGCCATCGTCGGCATGAGGCGATCCGGGAAGACGTGGCTGATGTTTCAGCGGATGCGCGAGCTGGTCGAGGCCGGCGCTCCGCGCGAAGACCTGCTCTACATCAACTTCGAGGACGAGCGCCTGGGGGAGGTCACCGCAGCTCATCTATCGAAGATCGTAGAGGCGCACTATCGGCGCAACCCGGCGGGGAGGTCTCGCCCAGGTGCGGTGTTCTTCGACGAGATCCAGCTCGTCGCTGGATGGGAACGGTTCGTGCGCCGCCTCGTCGATACGGAGACCGCGCATGTCTGCGTGACCGGATCTTCCGCGAAGCTCTTGAGCCGCGAGATCGCGACCAGCCTACGAGGACGCTCGCTGACCACCGAGTTGTTTCCGTTCAGTCTCGTCGAGGTGCTCGATCATCGAGGAATTCGAGCCGAGCCAAGCCCACCGGCGCGGGTCCGCTCGGCCATCGAGCACGCATCGAACGAATACCTGCGCCGCGGTGGCTTTCCTGAAATCCAGACGGTCGATGAGCCAACGCGCGTGCGGGTACTGCAGGACTACCTCGACGTTGCGATCCTCCGCGATCTGATCGAGCGTCACGCGATCGCAAACCCGGTCGCGCTCCGGCGGTTTGTGCGCCAGCTCATGAACGCCCCTGCTGGGCTCTTCAGCATCCACAAGCTGTACGATGACCTCAAGTCCCAGGGCTTTACCGTCAGCAAGGATTCGCTACACGCGTGGCTGGATCACGTCCAGGACGCGTTCGTGTTCTTCGCGCTACCGATCCACACCAGCTCCGAACGCGTTCGACAGGTCAACCCGCGGAAGGTCTATGCGGTCGATCCGGGGCTGGTCACGGCCTGTGCGCGACGCGGCAGCGCCGACGTCGGCCAGCTCCTCGAGACCGCCGTGTTCATCGAGTTGCGGCGCAGGTCGCCGGACCTGGCATACGCGCGTACGGAGTCCGGCTACGAGGTCGACTTCGTGACACCGTCGGAGCTGGTGCAGGCCTGTGCGTCGGTCGAGGATCCCGCGACCCGCGAACGCGAAGTCCGCGCGCTCCGGGAGGCGATGGCGACCCTCGGACAGAAGGAGGCGACGATCGTGACCCTCGCGGCGGACGAGGAGATCCGCGTCGCGGAGGGAACGATCCGCGTCATCCCGATGTGGCGGTGGGCCATCGAGCGAGCCGCCTCCTGGCTGGCCACGGAGGTTTGATCGGTTGCGCCGGCGGTGCGGGCCGTGAGCTCGAGGAGATCGCGGACACGCGCGCTGGCACCGCGGGCTGGGCCTGGCGCTCGTCCGTTGACCGCCGAATCGAGCATGGAGGGCGGCGCCATCTCCACGACCCACCGGCGATCCACGACCCGGCCGTGCAATCTATCTCGCGCCATGACCCAGCCCGCGGTGCTGCGCTGCGCGTTGGCGCCAGCGCGGCCAGAGCTACGCCCCAGGCCTCTCCGCAAAGCGGCCGGTCAGATCCTCTGTGGCGGGGTCCTTGCTGGCCACAGAGGTTTGATCGGTTTCGCCGGCGGTGCGGGCCGTGAGTTCCAGGAGATCGCGGACACGCGCGCTGGCCCCCCGGGCTGGGGCTGGCGCTCGTCTGTCAACAGGCGTATCGAGCATGAATGGCGGCGCCATCTCCACGACCCACCGGCGATCCACAACCCGGCCGTGCAATCTATCTCGCGCCATGCCCCAGCCCGTGGTGCTGCGCTGCGCGTTGGCGCCGGCGCGGCGACCAGAGGTACGCCCCAGGCCTCTCCGCAAACCAACCGGTCCGGTCCTCTGTGGCGGGGATACGCGCTCGTCACTTCTTCGAAGAACGGTCACGGCTTCGTTGAGGGGACGTCTCGATACGAGATCGAACCAGCCTTCTTCCAGCCTTCTCGCAACAGCCACGTCTTCGGCTGGTACACCACGAGCGGATCGTAGGTTTCGGGGCCGCGCCACAGGAACGCTTCGTCGCCATACTCCGCCCAGCCCGGGAACATCGCCGCGCTCGAGAACCAGTCGATCGTCCATGTAGACATCGGTGCCGCGCGATCCTCCTGGTGTTTACGCCAGTTGCCGAGCACGTACTTCAGGGTGTGCCGCGCCTGCCGCGGCGAGGTGATGATCTCGGCGTGGTAGCGATCGGGAAACACGGTGCCCCGCCGGCGCGGCCCGGGCTTGCCGCGGCTGATCGCCGCGTTGAGGTGCTTGGCGGCCGAGATCTGGAAGCCCTGCATCCCCGACGCCAGCGCCTGCTTGTGCAGGGCCTCGACGAGCAAGTGGAC